>Ga0210086_1000003_pt1 | contig 368777 bp, 331 predicted proteins | sample China_Galinas_PW_3_FD_184867 | JGI IMG/M metagenome (GOLD analysis project Ga0210086, IMG submission 184867) | Wetland microbial communities from San Francisco Bay, California, USA, that impact long-term carbon sequestration - China_Galinas_PWB_D2... | ecosystem: Environmental > Aquatic >...
CGCCGCCGAGCCGGGGGCATCCTACCCTCCTGCCGCAATGCTCAGTGGCATTCGGCCAGACATGAGATACCTTTGGCCAGCCAGCGTCGATAGCGGCAATTATAGCAGGAGACTTTCTCGTCCGCGATCTGTTCTTCATCGACATCCGGGCGAAAGACACCGCAGGCGACGGCCAGCGTTGCCGCCGATGACCAGTCTTCCGGGCCGAGCAAAAAACTTGGCAATGCTTGAGTATCGGTCATGGCAACTCCTCTCAGTAATCTTTCAACTGCCGCCGCGAACAGGTCCGCCAGGAAACCGCCGGATCGCCGGTGCGCTCCAGCAGCAGCACCGACTGACCCTCGAGCAGCACGGTTTTGATCTTTTCCCCCAGTTCAACGGTCTCAGTGGCTTCAGGATGTTGACCGTCCAAACTTCGAACCACGTCCACCAGCGGGTCGGCCAGCAGCTCTGCCACGCTGCGTCGCTCGCCTGGCGACCCAAAGTTCAGGCGGCCCTTCATACGCCCGTCGTTGCCGCTCAATCGCAGGCCGACCCCGGCCAGAGCGCCGACCACACCCTGTCCGGTCCCGCCATGCTCGGAGAGATGGATGCCGAGCTGCCTGGCGAGAGCATAAGCATTCGCTTTGGTCAATACCTGCTGTTTGGCCGCTCGGCCGAAGGCCAATAACGGCTCTGCATCGCTGAGTAGTTCAGGGATCGCAACACACAAGCCAGGGTCGGAGCCGGGGGCAGATTCCTCAGCCAGAAAGCTGCCGGCATGCTCAATCAATCTTTCCGGGGGGCAGTCCTCATCCAGCTGAACGGCAAAACACATGGCACTGTTGTGCGAGGTGTAGGGGATATCGGGATGCACCAACAGCTGATGACGGGTGATGTAGTATCCACGCCCCCAGCCCCGCTCTTCCAGTTGGCTGACCAGGAGTGAGGCGAGATGGCCGGTACCTGGGCTCTCAAGGTTGTCGGTATCGTCAAGACAGACCAGGATATTCATAATGGTTCCTTTCTAGTTTCAGGGAGCAGCACACCATAGGCGCGAAGGCGACGCAGAACCGGGGGGATGCCGAGCGCACCGACTGCGCCGAAAGCCAGGGCGGCGAATGCTTCGATAAGCGAATGCCGCCAGGCGATAGCCGGCTCCATGCCAACCAGCAAATCGATAGCGATCGTACCGAAAAATTTGGTTGCTCCGGCTGCCGCGCCAACAAGGGCACAGAGCAGCATGCTACCAAACAACCAGGGGAGCAGCAGCGCGCCGAGATCGACCGCCAGGGCCGGCAGCAGGAACTTTTCGATGACCAACGGTCCCCCTTTGCCCATCCCCAACAGAGCGGCGGCGATGCCGGCCAGCAGACCGGTGAAACTGGCCGCGGCACGGAAGGTTACACAGCCGCGAGCCAGCAGGAGAAAAAATGCGGTAAAGAACATGGCGTGTCCGGAGATCCCCAGGTGCCAGCGAAAAGCGGCTTTGGTAATGATCAACAGGGCTGCGCAAAATCCCAGGAACAAGGCTTCCTTCAGGGGTAAGTGTTTCATGGGGTATTCTCCTGATCTCCCGGCCAACAGGTGCGGCCGGGGAAACGCCCGAACTCGCGACAGCGAGCAGCGCAGGCAATGTTATCGGCAATCTCCAGCACTCTGACCACAACCGGCGCCACCAGGCAGTGCAGCAGATCACCCCAGTTCCCCGGCCAGAGCAGGTCGCGTGGCCGAATTCTGGCGCCGCGCAGCCGCTGGGCCTCATGAATCGCAGCGATTTCCGTCACCAGCAGCGGGAGAAACTTCAGTGAAGCCGCCAGCACGAACGCGCTGCGCGCCGGCAGGATCTTGCTCAAGGCCTGGGCCAATCGGCTTGCGGACCCACCGGAGAAAAGAATCAATCCGGGCAGAAAAACCAGGAGCAGCTGCCAGCTGACCCGCAGACCCGGCATCAGTCCCGCGTCTGGACCGTAACGCAGCAGATAGAGTCCGGTGACAACGCCCCCCTGCCACAGGCAGAGACGTATTCCACGTTTCAAAACCTGCCGGTCGAGGCGGTGGATTAGCAGCAGCAGAACATTGGCTAACGTCAACCAGGCTAGTGATGTGGGGGAGCGCTCCACAATCGCCGCCAATGAAAGGACAAAGCAGAGCAGCAGCGCCAGTTCGGCAGAAATCAACGCCCTCCCCTTGGTCCCCTGCCTTTTCTTCTGCGTAACTCGCAGACTAGTACTGAACAAGACGTCCTCCCTCGATTCCGTACCGGACATGGTTTCTGTCACCGAGCTCCGGTTGATGATGACTGGTCCAGAGCAACGTTGTCCCCTGCTGCTCGCTGGTTTCGATCAGTATCGCCATGACCATTGCTGCCGCCTTCGGGTCCAACCCGGCTAACGGATCATCCAGCAACAGCAGGTCCGGTTCCTTGGCCAGAACCGAGGCCAGCGCCACCAGGTGCTGCTGGCCGTAGCTAAGTTGATGCGGTGAGCGCCCGGACAGATGAGCAATATGGCAACGGGCCAGGGTGGAGTTGACCCGTGCGGATAATTTTTCACGGCGCAGGCCCTGTCGACGCAGACTGAAGGCGACCTCGGCGAACACTGTCGTTTCAAACAGCTGGCGGCGCGGGTTCTGAAACAGGTAGCCTATGCGGTTGACGTGGTCCTTTCCCAGTTGCTGGCCGCAAACCCGGATGCTGCCTTGAGCGGGGCGCAACAATCCGGCAAGGCAGCGTAGCAGAGTGGTCTTCCCCGCGCCATTGGGCGCGCAGAGCAACGCCCGCTGCCCGGCCTGCAGCTGCAGATCGACCTCCCGCCAGGCAGGGGTGGCGTCATCCGCGTGCACCCTCAACCCTTGCACCTCCACCACGGGGTGAGCGTTGTCGAATCTCTCTTTGGCTGGTTGTGAGCTTGGTATCGACGGCTTGCCGTTCGACCCCGTCTGCAGCCGGCCCGCGGCATCCAGGTGCCAGTGCTTGTCAATGACCGCCTGGAGCGGTACCGGTCGGTGTTCACAAAGCAGGACTGCCAGACCATTGGCCTTCTGGTGGGCTATGATCTTGGCCAGACTTTGCAGGCCACCCTCATCCAATTGCCCGGCCGGTTCATCCAGGATCAGCAGGGCCGGCTGCATCACCAGCTGCGCGGCAAGCAGTAGGCGGTATTTCTGTCCCATCGACAGGTGACTGGTCGTGTGCTCAAAAGCCAGTTCCAGCCCGACTGCGTCCAGCGCGGCGCGGACCCGGGCCGCCATTTGTCCGGGAGGAAGACAGAGATTTTCCAGACCGAAAGCCACTTCGGCGCCAACCGTTTCCGCCAGAATCTGGGTTTCCGGATTCTGCAGCACGACACCGACCGCAGCCCTCCCTTCTCCCGGGGCAGCTGCAGTTATCAACCGTCCGTCCTGCCGTCCCGGAGGGAGTAAGCCCTTAAGGGCGAGCGCCAGGGTGGTCTTTCCCGCTCCGCTGGCGCCGCTCAGACAGTGGCATTCCCCCTGCGGGAGCACCAGGGAGACCTCCCGCAGGGTCCAGTCCTCGGTATCGGGCCAGGCATAGGAATAATTATCCAGTCGGGTGACCATAGCGGCTCCGCTATCCCTGATCAGAAGCGATACTCCGCTCCTGCGTAGAGGGTTCTGCCGGGTTGCGGCAGTCCGTAACTCTGTTCATAATCTTCGTCGAACAGATTGTTGGCGCCGGCATACAGACTCAGGCGCTTCTCCAGCAAATCCTGGCTCACTTTCAGATCCACCACCGTGTAGTCGTTCAGCTTCTTTTTCAATGTCAAGTCGTTATTGTAGAAATACTGATTGGCGACATAGAGCAGCGCAGCATCGACCTTCAACCCGAAGGGGAAGGCATAGGTCGCCTCCAGGGTGTACTTGTCGCGGGGGCGGTACTGCAGGTCATCCCGAGCGGCGCCAGCAGTTCGGTTTTCCGACTTGAGATAACTGTAGGTTGCGCGCAGCAGCAGGTTGTCGACGGCCCGGTTTTCAACCGCGACCTCAAACCCTTCGAAGTGATAGCGTTCATAATTCTCAAAAAGGCCTGTGACATCATTTTTTTCGATAAAATCCCTGGCGTCCATCACATAACCGGTCAGGGACAGGGTGGTCGCAGCCGGCAGTTGCTGGTCGACACCCGCCTCGTAGTTGATGGTCCGTTCGGCCTTCAATGCCAGGTTGCCGGAGTTGACATCATAGAACTGACGGATGGAAGGGAACCGTACCTTGCGACTATGGTTGGCTCGCAGGTTGGTTCCATCACGGAGCGCATAGTTGAGCCCGATCATGTAAGAGAAGTCGTTTTCCGAGTCGCCATTGTCGCGAACCTGCCAATGTTCTCCGACGCCCACCACCAGGCCGAGCTTCGGCAGCGGCTGCATTTCATGCTGGAGGGCGACAGTGTACAGCTGCAGATCGCGCTGCAGTTTGACGGGAGTGGTGGTCGTGGTCGTGGTCGATCCACCACCGCCACCACCGCCGCCACCGCCGCCACCGCCGCCACCGCCGCCACCGCCGCCACCGGAATTGGTGGTAGTGGAGACTTGGAAGCCATCCTCCTGCCAATCACTGAAGTCGGCGAGCAGGGCCAAGGTAGTCGTCCCCAGGTCATGCCAGTCGCCTTTGACCTGCAGATTCACTCCGTAGTTGTTAGTGGTGGAATCGGTGCGATAGGCGCCGTTAGCAGCCTGCGTGGAAAAGGTCGCGTCATCGTAGCGATTCTCCAGCATGCTCAAACGGTTATAATAGACCCAGCCTCGACTGCTGAAAGGGCCCGCCAGCTGCTGATCGAAGGCGGTCTGTAGGGCGATCCCCTCGAGATCGTCAACCCGGTCATACTTGGGATGCTTGGTGAAAGGATCGCTGGAACTGTCATTGGTGACCGGCGGGATGCCGAACTTGTCCTTGCGGTACTGCAGGCTGAAACCCAATACGGTTTTCTCGCTCGGATTCCAGCCGAAATTGGCGAACAGATTGCTCCGTTTTCGGTCGCTGTTCAGCCGTGCGTCTCCGTCTTCATCCGCCGTCGGAGTGAATTCATCGGACAAGGGATAACTGTCGCGATCGTAGATGCTGCCGCTGACAAAGGCATCCACCTTCTCATTGGCGCCCGAAAGGGTGAAACGGCCGAGATAGGCGTCGTTTTCGGCTGCTTCGCCGCGCACCGAGCCATGCAATCCCTGTGCTCCCTTCTTGGTAATGATATTAATGACCCCCGCATTGCCGCCTTCTCCATAAAGCACCGAACCGCCGCCAGTGGTCACCTTGATCGCGGCGATATTTTCGATGCCGATGGTGCTCGGATCGAACTGGCCGTCGAAAGTCGAGTTGATCGGAATACCGTCCAGCAGCAGGGTGACGTGACGGGTCCGCAGGCCGCGAATATCGATGCGCGGCGTCCCGGCGTTGGCGGTGCGCAGGATTACCCCGGGCACCAGACTGAGCGCCTCATCCAGGGTCCGGGCGCCACGGGCCTCAATCTCGGCCGCAGTTAAGGTATGGATACTGCCTGTCAACTCGACCCCGCCCTGCGGAGCGGAGACAACAACCTCGCCGAGGCGATAAGGGACCTCGGAATCATCAGCGGCCGCCATAGATACGCACAGAACCATAACAAGACCCATCGCCAACAAACTTGAATGCATCAATCCTTTCATTGTAGCCTCCTTTTAATTCAAAACGGAAATAACACCGAATCAGTGAGCACACCGAAACCGGTTGGAAATATCGGGTCCGGACTCCGGAACCGATCTATCAAGCAACAGCACGTCAACCTCCTCGCCGGCTTCTAAGCGATCACGATCAGCCGGCAGCAGGACGATTCCGTTGGCCCGCACCATGGTACTCAGGATGCCGGTATTCTGATCGCCGGAACTGGAGACCAGCAGCCGACCCTGATCGTGACGCACCTGGACCCGCATGAATTGCATCCGTTCCGGGCGTTTGCGCACCGGCTCGCTGAGCAGCGCCCTGTCCAGCGGCAGCACGGCCGGGGTCACACCCTGCAGCTTGCGCAGAGCAGGACGAACAAACATTTCGAAGGTGACCATGGTCGAGACCGGATTGCCCGGCAGGGAGAAGACCAGGGTCCCTCCCTTGACGCCAAAGGCGGTCGGACGCCCCGGCTTGATGGCGACTTTCCAGAATTTCTGCTCCACGCCGAGTTCCTGCAGCACGTCACGCACCAGATCGCGGTCCCCGGCGGAAACGCCGGCCGAGGTGATCAGCACATCGGCATTGAGTCCCTGGGCGAGTTTTTCACGATGGCTCTCCAGGGTGTCGCGGGCGATGCCCAGCAAAAGCGGCTCACCACCGGCTTCGCGGACCGCAGCCGCCAGCGAGAGAGCGTTGCTGTTGATGATCTGTCCCGTCCCCAGCGGCATGCCGAGTTCGACCAGTTCATCGCCGGTCGAAAGGATCGCCACTCGCGGCCGCCGGTGCACCGACACCAATGACTGACCGAAAGAGGCCAGCAGACTGATCTCCGGCGGGCGCAGCAGGGTTCCGGCCGCCAGGACTTTGCTCCCGGCGGGGATATCCTCTCCTTGAAAACGGATATGATCCTGAACCCGCAAGGAAGTGAGCAGACGAACCTTGCCATCGCGCTCCTCGGTTTCTTCGACGGGTACCACCAGAGCGCAACCGGGCGGAATCGGCGCACCGGTCATGATCCTGATCGCGCACCCCGGTTCGACCGGAGGCAGCTCTGTGCAACCGGCGGGGATATAACCGGAGATTCTCAAGTCGCCACGGGTAGCGGCATCGACGGCACACACGGCGTATCCGTCCATCGCCGAATTGTCCCAGCGCGGCATGTCCCAGGGGGCATGAAAATCTTCGACCAGAACCCGACCGGCCGCATTCAGCAAGGGGACCTGCTCGTAACCGAGCGGTTTAACCGCCGTGAGAATCAGTCGGCGGGCGTCTTCAAAACTGATCGCCATCAGGCATTCTCCTTCAGTTTGGATGGTGAATCTCCGGTCGTGGAAACCAGCCGGCCGCGATCAAGTTGCAGGATCTTAGCGGCAAGCCGGCGCGGCTGGTCGGAATCATGGCCGGCAATCACCACCGTGGTCCCCTGCCCAGGCAGGTCGGCCAGACATTGTTCGAAGATCGGCAGAATCTCCCGGTCGAGACCGGCGGTCGGTTCGTCGAGCAGCAGGAGCTGCGGGCGCAGCACCAGCGCTCTGGCCAGGGCCACCCGTCGCGTTTCTCCGCCGGAAAGCGCCTGGGCGCGGCGCTGTTCGAAACCTTCCAGGCCGACCGCCTGCAGGGCTTGGGCGATGCGTCGCCGCTGCAGATCGCCGCTCACCTCCCGCAACCGCAGACCGAAAGCGAGATTCCGATAGACGCTGCAGTCGAACAAATAGGGATTCTGTTCCACCAGAGTGATCTGCTTCCGCAACCGTTCCCGCTCCGCACGCCCGTTAACCCGTTGACCGGCAAACCGCAGTTCCCCCCGGGCGGGTTGCAGCAGCAGCGCCAGCAGTTGCAGCAGGGTGCTTTTGCCCGCTCCGTTCGGACCCTGCAGCAGATAGACGCAACCTGGCTCCAGCTCGAGACGTTTGATCTCCAGGACAAAGTCATCCCGGTGGAAAACAAGCTCTTTCAAAGTCAGAATCGGTTCCATCGCCTCATCTTTGCTGCATCTGATGTAAAAACAGGTTGATGATCAGCGCCACGCTGAGCAGGACAATCCCCAATGCCATACCGAAGGCAAATTCTCCCTTGCTGGTTTCCAGGGCGATGGCGGTGGTCATGGTCCGGGTATAGCCACGGATGTTGCCGCCAAGCATCATCGCCACCCCGACCTCGGCAATGACCCGTCCGAAACCGGCGACGATCGCCGCCATTACCCCGAACCGCACCTCCAGCAGCAGTTGCCAGGTCCCACGCAACCGTCCGGCGCCAAGAGTCCGGGCGGTCGGCAGAATCCGCGGATCCGCCCCCGCCACTGCCGAGACCGTATAGTTGGCGACGATCGGTGTGGACAGCACGATCTGGCCGGCGATCATCGCCCAGGGTGTGAACAGCAGCCCCAGGACACCCAGAGGGCCCAGGCGGCTGAACAGGCCGAACAGCAGCAGACCGACGACGACTGTCGGCAGGGCCAGCAGCGTGTTGAGCAAGGTCATCACCGCCCGCCGGCCAGGAAACCGCAGCAGACCGACAGCCACACCGAGCGGCACCCCGCTGACCGCCGCCAGCACAATTGCGGTCAGCGAGGTGTAGAGCGATGTCCAGACGGTGCGGAAAACCTCCGCATCGAAAGTAAAAATCAGTCTCAGGGCATGTTGAAATGACTGATACAGGTAATCCAAACAGGCTCCTTACTGAACGTAGAAGAGCTGCTCACCACCCCGGCGAAAACCGGCAATCAGCGCTTTTCCTTGAGCAGAGGTCAGGAAATCCATAAATTTCTTCGCCAGATCGACCTTGACATGAGGATATTTTTTCGGATTCACCATGATTACGCCGTAGGGATTAAACAGGCGCTTGTCTCCCTCCACGAGGACCTTGAGGGGGGTCTTATCCTTGAACGCCAGATAGGTACCACGATCACTGAGGGTGTAGCCCTGACGTTCCCCGGCCATGATGATGACTTCCCCCATGCCGCGGCCGGCTTCCAGGTACCAAGCACCGTTCGGGGTCACATTCGCTGCCTTCCAGAGTTGTTTCTCGCGGGTATTGGTGCCGGAATCGTCGCCGCGTGAGACAAAGGTCGCTTTACTGTCAGAAATCTTGGTCATTGCAGCAACCGCATCCTTGCTCCCCTTAATACCGGCGGGATCATTTTCCGGCCCTAGAATGACGAAATCGTTGTACATGACGTCGCGCCGATCGACGCCGTAGCCATCGGCGACGAACTTGTCCTCCTTGCTGCGGGCATGAACCAGGATCACATCGACGTCACCGGTCTCGCCGAGCTTGATCGCCTTGCCGGTGCCGACGGCGATAACGTCGACATGGCAGTCATTGGCCTGTTCGAAGGGAGGTAACAGTTCGGCCAGCAGACCAGAGTTATCCGTGGAAGTAGTGGTCGCCAGTCGCAGATGCTCAGCGGCAAATGCCGAACCGGCGGTCAGGAACAGCAGTAGAAAAATCAACAAATGGCGGTACATGATAGATCTCCTTTGATTGGCGCCCCGGCGGAAACCGCCGGGGTCGGGCCCGATTCAATTGTAAATTTCAATAGGTAAACTGCGCCTGCAGCCGGAAGATTACATCGTCCTTGTTGGCTGCCAGTTGATCCTCGACCAAGGTGACGTCGGACTGCAGTTTGAGGTTGTGATTAGCGAAATAGTAGTTAACCCCGAACTGGGTCTCGGCTTTATCAAAGCGGGCCGAGGCGTTGGTATCGGTCGACTCGATCGCCGAATAACGGACACCGAGTTCGAGCTTGCTCGGAATGACCTGGTAACCGGCCTGCACAAAATAACCGTCGGCATCCCAATCGCCGCCGATTTGCGGATCGGCGTTGAGGTTGTAATACTCGGCCGCGAAAGTCGCCCCCATCCAGGTCGCATTGAAGTTGACAGTGCAGAGCAGCCAGGTCAGGTCTTCGCCGTAACTGGCGGTGAAGGTGGCGGCGTTCAGGCTGTCGAGCGCTAACGCCACATCCATGACATCATTGTCGGTGCCAAAGGCGCTACCGACATCTGTAGCACTGACTTTTTCCCAGGCGAAGGAGCCACCGACATTCACCAGCGGCTTGTCGCTCGGCCAACCGGCCTCATCCATCTTGTAGGCGCCCAGCGGATCGACATCGACCCGACCCGCAACCATGTGATTGTCGTCGACATTCCCGGTATTGGGGCCGTTGCCGTTGTAGATCCCGAGACGGTAGTTGACCAGTTTTTTCGCAAAACTCCCCGAAGCCTGAATCCCCTGGTCGCGGCCAAGATTGAAGGTGTCGTTGGCCAGCGAACGCTCGGGGAACAGAAGCCGGCCCGCGCTGGTCAGCTCCTGACGGGCCTGGGCAGGCTTAAACTGACCAGCCGTCAAAGTCAGGGCCGGGTCAAATTTATACTTGATGAAGACGTCTTCAGTGCGCCAGCCACTGGAGACGTCGCCCTGCAGCTTGTAGCCGAAATTCTTGCTGAACACGGTTCCCTGCACCTGAAGTTTGAAGCGGCGGATGTCGAAATCGCTCTTGGAATCCTTTCCCGGCGCATCGTAATCGGTGTAACGGTAAATAAGCTGGCCGTAGCCGCCGATTTTAATTTTGGAGTTGCCATCGGCGCTGGTCGCGGTCAATCCCTTGCCGGGCGTGTAGACGACCTGGCCACCCTTGCTCGCCTCGGCATAATCCTCCGCGGTTATGACTCCTTTATCCTTGAGAATCTCCTCCAGGGTGCGCGCCTCAACCGGTGCCCAGTTGAGCAGCAACAGCGCCACCATACTTAAACCAATACTCAACCATTTCATCAGTCTCTTCCTTTCAAAACTCGGCAAATTCCATTCAAATCATGGTATTAATCTCTCCAGACCACCTGATGGCAGCCCGGGCCTCCTGGCCTTGTGATTCCTCCTCCTTTCCCCGATCAGTATCGGAATGATGCCCGTACAGGAATAGACTGCGCCCCACCTTGTGTTACAAGTGCAGTGAGCGTCATCTCCTTTTCAAGCACGGGAGGTACGGCCGTTTCCAACCGAACCCATTGGCCGCTGCCCGTGGGGATATTCCCTTTAGGGCTGACGGCTCGGAGATAGCTGCAATATTTCAAATTTTCCGCTTTGTATGCGTCTGAGTGGCGCCGGCTCCATGACCGTAACTCAGATGAAAACCTCCCGCTTGCGGACGGTTCCCATCTTCTTGATCAGGTCCAGACCCAGCTGGCAGGCAGAGAAGGCATCGGCGCTGGCCTCGGCGGCAACTGCCACCAAAGAGATGATCTCACCTACTTCCAGCCGGCCGCGCCGCCGTTGCAACAGTACCCCTTTGAGCGACCAGCGGTCCTTGAGCACCTCAGCGATCTGCTTGAGTTCATCTTCAGCACCCAACTCCATCTGGTACTCGACGGCACTGCTGGTACGGCCGGTGCCGCCATCAGCTTTTACAACGGCATAGTGGAGCAACACTGATCCAGCACTCTTCCTACTCAGTTGTTGGTAGCTTTGCTGGGGATCGATCCTTTCATTAACAATCTCAATCATGCTTTATCCCTCGGTTGGCAGAATATTCGGCCATTAAAAAAGGTCCCTTTCTCTGCGGAAAGGAACCCTTGAATCACTGCAACCGGTGCGCTGGCTGCAGTAGGAGTTCTCCTTTCCACAATGGGAGGCACAATCGTTTCCGACTGAACCCAACGGCGGCCAGGCCATGGGAGAATCCTTTAGGCAAGGCAACTCGGAGAGTAAACAAAATTTTAGGTTGTTATATATAAATTATTAAAGTAATACCTCAACCATTTCCATGTCCAGAACATCAAATGATAGTTTCCGTTTACTGAGCAGTTTTCCCTGTCCCAGCAGGACCTTGCAGACTTCGCTAACCTGCAGACTGGCGGCCAGCGCCGGAGTGAACGAAGGATTGCCGAGAGAGGCTTCGATCCCCTTCCCTCCTTTCCAGTTGCGATAAATGGTCTGCAGCGAGTCATCGCCCGGCAGCACCGTCGTCACATGCCCATACCAGCCGGCAATCGCGCCATGAACCAGCGGGATTTTCAGCTCACGACTGGCTGCGGCCAGGTCAAGACGTGCGGTCACGTTGTCGACCGCATCGACCACACAGTCTGCATTGGCCAGGAGTTTTGCAGCGTTCTGTTTTTCAAAGCGGGCCTGAAACGGATAGACAGTAACCGCAGGATTGATTTCCGTCAGTCGTTCAACGGCCACCTCGACCTTGACCCGACCCAGGTTGGCCGGAGACGAGAGCAGCTGACGATTGAGATTATTTTCTTCGAAAATATCATCGTCAATAGTGACAATCTGTCCGACCCCTAGGCGGGCCAGTTGTTCGAGGATATAACCGCCGAGTCCACCAGCGCCGACCACCACCACCCTGCTGCTGAACAATTGCCGTTGCTGGGCCACCGAAATCATCTGCCGGTTCCGCTGATAGCGGGTCGGCAGCAGTCCCAGTCCCAGAATCTCTTGCTCAACCTCGGAGATTCTCAAGCCAAACTGCTGAGCAGCGGCCTGTTGCTGTCCCCAGGAAATCAATCCTTCATCAGCTTGCTGCCTCAAGAGATCCTGTAAGGCATTCACCTCAGCCTCCACCGACCAGAGGGAAGATTGCCAGTGTTTCGCCCTCGACCAGAACCCGGTCGAGATCGACATGTCTGCTGTTGACCATCAAAATTCCGAGCTGTTCCTCCGGGAGGTCAAGATCCTTTACGACGTCGATAACCTTAGTTTCGGGCGGATAATCGCGGGAAGCGATATCGAATCGACCCAGTCGAAAGGTTGCAAACAACTTCACCGTGATCTTCATGATTCAGAATCTCCGAAATAAACTTTAAGCATCAGCAGGTTCCCTGGATTCTCTTTTTCCCCCTCTTTCAGCAAACCGTCCGCCGCAATCGGGCGCCCATCTAACTGACATCTGCTCAACCGGAAATTTTCTGGTAGATCGAGAATAAATTCACGCAATCGTGGCCAGCTGATTAAAATGCCGCGCAACAAAAAGCGTGGGGCGAGTTCTTCCAGCAGAAGATTAAACAGTTTAATCCTGATCCGACCATAAGGACTGCCGGAATCCGTCCCCCGGCTTTCATTCTGATAGGTCATGGCTCCGCGCATGGCGGCAAAATACCCGCCACTGCGCATGGTCGCGCCGACCAGCCCCGGCATGGCCCCCGACAGCGCCAAGACCGAGCCGTCATGAATTATCGCCTTCGCCGCATCATCAACCGCTTTGCTGTTAAGAAACAGCGTACTGATCCGGCCGGCGATATAGTCGGCGCTGATACCGAACTGCTCGATCAGCAATTCCCTGACAGTGACCCCAACCTCGACCTCAACGTCAACCCCTTCCTGAAACAGCGGGAAAAAGATTCGCAGCAGATCAGGAACCAGTTCAACCTCGATAGATCTGACTGTCGCGGCCATATCTTCCCTATTGTCAAGCTCAGAGAGAGTACCCTCGGTGGAATTGAAAGGCGGGGAGAGACTCGTCGGAGTCTCTCCCCGGTCTATATCAGGATAGAATTAATCCCAGTTGAAAACCGAATCGAGTTCCTCGTCAGACATGCTGAAAGCCTGGTTGTGAGGCTCGATCGTGTCGGTGTAGAAGAACCGCGGCAGACGGTCGTCGGCAGCGGTGAAACCGGCGCGCTTGTTGAAATCGCGCTCGGCCGACAGGACCTTCTTACCAAGTTCGACCACGCTGTCGCCGGTCAACTCGGTGCCATAGAAGGCGTTGAGCATGTCGAGCAACGCCTGGAAGGTCTCTTCCTGGTCCATGATGGCGAAGGCGATGAACAGGCACATGCCGGTGGAATCGATCGCCGCGGTGGCAATCTGCAGGTTGCGTGAGAGTTCCACCTGCCCTTCGGTCTTCAACGGATCGACGTCGCCGCCGACCTTGAGGATGTTGGTGGCGATCGCGTAACCGGCGGTATGGTCGGCGCCCATGGTGGTGGTGGCGTAAGTCACGCCGATCCCCTGGATCGGACGCGGATCGTAGGCGGGAATCGCCTGATTCTTGACCACCGGCACTTTCTCGACACCGTAGACCTTGCCGGTAATCCCGGCGCCGCTGCCCAGAACCCGCCCCAGAGGGGTCCCTTTGCCGACTTCTTCCATCAGCTTGATGGCGCCTTCGCTGTCGCCGAACTTGCAGAGCCCTGCATCCATGGCGACGCCGATGGTCACTCCCATCTCGATAGTATCGAGGCCGAAATCGTCATCCATGCGGTCCAGTTTGGCGACCACATCGAGGTCGTCGATACCGCAGTGACCGCCGTGGGACCAGACGGTCTCATACTCGGGCTGCTTGGTGACATAGTTGCCGTCCTTGTCGTTGAATATCCCGGAACATTGGATCACGCAGCCGCGATGACATCCATGAGTGGCAGAACCGCCGCGCTTGATCTCCAGCTCGGCCTGGGCCTCGCCGCTGAGTTTGGCGCCGCCCTCGAAAACACCCGACTTGAAGTTCCGGGTCGGGTAACCGCCGGCCTCGTTGAGCACGTTGGTCAGCACGTTGGTGCCGTATGCCGGCAGACCTTCGCCGGTGACCGGGTGCTTGCGCAGTCCTTCGACAAACTTGCGGTTGGCGTCGCGGTATTTTTCCGGATCCTTCGGAGCGCGGTGCTTCATCCCGTCATCATCAAAAATGATCGCCTTGACTCTCTTGGAGCCCATGACCGCGCCGACACCACCGCGCCCGCAATGGCGGGTGGGACGCAGTTCCGGGTCGGTACAGGCGATCGATGCCGCCAGCATCAGCCGTTCGCCGGCCGAACCGATCGACATGTAGGCGACCTTGTCGCCGTATTGGCCGCGCAGCTTCTCAATTACAGCGTAATTGTCGAGCAGCTTCAGGCTGTTATCGACCTCGACCTTGACCTCATCCTTGTTGACGATGATCTTGTAAAGGTCATCCCCTTCCGGCTTCCCCTCCAGAATGATCGCGGCATATCCGATCCGTGCCATCACTTGAGCAGCCTGACCGCCGGCATTCGATTCCTTGATGGTGCCGGTCAGCGGGCTTTTGCAGCCGACCGAAATCCGGCCGGTCATGGCGCCGGTACTACCGCTGAGCATCCCCGGAGCGATAACCAGCTTGTTCTCCGCACCGAGCGGATGGCAAAGAGGATTCACCTCTTTGTTCACAATCAAAGAGGTCGTCGCCCGGCCACCGAGACCGACATATTCACCAGCCGGTTCGGTGGTAATTTTCGGGCCGCCCTTAGCTCCCATGTCGATTCTTAGAATCTTATCCATTCCGTCATTCTCCTTTACTTGAAACCATCTTCAAGAAATCTCCTTTCCACCAGGGAGGCAGAATCGTTTCCGACTCTACCCATCGGCCCTTCGCCCTAGGGTTCCCTTTAGGCAGCCAGGCTCGGAGTTTTAATCCTGTTTGTATCCTCTTATTTGTATCCCGATTTCCGGTGAATTTCCAGCGGCGATCCTGAAATATCTGCCGTGATACCGGACTGAACCGGATAAACGTTATGGGTTGCAATGCCAATGCCACAATTTAAAACGCTGGTTGATAAAGAATATAATTTAGAATTTCAGGAGGTTACACGACAGGCCAAGGGGGCGTCTGGGTCATCCGGACAGCGTAGCGAACCGGGTTGGGGCGTAATGCAACACTCCTTGAGCAAATCGATCCATTTTGGGTCACAGAAATACGGGGAACTTCTCTACACTGTAGGAAATTTCACCAGCGCCTGGCGACGATTCCGGCCAACGATCCGCCCTTTTTTGAAGGTTCAAGTCCTTCTTCGTGAAGCAACACCTTCCAACCGGCAAAGATCTCCAGCAACTCCCCGGGCTGCAAGGCGAAGCGGGGGTCGATCATACCGTAAAGGTCAGAGCCCGCGCTGCTAAAGGTTCGCACCACGACGAAACCACCGGGGCGGATAATTTGGGAGAGTTGGGCAAGTAACGGCCGGGACAGGAAGAAAAAATCGATCAGCAGGTCAAAAAGGCCGTCGGGCAGGTGCGGCTCGTGGACTTCAAGATCGAGCTGAAGGGTTTTTATAGCCAGTTTCCTGCGTTGCGCTTCCTTCCGCAGTTGCGACAAGGCAACCGAGGAGATATCAGCCGCTGTCACCTCCAGGCCCTGTTCGGCGAGAAAGATGGCATTGCGTCCGGCGCCGCAGGCCAGATCAAGAGCCCTGCCGCCAGCGACGTCCTTCGCCACTATCGGAAAGATGCGCCTTAACCAGGGATCGACCTGCCGGTCAGTTGTCGCCGCTTTTTCCCGCCAACGCTGATCCCATTTATTTTGCGTATTGTTCATTAGGATATCCCTGTTACCAGGTCCGCATTCCCCACCCGGAGTTATGAAACCTATTGTTTAAGCAAAATCACCGCCAGAATTGCCAGCCCAAGCCCCAGGCCGCGGCGCAGGGTCATGGCTTCCCGGTAAATCAGGACGGAAAGCAGGATGGCGATGACGAAGTGCATGCCTGTCATCAATGCAATAGCAGATAAGGGACCGCTGCTCAACGCAACCAAAAACGCGTAGAATCCGAAGAAATTCAGCAACCCCATAACCACCCCGATGACGATGGCCGATTTTACCCGATCCTTGTGCCGACTATCACCCCACCTCTTTTCAATCCCCAGCGAAAAGAAGATGCCGAACAGGTAAGAAAGAGCCATAAAACCCGCCTTATTGACCATTTCCGCTGCCAGCTTGCTGGATATGGTGGCGATCGCCCCGCAAAAAACACAGACAGCGACGAAGAACAGCCCGGTACGAAGGTTCGGTTCTGTGCAGCTGCTGCTTCTGGCTTCCCGGGTCAGGATCACGACGACAGCACAGCCGAACAGAACACCAAGCCACTGCAAAGGCGCCAGGCGTTCACCGAGATAGAGAACCGAAAAGATGATAACCGCCAGCAGGCTCATCCGGGTCAACGGAAATGTGATCCCCGCCGGCAAACGTTTGAGGGCTTCGATATGGGCGATCGTGGCGAGAGCGAAGGAGCAGCTGTTGAGCAGTGACAGCATCAGCAGGACTGACAGGTTCCGGACTGAACCGCCCGTTGCGAAGAAGACCGCGGCGCTCATCAGACTGACTGTCGTCATAAAAACGGCGGTCGTCTGAGCAGAACTGCAATCTTTCTCAGCCGCCACTTTGTAGAGAAACCGCTGGGTCCCCAGCAGAAGCAATGCGGCGAGGCTGAACAGGTACCAATCATCCATAGGGTTTTTCCTTAGTGTAACCGGGCCCTGTTTGCAATGATTTTATCAGGCTGGGGTATAATCACGTATAGATTGCAGGAGTTAAAATTATGTCCGCCCTGTGCGTATAGGTCGAGCTATCGAGTTGCAAGGATTGACCCAAATATTCAAGATGAAAGAGCAGATAGCTTCAGTTCTGACACCGCAGCACCAGAACCGTAAGATCATCGGGCAGGAGCGCATCGTCCGGAACCAGGGCGAATAACCGGGCAACGATCTCCTCGGCGCCGGTCGTCGCTGCGAATTGGGACGCCAGTTCAGTCGGGGTGGGCGACTGCTCGGGAAATGCATCGATCAACCCATCGCTGTAAAGCACCAAAGCATCACCGGGCAGCAAGGTGAGACTTCCCTCCTGAAATCCTTCCCCGGCAAAGATACCTAACGGCAGTCCGCGTGGCAGCAGCTCTTCGACCGCGCCGGAGGCCCGGCGCAGAAACACGTGGCCGTGTCCGCAATCAACATAGCTTAACCGGCGGCAATGCAGGTCGAGTTGGGCATGGAACAATGTCACGAAACTGTCGGAGCCATCCAGGTCCTGATACAGGGCTTCGGCGGTCTGCCGCAACGCCAGCGCCGGAGGATGTTCCCGTATCGAAGCGCGCAGACTGGCGCGAACCGTCGCCATCAGCATGGCGGCCGCCAGCCCCTTTCCCATCACGTCCCCCAAGGTCAGGCTGAAACGACCGCTGGGCAGAGTTTGCCAATCGTAAAAATCGCCTGCCACCTGCAGGGCCGGCCGACAGCGGGCGGCAACCTCGAAACCGGTGATAACCGGAGCCGCCTGCGGCAGCAATTTGGCCTGCACCTCGGCCGCGAATTCCAGCTGAGCCTGGAGTTTCAGCCGGCGTTCTTCGCTGGCCAGCAGATCCGCTTCCGCCTGTTTGAGATCGGTGATGTCGGCGATGGTGCCGACATAGCCGATCGCCACACCCTGAGCGTCGGTTTCGGCCATCACCCGGCAGGCCAGCCAGATAGAACGCCCGTCCGCCCGTTCAAATCGATACTCTTCCCGGAACGCGCGTCCGGCAGCAGTCGCTGAAGCCCATTCAGCCACCATCCGTTCACGTTCCACCGGTTGCGACAACCAACCGCCCCGGCCGCTCAAAATCTGTTCCCGGGTAAATCCGGTGATATCCTCCCAACGTTCGTTGACGTAGCGCAGGACTCCTTCGACATCGGTATAAAAGACCCCGACGGGAGAAACTTCGGCCAGGGTATGATACTGCTTCTCGCTTTTTCCCAGAGCTTCCTCGGCCCGCATTCGCTGTATGCCGATCGCTATCTCGTGGGCGACGGAAGAGATCGTTGAAAGAACCACGTCATTCATTGGTCGCTGGGAAAAGAGCGCCACCACGCCTACCAGCCGCTCTTCGACCAGCAGCGGATAGCCGGCGAAAGCGACCATTCCCTCGCGTCGAACCCAGTCCTGATCGGTGATACCGGGATTGTCGAGCAGCCTGTTGCTCAAATAAGGCTGGCGCCGCTGGGCAATCTCCCCGACCAGCCCCTGACCGAGTCGCTTGTAGCGGTGGCGACCCTCGATATTGGTGTACAATCCGGCGCTCGCGTGCAGCACCAGCAGGTTCGGGTCCTCGTCACTGAGCACCCAAATCCGGCCGAAGGCCGCAGCGCTGTGCTGCACCAGCGATTCCGCACATCCCTGCAGCATCTGCTGCAGCCGGCCCCCTTTGGTCAGGGAAGTGCCGACCTCGGCACCAAGCTCGGCCAACCGCACCCGCTCCTCCAGGGCCAGCTCGGCACGTTTGCGTTTCTGGATATCACGGGCCACGGCAATGGCAAAATCCCGGTCCTGAAACATCAGCCGGGCAATGGTCATTTCAACCGGAACAACCGTACTATCGCGCTTATAAAAAAGGGATTCGACCAGGATCCGCTCGAGATCGACCGGCCCGGTCCGGGTAATCAGTTCTCTTGCCTGATGAGCGTTCTCCATCTCCATCAGTTCAAACAGCGAGCGTCCCAGCAGATCCTTGCGCGGCCAGCCGAGCAGCTGCCCGGGAGCCTCATTGCTGTCAACGATTCTGGCGGAGGGAACTTCCAGCAGGAAAATGGCGTCAATGCTGTGATCAAGGAAAATCTTGAACCGTTCCAGGTCGGCAAGCCGTTGCTGCAACTCGGGATAGTAGCTTTTGCGCAGCGATTTTTCTCCCAATCCGATCAGACCTTCCCGCAGGTCATCTCCTGGAGCCGGAGGATCAGAGGGACTCTTCATAGATCACCTCGATATCCCGCTGGTTGGCCCGGCGCGGATTGGTGACCATACAGGGGTCCAGCAGCGCCTTGCGGCTGAGCAGGGGCAGATCGGAGTTGCCGATCCCGAGATCCTTCAGGGTCACAGTCATGCCTGCCGCTCGCTTGATCTCTCGCACCTTGTCGAGGATTGCAGTGGTTCTGCCTTTGACATCCAGCCCGTGCAGATCGAGCCCCATCGCCTCGCCGATCCGTTCGAAACGCTCCGGCGAAGCGGGCAGATTGAACTCGATCACGTGGTCAAGCAGGATGGCGTTGCATTCTCCGTGCGGAGCATCCTTATCCCCCCCCAGACTGTGCGCCATGGCATGGTTGGCCCCCAGAATGGCATTGGAAAAGGCCAGCCCAGCCATCAGGCTCCCCTCCATGATTTTTGCCCGCAATTCGATATCTCCGGGGTTCCTGATCGACTCGGGCAGATACTTCGAGACCAGGCGGATCGCCTCGATGGCGTGTAGATCGGTCATTGAGGAGCTGGCATTGGAAACGAAAGCTTCTATTCCGTGGGTCAGCGCATCCAGGCCGGTGCAGGCGGTCAGAAATGGATCCATGGTCGTCAGAGTCAGGGGATCGATCAGCGCCAGATCGGGAACGACCGATTTACTGATAATGGCGACTTTCATTTTTTCCTGCGGATCGGTGATGATCGCGAACTGGGAAACATCCGCCGAAGTGCCCCCGGTGGTGGGGATACAGATCAGCGGAGGCATCGGGGACAGGACCTGATCCACGCCTTTGAAATCCAGAATCGATCGGCCATTGGTGCTGACGATGCCGATCCCCTTGGCGCAATCCATCGGGCTGCCGCCGCCCACCGCGACGAGCGCGTTGCATTTTTCTACCCGGTAAAATTCGGCGCCCGCCATGACCTGGAAGGCGCGCGGGTTGGGAGAGACATCGGTGAACAAGGAGCTTTCCAACCCTTCCTCGTTCAGGATGGCGATGACCTCGGCGGTCCAACCGGCTGCCACCACCCCGGGATCGGAAACCACCAGCACCTTGCGCGCACCGAGATTCCTGGCATAACGCCCGACCAGCTTGCGCGCATCGAGGCCGAAAATATATTCCGGCGCGACAAATTTTCGCAGTTCAAGGGAATCCATCATAATGCCATTCCTTTTTTCCCGGTCCTAAGTCGCCGATTCGGCAGCCTGGCACGCTGAGAGGGCAGTCGGCTCTTTTTTGTATTATACCCCATAACTCCGATAGTTAAGCTTTCAGAGTTCAGACGATCTTGAGGTGCGTCCCTTCGGCATCAGTCGCGCCACACTAAATCGCAAACGGTGTAAAAGGCATTGAAACGAATGGAACCGGATTTCGGACACCACATGCAAAATCAGCTCATTTGGGATAGACTGATGACTGAATGACCCAAGTTTTGAATGGTGTGAACCCGGATAACCATTTTCGCAGACCATGGGAGTCACGATGAACAAGCGCCACGAAATTGAATCGAAACTTAAAGGAGAAAGTCTGGTCAGAAAGGGGTTGATGCATCGGCAGGGGGAGATTCCACAAATGCGCCTGGTTCCGGACCTGCATGTCGTCAAAATCGGCGGCCACGGGGCGATCGATTACGGCCGGGAGGTGGTGCTACCGCTACTGGAAGAAATCGGCGAGCTGTCAAAAAGCCACCAAATTCTGGTGGTGACTGGCGGCGGCGCCAGGGTGCGACATATTCTCGACATCGGCATCGACCTGGGGATGCCGACCGGGGTCCTGGCGGAACTGGCCGGCAAGATCAGCGAGCAGAACGCCGAAATCGTCACCCTGCTCCTCTCCCGCTGGGGTGGCACCCGGGTCAAAACGGGAGATCTGCTGGAATTACCGACCCTGCTGCATCTCGGGCTGCTGCCGGTGATGCACGGCACCCCACCCTACGGGCTGTTCGAACATCCGCCGGGGCTGGGGCTGATCCCACCGCACCGCACCGACACCGGCGCTTTTCTAATGGCGGAAGTGCTGGGGGCGAAAAGCTGCATTCTGGTCAAGAATGTCGACGGGCTCTACTCGACCAATCCATCTAGCGACCCTAACGCCGATTTTATTGCCGAGATCCGGGCAGCGGAGCTGATCGGTCGAGACCTGGAGGATCTGGTCTTGGAACGCAAGCTACTTTACCTGCTCCAGGATGCACGGCACGTCAAAGAGATCAGGATTGTCAACGGCCACCAACGAGGTAATATTGAAAAAGCGATTCTGGGAGAAAAAGTCGGAAGCAGGATCTTCGTCTGATAGAAAGGAGATTGCCATCATGCCGGGCAAATTGTTTTATCGGGAACGGAAAAAATTCGTCGACGGCTCACATTCCCCCCGCTACCAGCTGGTTGCCATTCACGGTGTCGATCTGAAAGTGATCGGCAAACATCTGCGCATGAGCGAGCTGAAGTGCATCGCCGAGACGGTGGGAGCGGATCTGGTTCCCCTGCCTCGGGGTCCGAAACATGCCGATGAGACGCAATCCTGAAGCCGGGTCTGATAAGTGTTTCCGTGGGGGATTCCGGAACCTGCAATAACCTTATCCCTTCAGGCAGGTGAACGATTCGGCCGTCCAGCGGCGGTAGCGGCAATTGTAGCAGGACAGGGGTTCTTCGGCGCACTGCTCGTCGTCATCGTCGGCGCGAAAACTCGCACAGTCCACGGCGATTGCGGCGGCGGCCGGCCAGTTTTCCTGTCCGCCGGCAAACAGTTTGTTTCCGGTCTCATCTATGCACCACATCCCGGGCTCCTTTCCATGGCCTATTTCTGGCAGCCTTTGAGGTCATTTCACTGTCCTCAATGCCCCTGCAGATTCAAACGGTAGCTGGCGAAGCTTTTCACCCGCAGACACCCGGCTATAACACCGCAGCCGTAGGCCAGCTGCTCCAGGAAATAATAGAACCAGAACCTCGGCAAATCGAGCCGCGCCTTGCGGACCTGATGATCGACGGTGGCCACGCCAAGCAGAGTGACGACCACCAGCAATCCGAAAGAGGGAGAAACTAACGAGGCCAGCAGCAACGGCAACAGGTAATAGCGCAACAGATGGTAGCCGAGGTAATAAGCGAGGCTACCGACGGCGCGGCTGCGGGCGGCCAGGATTTTCCCCGTTCCGAGCGCCAGCCCCTGCCGTTTCATCCGGCGGCCGGTCAGGCCGGTATCGATCAGCAGCACCAGCGCGGCAAGCGGCAGCGGCAGAAATGAGCGCGTGACCAGTGCCACCGTCAGCAGCAGCAGGATCGCGGACAGCATCGCCGGCAGCAGCATCTTTTTGCCGCGCACCGGGTGCAATTGCTGCAGCAAGCCTTCCGAGGTCCCGTAATCGAAACGCCGCTTCATGAACTGCCAGAGCCGGCTGCGATGGGCATGATAAACTGTCCCGCAAGGAAGATAACGGATCGTCCAGCCGGCGTCGCGCAGCCGCCAGGTCAGGTCGACATCCTCGCCGACCTGCAGTTCGGTGCGGAAACCGCCGGCGGCTATAAACGCATCCCGGCGCAGCAGCAGGTTGCAACTCGGTAGATAGAAGGTATCGCCTCCAGCCCCTCCGGCCATCTCCCGTCGGCCGAGATTCAGGCTCGACATCACCGCCTCATAGCGATCGAGAGCGGATCCCTGGTGCATGCCGTCCACCCAGCCGCCGACCGCGGCCAGTTTTTCATCGTTGAACGCCGGAATCAGATCGGCCAGCCAGTCCTCGGCGGCGCTGCAATCGGAATCGATAAAAGCCAGGATTTCACCGCTGGCGACCATGGCCCCCTTATTGCGGGCGAGGGCCGGCCCGCCGCCGACGGCGCCCGATGCGATCAGCCGGGCGCCAAGTTCTCTGGCTACCTCGGGGGTCGCATCTCTGCTGCCGTCATCGACCACCAGGATCTCCAGACGGTCTGACGGGTAATCGAGGCTGCTTAGCGAGGTCAGGCAGGTACGCAGGTCGTCAGCGCGATCCTTGACCGGAATGATGATACTGACCCTGGGGAGTTGCGCCAGGTCCGCCAGGGTTGACCGGCTGCGCTCGATAAAGCCTTTTTTGACCAGGGTGTCGAGGACCATCTGTTCCGCATCCGATTCCGGCCTGATCCCCCCGTCCTCGAGGCGCTGCAATAAGGCCAAAAGAGCCGGGTTCAGCCGCAGCATCCGCAGAGGTCGTGAAGAGACCAGAAAATCCCCCTGCTCTCCCGCCTCGATGCTTACGTCATCCGCCAGCCAGTAGATCATTTTGCTTCCTCGCCCAGCAGTCCTTCCGTGGAAAAGATCTGCAACAACTGATCGGCGGTCTGTTCCGCCGTCAGGGTATGCTGTATCCCTTCGCGCGGTTTGATACCCCCGGAAAGCAGCGCCAGGATGCGCTCGAAGGCGGGCAGGTTGGCATCCGGAGTCACCACCCGCTGCGGATTGGCGCGCGGAAAACTGCAGCGTTCCTTGCCTAACAGGGCCGCGGGGCTGCCGACCACGGAACCCGGCAGGCCGAGCTCGGCGAAACCCCAGGTTTCGACCGGCTGCTCCAGTGCGGCCATCACCGCCGCCTGAGTCGGATAGCGCAGTTCGCAGCTGCCATCGGCGACCAACAGGGTGCAGGGGGTGCGGGTGCCGACCAGTTGCCGGGCGCCGCGATCGCATTTGCGCAGGACCTCGATTTCACCATCGAGGCACTCGACACGCAGTGCCGCAGACACACAGGGAATGCCACGCCGCGCCGAAGCCAATGCCGGAACCGGGTCGGCGCCTTTGTCGACCAGGCGGTGGCCGGTCAGGAAGTAGTCCGGCTGAAGAATTTCGCTGATCCGCTCGAGCAGGCGCGCGTCAGCCGCAGCATCGCCTCCCTTGAACGCGGAATCCCAAACACGAATGGCCCGCTGTGCGCCGGCCGACAGCGCCAAACGCAGATAATCGTCAAGCCGCTGGGGACCGATCCCCACCACGGTAACAGAGCCTCTCTGCGCCTCCGCCAGGGTGAGCGCCTGTTCCAGGGCGCATAGATCGGCCGGGTTCACGATGCGGCGCAAACCACGCTCGCGGACACCGAAACCATCGGCCGTCAGGCGTACCGGCGGGCGCGGGTCGCAAACTTCGCGCAGCAGAACCAGGATATCGGACTTATTTTCAGACATAGAAAGTTCCTTTATCTATTTCGTAGGGGCAGACCCTGATCCCTGTCAGGGCCAGGCACCTGCAGAGCCAGTCCCTAGGTCATCCGGAAAGCGACCCCGTATCCGCCGCGGGGATAGCGCCACCGGGTGAAGGCGTCCTTCTGACAGACCACGTAACAGGTCCCGCACTCGAGGCAGCCGTCATGCACGAAGGTCATCTTCTGATTCTCGTCATCCCAGGTGTAACAGGCCGCGGGACAACAGGTGGTGCAGGCCCGCTGATCGCATTTTTGACAGACCGTCTCATCCAACTTGATGTGCGGGTCACGATCGACCTGGAAACTGGTATAGTCGAAAATCTCGTCGAGATTGATTTTCATAGCGCTCTCCATCCGCTGTAAACGTCGGCCAGGACATTTTTAAGTCCGACCTTTTCCTTGACCTTGCGCAGCAGCAGTTTGGTCATGGTCTCTTTCGGCTGACCGTCGATGCGGTAGATTTCATCCATCACGCTGCAGACCAGGTCGGGGTACTGGCTGTAGATCCGATCGTTATGCAGCATCTGCGGTGTCCGTCGGTACATCTTCAGGTCTTTCAGAACGTAACTGTCCTCGAGCATGCGCTGGTAGCTGGACAGGCTGGCCTTGCTGAAATCGCGGCGCTGATGGGCCGCGATCGCCGCCTTGCCGGCCAGAACTCCGGACTGGGACGCCAGGTTGATCCCTTCAAGGTTCAGACCGGTGACGATACACAGCGCCGCGGCATCGCCGGCCACCATGATCCCGTCGCCAACCAGTTGGGGCAACATGTCGTAGCCGCCCTTGGGCACCAGATGGGCGGAATATTCCAACAGCTTGCCACCGCGGAGCAGCTTGGCGACCTGCGGTTGTTCGATGAGGTTATTCAGCAGATCGTAGGGCGTCTTGTCGCTTTTGATCATGCTCCCCAGTTCCAGGACCATCCCCAGGGAGAGCGAGTCGTAATTGGTATAGAGGAAGGTGCCGCCCCGGACCCCGGCGGTATTGCCGACAATTTCGTTGGAGGCGCCCTGCTCACGGACCAGGCCGAAACGATCATCGATCACCGCTTTGGGCATATCGATCAGTGCTTTGATGCAGACCCCCTGATTGTCCGGCTTGAATTTTCCTTGCCGCAGCCCGGCTTTCGCCGCAGTAAAGGACAGAACGCCATCGGCGGCGATCACCACCGGCGCCCGCAGTTCCGCGTCATCGCGCAGCAGGCGGACCCCGGCAATTTTGCCCCCTTCGAGGATCACATTGTCGACGGTTGAGCGGGTCAGCAAGGTCGCTCCGGCCTTGACCGCCTGTAGCGCCAGCCAGTTATCGAATTTCGGCCGGAAAATCGTGTAGCCGTTGTAGGGCGGACGGTCCGCCGCTTCATTGTCGAAGCTGACGCTGAAGCTCGATCCCTGGGTCATAAAGGTCAGGTTCTTCTTGACGATGTGCCGTTCCCAGGGAGCCTGGTCCCAAAACTCAGGGAAAACATCTTCGAGAGCGGTCAAGCGGTGCAGAACCCCACCGAACATGTTTTTTTCGCCAGGGAAGGTCCCCCGCTCCAGCAGGGCGACGTCCAGCCCGGCCCGAGCCATGGTCAGCGCCGCGGAAGAGCCGGCCGGACCGGCCCCGACGACGATCGCGTCAAATCTGTTTTTCATGCTGCACCTCCTGTCGCCGACTTGACCCGCTCGATCAACAGCGGCAGGACCTCGCGCAGGTCGGCAACGAATCCTTCGTCCGAGTTGGGGAAGATCGGCGCCTTGGCATCGATATTCACCGCAACGACCCGCTTGGAATCCTTGATTCCGCCGAGATGATGCATCGAGCCGGAGATCCCCAGGGCCAGATAAAAACGCGGCGCAACAGTTTTCCCGGTCTGCCCGACCATCCGCTCGAATTCGGTGTAACCCAGGTCATAAGCCGGACGGGTGACCCCCAGAGACGCGTTGAGCAGCCGGGACAACTCCTGTACCTGGGCAAAACCCTTGCTGTCGCAGCCTAAGCCGGCACTGATCATGACTTCCGCTTCAGACACATCGACGGTCAGAGGATCGGCGGGAATGCGTTCCACGATTCGGGTGGTCCCGAGCGCCAGTGAAGCAGACGTCTGCCAGGAATCGGTCTGGACCTTTCCCGCTTGAACGTTCGGCAGGACCACCGTGCTGAGGATGCGGGGATTGATGGTTAGAACCAATGGCGTGGTTCCGCTCCAGGTCCGGTTTTCAGCGACCTGCGCCCCGAGGACGTGCCGGGTCAGGGTCAGTACCTGTTCGTCGAGCTGGTAGGCGATGGCTTCGGTGAACAGCGCTGATTCGAGCTCAGCGGCCAACAAGGGCGCCAGCGACTCGCCCAGATCGTTGTGGGCCAGGAGCAGCAGCGAAGCATCTTTCTCCCGGGTGACCGCAGCGAGCAGTTTAGCCTGCGCCTCAAGAGAATCGGCGAGCCCTTCCGGCCCCTCGATCAGGGTGATTTTATCGACTCCGTAAGGCGCCATTACCGTCAGGGCGTCTTCACTGGTGCCGGCAAAGCAGAGCACCGACCAGTCAGCCGTCAGGGTTTTTGCCAGCCGTGAGGCTTCCGACAGGATCCCCTTGCCGTAATCGTCCAGCTCGCCGTCGGGCAGATCGACGAACACCAGAATCTCGCGCCGCTGCCCGGACTGTAGAAGTGTCCCCGGGTTCATCAGATCGTCCTCCCCAGGGCGTGACCTTCCCAGATCGCCATATCGACCTTGCGCGGCGCGACACAGTCGCCGATCCGGTAAAGTTCCTTGACCTTGCCTTTGAGGGCGAAATAGAGGTCTTCGTCGGCGTCCTGCCCCATGGCCAGAACCACGGAGTCGAATCCGCTCCACTCGTCCCAGACGTTGGAGTAGACGTTGAAACCTTTGACGGTCTTCTCTCCGGGCTCGCCCGACACCTCCATCACCGCGATATCGGGAGTGAAGGTGACCCCCTTCTGCAGCAGCCGTTGGCGGGTCAGGTAAAGATCCTGGGTCGGCCCCAGTTCGGCGCCGATAAACAGGCTGGAACAGATCATATGGACGGTTTTGCCCTGATTGGCGAGAAATTCAGCGGTCGCGGTGGCGCGATGGTGGCCGTCATAATCGATCAGACAGATCTTGTCCCCGGGCACCTCGGTCCCGTCCAGCACCTGCCAGACATTGAACACCGCCGGGCCGTCGGCGCCGCCGACCGGATGGGCCTTCGGCTTGCTGCCGGTGGCAACGATCACCGTATCGGCCCCGGTCTTGAGCACGCTCTCGGCGCTGGCTTCGACCTCCAGTTCCACCTTGACCCCGGCCTTGTCGACCTGCTCTTTCTCATTGCGGATGATGACCCCGAATTCGTCGCGGCCGGTCCCTTTCATGGCGGTCCGTACCTGGCCGCCGAGACTGTCGTTCTTGTCGAACAGGGTGACATCGTGACCGCGCCGGCCGGCCATTTTGGCCGCCCACATCCCGCCGGGACCGCCGCCGACCACCACGACCTTCTTCTTCACCGGCGCCGGTTTGAGGGTGCCTTCGCCCCACTCCTGTTCCCGGCCGATCGCCGGATTCTGCACGCAACCGATACTCTTGTTCATGCCGATCCGGCCGATGCACCCCTGGTTGCAGGCGATGCAGTAGCGCAGATCTTCCAGTCGCCCTTCCTTCGCCTTTTTCGGCAGGAAAGGATCGCAGATCAACGCCCGGCACATACCGATCATGTCGGCCTGGCCGGCTTCCAGGACCTTCTCCGCCATCACCGGGTCGTTGATTCGGCCGGTGCAGAACACCGGGATCTTCAGCTTCTCGCGCACCCCCGCGGCGAGCGGGATGGTGTAGCCGAGTGGCGTGTGCATCGAACCTTCGACCAGGTAGAGGTTGTAGAAGGTGCCGATGGAAAGATCCATGAAATCGATCAGTCCCGAGGCCTCGAAGGCGGCGCAGATCTCCTGCACCTGGGCCAGGTCGAGTCCGCCGGGAATCATCTCGTCGGCGCACATGCGAACACCGAGGGTAAAATCGTTGCCGACCGCCTTACGCACCGCGGCGATGAACTTCAGCGGCGCTCGCAGGCGGTTTTCCAGGCTGCCGCCGTACTCGTCCTGGCGGTGGTTGGTCAGTGGCGAGAGGAACTGCCGCGCCAGGCTCGAATGGCCGAACTGCAACTCGACGCCGTCGAAGCCGCCCTGGCGGACGTGCTCGGCGCTGAGCGCGAAGTAGCGGGCGACCTCTTCAATATCCTCCGGCTCCATCGCCTTGGGGGTCTCGCGGAACAGCACGTCGGGCACCGGCGACGGTGCCCAGACCGGCAGGCGAGAGAGGCTGCCGTCCCCCTGCTGGCCGTTGTGGTTGAGCTGGGCGAAGATCTTGCTGTCGAACTGGTGGACGTAGTCGGTGATCTTGCGGAAACCTGGGACCACTTCAGCGTGATAGACGTCGATCAGCTTCTCGTAGGCCATGTCGGTGGGATGGACTGTCAGTTCCTCGGTGATGATCAGTCCGGCGCCCCCTTTGGCGCGTTCTCCCCAGTAGTACATCTGGGCCTCGCTGGGCAGGTTTTTCACCGCCAGGTTGGTCAGGTGCGGTTGGAAGGAGATGCGGTTTTTCACCTCGACTTTGCCCAACTGCAGCGGCGTGAATAGATTTTTGAACATCATGATCAGGTCTCCATTTATTTTTCACGTCAATTCGATGGGCTCAGGGTGCCCACGGAAAGGGTGTCTGCCGCCTGGATGGCGGCAGACCAGTGACACGTCTATTTTCAAGCTGCGGCAATCTTCTTATCTTCTGCAATCGAGGTCACACAACGTTCCAGGCATTCCGGGTCGCCCCCGTCGATATCGTCCTTCAGATGGTAAGCCACCGCTGGGCAGCCGCCGTGGCATTGGTCGAAACGCCGGCAGTCTTCGCAGGAATGGATGCGTAAACTGCGAAAGGATTCGAAGATTTCCGCCCCGTCCCAGATCTCCTTGAAGTTGCTCTGGCGCAGGTCGCCAGCTTCGAAACGATCGCTCTGCATGAAGGCACAGGGATAAACCTTGCCGGTCGGACCGACGCAACAGGTCAGCTTGCAGGCGCCGCACAAATTCAGCCCCAGCCCCTGCCGTTCCTGGCTGGTCAGGGAAAAGAAGCTGTCGCCGGTGCGGATATTATCGTTGTCGGCCAGCCAGGCCGAGAAGGCCAGCAGCTGGGAGGGGCTCGGACGCAATTCCTGCCAATTGTCCGCGCCGCGTCCCGAGGGACGGAAACGGCTGATGCGCAGGGACACCCCGAGGCGGTTGGCCAGATTCTGCAAGTCCTCGATTTCGTTGGCGTTGTCCCGGGTGAGGACGGTGTTGATACTGGTCGGGATCGGTGATTTCGCCAGCAGCTCCAGGGCCCTGAGCGCGGCAGCGTAGGTCCCTTTGCCGCGGATCGCCTCGCAGGTCTCCTGCTGTGCCCCGTCCAGGCTGACCTGGATCGCCACCAGTCGCGTGGTCGAGAGATATTCAACCAGTTCCGGCGTGATCAGGGTGCCGTTGGTCGAGATGCAGGTCATGATCCCCCGCGTATGGCAGGCATCGAGGATCTGCAAAAAATCGGGACGCATGAACGGCTCACCGCCACCGAAATTAATTTGAAAAACATTTTCCTGACGCAGCTGCTCGACCAGAGCCAGAGCTTCAGCCGTGGTCAGTTCATCCGGAGCCTGCTCTGCGGAGGAGGACAGACAGTGTTTACAGCGCAGGTTGCAGGCCAGGGTCACTTCCCAGGTCAGGTTGACCGGAGCCCGGAGGCCCATTTCAACAAAGCGGTTGCTCACGGAGGAACCCCCTTTCCAGCAGTCTGGTGATAAATTTCTTCAGCATGTTCTGCTGATGTCCTGACAATCCCGCCGGGAGGTCTTCCCTGCTCCGGATTTGATCGAAATGATCCGCAGCAAGGAGACCGCCGGTTTCGGCAAAGAGAAGGCGCGGCCCCCGTGAATCGTAAAACAGGAGGCCGAACCCTTCCTGCCGCACGCGGCAGGCGGGATGCAACTGAATGCCTGCCGCAGCCATCTCAGTACACCCCGCAGATGCCGTCGATAGCGAGCTCTTCGACCTGGATTTCCTCCAGGATCTGAGGCTCTTCGTTACTCACTTCAGTTTCTTCCAGTTCTGCTTCAAACTTCTTTTCCATTGTCTTTCTCCTTTGTCGGTTCTTTAATTCACGCACTCAGAGGATTACGTTGTCCCCTACCTATTGCAACGGCAGTGCCATATCAAAACAATGGTTTATGTCCGAAAACTGGGCAATTAACGGGCCCAAAAATCCCTTGGAATGGTTGAATGTGTGGAGTTTTTGGACAAGAACTGGATTCTTGCCAGCATTTCAAGAGCGGCGTTGTGGGGACAATTTCCACACTGGCCCTAATATCTACATAGGGAGGAGTAAAAATCTGTTTCCGATTGCGGAATTTTTCTCCACTTGGGAACAAAAACTGCAAATTTTTTTTGTTGTGAAATACTTTTTATTGAGAAAGGAATCCCATGCTGAAAAAAAACGCCTATTGCAGCTATTGCGGCAACAGATTTCCCGCCCCCCTTCCCTGGCCGAGGCATTGCCCAGGGTGCGGCCAGACCAGCTACCTGAATCCGCTGCCGGTCGTGGTGGTCCTGCTGCCGGTGACCGATGGACTGGTGGTTATTCGCAGGAATATCGAGCCCCAGAAAGGCACCCTGACCCTGCCGGGCGGCTATCTGGATTGCGGCGAAACCTGGCAACAAGGAGCCAGCAGAGAACTTTTGGAAGAAACCGGTATTTATGTCGCGGCGGAGCAGATCCGTCTTTATGATGTCAGGAACGGCTGGGATGACACGATCGTGGTATTCGGCTTGGCACAACAACAGCCGGAAGGAACCGTAAAGCCTTTCTCTTCCGCTGAAACCCAGGAGGTGGTCCTGATAAACACGCCGATTGAACTGGGCTTTCCATTGCATAGCGAAATTATCAAGAGGTATTTTTTTGAAAACCGCCGGACGCCATGACGGCTCCGGCGATCGAATCCCCCAGCAGACCTCTGTGACAAACTCGGAAGTCGATTCGCATGACCGATCTTCATTCCAACATCAAAAAACTTTACCTTTTTTCCTTCCTGCAGATGAGCCTCTTTCCGATGGCGATCATTACTCTTTTCTGGAAGGATCAGATCGGCCTCAATCTAACCCAGATCCTGCTGCTGCAGGGGATATTTTCCGTCGCCATGGTCATCATGGAGTACCCCTCTGGTTACCTGAGCGACCGCATCGGTTACCGTGCCGCCCTCAACCTGGCAGCGCTGCTGGGAATCATCGGCTGGGGCATCTATGCCGTCGCCGGTTCCTTCACGCAGGTCCTGATTGCGGAAATCATCCTTGGAATCTCCTTTTCCTTTATCAGCGGCTCGGACAGCGCCCTGCTTTACGAAAGCCTGAAAAGCGCCGGCGAGGATCAGCACTATGCTCGCCATGAAGGACGGATGAACGGGTTTGCCCAAGGGGGAGAAGCCCTCGGCGCCGTCTTTGCCGGAGTCCTTTATGCGGCTTTTCCGTTGCTCCCTTTCCTGATTCAGATTGTGGTCTGGCTGCTGGCTTTCCTGCTGACCCGCAGCATGATTGAACCGGCACGGGAGATAAAAACTCCCACCAGCCACCTGCATGAGGCCTGGGAAATCACCCGTTATGCCCTGCTGGAGAATCGTTGCCTGCGGTATACGATCCTGCTGAATGTGGTGTTGGGAATGGCTTCGTTTTACCCCGTCTGGCTGATCCAGCCTTACATGCAGGACAACGGCGTTCCGCTAACCTGGTTCGGGCCGATCTGGGCCGGCGCCAACCTGAGTGTCGCCCTGTTCGCCCTGGCCAGCCATCGCAGCCGGTTGCACCTGGGGGATCGGCGCATGGTGCTGCTGTTTATCGGTCTGATTGCGGCGGGTTATGCCGGACTCGGCCTGATCGGCGGGCTCTGGGGATTTCTGTTCTATTACCTGCTGACCAGCATGCGCGGCCTGCGCGGCCCGATGCTGCTCAGTCATGCCCAGCAGCAAAGTCCGTCGGCCAACCGGGCCGGGATTCTCTCACTGCAGTCGCTCTGCTTTCGGCTCTGTTTCGTCCTGACCGGCCCACTGGTCGGCATGCTGGCCGATACCGCCGGAATCCAGCATACCTTTCACCTGTTGCTGTACCTCTTCCTGCTGGCACTGCTGCCGGCGGCCTGGCTCTTTCTCAAGCACCTGCCGACGGGAAACGGTCAGATCGAGAGGCCTTGAAAAAGCCTATCTCACGTCCGCTCGCTATGCTCCATCAACAAGCAATGGCGGCGGCTACTGATCGATCGGCAACACCACGGTAAACTGCGACCCTTGTCCCTCCCGGCTGGTCAGGTGAATATCTCCGCCGTGGTTTTTGACGATATTGTAGGTCAGGGACAGGCCGAGACCGATCCCCTTCCCCACCTCTTTGGTGGTGAAAAACGGTTCCCAGATCCGGTCGATGATCTGCTGCGCCATACCGCAGCCGGTATCGCGGATCGCCAAGGCAACCGTACGGTCGGATGCCTGCTCGGTTGTTACATCGACTCGGCCTGGGCCGTCGATAGCCTGGTGAGCATTGACCAGCAGGTTCATGCAAACCTGGCGCAGGCCGGACGGGTCGCCGATGATTCTTGGCAGGTTTTGCTTCAGATCGGTCACGACCTGAATCTGTTGAAACCCCGGCTGGTACTTGATCAGTTCGAGAATCTCCTGCACGATCAGGTTCAGGTCGACCTTGGCGACCGTTCCGTCAGCTTTCCGGCCGAAACTGAGCAGATGTTCGATGATTCCCTTGCAGCGGTAAGATTCGCTGATGATCATCTGCAGATAACGGGGGAATACGTCCAGGCGTTGGTCATCCTGCAATACGACCTCGTCACGGAAACGGCGCAACAGGGCCTCGGCAAAACCAGCCACCGAAGTGAGCGGGTTGTTGATTTCGTGGGCAATACCGGTCGCCAGGACGCCGATACTGGACATTTTTTCGCTCTGGATTAGGTGCATCTCCTGCAACCGCTTCTCCGAGACATCCCGGAAAAATACCAGAGCCCGGTTTTTTGCGCCCAACTCATCCCTGATCGGGGTTGCCGTCACATCCAGATACCTGGTGTCCCGTCCATCAGTGGCACAGGTCAGGGACATATCCACCCGCTCACCTCGCAATGCCCTCTCGACGGGGCATTCGTCAGAAGGGCTGCTGACTTCCGGGTGAAATATCTCCCCGCAAGCCTTGCCGGATTCTGTCTCCTCGGGAAAAAACTGAGGGCTGATGAGATTGTGATGCTGAACCCGCCCTTCCTGATCGTAAACCATGATGCCGTCGCTGATCGAATCGAAGATCGCCTGCAATTCGTTGGTCTTGTTTCGCAATTCGACTTCGGCCCGTTTTCGTTCGGTAATATCCTGGGTCGTCCCGTAGACCCGCAAGACTTCTCCGGTATTACTGATCAGCGGCTCAACGATCGAATAGACCCAGCGTTCACTGAAATCCGGGAGTTGCAGGCGATGTTCAATCTCATAACTTTTACCCTGCCTTATGCCGAGCTGCAGATGGGCGATAACGTTATCGCGATCCTCCGGATGAACCACTCTGGCAAAGGCTTCCTGGGTGGACTGTTCGGGACTCAACCGCAGAATGCGCAGCAGTTCATCCGAGGCCTGTACCGCACCACTGTTGGGATCGTATCTCCAGGAGCCGACATGGGTCATGGCCTGAGCCTTGGCCAGATTGTATTCACTTTCCGCCAGCGCCTGCTCAGCCCGTTGCTTTTCGGTGATATCAACCAGCACCGCCAGGCACTCGTCACCCGCCTCGGAAACCATGGCCTCGATACGTACCGACAGCGGCCGGGGTTTGCAGTTACTCAGTCGCAAACGGCAGGTCTTCTTGCCTTGCTCGGCGAAAACCGCCCGCAGAAAATTGGTGAACAGCGACCGATCCTCCTCCGCGACAAACTGCACGAAGTTGTGGTCGACCTGGTCGAGATAGGGCACACCGAGCAGTCGTTCGCCGGCCAGATTGACCGAACGAATCATACCGTCGGGATCGAAGGTGAAATAGCCTACCGGAGCAAAATCGTACAGGAAGGCGTATTTATTCCGTGATGTTTCCAGTTCCTCCTGGGATTGGCGCAATTCCTCGAGTTTGTTCTCCAACTCGATCTTGTTGATGTAAGCTTCACGCAAGTTTTTCACTTCATGTCCCTCATTCCGTAACCGTTTCGATTGCCCCCGATCAACTCAGTACGCGCCGCAGAACCCATCTCCCGGCAACTGACTGATGGCAATCTCCCCTCGGGCGGCCTGAAGAACCGCGGCATAATCGGGCTCGCTGGTGATTTCAGGAACCTGTTGGATGTAGCGGATGACATCCTTGTCATCTACGACGAAGATAGCGCGGGAAAGCAGCTTCAATTCCTTGATCAGCACACCATAGGCGTATCCGAAGGACATCTCCTGATAGTCGGACAGGGTCTGCACCCGATCGATCCCGGCCGCGGCGCACCAACGCTGCTGGGCGAAAGGGAGATCCATGCTCACTGTCAGTACGACGATATTCTCGGGCAGTTGCGCTGCCTCCTGGTTGAATCTGCGGGTTTCCGTATCGCAGACCGGAGTATCGAGGGAAGGCACCGCGCTGATGATCCTGGTTTTCCCGGCGGAGTCAGCCAGAGAAACCGTGTTGAGCAGCTGATCGACGACCCTAAATTCCGGAGCCTGGTCGCTCACCTTGAGTTCGGGCCCGAGCAGCGTGAGCGGGGCTCCATCGAATGTGATGATCCCGGTTCGTTCTTGCATGGTCTGTCTCCTTTTCCTGATCTGCCGTTGTTAACTGGATAGGTCTTCGGCCAGCGCCAGGCGCTGGTCATCGTTCAGTACGGTTTCCCAACACTCCCCGGGATGGTCGATTCCGAGGGCAACGGGAAGTTCACGTCCGACATGGAATTTCAGATACTGCACCGAGGAGATACGCTCGGTATTACGCTGTCTCTCGTCCACCACCGGGCGCACCAACCTGTCGTCAGCCAGACGCAGGTACATATGCTCCGGAAGATCGTGCCATCTGCGCAGTCTTTGGTCCGCTTCCGGGCCCGCAGCAAGCTCGATGAGAAGGGTGCAGGCGAGTTCTCCCGTCGTTCCAAGCACACCCTCGTAAGTGGAAATCTCATGCAGGATGTCCCGCTCCTTGACGATCCGCTCCGCCCGCATCATCTCCTGAATCTGGTAGCGCATGGTCAGCTCATTTTCGAACAGGAAGGTGAAACAGGGGCCAACCGATACACGGCGACGATCCTTTTCGGCCATGACCTGGCGCCGAAAATCGGTACGGAGTTCCTCGTAGGTCTGGTAATCGACGATCGTGTGCCGGGGAATTTTTGCCATGTTCGGTCCTTTATCCCATGTCCCGATCGTCAGGGACGGATTCGGGGAAACCATCGGAACGATAGGCCCGGGCGAGGATCGACATCGGGTGCAGCGGTTGGCGACCGGCATGTTGTTTGAACTGTAGGGAAGCCAAGGGGCAATCAGTCGCCCAGAGAACCGCTTCCGCGTCCTGCATCGCCGTAAACGCTTTTCGTCCGATGCGCCGTGAGGCCTCGAATCCGTCCACCGTCATGGCGTAAGTCCCGTCATGTCCGCAGCATTCCTGTACCAACACCAACTTGACTCCGGGTATCTTTTTCAACAAATCCTTCGCCGGGAAGCCAATCGCCTGAGCCCGCAGATGACAGGGCACGTGGTAACAGACAACTCCGTTCGGTGTGGTCAGGAAACGGGTATTGAAGCGCTGCTGATGCCGGATTGACCAGAGAAATTCTCCTGCATCCATGACCGCCGCCGCCACCTGCCCGGCCGCATCCCGGTCTTCCGGGGCGACCAGGGTCGGGTATTCCCGGCGCAGCATCAGCGAGCAGGTCGGGTTGATCACGATGACCTTGGCACCCTGTTCAACGAATGGCAGCAGTAACCGGAGGTTATGACTTGCCTGTTCACGGACCCGGGCCAGATCGCCCTTTTCCCAGGCCGGCATGCCGCAGCAGCGCAGGTCAGGTACACATTTCACATTCACCCCGTTCAACTCCAGTACGGCAAGGGTGTCCTTGCCAATCTGCGGCTGATTGTGCTGCACGAAACAGGTCTGGAACAGGACGGCTTCGCAATCGGCGGTTGTTGCGAGCCGCCCGCTTCTCGCAGCCCAGGAAGCGAAGGACGTCCTGGCAAAATCTGGGAGCAGCTTATGTCGGTGCACTCCCAGGGTTTTTTCCAGCAGCCAGCGCTGGAGCTTCACGCGGTTCCCCAGATTTGCGAGCCCCAGGCTGGCGCGCGCCAGGTGCCCGGCCCGGTCCGGGTCGGTCAGGATTTTTTCTTGAAAGGATAGTCCTTTCTGTTTGGTCCGGATGGCCCGATAGCGATGCACCAGGTGGGGAAAATCCAATTGATAGGAATGGTTTTCCCGTGGACTGTAGGGGCACTGGACATCACAGAGCTTGCACTGAAAACAGTGCGCGAGGACCTGCTCCGTTTCGGCAGCCGAGATCCGGCGCACATCGCCATCATGTTTTTTGTCCAGCAGGGCAAAAAGCTCGACAAAGGTGTCACAGTATTTAAAGCAGAGCCGGCAACCGTGACAGATCTCGAAAATGCGGACGATTTCCTCACGCAACGCCTCGAGCGACCAGTACTCCGGCTGGGTCGGGTCGTAACATAGTCCGTCACCCGGCTGATGGGAGATGATGTCGTTCCGGTCCATTGCATGACTCCTGAAGCTGTTCAGTGCCCGAGGAGCCGTCAGCCCAACTGATCAAGCATTTGCTGAAAGCGTCCGGCGTGGGCTTTTTCCGCCTTGGCCAGGGTTTCGAACCAATCGGCGATTTCGGTGAAGCCTTCTTCCCGGGCAGCCTTGGCCATCCCGGGATACATGTTGGTATATTCGTAGGTTTCACCCTCAATGGCGGCTTTGAGGTTCGCTTCGGTGCTGCCGATCGGCAGATCGGTCGCAGGGTCGCCGACCGGACGCAGGTAATCGAGGTGGCCGTGGGCATGGCCGGTTTCGCCTTCAGCGGTCTGGCGGAAGTTGCCGGCAACTTCGGGATATCCTTCCACGTCCGCCAGTTTGGCGAAGTACAGATAGCGGCGATTGGCCTGCGATTCCCCGGCAAAAGCGTCCTTCAGATTCTGGTGGGTTTTGGTTCCCTTCAGTTCAGCCATTGTCATTTCCTTTCAATGTCAGTGATTCGCAAAATGGATCAATTGTCCGGCGGGAGGGCAGGCCCCTTTGTCATGCTACCCAATCACCAGTGGCTACGCCCCGTCCCGTCAAGGGCACCCGTGCTGCCGCCACCGCCACCACGAGTGTAATAATCGCGATAATCGTATTTTTCTTCTTCGACCTGTTCGATGTGCCGCCGGGCACGATGTTCGTCCTCCAGGTAGATGTTGCGAAACAGGTCCTCGACGATCTGGTTCAGTTCTTCGACGTTCTTGACCATCTCGACCTTGTCGCACCAGGTGCCGTAAGTTTCGAGGATGCAATCGCCACGTTTCCACAACGACCGGTCTTCCGGTGTCAGCCAGAGCATGTAACCGGCCTTTTCACGCAGCTGCTCGAGGACCCAGTCGTTGGCCTTGTTATAGTTGTTGCGGGCATCGCCAAGAAAGATCACCGCCGGACGGCCGCGCAGGTTTTCCAGGAATTTTTCCTTGAAGGACAATAGCACCTCGCCATAGTCGCTGTTGGCATCCAGGTCGACAATTTCCCCACTATCGATCTGTACGAGCATGTCGTTGATCGGCGCCGTGTTGAGCATTTCGGTAATTTCCGCCAGCTCGGCGTTGAAGATGAAGCTGCGCACGTCCATCAACCGGTTGTGCAGGGTATGCAGCAGCAGCAACATGAACTTGGACGCATGGCTGACCGAAAAGCTGACGTCGCAGAGCACCACCAAACGCGGCTTCTGCTTGCGGCGCCGGCGCAGGGCGAGCAGAAACGGCACCATGCCGTTGCGGTAGTTCTTCTGGATGGTGCGGATCACGTGAATCTTGCCCCGGTTCTCCATGTTCTTGACTCGGCGGATATCCTTTTTCAGCCGCAGGACCATCTTTTCGACGGCCACCTCCATCTCGTCGACCTCCTGTAGCGAGAAGGTCAGATCGCGTTGCTGAGCCGCCAGCGGGGGTTTGAAAGCCACAGTGATCGGTTGCTGGTCCGGCGGCATGGTGGTTGGCCGGGGCGCCGACAGCGAGCTCCGCACCCCTTTCATCTGGACATGCGTTTCGGAGCCGTCGAGCTGATCGAAATCGATCTCCTTGAGTGCCAGCAGGTTTTTCAGGTCATCGAGGTCGAACTCGGCATTGACATTCGCCAGGGTCAGGTTCTCGTTGATCATCTCCGGGTTGGTGCCAAGCATCTGCATCCCCTCCACGCTGGCGAGGACTTCCTCCAACAGAGCGGCGGGATCGACACCCATGCCTTCCGGATAGGGACTGAAGAAATGATCGAACACCCAGTCGAAGGTCGGAATATCGACAACCCTTTTCACCAGGGTCAGGCGCAACAGATCACGGACCGATTCGCGCCCTTCCAGACCGCCATGAGCCAGGGCACAGACCGCATCGAGGCTCTCCCCCGGCGAGACCCTCAACCCTTCCTGACGCAGGGTGGAGACAAATCTGGTGATGATGGTTTCCAAGGTTCAGCCCAACTCTTCCGCCGCCAGATCAGTGACTTTCTCCAGGTCGGCCTGGTGTTTGGAGATGACACCGACGGTGTTGGCCACCACCTCCGGGGTCAACTTCTTGATATGCATCAAAGTCAACACCTCGCCCCAGTCGAGGGTTTCAGAGACCGACGGGGGCTTGCGCAGGTTCAGCTCGCGGACCTTGAGGAGAAACGCGACCATCTGGTGGGCCAGTTCGTCGCAGATGTCGGGAAAACGGGCGCGCACGATCTGCACTTCGCGCTCCAAATCCGGGTAGTCGATATAAAGGTAAAGACACCGGCGGCGGAGCGCATCGGAGATCATCCGCGTTCCGTTGCTGGTGAGAATCGCCAATGGTTTCTGTCTGGCTTCAAGGACGCCAAGCTCGGGTATTGAAACCTGGAAATCGCTGAGGCACTCCAGGAGCAGAGCTTCAAATTCATCATCGGAACGATCGATTTCATCGATCAGCAGGACCGAGCGCTTTTCCGATAGGAAACTGCGCAGGATCGGGCGTTGCACCAGAAAGTTCTGCGAAAAGAACAGGCTCTCTTCGCTGGCCAGTTGTTCCACCGCATCGCGCAGATCGACGGTGCCGCACAGGTGATTGTCAAGTTGCGTTCGCAACATCTGGGTATAGAGCAATTGCTTGCCGTACTCCCAGTCGTAAAGGGCTTTGCTTTCGTCGATCCCCTCGTAACACTGCAACCGCACCAGGGGATAATCGAGAACTGTGGAAAGGGTTTTGGCCAGACCGGTCTTGCCGACCCCGGGCGGACCTTCGATCAGGATCGGTTTCTCCATCCGCAGGGCGAGAAACACCGCGGTGGCAATTGCCTCATCGGCGATGTAGCCACCGTCGCGGAGAAGTTCCTTGATACTCTGTTCGTTCATCGTTACTACCTCGTGTCGCAGGAATGCTGCCGAATGATCATCTCTTTCATCTTACCCTAATTGACCTTATCAAGTGAAAGAGCCGCTGACGCCAGGAGTAGTATCCCAGAGACCAGCGGCTCCTTCAGTTCAGCTTACTACTGCGGTTTCAACATCAATTACATGCAGCCTTTGAAGACGGCGCGCATGTTGTCGAAGCCGATGTCGACCGGGTTGCCTTCGGAGCAGATGTCGGCCGCGGCAAACTTGGAGAGGCTGTCGAGATCCTTCTCCTGCAACCCCAAGTCGGCGAACTTGGCGGTGATGCCGAGATCGTCTTTGAGCTCCTGCATCATTTCGATGAACAGCTCACCGGCCTTCATGTCGGAGATGTTGCGGGTGTCGATCCCGGCGGCGCGGGCCATCATGGCGAAACGCTCGGGGCAGGCCGGCAGGTTGAGACGGCTGACGTCGATCAGGGCAATGGCATTGCACAGGCCGTGCGGCGCATCGTAGAGACCGCCCATGGCGTGGGCCATGCTGTGGACGATGCCGAGACCGGCGCTGTTGAAGCTGTAGGCGGCGGCCATTTCGGCCCAGACCATCTGCTCGACGGCTTTGTCGTTGTTACGGTTGTTGGCCGACTGACGCAGGTTGGCGAAGATTTCGGTGATCGCCCAGAGGCCCGGACCGTAAGCAGACTGCACGCAAAGACGAGAAGCAATGGCTTCAACGGCGTGAGTCAGGGCGTCCATCCCGGTGTAGGCGGCCAGGTTCTGCGGCATGCACTGATGGATCAAGGGGTCGTTGACCGACTTACTCGGGGTACAGTTGGGATCGAACAATGCCATCTTGTACATCTTCTCGGTGTGGTTGATGATCGAGAAACAGGACACTTCGGAACCGGTACCCGAGGTGGTGTTGATGGCGAGTTGCGGGATCTTGTTCGGTTTGGTCGCCTTGAAGGCGCCTTCAAAAGAACGGACATCCTGACCGTCGTGGCTGTAAACCAGTTTGATCGCTTTACAGCAGTCGGATGAGCTGCCGCCGCCGAGGCTGATCAGACCGTCGAACTTGTTCTGCGCGAGGATCTTGGCGCCTTCCATAACTTCGAAGTCTTTCGGGTTCGGGGTCGCCTTGTCGTAGACTTCCGAAGCGACGCCGGCGGCCTTCAGGACACCCTGGATGGTCTCGACGATACCGGTTCCACGCAAGCCGGTGGTAACGATCAGCGCGTTGGTCATCCCCAGGGCCTTGGCGTCGTTACCGACCATGGAATGGGCGCCCCAGCCGATATTCACCGACGGGTAAGCGTGCTGCATTTTGATCGGGTATTCGAGTCTTTCGCCGTTGAGGGTCCGTTTTACATCTCTAAAATGGGGCATTGTGTTTCCTCCTTTGGTTGGTTTGTACTCAATTGTCTGTCGTCAGTTTTGAGTACTCTGATTTGGACTCGTTGGTCGGTAATGCGTTGTGATTAAACCAACTGCTACAACACATAAACCTCGTTCTAACTACTGTTTTGCGATTGTCCAGAACTCTGCGTCACCAAGGCTCATCAACAACCTGCTAACTCCTAATAGCAAGCGTGATGCCAAATAAAAACATTGTTCTATATCAAGTAATTAGCGGGTTTCCCTGCGCAGCTTCATACGCTGGCAGGTTCCGGGATGGGGAGGAACGAAACAGTTTGTGCAGAAAAGGGCCGCATTGGCTGGGTCCAGACTGTATGGAGAATATCTACACTGGGGAGAATTGCGTCGATCGGGCCCATCAGAATGAGGCCCCCGAACCGAAGCTATGAAAAAATCGAATTAATCCGACTGATTATTCTGTTACAAAACCAAAATATTCCTTGGCAGATACTGGTGAAACCCAGCTGATCGCCACGGAAGGGAATTCTGTTATCAGGTGGTGGGACAGAAGAAGCCGTTAGCTTTTAATATGCCAGCCTGTGACCGCCTGTCTTTGACGGCAGCGGTCATCGACCGCTAGAAAATCGCCGAAACTGCCCCAGGCACGTCCCATGCAGCCGGCGCCGCAACTCTCAGACAGACGGCAGTTTTGACAAGCATCGATTGTGGCGAACCGCTGACGACTGATGTCCTGCAGTGACGACCAGAGCGGGATCCCTTCAATGATTGCGGCGAACAGCCCCTTTTCATTTACGGAGTCGACTGCGTAGGCATCAGCATGACACATCAGACAGGGGTACAGTGTTCCGGTACTGGTCAGGTAGGGGGTTTTGATAAATGCGCAACCGTGACCGGTTGAGCATTCAGGACGACTCCATTCGAGGGCGGCGGTACAACCGATCCTGCGGTACAGTTTGCGAAAAGTTTCATCCGCATCGTAACACTGCAGCAGGTCCAGGTACTGTTCCGGGTCCGGCGGTGCGATCTGGTCGGAGGTTTCCGCCCGCCCGCATCCCACCAGGGTGCCGCTGCTGACCGAGGTGACGCCGAGCTCTGAGGCCAGGACGAAAACATCCGGGAGTTCCAGCAGGTTGTGACGCATTTCAGTGAAGAAGATTGCCAGCTGTGGCGCGAAACCGAACTCGACCAGCTTCCTCATCGCATCCAGGGTCTGCTGAAAAGTTCCCGCCCCGCGCACCAGATCATGGGAACTTGCCCGGGCACCATCCAGGCTGATTTGAATCTGCAGTTGACCGGGCGCAAGATCGCGCAGAATCGACAGGTCCGCCTCGCTAAACAAGATCCCATTGGTTTGCAGGATGATCCTCTCCAGGCCGTAAGCGGCGGCACCTCTCAGAAATCCAAGCCAGTCCGGATGCAGCAACGGTTCGCCGCCTGTCAGCCGGATTCCGGTCCCGCCCAGTTGCACAAAATCTTCCAGCAGCCGAGGGAACAGAGAAACCGGCAACTGCATCACGGAATTGGTCGGATCCGCGTCTACCCAGCAGTGCGCGCAGCTCAGGTTGCATTGAGCGGTAATAGCAACGGTAAGAGTGTCCGGGGTGGACAATCCTTCCTGGGTAAGTAGTGACTTTATTTCCAAAGGGTTCATGTAACTCCCCATGCATAACGATGTCCTCTAAGATTGCCATTAGCGGGCTGAATCTGTAGAGAATTTGAACATTTGCTCGGGCGGCGCAAAATCATTGGTGTGGCAGACTGGGGATTTTCGCTACATTGTGGCGAATTCCCCCGCTGGGATGGCAGATTGCAGGGACGAAACTGGGCGCGGGAGATTATCGGATCCTCTCCGCAGAATATTACAGGATCTGGACGGCAGAGCCGGCCTGGACCACTCCGCCCCTTATGACCTTGGCGAAGATCCCCTCTTTCGGCATGACGCAGTCTCCGGCCTGGTGGTAAATCGCGCAGCGGCTGTGGCATTCCTTGCCGATCTGGGTGACCTCAAGCAAGGTGTCGCCGAGAACGAGGCGAGTTCCTATCGGCATAGACACCAGATCGACCCCCCGGGTGGTGATATTTTCCGCAAATGCGCCCGGATCGACATCCAGCCCCATCCGGCGCATCTTGTCGATGCTCTCTTCGGCCAGCAGGCTGACCTGCCGATTCCAGTCTCCGCTGTGTGCATCTCCGACGATGCCATGATTCTCCTGAAGCTGGACCTCGGCGACCGGTGTTTTTTGTACGCCTTTTTGTTTGCTGATATTCACAGCAACAACCTGCGCTGTCATAGTGACGTCTCCTTATGGATGATACTTTCAGCCGCCGACCCGGGCCATGGTAAACGACTCATGGTCGGCTTCCTGTTCACTCAGCCCGTGCATGGCCGGCTTGGCGCCGACCAATCTGCGCAGGGCGGCTTGAATCGCATTCGGATCGCCCGCAGCCAGCAGCGCTGACAAATCGTACTCCTCATTGGCGAACAAGCAGGTCTTGACCCGGCCGGAGGAAGTGAGCCGGATGCGGTTACAATCGTCGCAGAAATGCCCGGAAAGTGCGGTGATGACACCGATGGTACCTTTCGCCCCGGCAATTCGATACTCCCTGGCCGGTCCTGCCAATTCCCCTTTGACCACCGGTGCAAAGCTGAAGTGCTGAGAAAGCCGGTCCAGGATGTCGGCGCCGGAAACCACCAGGGATTGCCAGTTCTCCCCTTTGATCACCGGCATATACTCGATGAAACGGACCGAGCAGTTTCTCTGCCGGGTCATGGCGGCAAAATCGACCAGTTCATCATCATTGATGCCGCGCATCACCACCATGTTGATTTTAATCGGCAAGCCTTCATTTTCTGCGGCAGCGATCCCGGACAGAACCCGGTCGAGATCGTTGCGCCGAGTGATCCGGGCGAACACTTCAGGGCGCAGAGAATCGAGGCTGATATTCAGTCGTTGCACCCCGGCCCGGCGCAACGGGGCGGCCAACTCCGCAAGTTGCATCCCGTTGGTGGTCAGCACCAGCTGTTTCAGGCCAGGCAATTGCGCCAGGCGAGCCAGGAAATCGACGATCCCTTTGCGGACCAGCGGTTCGCCGCCGGTCACCCGGATCTTTTCAATCCCGAGCGGAATAGCGCACCGGGCCAACAGAAACAGCTGCTCGTAACTGAGAATATCCTCATGCTCAAGTTTGGTCACCCCGCTTTCGGGCATGCAGTAGCGGCAACGCATATTGCAGCGATCGGTAACTGAGAGCCGCAGGTAATTAATTTTCCTGCCATAAGTATCGATAAGTTGCATTTCATTTTCCGTTCAGGAAGGCGTTAGGTTTCCAATCCGTACCTTTCCAGTTTCGTATACAGAGTTTTACGATCGATCTCCAGAATTCTGGCTGCCAGGCTCTTGTTTCCCTCAACAGCTGCTAAAACCTTGCCAATATGGTCCTTTTCAATCATCCAGAGTGGACCGATCTCCTCATCCCCGCCACCATTCCCCTTGGACGACATTAATGTTCTTGATGGCGCGAAGGGGAACAATTCGGTGGAAATAACCGGCTCTGTCGCCAGGATACAGGCACGGCGGATGGTGTTCTTCAACTCACGCACATTCCCCGGCCAGTTGTGGGAAGCCAGGGCCGCCACCGCTTGATCGGTAATTTCCCACGGCTCGCCGCCTCGATACGTGCTATCCTTCAAAAAGTGCAGAATCAGCGGCAGGATGTCCTCTTTCCGTTCTCTCAGGGGTGGCAGGTTGATCGGCAGCAGGTTGATCCGGTGGAATAAATCCTCTCGAAAAGCACCCTTTTCAACACACTCCTGCAACTTTTTGTTCGAGGCAAAGACGAAACGGACATCGACACTGATGTCGCGACTGCCCCCCAGGCGGCGAAAAGTGCCGGTTTCGAGAACCCGCAGCAATTTCACCTGAACGTCGAGTGACATTTCCGAAACTTCGTCCATGAACAGGGTCCCGTTGTCAGCCAGTTCAAACAGTCCGGCGCGGGCTTTGTTGGCGCTGGTAAAAGCTCCCTGCATGTGCCCGAACAGTTCGCTCTCGGCGGTATGCACATCGAGACGGCCACAGTTGACAGTGACAAAAGGCTTGTCTTTGCGCGGGCTGGCATCATGCACAGCCCGGGCGACCAGTTCCTTGCCGGTTCCGCTTTCGCCGGAGATCAAGACATGCTCATCGGTTGCCCCCCAGCGGTTGACAGTTGCCAGCACCTTTTGAATTTCAGGACTTCTTCCGACAACCTGATGGTCTTCCAGTTTACCTATTTCAAGCTTGAGATTAATGTTTTCCCGGCGCAGGCGATTCTTCTCATGGGCCTTGTCAATGACAATCTCCAATTCATCCAGCTTGACCGGTTTTGTGAGGTAATCGTAGGCACCCAACTTGATACACCTGACAGCGGTCTCGATATCCCCATGCCCGGTGAACATGATCACCTCGGGGATGCTGGAGTGTTCCCGCATTCGCTCGAGAGCTTCAACACCACCCATCTCCGGCATCTTGACATCCAGCAGGACAACACTGAAACATTCCTCGATATAGCGTTCCACCCCTTCCCGCCCGTTTGCCGCGGTCTGCACCATATAGCCGCTGCGGGACAGTTCCGTTTGCAACAACTCCCGCAACGGGACTTCATCTTCAACTATGAGAACTTTTGCCTTAATGCTCATTGCTTATCCTGAGTTAAAGGAAATTTTACGACAAATTCTGTCCCTACGCCGACCTGGCTGTGAACCTCTATCGTGCCTTTGTGTTTTTCAATAATGTCATATGTTACCGCTAGCCCCAGGCCCTGTCCTTTACCGACCACCTTGGTGGTAAAAAACGGGTTCCAGATCTGGTCCAGCATATTTGGCGCGATGCCACTTCCGGTATCGATCACCCTGGCGGTGACATGGGTGTCTGTTAAATCCGTTTCTATTTGTACCGTCCCGGCTTCTTCAATCGCCTGAAGCGCGTTCATTACCAGGTTCAGAAAGACCTGCCTTAAAGCGCTGGCATCACCTTGCACCGGCGGCAGAGGGGCATAAAGGTTTTCCTGCAGAGTGACCTTCGAATCACGTTCGGCATGACGAACCAGTTCCAACACCTCGCTGATGATCGCGTTCAGGTCCACCCGGCCGAAGGAGCCATCAGACCTGCGACTGAAACTTAGCAAACTGTCGATGATCCCCTTACAGCGATAAACCTCCCGAACGATAATCTCAAGATATCTGGGAAATTCGAGCAGTCGCTGATCTCCGGCCATTGCCGGGTCGTCACGGAAGCGACGCTGCAAGGCTTCGGCATAACCAGCGACGGAGGTTAAAGGATTGTTGATCTCATGGGCTACACCCGCCGCCAGAACACCGATACTTGACAACTTTTCCGCATGGAGCAATTGCAGTTCCCGATTCCTTCGCTCCGTAACATCGCGGATAAAAGCCAGCGCTCGATTTTCGCCGACCGGGTCCTCAATCGGAGTAACCATGACGTCATAAAAGATATTGCGTCCAGAGTTACTTTGGGTGCTGGAAAATGAAAATTGCGAACTCTCGCCATTCAGTGCTTTTTCGATCGGGCAAGTTTCCGGAGCCGAGGAGGTATCGGCATGAAATAGTGCCTGGCAGCTTTTGCCGATCAGGGTCTCCTTAGGGAAGAAGCGCGGGCAGACGTGGTTACGATGCTGAACCAGCCCATTGGTGTCATAGATGACGACCGCATCGCTGATCGCATCAAACACCGCCTGCAGCTCGGTCTTTTTAACCCTTAGCCCGAGATTTGCCGCCTCAAGCTCCTGGATTTTCTGCTTTACTTCACCGTAAAAGCCGATTTTCGAGCTTTCTATGCCGAGCAAAGAATCCAGAAAACTGTCATCCACCTGCGCGGGTTTGATCTGCTTCATCAGAAAGATCTCTTCAAAATACCAAGCAAGTCTTCTTCATCTGTCTGTCTTGGCGAGGTCAGGACACAGACATCCTTCAAAGCGCGCTCGGCTAGTTTCGGCAAGTCTTCTTCTCGCACCCCAAGTTTTCTCAAGCCACGTGGAACACCACCGGCGTCGAGCAGGTTGTCAACGGTTTCTATAGCCATCTCCTCGGCGAACTGTTCATTTCCCTCCAGATGGTAGCCCAGAGCATTCACCAACCCGCCAATCTTTTGTCTGACAACCGGAAAATCGAACTTGAGCACTTCTGGCAGGAGGACCGCATTGACATCGCCGTGATTGGAGTCATAGAGACCGCCGATCGGATGTGCCAGCGCATGACCAATGCCGAGCAGCGCGTTCGAAAATGCCATACCGGCATGCAAGCTGGCGCGCGACAGATCTTCCAAATCTTCAATGCGGCGTTCCTGCACCGCCTTGACAAAGCTCTTTTTCAGCAGGCACAAGGCCTGTAAGGCATTGACATCCGTAAGGCTTGAGGAGGCGACGGAAAAATAAGCCTCAACAGCATGAGAAAGAGCATCGACTGCAGTACTGCCGACATATTCATCCGGCAAGGTCCGAAGCGTGTCCGGGTCGGTGAGGCTGATATCGGGCGCAATACAGCGGCTCATAATGGTAAATTTGCACATCTCCGCAGTGTCGTTGACCACGGCGAACTGCGAAACGTCCGAACCGGTGCCGCAGGTGGTCGGGCAGAGAACCAGGGGCGGTAGCGGCCGATTAATCATATCCGTACCCTTATAATCCTGAATCCTGCCCCCATTGGAACTGAGAATGGCGATCCCTTTCGCTGCATCCATGGCGCTGCCGCCGCCGAGACCAACGATCACATCGGCGCCTCTGGCGACATATTCACTGAACCCGGCTTCAATTTCATGATCCTTAGGATTCGAGGTGATTTGATCGAAATAGACAAAACTGAGACCGGCATCAAGCAGGCTCTTCATGACCAGATCGACCCAGCCGGCTTTGAACAGGCCCTGATCGCTGACCAGAAAAACTTTCTTGCCGCCCAGACGTTTGGCACAAGAACCGACCTGCTGCAAGAGACCGCGGCCAAAAATGATTTCCGGGACCTCGAATTTATAATGGTGATGTTGAGATTCTGCTATCATAGCCATTTCCTCGCCGGAACAGCCTTGTCCGGCAACGGTTCAGCGGTCGAATATTGCAAAAACCTGCCTGAGTAAACTTAAGCAATACCCATGCCGCAGCAATAACATTGTTCTAAAGAAATCTTCTTTCTTCCCATGATGAAAGAAATCCTTGCGGGAAATTTCTCCACGCTGTAGCAACACTCCCCACTTTAAATCATACCCCTAATTTACACCCAATAGGAACATCCGGCAGCGATCGCCATGAGCGGCAATATTCTGCTGCAATATCAATTCGGTAGCGATGGAAAACCACGAGCTCATTGACCATCGCGGAGTTTATTTGTCGCGCTGCACATCCTGTCCAACGCCCAAATCGGCTTAAATGTTAGCCTTTTTCTCTACAATACCATTTCGGTCCTATCAACCCGCAACCGCATGTAATCTGCAAATATTATTGAAAAAACAGTGTTCTACAACTTGGCACCGGCGTTGCACAAGCTGTCCACCGTCACCAGGCGGGATCAACTAAATCCTGTGAAATGAGCTCAGACCGTTGTCGGACCGGGAAGAAATGTCCATGCGCAGAATCAGTCTGCTGCAATGGCGAGACATCTTTCTCCGAGACGACAGGGGGCCACCAGACTCTATGCGACCTGCAAAAGCGATTCAGAACTTTTACGAAAAAGGAGGCAGTAATGCCGAAGTATGTCATTGAACGTCAAATACCGCAGGCAGGGAACCTTTCCCCTCAGGAACTTCAATCGATTTCCCAAAAATCATGCGGCGTTCTGCAGGACATGGGCCCACAAATTCAATGGCTCCAGAGCTATGTCACAGCAGACAAAATTTATTGTATCTACATTGCACCTAATGAAGACGCGGTCCGGGAGCACGCTCGTCTGGGCGGCTTTCCGGCAGACTCTGTCACTGAGGTCAAAACCATCATAGATCCGACGACCGCAGAGTAGCCCCAATCAATCGGCAATTAACTCGCCGATAAATTTAACGGAGAATAATTATGACATTAGCAATTCTCGTAGCAATCAGTTTGATGTGGATTTCCGTCGCAATCCTGTTTTTGGGCAAGGGAGAAGCCAAGGGGACTGGCGCAATCACCGGTTTCGTCGGAATCGTCGTAGTTTTTGGCGCGTTTGTCCAAACCGCGCTGTTCAAGGACGGATTCACCGGCGGACTATTGTTCGCTCACGGCCTGCTCTATTGCACGGTCGCCTATGCTCTACTGGTCGGCCTGGAGGATCTTCGTTCGGTCGGCAACGTCAGCCTGACCGTGGCCGTAATTTCAGCAATCTACATGTGCTTGTTTTTCACTGGTGGAACAGCCGCCGACGGTTCGGTTCTGGTCGGCCAGAGCAATTATTTTGCCTTTGCCTGTGCTGGCTATACGGTACTGACGCTGGAAGTCTGGTTGAATGCCTACGGCAAACTTAAAGCCAGCACCCTGGCCTGGTCGCTGATCATCTGGGTTCCGATCGGATTGTGGATTCCCGCCTTCATGCTGATGGCCAAGGGAACCTTGCCGTTCTGATTCAACATCATTCATATGTCTGTGGCGATAAGGCCATAGCATGCATATTTGTAAAGGGAAGGGAATATTTTATGAAATTTTCACAGTTTTTCAAACTTTTGCTTCCATTGCTGACGGTCGTGGCAATGAGCGTCCCAGCATCTGCGGCCATTACCCTCTTCGACAAGGACGGAACGACCTTCAGCACCGACGGATCGTTCAACACCTTCTATGCCTATAGCGACGACGATTCCGGCCAGGAGCAATCAAGGGTCAAAATGGGGTTTTTGCCAAACTGGATCGGGTTCAATTTCAGCAAGCAGGTTGACAACCTGAAGCTAGGCGGTCGCTCGTCCTTCTGGGTGACCATCAACGACAGCGATACCAACGGCACTTCGACCGGTATTGATGTGCGTCAGTTTTATGGAACCGTTGACGGTGATTGGGGCCAGGTACTGATCGGGAAGGATTTTACCTTGTTTAATCGCTCGAACATTTTTCTCGACGAAATTCTGCTGGGTTTCGGAAAGACCGGGGGCGTTCCCGGGATTGACACCACCGGTGTCTCATTCGGCAATATCGGAACAGGATATACCTACCCTCTGCCGTCAGCACAGATTACCTACCGGACCCCAAATTTGAGCGGTTTCAAACTGGCGGTCGGCTTGATCGACCCCTCCAGAACTTCTGGCACTGGTGGCGAAGAGACTATGCCGCGCATTGAAGGAGAACTGACTTTCAACAGAAGCTTCGATCAAGGTTCGGTGACCGCCTGGGTCGGGTTTCTCAGCCAGTCTTCCAAGAAAGGAGCTGCCGGAGACGTAGATTCCCAAGGAATATCCTACGGTCTCAACGGGAAAATGGCCGGGTTTAGCCTCACCGGTTCGGGTTTTTCCGGCAAAGGGATTGGCAAGGTCCTCGGACCCGGCTTAGCAGTTGACCCCTTGCTTGAGGGAGGTAGCGAAGTTGACAGCAGTGGCTATCTCGTTCAGGGTTCTTACACAATTAAAAAGATTCGCCTCGCTGCTTCCTACGGCAAAAGCAAGCTCGATACCGCTGTAAAAACGGAAGATGAGACCATCGTCGGGGCCGTTTTCTATTCGATTAATGATTATCTCAAAGTCGTTGCCGAATACAATACGGAAACCATCACAACCGGCAGCACCGATAATCAAATCAATACCATCGCTTTGGGCGGGATCATCAACTTCTAGGTTCAAGTCGCATTCATCTGAAATCCCATCATAATTTGCCAACTGTCAGGGGTGAAATACCCCTGACAGTTTTTTTTGTCCAACGAACTCTCCGCTACCTCTACAGTGAAGTTTGAAGAAAACTTGTCTGCGCAGTCACGTGTCTGCAACCGGGACCAATTTAACAGGGCAATAAAATATAAATACTGGGACGCCAGCCGGCCAGCGGGCAAGGAAATCTGAGGGTTGTGACCAATCGGTGATTGGGGCAAAACTTAGGCGGCTAATCTGTCGTTCGCACTAATTGACCAACTTGCCGACATACGCCATCCCAAGGGCCATGAGGATGAGTAAAAAACAGATCGGAATGACGTTGACCAGCAGGTGGTATTGTATTTTTCCCATGATCGCCTCCCAAGCAAAATGCAGTGCTTGCAAAAGCAAATTTGCAAGCATAATGCCATAGATCTTTTCCAGACCTAGCCAGCGTCGCTTCCAGTTGTCGGCGCAGATCGCCTTCTGTCGTGTTTTTCTACAGGATCCGACCAGCACAAGCCTTTCCTTCACCGCTGAGTCAGGTAAATTCTCCACACTGTGGAAACCAGCATCACCATTTTGGTTATAATTTGCTACAATCCGGCTCTTTTTTTTGTATCTCACAGGAAACCGGTCAAATACTCCCTGCGCCCTCCTCTCTCCATGCAGTTTGGTGGCCTTAACTCCTGGTTAAGCAAATTCCGCGAGAGTCGGTAACTGATCAATTTAATATCACTTTGCCGATTACGCTATAATCTTTATAGATCGAAAATCTATAAAATGTATCGTCATCCGGAGTCTTGGTGCAGGTTTTGCTGAGTATTCAAGCCACACCGTCAATTGCAAACTAAAACGAAGAAGAGAGCCATGAAGATAACAGAAATCCCTTCTCAAATTTTAGAACCAAACAGTCCAGCGCTACGTGGCTACCCGAGCAAGTTGTTTGTCGAAACCACGACCAGTTGTAATCTTGGCTGTTTCATGTGTGTAAAACAGACGGGAAAATGCGCAATTACCGAAGGAGACATGAGTCCGGCAACTTTCACTGCTCTGGAGCCGGCTTTTGCTCATCTCGATGCCTTGATTCTGAACGGCATCGGTGAACCCTTATTGAATCCGCGGCTGGAAGACTATATCCGCCGGGCCAGGGAACTGATGCCGGCCGAGGGCTGGATCGGTTTCCAATCCAACGGTCTGTTGCTGACCAATGAGCGAGCCAGAGCTCTGCTCGACGCAGGGCTGGACAAAATCTGTATTTCCGTTGACGCCGTGACCCCGGAAATGCTGCGCAGGGTCAGGGAAGGAGCGGAAATTTCCAACATCGGCAACGCACTGCAGGCGCTGGCGAAAGCAAAATTCAGTACCGGCAAAGCAGAATTCAAGATCGGGATCGAATTCGTTCTGATGCGCAGCAACATCTCGGAGCTGCCTGATTTATTGCGCTGGGCGGCCTCCCGTGGCGTTTCCTTTGTCATCGTGACGCATGTTCTACCTTACGATAAAGATCATGAACGGGAAGCGGTTTACGAAACCTGTTCGAACGAAGCGATTTCCTTGTTCCAGAGTTGGAAGAACAGGGCGTCCGACATCGGAATTGATATCTGCCGATATCCGAAAGTCGTCTGGAATTATCACAAATCGACAACCGATCAGCAGGTCGTCAATTTTGTCGAACGAATGAAGGCCGACGCAGAGCAGCAGAAGGTATTCCTTGATCTGAAAAAGCTGTTCAATCTTGATCTGAGCTGGCTTGACCAGGTTGCCGAGGTTTTCCAAAGTGCCGAAAAAATTGCCCTTGAGAACGGTTTGGATCTGCAGCTCCCCGAACGGGTTTTGAAAGAACAGCGACGTTGTGAATTTGTCGAGGACGGCAGCATCTTTGTTTCCTGGGATGGGGATATCCACCCCTGCTATTTCCTCTGGCATGCTTATCACTGCCATGCCAGCGGCTGGGAACAGATGGTGCAACGCAAGAGTTTCGGCAGCCTGAGGGAAACAGGAATCCTGCAGATCTGGAACTCTCCAGAATTCAAGACTTTCCGGCAAAACGTGGTCGGTTACGACTATCCCTATTGTTCAAGCTGCAGCCTTGCCCCGTGCGATTATGTTCAGACCGAAGAGTTTGAGCAGGATTGTCATATCAACCGGGAACCTTGCGGTAGCTGCCTCTGGTGTATGGGCCTGTTTCAGTGCTTACGCTGAGGCAGTAGAACAAGAATTGCAGTGTCACCACGGAGGCAAACTACCTCCTGATTACTTGAAAGTCGGCAACCTCTCTCTCCTTCTTTCAGTAATTGCCTTCGTGGTGATTTTTTCTGCCCCATCAAAATGCCCCGACTCGACTCACAAGCGACTTAAACTTTGAAGGACTTCCATGTTGAAAATCTATTCATTCAGCGGATTTGACGTCATCCGCACTGCGATGGAGATAGAAATAGCCGGGCACGCCTTTTATTCAGAAATGAGCAAGCTAGCCAAGCTTGCCAGTTTGCGTCACCTGTTTGCCCAGCTTGCGGAGGATGAGGATCGGCATCTGCTGACCCTACAGAAACTGACCGAGGGTCAGTTCAAGGATGGCGGTTTTTGGGATGATGAAGAAGACTATCTTCCCTATTTCAAGAGTTTTAAGGAAGTAGGGCTTTTCCCGGAAAAGGAAAAATTCGTTGCGACTCTGGATGAAACCGATGCCGACCGGCAAATCCTGGAACTCGCCATTGCAGCGGAAAATCGCTTCGCCGAATATTTTGCCATAGCCGCCTTCTTTGCACAAACGGATGAAGGAAAAGAGGCCTTCAGTTTGCTCGCATACGAAGAAAGACGGCATGCGGAACTACTTGGTCAAAGACTGACCGGTTTCTCGATCGGACAGCTATAAACGCATGCCTTCCTGGCTCAGGACGAGCAGTCATCACTTCAGGAGGCCTGTGATTCGACAAATTCGTCCGGATAGAGAGCAAGCATCCTGCTGGACTTGCCATCGGGATTTATCAGCAGCTCTATAATAGCCATCGCTTTATTCGACAGCCAGGCATTGGTGAAGGTTTCAAGAGCAACGGAATGAGGCTCATATTTCGGCCCAATTAATCTCGCGTTGGAAAGATAATCGTCAACTCTCGTGCTGTTTGACCAGATTGGCAACGATAACCCTGTACGATCAAGTTCCATGACGTAGATGTTTTTATGAGTGCCTCTGGCCACCCAGACCTGTTGAGAGTCCATAACTTCCTTGAGAAAAATCTTTTCCCCAAAATATTCGATGCTCATTGCGGCTCACTCCTCAGCGATGGTTTTTTTGGGCGGCCACATTTTTTTGCAAGATAATCAACCGGTCATTTGCAGAAGAACCTGACCTCCCTCATGCTCCGGTTTTATTCCGTGTTTATCTATCTGATTATAAGTTTACCATATTTATCAACTTTTACGCTCTCAACGCTTTAGGATCTGGTTGCCCGCCGGGTGCACATCAAGCCCCTCCTGGTTTGGCTCTATGGTCTCCCGGTGAAAACTTTCTTAAATTGTTTCAGATCAGGGCCTCCAGGTTCAGAATCTGGCAGCATTCAGGTAAAAGTGAACGGCAATACTGGCAGCGTAGCCGAGCGCCACCGCCCAGGTCCACTTCAGGTGAGCATTAAAGGTATAAGTTCCTCTGGACTGCCCCATCAAAGCTACCCCGGCGGCCGATCCCACCGATAAAAGACTACCGCCAACCCCGGCGGTCATCGTAACCAGCAGCCATTGGCCGTGACTCATCTGCGGATGCATGGTCAGGACGGCGAACATGACCGGGATATTATCAACGACCGCCGAAAGCAGTCCGACGATCACGTTGGCCGCTGTCGCCCCGAATCCATGATATAGGAGCTTGGAAGTTGCGGCCAGATAGCCGAACTGACCCAGCCCGCCGACACAGAGAATGATCCCGTAAAAAAACAGCAGAGTGTCCCATTCGGCCCTGCGGATCTTTCTGAACAGGTCAAACGTTTCGCGGTCGTTACTGGTCATATCGAGTGGGTTGTCGGCAGCATCAATGGCATTCTCATGTCGCCGGATGTAGTAGGCGAATAGACCGAGATAACCGAGACCCAGCATCATGCCGACTGCCGGCGGTAAATGCAGGAAGTTGTGAAAACATACTGCGGTAACTATGGTCAGAAGAAACAGCAGAATGATTCTCAGTGCGCCGAATTTCAGCTCCCCCACCTCCCCGCTTGCCTGGGGAATATCCCGACTGACAAAAAAACTCATCAGCAGCGCGGGAACCAGCCAGTTGACCAGTGCGGGTCCAAACAGGGAAAAGAATTCCCAGAAACCGACCACGCCTTTTTGCCAGACCATCAAGGTGGTAATGTCGCCGAATGGTGAAAAGGCACCACCGGCATTGGCACCAACGACGATATTGATACACCCGAGGACGATGAACCTCCTGTTCTCTCCTCCGACCGCGGCAACCACGGCCCCCATCAACAATGCCGTCGTCAGGTTGTCGGCAATCGGCGAAATAAGAAAGGCCAGCAAACCTGTCAACCAGAAGATTGTCCGTAACGAGAAACCACGACTGATCAGCCAGCTGCGCAGAGAGCGGAAAACATTCCTCTCCGACATGGCATTGATATATGTCATGGCCGACAGCAAAAAAAGTAACAGCTCCGCATATTCGGTCAGGTTTCCCAGGAGAGCTTCATGCGGAGTCTCAGTATCTCCAAAAGTCTGATATGCGAGGGCCACGAGGACCCAGATGAGACCAGCAGCGACAATAACCGGCTTGCTTTTGCGCAGATGCAGCTGTTCCTCGAAAATGACCAACAGATAGGCGGCTAAAAACAGGAACAAGCCACACATGCCGTAAGCTGTCGTTGTCATATCGGAAATATCTCCGTGTCCGGATGAAGCCCAAACCGGACCGCTGAATACAACCATTAGAACCGTCAACCAAATTGTCCGCATATCGCTCTGATATCCTTTTGGAAAAAGACGCACATGATCCCAAATACAGCTAAGTGTCGATGGTACGAATTTGGAATCGCAAACATTTATGCCGGGACTCGGAAATTTCCGCCGTGTTGGTCCGGATACATAATCGTAGCGTCCGAAAAAATACTGAAAATGCTGGGATAAGTACCGGCGGCCAGGATGGGCTCATAGCAATGGCCATGCCACCGGCGGGGAATGGTGAAACCCCACGGCATCACGTGTTCAGCACACCCGACAAAATTGTTTGGCAACTTTGAATCGTAGAAGATCGCGGCAGAATAATATGCATCCACCGAAACCACGGGAAAAACGGTATGTGGGGAAATGGGACAATGGAGCTAAATTCACCAGGGCAATAGTTTGAAGCAACCTGTTCCGGAATGATGCGGAAGATCCCAGTTTGAGGCGGAGGCCCCGCTAAAAAGAGTCTGTATCAAGCGATAACTACCTGAAATCATGTAAAGATAAATATAACAATTCCCCGAAGATGAAATGGCAAAATCTTTGCATTATACCGTAGACGTATACGACCTCGGACGATATTTCACGCGAGGAGAGCACTTTGCACGAAAAGGAGAAGATTGATGGGAAAAACCTCCACAAACAAGATGAGTCATGTCGTGTCTTGTCGGGTCAACGAGCGGGAGATGGATACTCTGCGGCGTCAAGCCCTGAAATCAGGCATCAGTATTACCACCTTACTGCGCCAGAGTCTCGATCTGCCCTACCAGGCTTCTGTTCAGACCGACCGTACCTGACCCCAGCGTCTCACGGCCAATCCGGACCTCCGGGTTGGCCGTCATTTTATTGGTTTCAGAAAAGAAATCCTGTTGTCGCGACAGTCGAAAAAAATTTGCCTTCGCCAGCCTGCGACGAATCCCCACAGGTTTCCGTCTGCCGAAGTCGGTTGCGAACGCTGACGGCAAATACCTGCCCGGTAGCTGCTGGAGAAACTGGATACAGAGGATCGGCAACAGAGGCTGCATGGAGCGCAAGGGGATGCATCCTCCGGAACAGAATCTAAATGACCTTGGAAGTCGATCAGGTTCTCCGTGCACTGGGAATTGTCCGCGACACGCTGCGTTGGAAAATCAACAGGCATCGTTTACGGGAGGAATGATGTTGTTTGTGCCTGGTTGGCCTGAACGATCCAGGTCTTCATTTCAATAAAGCAGACGATGCCGGATTTTTTTCGGCGCATGTGCAACCAGCGCCGCAGCAAAAAATGCCAGTAGCACCGTCCCGCTCGGCGGCAAAATGCCATGGAAGGCTGCTCCCAGCAGGAAACATTTCCCCAAGGTGACGGTTCCCGATACTTCTCGAAACAATTGCGGGTGGCACACCCATTCCAGAACGATCAATATGCCACCACTTAATATTGCTAGAAGCAGGTATTTCTGCGGCAACCCGGGCATCAAATTGAGTAAATACACCGCAAGGAAAACCGAGGCTCCAATCTGGTGGAATGCGCGAACCAGAATCGACAATAGATAAATTGCATAAGGTCGTTTGCTGACCCGACCTATTTTCCCTTTCTGGTCAAATCCGTTATCAGTCTCTTCGCGCATAGATCACCTGTATCCCGATTTCAAAATTTTATTCAGCCTGATTGCCAAACAAGCCATAGCCCCTTTGTTGAGAAAAAGGCAACTTAAATAGCTTTTCCTGCTAATTATATTTTCTGGTTGTCCACTTTGCTCCAGCTCATGCCTGAGCAAAGCAGAAGCAAGCAGGGATTCACAGGGATGGAGACCAGATTTTATTTAAACCGCAAGAATTCAAGTAAAAAAAAACGACCAGGATCAATCTCCTGGTCGTTTTGATTTTTGGAGCGGGAAACGGGATTCGAACCCGCGACGTCAACCTTGGCAAGGTTGCACTCTACCACTGAGTTATTCCCGCTCATTTAGGCCCGCCGTGACGAGCGGATGTATGTATAACAAAACGGTTTGCGGAGTGTCAATAAAAATTTACGCTTTTATTGTTTGCCAATCTGAAGAAAAAACACACACGATTTAAACTATTTAGCAATAACTTTGAAAAATTTCGCCAGATAATCGCCGCCGGACCAGAGGGTCAGAATCAGCGAAATATAGAAGAAAAAGATTCCGACATTGTGAAAGGACGGATAAAGAATGTCTAATTTAACCCCGAAAAACCAGTAATAACGATAATGCAGCAGCAGTCCGACGATCGCCACCATTTGGAAAATGGTCTTGTACTTTCCCAGCGGACTGGCCGCAATAACGATCCCCTCTGAGGACGCAATGGAACGCAATCCCGTGACCACGATCTCCCGGGCCAGAATCAGAAAAACCGCCCAGGCCGGCGCCCTGTCGTGAGGAATCAACATGATCAGCGCCACCATGACGATCAGTTTGTCGGCCAGCGGGTCGAGAAACTTCCCGAGCACGGTGACGACTTCCCACTTGCGCGCCAGGTAACCATCCAGCCAATCAGTAATCGCCGCCAGCGAAAAGACCACCGTCGCCCAGAAACAAGTGGTCTTTGATTCGACCATCATCAACACCAGCACCACCGGAACCGCGGCAACCCTCGCCAGGGTGAGAATGTTCGGCAGATTCAACAATTTCGTGTTCCGGCTCATCAGAGGCTGTCCTTCACATGACGATAATAATCAAAGTAATACTTGACCCGTCTGACGTAATTCTGGGTCTCTTCATACGGCGGAATCCCGCCGTATTTGCGGACCATTGCGGGCCCGGCATTATAGGCCGCCAGCGCATAATCGAGGTTGCGGTTGAAGGAATCAAGCATCAGTCGCAAATACCGGCTGCCGCCATAGATCGATTCCGAGGGATCGAAGGGATTTCTGACCCCGACCTCGTCGGCGGTTTCCGGCATCAGTTGCATCAGACCCTGTGCCCCCTTGCTTGACACGACACGCGGGTTGAAATCACTTTCCACCTTGATGACCGCTTTGATCAATGCTGCTTCAAGCTTGAATTTCTCGGCAAAATGAGTGATCAGGGCCTCCAGTCGATAGGTTTCCCCTTCATTGCGATAGAGCCGGTAATTAGTCGTCGTCGGAACATTGGTAAAATGCATGCGACCTGCTTCATCGACATAACGATAGATGGCTCCGGTCGCTCGCTGAGGGGCAACAAGTGCCAGCAATAGGAGAGGGATAATAATGAGTATTTTCTCATTTTTTAAAAACATGCAGTAACTTTAGCCGATTTGTCTTCTATTTTCAACTCCTGCTAACTTCTTGACATCAAAAGTTTCGCAACCGATAATGCCGCACAGGTTACGGAAACCTCTCAACCGCTATTTGAATTCCGCCTCTTAGGATACTTAACCTATGAAGATCACATCTGATTTCCTGGTCATCGGTACCGGCATTGCCGGTCTGTCCTATGCTTTGAAAGTTGCCGACCAGGGAAGCGTCGCCCTGATCACCAAACGTGATATCGATATCACAGCAACCCAACTGGCACAGGGCGGGATTGCCGCTGTCTCCTCGCTGGAAGACAGCTTTTCGTCCCATGCCGAAGACACCATGGTGGCCGGCTGTTATCTGTCCCACCCGGATATTGTTGACCTGGTCGTCGAGGCCGGACCGCAAAGCATTCAGGATCTCATTAATTGGGGGGTCAATTTCAGCCGAAATGAGGCCAACCAGTATGATCTGACTCGCGAGGGCGGCCACAGTCACCGACGTATTCTGCATGCCAAGGATGCGACCGGCCGGGAGATCGAACGGGCGCTGGTCGAAGCTGCGCTGCAGCATCCGAACATCACTCTTTACCAGCATCACATCGCCGTCGACCTGATTACTGAAAGCAAGGTATTACAACAACCCTTGGAACATAACCGCTGCCTCGGTGCTTATATCCTCGACATCAAGAGCAACGAAGTCTTAACCTTCGGCGCACACTTCACCGTACTCGCTACCGGCGGTGCCGGGAAGGTCTACCTTTACACCTGCAACCCGGATATCGCCACCGGCGACGGGGTGGCGATCGGCTGGCGCGCCGGCGCCGATGTCGCCAACATGGAATTCATGCAGTTCCATCCGACCACCCTTTATCACCCCAACGCCAAGTCTTTTCTGATTTCCGAAGCGGTGCGCGGCGAAGGAGCGATCCTGCGCCGCAGTGACGGCAAAGCCTTCATGCCCGATTATCACCCACTGAAAGATCTGGCCCCGCGTGACATTGTCGCCCGCGCCATCGACCATGAAATGAAACAGCATGGTGACGACTGCGCTTTCCTCGACATCACCCACAAGGACGCCGACTACATCCGGGATCGTTTTCCGACGATTTATGAGACCTGCCTTAGATATGGCATCGACATGACCAGAGAGCCGATTCCGGTGGTCCCTGCTGCTCACTATCTCTGTGGCGGGTTAAAAACCGACAGCAACGGGGAAACCAACATCAGCAACCTGTTTGCCATCGGCGAGGTCGCCTGCACCGGGTTGCACGGCGCCAACCGGCTGGCCAGCAACAGCCTGCTTGAAGGGGTCGTTTTTGCCGACCGGGCCGCTCAGACCTCGCTGCAGAGGATCAATGACCAGCAGCCCCCCTGCCCGGCCATTGCTCACTGGGATCCGTCCGGCGCAACCGATAGCGACGAAGAAGTCGTGGTTGCGCATAACTGGGATGAGATTCGCCGCTGCATGTGGAACTATGTCGGCATCGTCCGTTCCGACAAACGTTTGTACCGCGCCATGAGCAGAATCGGTTTGGTCCAGGAAGAGATCGCCGAATATTACTGGAACTTTTACGTGACCTCCGACCTGATCGAACTACGCAACATCGCCACGGTTGCAGAACTGATCGTAAAGAGCGCCCTCTCCCGGCGCGAGAGCCGCGGATTGCACTACACCATCGACTACCCCAATAAGGACGATAATTATTTACATGACACGGTGATTCCAGGGAACAATTTTGAGAAATGATTTCACCGCAGAGAAAAGCAAAATCCTGGGCTTATGGTTGGGATTTAAACCAAAAGACTGAATTTCTTGGCGAACTCCGCATACTCAAGTAAGCGCAGCTCACGAGCGGTAAAAAAATTGAAATGAAGGGGAAGGTTTTGGACATCGACAGCATTCGGGAACAAATTAATCTGCTGGATGACGAACTGCTAAGGATTTTCAATGAGCGTGCGGCTCTGGCGCTGGAGATCGGCCGGGCCAAAAACAATCTGAGTCTGCCGATTTATGATCCGAAACGGGAAAAGTTGATCTTTGAGCGGATGAAAAAGAATAATCCGGGGCCACTGGACGATTCCGCCATCGTTCGCCTGTTCGAACGAGTGATAGATGAAAGCCGCAGCCTCGAACGAGTCCGCTCAAAAGGGGAAGAATAGTATGCTGGTGATCATGAAGAAAAGCGCCTCGGCGGCCGAACTGGATCGAGTCAAGCAGTTTTTGGTGGAGCAGGATTGCGACTTTCACCAGTCAACCGGAGCCGATCGGATCATCCTCGGCGTGGTCGGCAGAACTTTATACCTGAACTGCCAGTACATCAAACAATTACCGGGGGTGCTCGACGTTTACCGAATCCCTCCTGAGGAATAACAACGGGGTGCTGAAAATTCAACACCCCGTTGCAGCAAATCTCTATTTAGTTCAGTTTTTCAGCCGACTACTTCCGTCCGGGTAAATACCGCCCGCAGTTGCTGTCCGGCACCTTCGATCGCCTCGCGTGCGCCTTCCTCGCGATCGACCAAAGTAACGATTCCGACAACTTCCAACCCTTCCTCTTTGGCTCGTTCCACCGCTTTCAATGACGAGCCGCCGGTCGTGGTGACATCTTCGACAATCACCACACGCGAACCGGGTGGCAGATTCTTGCGCCCTTCCAGCCACTGACCGGTGCCGTGCCCTTTGGGTTCTTTGCGGATGATGAAGGCATGAACACTGGAACCGTCCAGGTCAGCGGCAATCGAGGTCGCAGTTGCGATCGGGTCGGCACCGAGAGTCAGTCCGCCGACCCCGTGAATCGGCCCGGGAAACTGCTTGACCTCCTCCCAGAACGCCTTGCCGACCAGCAGCCCGCCTTTGGCGTGCAGGGTGGTCTGCTTACCGTCAAAATAGAAATTGCTCTTGCGCCCGGAGGCCAGGGTCACTTCCCGCTCCTCATAAGACAATTCGCGAATAATCGCCTTCAGCTGTTCTTTAACAATCATCTACTCTCTCCTTTTATTATTCAACAATTTACCATAAGATTCTTAACCTGATTTCTGAATCCTGATGCCGGATACCTGGCCTTAAAACAGCCCCAACTGTTTATCATCTTTCAGGCGGGGAAACTTGACCGGGTATTCGCCACTGAAACAGGCGTCACAGAAACTGACCTTACCGGCGCCGAACTTCTGCACCACGGCATGCATCCCCTCACGTGACAGGTAACCGAGGCTGTCAGCGGTGATATAGCGGGTGATTTCCTCGATGGTGTGCGAGGCTGAGATCAGTTCCTTGCGCGATGGCGTATCGATGCCGTAAAAGCAGGGATAGCTGGTCGGCGGGCTGGAAATACGGACATGAACTTCCTTGGCCCCGGCATTGCGGATCATTTTGACGATCTTGCGCGATGTGGTGCCGCGTACGATCGAATCATCGACCACCACCACACGTTTTCCGGCGATGACCTCACGGACCGGATTGAGTTTCAACTTGACCCCGAAATGGCGGATCGACTGCTGAGGCTCGATGAATGTCCGACCGACATAGTGGTTACGGATCAGGCCGAGTTCGAACGGTATGCCTGATTCCTCGGCATAACCCATCGCAGCCGGCACCCCTGAATCGGGCACCGCCATAACCAGGTCGGCATCGACCGGGAATTCCCGCGCCAGTTGGTGGCCGAACTCCTTGCGGACTGGGTAGACCATGCGATCGAAGATCCTGCTGTCCGGCCGGGCGAAGTAGATATATTCAAAAATACAGGGAGTATTCCGGGTTTCCTTGAAGGGAAAGTAGGATTTCATGCCGGTTTTATCGACGACGATGATTTCACCCGGTTCGATCTCGCGAATGTATTCCGCCTCTATCAGGTCAAAAGCGCAGGACTCTGAGGAGACCACGAAAGCCCCATCCAGTTTGCCGAGGCTCAAGGGACGAAAGCCGCTCGGATCACGGACCGCAACCAGGCGGGTTTCGGTCAGGAATACCAGGCTGTATGCCCCTTTGACCTGATGCAGCGCCTCGCAAACCCGCTCGACCAGGGAATCGGACTGCGCCCGGGCGATCAGGTGAATGATGGTTTCCGTATCAGCGGTCGTGGAGAAAATCGAGCCGCTCTGCTCCAGCCGGTTGCGCAGTTCCTGGGCGTTGACCAGGTTGCCATTGTGAGCGATGGCGATACTGCCTCGCGAATAATCGACCATGATCGGCTGGCAGTTCTTGAAATCGTTGCCACCGGCCGTTGAATAACGCACATGACCTATTGCCGAACGCCCCGGCAGGCGCTCGAAGATTTCGTCACTTTTAAAGACATCGGCGACCAGCCCCATTCCTAAATGTGCCTTCAAGCGATTGCCGTCCGAGGAGACAATTCCGCAGCTTTCCTGCCCGCGGTGTTGCAGGGCATAAAGTCCGAGGTAGGTCAGGTTGGCGGCTTCCGGATGCCCAAAGATCCCGAAAACGCCGCATTCTTCATGTAATTTATCGAACATGCGTTGTGATAACTCCTATAACTCTTCGCGAATAAAGCGGATCGCGTTCTGGTACAGCCAAAGTCCCATCCCCTCTTCCGGCAACTTTTCACGTGTCCAGCGCGGGTGATGAGTGTAATGGACATAAGCCTCCGGATGCGGCATCAGCCCGAAGAGGCGTCCCGATAAGTCGCAGATCCCGGCGATGCCATTGATGCTGCCATTCGGGTTGTCCGGATAGCCCATGGTCGGATTCAGCTCCGCGTCAGCATATTTGACCACAGTCAGATGGTTTTTCTCAAGCTGCTGCAAGGTTTTATCATTTTCAGTGACAAATTTTCCCTCGCCATGCCGGACCGGCAGATAGAGCTTATCGAGTCCGCGGGTGAATACGCAGGGGGAGGACTGATCTACCTTGAGCCAGGTCCAGCGATCTTCAAATCGCCCGCCGTCATTATGGGTCAGCGAACAGGTCTGGGCAAAACCGCCGTCCAGCGCCGGCAGCAGCCCCATTTTGACCATCAGCTGAAAACCGTTGCAGACCCCCATGACCAGTTTGCCGGCGGCGACAAACTGTTTAAGTTGATCGGCAAGCGTCCGGTCACTCCCTGTGACCGCCGCATGCAGCAGCCGGTTGGCGCCCGCCTTGGCACTGCCGAGGTCATCGCCGTCGAGGAAACCTCCGGCCAGGTTCAGAAAATGATACTCATCGAGCTTGATACGCCCGGCGAGCAGCTCGGCGATATGGACAATATCTGCAACCTCGGCCCCGGCCAGTTTGCAGGCATGAGCGACTTCGCGTTCACAGTTGGTCCCGTATCCGGCTATGACAATGGCTTTGACGAGTCTGGGCATCTCACATCTCCCGCAACGGCGCTTGCCACGCCTCTTTCAGCTGAGCGAGCGGCGCTTTGACCAGGGGTTGTCCGGACAGTCCGATAATTTGCACCTCCGCAGTTTCGGTCACGCTGCCGATCAGGCGGCAACTCTGGCCGGCAAATTCCGCCTCGAAGGCTGCCTGATATTCCGGATGGACGGTCAGCAGCAGGCGACTTTGCGATTCGGAAAACAGCAACCGGTCCTCGCGTAATCCGGCCTCGGCGTCCAACTCGCGTAAATCGACCCGCATCCCGCACCCGCCGGAAAACGCCTTCTCTGCCAGCGCCACGCCGAGACCGCCATCGGACAGGTCGTGGCAGGATGCGACCAGCCCCTGCTGCTGGGCGCGATTGAGAGCCCGGTAGCGGGCCAGAGCGGCAACAGCGTCAACCTTCGGTACCTGGCTGCCGAGCGCGCCATGTTCGGCGTAATATTCGGAGCCGCCGAGTTCATTGAAGGTTTTACCGAGCAGATAGACCAGGTCGCCGGGCCGCTTGGCATCCATCGACACCGCCCGGCGGACATCCGCGATCTTGCCGATGACCGAGAACAACACCGTCGGCGGGATCGAAATCTTGGTCGCGCCGATCTGGTAATCGTTTTTCATCGAATCCTTGCCGGAAATCAGCGGCACGCCGAAGGCGACGCAGTAATCGTAGAGCGCCTTGTTGGCCCGAACCAGCTGGGCGGCCTTGTACTCACCATCCGGGGTTTTGTCGCTTTTGACCGGATCGCACCAGCAGAAATTATCGAGACCGGCAACATGGTTGATATCGCCGCCGACCGCCACGTAATTTCGCAACCCTTCATCGATGGCGCAGGCCACCATGTGGTAACTGTCGATATCGCTGTAGCTCGGACAGATTCCGTGGGAGACCACCACCCCTTCGAAGGAATCGAGGATTGGCCGGAACACCGCGGCATCCGAAGGACCGTCGTTGGCAATCCCGATCAGCGGCTTGATGACAGTCCCGGCCTGCACCTCATGGTCGTAGCGCCGCACGACCGACTCTTTCGAGCAGATATTCAGCCGGCTGAGAAGTTTATTCAGTTCATCGGTCAGATCCTGCGGCTGAACGAAATCCGGTTCGGTCAGGGATTTCGGCTGCCACTTGGCAGGGATGACCATCTGCGGCACCCCGTCGTGGAGAAACTCCATCGCCAGGTAGGAAACGGTTTTCCCCTGGTAGAGACAGTGGAAATAACCGGAGTCGGTAAAGTTGCCGAGATCGGTCGCCTCGACGTCCATCTCAGCGGCCAGGGTGATGAACTCCTGAAGTTTGTCGGGCGGCACCGCCAGGGTCATTCGTTCCTGAGCTTCGGAAATCAGAATTTCCCAGGGTTGCAGGCCGGGATACTTGAGCGGCGCGCGATCGAGGTGCAGCTCGAAACCGCCGGTATCTTCCGCCATCTCGCCGACCGACGAAGACAGCCCGCCGGCGCCGTTGTCGGTAATCGAATTGTAAAGCCCGCGATCGCGGGCAATGGTCAGAAAGTCGAACATCTTGCGTTGAGTGATCGGATCGCCGATCTGCACCGCAGTGACCGGGGAGCCCTCGTGCAGTTCCTCGGAGGAAAAGGTCGCGCCGTGGATGCCGTCTTTGCCGATCCGCCCACCGGTCATGACGATATGGTCACCGACCCGCACCTTTTTTTCATGGCCCGGCTGACCGTTGACGGTACGCGGCATGATCGAGGCGGTTCCGCAGTAAACCAGCGGCTTGCCGGCAAAGCGCTCGTCGAAAACGATCGAGCCGTTGACGGTCGGGATGCCGCTCTTGTTGCCGCCGTGCTCGACCCCTTCGACCACCCCTTCGAAAATCCGCCGCGGATGGAGCAGCCGGGGCGGCAGTTCCTTCTCCAGAAACGGTGAGGCGAAACAGAACACATCGGTGTTGAAAATCAGCCGCGCTCCCATCCCGGTCCCCATGCCGTCACGGTTGACGCCGACGATGCCGGTCAGGGCGCCGCCGTAGGGGTCGAGGGCCGAAGGGGAATTATGAGTTTCGACCTTGAAGACCAGGCTCCAGTCCGAGTTGAACTCGATAACCCCGGCGTTGTCCTTGAACACCGAAAGGCAAAAGTCCTTTTCTCCCAGCGCCTTGCGGATGTCGCGGGTGGCGCCGACAATGTAGGTCTTAAACAGCGAGTCGATAACCTCTTTTCGACCCTGCTCGTCTTCATATTCGATCTTTGCCGAAAAGATTTTATGCTTGCAATGCTCACTCCAGGTCTGAGCCAGGGCTTCCAGTTCGACATCGGTCAGTTCGCTCCCCAGTCCGACCTGTTCTCGGAGGGCAACGATCTGCGAATCGGCAATATGCTGCTGGATTTTCCGCATCTCTTCCAGGCTCAGAGCCAGCATCCCCTGGCGACTGATCTCAAGCAGTTGCTCGTCGTCGACCTTGAGATCGATGGTCCGGACGGTCGGAACGCTGTCGCTGACAACCTTCGGTACGGTCACTGGTACGCCGATTTCGGGGTCAAGCTCCGCCGCACCGAGAATCGTCCAGCGCTGAATCAGTCCGTTGGCAAGAAAATCCCTGGCAATTCGTTCCGCCAGAGCTTTGTCCGTCAAACCGGTGAACAGATATTGGGTGGAAGTATAGACGGCTTCATCGTCGGCAAACGGCCGACCGGTGAGATACTGAATCGCCTCTTTGGCGGTACGGCCGGTGTTGTCGGTGACCCCCGGCCGGAAACCGACTTCGATCAACATGTCGAAATCACTGGCCAGCGGGCGGTTGATAGCCACCTGCTGAATCACCGGATCGGAAAACGGGCCATGGGCAGCCTGTTCGACTTCGGCTTCGCTCAACTCGGCATCGATCGTATAAACATCCAGGGTCCGCACTTCCTCCAGCAACACCCCGAGATGCTCCCGTAACTCGCGGCACACCCTTTTGCCTCGGGCATCCTTAATGCCGGGTTTAAGTCCTACAACGATTCTCCAGGCCATTCGTGACTCCCTGGTGTTTTTGGGATAAAACAAGCAGAGCAGGAATTTGATATCCCTGCTCCTTTTAAGCGTACGGGTGAAGTGTGACTATAACAGAGACCCGACAAAACAGGAACTCGCCTGATACTGGTTCCCGACAATGATCTGCGGCTGGTGCCCCTGCTCTTTCAGAGTTCGATAAAACAGCTCGGCAACCAGATTCGGGCAGTTGTTCTCTTCGCTCAGATGTGCCAGAAACAGAGCCTCCAGCCCCGGCCAGCAGAGTCCCTGAACCAGTTCGCGCGTTTCCACATTGGAAAGGTGGCCATGGCGACCGCGAATCCGCTGTTTGAGCGGCCAGGGATAAGGTCCGTCCCAGAGCATCTGTTCATCATGATTCGCTTCGACCACCAGCACCCGGCAACCTTTCAACTGTTCGGCAACCAGTCGGGTCGGCATACCGAGATCGGTGGCGAAACCGATTTTCCCTTCCGCTGAATTGATCACGAAACCGACCGGATTAACGGCATCATGGGTGGTGGAAAATGTTTCTATGGTTACTCCGTTACAGGAGAATTTATCGCCGGCACTGAACAATTCCAACTGAGCGATTTTCCCGATCTTCGGCAGTGCGGCATAAGTTTGTCGATCGATGTAGACGGGCAGATCATAACGGCGCGCCAACGGACCGATCCCGCTGATATGATCATGATGCTCATGGGTGACGAGAATGGCATGCAGATCATTGCCGGCCAGTTCCAGGGCTTCAAGGCGCCGTTCGGTTTCACGTCCTGATAAACCGGCATCGACCAGCAGCCGACAACCATCGGCCTCAATCAAAGCGCTATTGCCGCGGCTACCGCTGGCCAGTAAACAGACTCGCACCTGGATGCATCCTCCTCCCCCCGGGCGTTGCCCTTATACCGAAAAAACCGCCTTGCTGCAAGCAGAAAAACGGGGTCGATTTTTACGAAAATTTCCCATGAAAGGGATTTGCAAATGAGTCGAATTTATGTACTCTTAAGGCCGGACGTTTAATCAAAAAAACCGCGTACTTGGTGAGAGTTTATGAGGCGCGGTCACTTATCTTTCAGCTCAGGCTATCAACGTAAACCGCAAAGGGAGGTTTTCATGTCGGTAAAGATTGCAATAAATGGATTTGGTCGGATCGGCCGCAACGTCATGCGGATTGCCAGTACCAGTAATGATATAGAAATTGTCGCGATTAACGATCTCACTGATGCTGCAACCCTTGCCCATCTGTTTAAATATGATTCGGTTCATGGGACTTTCACCGGCGAGGTCGCGGTTGAAGGGGACAATCTGGTTATCAATGGCCGGCGGATCAAGATTCTTTCCATAAGAAATCCTGCCGAGCTTCCCTGGAAAGCGCTTGGCGTCGATATTGTCATCGAATCGACCGGCCTGTTCACCGATCGCGCCAAGGCGGCCGTCCATCTTGAAGCCGGCGCCAATAAGGTCGTGATCAGCGCACCCGGCAAGGAAGCCGATATCACTGTCTGCATGGGGATAAACGAGCAGGATTACGATTCGGCCAAGCACAGCGTTATCTCCAACGCTTCCTGTACCACCAACTGCCTGGCGCCGGTTGCCAAAGTGCTGATGCAGAATTTCGGTATCGTACGCGGCATGATGACCACCATCCACGCCTATACCAACGACCAGCGGATTCTGGACCTGCCGCACAAAGACCTGCGCCGTGCGCGTGCTGCAGCCGTGTCGATGATTCCCACCACCACCGGCGCCGCCAAGGCCGTTTCCCTGGTCCTGCCACAACTCAAGGGCAAGCTGGACGGGATGGCGGTGCGCGTGCCGACCCCGAACGTCTCCCTGGTTGACCTGGTTGTGGAAACCGAAAAGGCAACCAGCATCGAAGAGGTTAATGCGGCCATGAAAGCTGCAGCCGCAGGAGAACTCAAAGGGATCCTCGATTACTGTGATCTGCCGTTGGTATCGAAGGACTTCAACGGGTCAGCCGCGTCTTCGACCTTCGACGCCCTGGTGACCAACGTTATCGGCGGCACGATGGTCAAGGTTCTCGCCTGGTACGACAACGAGTGGGGTTACTCAAACCGGGTCTTCGATCTGGTTCGATATATCGCCGGCAAGTAAATTGAAATCCGGCAGCGTCGGATCAAAAGTGTCCCGTTCGGTTAGTCCTTTTAGATAATTCTGAGGCGTTTCGGTTGCTGGTAAGGCGTATCGACGCAGGCTTAGGCTCTGAACTAAGTCGAGGAGACGCAACCCAGCCAGCAGGCAAAAGGACCGGAATTAATGAATGGAATGACCCAATCGGGGCGCTGATCCCGGCGCTGCTTTTTTTCAATGTGGAGAATACAATGTTCGACAAATTGTCAATAGAAGATATCGAGGTCCAGGGAAAGCGGGTCTTCTGCCGGGTCGATTTCAACGTCCCGATCGACGCTGACGGGACCATCGCCGATGACACCCGGATTCAGGCGTCGCTGCCGACCATCCGCTACCTGATCGAGCACGGCGCCCGGCTGATTCTCGCCTCCCACCTCGGCCGGCCGAAGGGAAAGCCCGATCCGGCCTACAGCCTCTGCCCGGTCGCCACGCACCTGAGCAACCTGCTCGGCAAGCAGGTCATCATGGCCCCAGATTGCGTCGGCGACAACATCAAGCTGCTCTCCAACCAGCTGCAGAACGGCAGCGTCATGTTGCTGGAAAACGTCCGCTTTCATCCGGGGGAGACGGACAACGACCCGGAATTTGCCGCTCAACTGGCGGAGCTGGCGGACATCTACGTGAATGACGCTTTCGGCAGCGCCCACCGCGCCCACGCCTCGACCGAAGGGGTGGCGAAACTGCTGCACCCAGCGGTATCCGGGTACCTGATGGAAAAGGAACTTAAATATCTTGGCGGCGCGCTGGCCAATCCGCAACGCCCTTTCGTTGCCATTCTCGGCGGCGCCAAGGTCAGCGACAAGATCACCGTCATCGAGAATCTGCTCGGTAAGGTGGACTGCATCCTGATCGGCGGAGGCATGGCCTACACCTTCCTCAAGGCGCAAGGTTTTGAGATCGGCAAGTCCCTGGTCGAAGAGGATCGCCTGGGACTGGCCAAGGCACTGCTGGCCAAAGCCAAAACCAACGGGGTCGAGTTCCTGCTGCCGGTCGATCATGTCGTCACCAGCGCTTTTGCCGCCGACAGTCCGGCGAAAATCTGCGGAAACGACAATTTCCCGGCCGACAAGATGGGGCTGGATATCGGTCCGGAAACCATCAAACTCTATGCCGGTCAGGTTGCCGGAGCCAAGACCGTGATCTGGAACGGACCGATGGGGGTTTTCGAATTCGACGCTTTTGCCAAGGGAACTTTCGCGATCGCCGAAACCCTTGCTGCAACCGACTGTCTGTCGATCATCGGCGGTGGCGACTCGGTGGCGGCGGTCAACAAATCGAACCTGCAGGACAAAATGACCCACATTTCCACCGGCGGCGGCGCTTCGCTGGAATTCCTGGAAGGAAAAGCGCTGCCGGGTGTTGTTGCTCTGACTGATAAATAATTGACAGGAGGGATAAGAATGCGCAAACCAATGATTGCCGGAAACTGGAAGTTGAACAAAACGCTGAACGAGGCCGCAGCGCTCGCCAGCGGTCTGGCGAAAAATCTGGCCGATGTCGAAGATGTCGAGATCGTCGTGGCGCCGGTCTTCACCGCGTTGACCACCGTTGCCGGCGTAATAAAAAACTCCCCTGTTAAACTGGCCGCCCAGAACTGTTATCCGGAAGAGACCGGAGCCTTTACCGGTGAAGTTTCCCCGCTGCTGCTCAAGGACGCCGGCTGCGACTATGTCATCATCGGGCATTCCGAGCGTCGGCAGTTACTGGGCGAAACCGACTTCTTCATCAACCAGAAATTGATCAAAGTACTCGAATGCGGCCTGAAAGCGGTTCTCTGTATCGGCGAAACTCTTCAGGAGCGGGAGACCGACCAGATGCTCGAAGTGCTGTCCACCCAGATCAAAGGGGGGCTCGCCAACCTTTCCGCCACCCACATGACCGAGGTGGTCATCGCCTATGAACCGGTTTGGGCAATCGGCACCGGCAAAACCGCCAGCGATGATCAGGCCCAGGAGGCTCATTCTTTCATTCGCGGCCTCCTCCAGGGGATGTTCACTCCGGAAGTGGCGCAAAATACCCGCATTCTTTACGGCGGCAGCGTCAAACCGAACAATATCGACGGCCTGATGGCCCAGGACGACATCGACGGCGCGCTGGTCGGCGGCGCCAGTTTGAAAGCGGAGGATTTTATCCGCCTGGTGCGGTATGAAAAGTAGTGGATGCTTTTTACCACTGAGGCACAGAGAACACTGAGATAAAGGAAAAAATTTGTTTATTGCTCATTCTCTGTGCTCTTAGTGGCTCAGTGGTTCAAAAAAATTGGGGCGTTCGCGGTCTGCGTAACGCCCTTTTTCTATCTCAGTAGTAAGGTTTTCGTCAGCTTGTCCCATCGATGGCTGCCAGCAGTTCATCAGTCTTTTCCCGCATCAGCTTTGTATTCCCCTTTGACTCGACATTCAACCGGATCACCGGCTCGGTATTCGACATCCGCAGATTGAAACGCCAATCGGCAAATTCCAGTGACAGGCCATCGGTATGGTCTACCGAAACCGCATCAGGACGGTATCTTTTTTCGATTCCGGCGATAACCGTCTGTGGATCGACAACGGTCCGATTGATCTCGCCACTCGCCGGAAATTTATTGATCCGTTCTGCGACCAGAGTAGAAAGGCTCTGTCCGGTCAGGCTCAACAACTGCGCCACCAGCAACCAGGGGATCATCCCGCTGTCACAGTAGGCAAAATCGCGGAAATAGTGATGGGCGCTCATTTCGCCGCCGTAAAGGGCATCCTCGGCTCGCATCCGTTCCTTGATAAAGGCATGCCCGGTTTTGCTCATGATCGGCTGCCCCCCTGCCCTGCGGACGACGTCAATGGTATTCCAGGTCAGCCGTGGGTCGTGAATGATCCTGCTGCCCGGGTGGCTTTTCAATAACATCTCGCTGAGCAGACCGACGATGTAATACCCTTCGATGAAACTCCCCTGCTCATCGAACAGGAAACAGCGATCGAAATCTCCGTCCCAGGCAATTCCCAGGTCCGCTTTATTCTTCAGGACGGCATCACGAGTCAGTGAACGATTTTCCGGCAACAACGGGTTGGGGATGCCGTTGGGAAACTTGCCGTCCGGTTCGTGACAGATCTTGATGAATTCAAACGGCAGCTTGGTCTCGAGCAGGTCAATCACCGGGCCAGCGCAACCGTTGCCGGCATTAATGACGATATTCAGCGGTTGTAACGAATCGATCTCGATATAGGACAAAAGATGATCGATATATTCCGCTTTGTGGTTGATCGCCGATACCTTCCCGGGACAACTGATGGCCTGAAAATTGGCATTTTCCGCCAGCGCCTTGATACGTCCCAGCCCGGTATCGCCACTGATCGGCCGGGAGGACTCGCGAACCAGTTTCATCCCGTTGTAATCGATGGGGTTATGACTGGCCGTCACCATGATCCCGCCGTCGGTCTGCAGGCTGAAGGTCGTGTGGTAAACCTCTTCGGTACCGCACAGGCCGATGTCCAGCACATCACTCCCACCGGCGCACAAACCTCTCGACAGAGCATCGGCCAGGGACCGGCTGGTCAGGCGTATGTCCCGGCCGACAACAACCTGCTTTGGATTCAAATATTCTGCGTAGGCGCGGCCGATCCGCCAGGCGATCTCTTCATTTAATTCATCCGGCAGCCGGCCACGAATATCGTAAGCTTTGAAACACCTGAGAGTCATGCCTGTCCTTTTTCGTCAGCGTTGCGACCATAGACATCCTCCAGGCGCACGATGTCATCTTCACCCAGGTAACTTCCCGACTGAACTTCTATTATTTCCAGGGGGATCTGACCCGGATTCTCCAGCCGGTGCACTTCGCCAAGGGGGATATAGGTCGACTGATTTTCCCCCAGGATGAAGGTCTTCTCGCCACAGGTCACTTTGGCGGTGCCTCGCACAACAACCCAATGCTCCGCTCGATGATGATGCTTCTGCAGGGACAGCCGGGCGCCGGGATTGACAGTAATTCGCTTCACCTGAAAACGCTCACCGACATCAACCCCCTCATAAGCCCCCCATGGACGGTTGACCCGACGATGCAGCAGCGCTTCACCCCGTTGCTGCTCTTTGAGTTGCTGAACGATCTTTTTCACATCCTGAACATGTTCTTTCTGCGCAACCAGCACGGCATCCGCCGTTTCGACCACAACCAGATCCTTCACACCAACTGCAGCGATCATTCGGTGACTGGCGTGCAAATAACAGTTTTCCGTTTTTTCCGAAAGGACATCGCCACTCACGACATTCCCCGCCCTATCCTTCTCCTGGATATCCCAAAGCGCCGACCAGGAACCGACATCGTTCCAGCCGACGGATAATGGCAGTACGACAGCATGAGCGGTTTTCTCCATGACGGCGTAATCGATCGACTGTGAGGGACAGGCGGCAAAAAGTTCTTCATTCAGCCGAAGGAAATCAAGATCCGCGGTGATTGCAACGAAAGCCGCCCGGCAGGCCTGCAGAATATCCGGCCGGCAGAGCTCCAATTCCGATAAAAAGTTACTGGCCTTGAACATGAACATGCCGCTGTTCCAATAATAGTTGCCTGAAGCGACATACTGTTGCGCAGTCGCAAGATTCGGCTTTTCAACAAACTCGGCAACCGGGCTGGCTTCAGTTGAATCCGGAGACAAACTCTTCTTGGCCTTGATGTATCCGTAACCGGTCTCCGGGCCGTCCGGGACGATGCCGAAAGTCACCAGACTGCCGGCTGCGGCATATTTCACACCTGCCATCACCGACCGGCGAAAGGTGGCCAGGTTATGAATCACATGATCCGCCGGCAAAACCAGCAGTACCGGGTCATCACCATTCTTCTGCGCCTGCAGAGCGGCAATTGCGACTGCCGGAGCGGTGTTACGCCCGCAAGGTTCCAGAATGATCGCGCTGGGGGAATGGTTCTGTTGTCTTAATTGCTCTGCAACCATAAACCGATGTGCTTCGTTGCAGACAATCAGCGGCGGAGCTACTGCTGCAAGACCATCCAGCCGACTGACTGTTTCCTGCAGCATCGTCCTGTTACTGGTTAAAGGTAGCAATTGTTTGGGATAAAGTTCTCTTGAAAGCGGCCAGAGACGGGTTCCCGCCCCTCCGGACAGCACTACAGGTACTAACATCCACCTCTCCAAAAAATAGGGTTTCTGAATTCATTGATCAGCTCGATGATAAACTTCGACAGGATACTAAAACTGCCCTGTTAACGAAACAAAAAAGGGGTCCCGGTTTCCGGAACCCCTTTTTTGAACAGATATTTGTTTTTTGGTTTATTTCAGATCCCCCTGGATCCCGACTTTGATCGTTTCGAAGGGAACCTCGACACCGCTTTCAGCTATGGCCTGTCTTGCGATAGCGATCAGGCCAGAGCAGCAAGGGACTTCCATGTGGGCGACAAGCAGTTTTTTGATGTTATTCTGCTGCAGCATAGCAACCAGTTTCTGCACATATGGCTGAGTGTTATCAAGCTTCGGACAGGCGATCAGCAGCGCCCTTTCTTTCAACATATCCTTGTGAAAATCTGCATACGCAAACGGCACACAGTCGGCAGCAAGCAGGACTTCTTTGTCTTTCAGAAAGGGCGCCGTTGGCGGAACCAGATGCAGTTGCACCGGCCACTGGCGCAGTTCTGATGAACGCTGGCCCGCATTATCAGGAGTGTGAGCAGACTTGTTGCTGAAGCTCATCAGCCGTGCTGAAGGGCAACCGCCGCCAGCATGACCGGATTTTTCTGCGCGAAAAACCTGTACCTGGGCCGAGGGGCAGCCGCTTGACTGCGGACGCTGCAAATGATCATGTGCGACAGGTTTGCGGCCAATCTCTTTCAGACGATTTTCGACGGCAACTTCATCAAATTCTTCCGCATCACGTTTTTCTATTGAAATTGCGCCTTCCGGGCAATCCCCCAGACAAGCGCCCAAACCATCACAAAGATTGTCGGCAACCAGCCTGGCTTTACCATTGACAATCTGAATGGCGCCTTCAGCGCAGGACGGCACACAGAGGCCACAGCCGTTGCATTTATCTTCATCAATTTTCACCATTTCGCGAATCGCCATAATCTATCTCCCAATTTTTTTTTCGATCTTGTTAATTGATATGACCTGAATTTATCCGAACTTTTCTGAATGCGCCTTGATCTCGATCAAAAACCTCATGTTTCAAAACAGATAATGCCAGAGCAGATCAAGCCGTCCCCTGCGGATCAAGTTCTTGCCGGAAAAACGCATAATTTCTTGAACCTTTTCCCGATGCCCGCGCCGAAAACAATGGACCTGGCAATGTTTACAGGTTGGTTTTGGGTTGAGGGGACATTTTAAACGCCGCTCAATGGCATAGTGCAGAAAGTCTTGACACTCGGCACAACAGAGATAACGACTGAAAGATTTGAGCGCTCCGGGGAGATTGCCGACAGGTCTGCGGATCTCAGAATGATGAGCAGCACAGTAAACAGAAGTGAAAAGCGCAAGAACTTTTAAATCCCTGCGCTCTTTGCGGGTAAAAAATATATTGTCTTTCGGACTGTCCATAGAAGCAGTATAAGGAAAATATCCAGGGAAAGGCTTTGATGGAAATCAAAAATCGGCTTCAGACTTCTTTAAAACTTTCAGCCAGGTCGAAAAGACGATCAGCATCAAGAATTTCGATCTGCTTTCCGCTGACTGAGATTATTTCCTCATCGGACAGTTTACGCAAGGTCCGGGACAAGGTTTCACTGACAGTACCAAGATTGGAGGCCAGCTGCGATTTGGAAACCGGGAGCGTCACGACAGTTTCCCTTTCTCCACCAAGCTCGACCAGATAACGCGCCAATCTGGCAGGCACATCACGGAAAGTCAGGTCCTCAATCTGAGTGGTAAACTGGCGGAGAAATTTTGCCAGTCCGCCGATCATATTGATGGCGATCTGCGAATGCTGATGCAACAGATCAAGAAATTCTTTTTTAGGGAAAAACAACAGCTGCGATGCCTCAAGGGTTTCCGCAAATGCCGGATAGCAGCCATCGGCAAAAATAGCGGCCTCAGCAAATGCGTTCCCAGGCTGAACGATATGCAGGATCCGCTCTTTCCCTTCCGGCGAAAGCTTGTAAATTTTCACCTTTCCGGCACCGACAACATAAAATCCGACTGCATTCTCCCCTTGCGCAAAAAGAATTTCCCCGCGCGTATAGTCACGCATCCGACAGACGGCGGTTAGCAAATTGAGATCATCTTCAGTAACACCTGAAAATAGGTGGCATCTTTGGATTATTTTGTGTATACTCATAAATTATTTCCAATGGTCGATTTGCAATTTTATAAAAAAATAAGCAAAATAACTATTAGCTTTCGAGCGGTTTTTTGCTAGGATGCATCATAAATGAAAAGGGGAAAAAAATGACCAAGTACTTTTATATTATCCTGCTCTGCCTTATCCTCTCAGCTGGTTCAACTTCGCAACTTTTCGCCCAGGAAGTCACTCTGTCATGGGATGCGAGCCCTACTGCCGGTGTCACCGGGTACAAAATCTACTACAAGCAAAACGACTCCAATCCCCCGTTTGACGGTGTTGGAGCAAATGAAGGCTCCTCTCCTGTCGATGCCGGCAACACCCTTTCAACGACTCTCACCGGTCTGGATGACAACACAACTTATTATTTTGCCGTCACGGCCTATAATGCTACCAACAACGAAAGTACTTTTTCCAACGTCGTCAGCCTCAGTAATGGTGAAACCCTTTCGCTTGTCAGGCCGCTGGCAAATGCGGTCAATGAACCGATCCCTGTTACTTTCCAGTGGGAATTCAGTTCCAGCGCCACATTGAATTATACGCTCTTTTATGGAACAAATAGCAACCTGGTCCAATCTGCAGGTGCTTTTGGTCAGGTTTATCCCAGCTCACCGCTGGGCAACAAACTTCTTTTCGCCCTTTTTTCAGTGATTCCGTTTCTTTTCTGGATCTGCAATACCAGTCACAAAAAAGCGAAAATTGCCATTGGGGTATTGGCCACCTGCCTTGCTCTAAGCGCCTGCGGAGGGAATGGGAGTGGGGATAGTAACCTGAGTAGCAGTAAAGCGGCAACAGATACGCCCAGTTCACCGGATACTCAGGCACTTTATTCCATTGACAAGGGCACCAGTGATTACCATCAGGCTTTTGACCTGCAGCCGGGAACCACCTATTACTGGAAGGTTGTTGGCGTAGATACCACCGACCCAACCCAGGTCTATACCAGCACTGTCGCCAGTTTCACCACCGAAAACTATTAATCATACGTTGGACCAACGACTCCGCAGCAAGCTGCGGAGTCGTACTTTAAATCAATTTTGCAAACCATGCTTTTTTAGCAGGTCGTACAACGTCGGACGACTGACATCCAACAATTCCGCGGCTTTCTGAATATTCCCCTGTGCCGCCTCCAACGCATAGCGCAGCAAATCGTATTCCACCCGCGAGCGTGCTTCTTTCAGCGTTAATCCCTCCAGACTCATAGCTCCGGATTCAGGTATTTCTTTTGTATCAGCTTCATCATCAGACAGCAGGAGGGCTGGCTTCTGCACTTCAAAACCCAGGTCCCATGGCTCGATAATCGGCATCTCCGCCATGACCACCGCCCGTTTGACTTTGTTTTCCAGCTCCCGGACATTCCCGGGCCATTCATAGTCAGACAGCCATTTTAGTGAAGCCCTGCTGAAGCCCCGGACTTTTTTCCCGAATTCCTGGCTGAACCGGCGCAGAAAAACATTTGCCAGCAGCTGGATATCCTCTCCCCGGTCCCGTAACCGTGGCAATTCGATCGTGATAACACCAATACGATAATAGAGATCCTCGCGAAAATCTCCCTTTTTGAGGGATTCCATAATATCGATATTGGTTGCCGCAATAATTCTGGTGTCTACCGAAATATCTTCGCGGCCCCCGACCCGTTGAATCACCTTTTCCTGCAGGAAGCGCAGCAGCTTCACCTGTAACAGAGGCGCCATCTCCCCGATCTCATCCAGAAACAATGTTCCTGAGTCAGCATACTCAACCTTCCCCTGGACTCGGGATTGTGCCCCGGTGAAGGCCCCCTTTTCGTGACCGAACAATTCCGACTCGAGAAGGTTTTCCGGTATGGCTCCGCAATTAATGGCGATAAAACTGCCATCCTTACGAATACCACGGTTATGAATTGCCTGGGCAACCATCTCTTTGCCGGTTCCGCTCTCCCCCAGAATCAAAATGGGCACATCGATGGAAGCAACTTTCTTGATGGTGGCAAATACCTGCTGCATTTGCGAACAATTACCGAAGATACCACTGTACCCACCCCCATCCTGAGATGAGGAAGCCTGCAATCGTCGGTTTTCTTCCTCCAAACCGGAGACATGATACGCCCGTGAAAGAATGATTTTCAGTTCCGCAAGATCGATCGGCTTGTGATAAAAATCGTAGGCGCCCAGACCGACCGCCGCCAGAGCGTTGGCGTGATCTTCGTTACCGGAGAGCACGATAACTTTACAGGAGGGTTGTTTCTGCAGAATTGACTGAAGACATCTTAACCCTTCACTGGCGCCATCTACGTCAGGAGGCAGGCCCAGATCGAGCGTTACTACTTTCGGCGCGTGCTCCTCAAACAGATTGAGCGCTTCATCGACCGATTCCGCCAATAGAATGCGATAGTCCTTCCCCAGCCCCCACTTCAGCTGCTTCCTGATTTCAAGGCTGTCATCAACAATCAGTAATTTTTCCAATACACCCTCCAGTTTTTCATTCGGAAGCACTCTGAAAAAAACACATATGAGTCCTTATTATTATATTTCCGGAGCCAGAGGGAGAAAAACCGAAAACCTGGTTCCGTCGCCTTCCTTACTAGTTACGGAAATATTCCCCTGGTGAGATTCTATTATCTGTTTGCACTGATATAATCCAATCCCGAAGCCGTACTTCTTGGTCGTCTCGAACGGCTTGAACAAGCGATTTTGGATAAAATCAGCATCCATCCCGCAACCCTTGTCGGTTACGTGAATGAAGGCCTGCTTCCCCCTTTGACCATAATCTATCCTGACCGGTATTTCTGCGTTCGAAGCCTCTTTGGCGTTTAGCAGCAGATTCAGAATAACCTTGTAGATCTCCTCCTCATCTGCAAATATCCGGGCGGTTTCGCCCGACATTTCAATTTCACCTCCCGAGGTTTCAACTGCGTCTTCAATAACCTGTTTTAGATCGACTGGTGCAAGTATTAACTGGGGTTTCTCTTTCAAATTTTTCAGTCGAGCAATCAAGCCCTTCATATTGTCAACGGTATTGCTGACGGTTTCCAGCATATCCTCCTGAAACTGTGGATTATCAATATATTCACCGGCATTATCCAGCATTAGAGAAAGGCCGGAAACCTGATTCTTCAGATCGTGCAAAACAAAAGTCGACACCCTGCCGATAGCTGCCAGTTCCCGCGCCGCTGTTAATTGATCCGACAAGCGAAGTCCTTGAATTATAGAAATGGTCTGCCTGGCTAACATGCGTAACAGGTCATAGTCCTCATAGGTCAGTTCTTCACCGGTATTGATCTGCTCGCCGAGGACGATAAAACCTTCCAGTTCTTCATCGAAATGGAGCGGAATTACCAGAGAGGCCTTGACATCGGTAAAGGATTCGACCAGAGAGCCCTCAAGCTCGGGGTTGTTTTCCGTTAAATTAACGATCCAGTCACGTCGCTGCAGTTTTCTTATCATTTGGTCGGTGGCAGGAAACGGCCGCCAATCACGCCGGAAGTTAAAAGTGGTCGCAAGGAGGTAGGTATTCGATTCTGGCTCACGCAAGTAAAAACCGGCCCCTTTACAAGCCAGAATTTCACAGAAAAGATCAAGTATGGCGCTCTGGATCTCCGACAGGGTCGCACTTGTAGAGACCCGGGTAGCGAACATTTCCCACTGCTCTCGGTAATCATATTTGCTCTGGAAAAAATTCTTGTGCAGGATCACTTTCAGTTTGCGCCGCAACTTTTCCGAAAGAAACACTACCGCGAGACCAAAACCTCCCAGGAAAAGCAGGATAAAAAATACCAATTGGACATCGGCCACATTCAAATAGCGCAAACCCTCGCCGATGATCCCCAACAGAACCAGGTAACCTCCGACAATCAACAGGACAAAAGACCTGTGAGCGATTCCACGCGACAAGGCAAGCTTTGAACTGCCGCCTCGAGTCAGTCTCGAATAAACCAACAAACCAAGACCCAGAAGAACAACTACAGAACGCAAACCTAGATAATTCGTGTTGAGCGAACGATACAATAAATCCTGACTAAAATAGAAAGCAAAAGCCGCTAGCAACAGACCACTGCCAATCACTTCAAGCTTGATCCCCCAGCGTTGTAATTGATGGAGCCCGGAAAAGGTTCTTTCCAATTGGACAAGACCAAATACCAAATAAACCATAAATACCAAGTAGACGAAAAACCCCTGTTTTGTCAAAAACAGAATATGTTCTTCTGCATAATTTGGTGAAAAATATATATTTTCACTTGGAATGACAATAGTAAATCCTAAAAGAATTACTGAACAAACAATTGCCAGCCAAAATCCGATTCCTTTATAAATTTCAGAAATATTTCGAAATATTGTTTTCGTATAGAAATAACTGCAAATAGTGGCACATGCCTCGAATATCAAAGTATATTTTTGAAATATTAAAATCTGATCTTGGTAATTAAAGGTAAGAATTTCGAAATATGATATACCTGAAATGAAAAACAGGAAACAAACTATTAAACTCGTTGCAACAGGATAGGTGCGACGCAATAACAAAAAAATTCCAATTATTGGGCATATCAGAAGATTTAACCAAAGCAAAAACATTAATATCATATTGAATCAGCTCGCAGTACACGCAACTATTTAGTCCACGCACAACAAATATTACAGACAGAACAACTTAAAAAGTGCAGTCCATTATAATCATTACATCCAGAAAGTATTGTAGGACAAAGTGACGCATCCTATCAAAACCTTCCAGCCCACATCCAACATTATTTTGAAAGTTTCTAATCAAATCAATATAAATTACTAATTTTAATGCAATGCACAAACCTCAAGTGAGTATTATTGCATGTATCCGTAAGTAGCTATCTTTAGTCGTAAATATTTGTTAAAATATCCACGTTTTATATAAAAATGACCGAAACCTAACGTACTTTGGGAAACTTTCATGAATCATCCTGCCACTTGTTGTTTGCATAACCTTTTTGAAGCGCAAGTTGCCAAATCCCCGTTGGCGGCAGCTGTGGCATTCAATGACAAGCATCTCAGCTATCAGGAACTGAACCAAAAGTCAAATCAACTCGCCCATCGATTGATTTTAGCAGACATTAAACCCAATGAAAGAATTGCAATTTGTTGCGAAAGGAGCCTGCTCCTGATTGTCGCACTGCTGGCTGCGCAAAAATCAGGAGGAGCTTATGTTCCTCTTGATGCGGAATATCCTGCTGAGCGATTAAAATACATGCTTGAGGACTCAGGCGCTCGGGTCTTTCTTTGCCAAAAAAAACTCGCAGAAAAATTCTCGGAACTGCCTGCCGGCGCCGAACTGATTCTCCTTTCTGACGACAGCCCTATTTTTAACTCTTCTGAGATCGACAACCCGACAACCGAGGTCACCCCGGACAACTACCTCTATGCCATTTACACCTCAGGGTCCACCGGGCTTCCGAAAGGATCTTTAGTTTACCACCGAGGCGCAATAAATCTACTCAACTGGTATTGCAGGGAATTGAATTTCGATCCCCAAAGCCGCCCACTCTTGATGACCTCGTACAGTTTTGATTTGACGCAGAAAAATATCTACGCACCCTTGATTTCGGGCGGATGTCTTTATTTGCTACCGACCCAACATTACGATGCCAATGTAATTGCCGACAGCATTGCCCAACACTCAATCACCAGTATCAATTGCACACCCAGCGCGTTCTACGGATTAGTCACCGATACGTCTGCTTCTTCTCTAAAAAGACTTCACTCACTTAAATACGTTGTTCTTGGCGGTGAACCGATTTTGGTACAACGATTCAACCACTGGCTTCAAAGTGAGCACTGCCAAGCAACCATTATTAATAGTTATGGACCTACTGAATGCTCAGATGTCGTATCCTCATATCGGCTGCACGATTTCGAACGATACCTTAAGTCAGGGGTTCCAATTGGCCGGCCGATCGATCAAACCGAACTCTTTGTCATGAACCAGGAGCTTGCAGAATTGCCTCCCGGTGAAGAAGGTGAGCTGTGTATTGCAGGCGCCGGGGTCGGCGCTGGATATTTAAATCGTGACGAATATTCCGCGGAACGATTTCGTCCTCATCCACGCGATAGCCGGAAAATCGTTTACCGGACTGGAGACCGTGCCAAGGAGTTGGACGATGGCAATTTCGAATACCTTGGGCGAATCGATCTCCAAGTCAAGGTACGCGGTTTCAGGATTGAACTTGGCGAGATTGAGTCAAAACTCGAAGACATAGAAGGAATTCGCGAAGCAGTCGTACTTGCCAAGCCAGACAACCTCGGGGATAACCGTCTGGTCGCATACCTGGTCCCGTCTTCAGCGGCTGAGCAACAAAACGTCAGTGAGATTCGTGCACAGCTGCAGAAGCACCTGCCGGATTTTATGCTTCCGACCGCTTGGGTTTTTATGGAGAAAATGCCTCTAAACCCAAATGGCAAACTTGACCGAAATGCGCTCCCTGACCCCGAACAGAAACGCCCGGAACTTTCTCAAGCCTACCTCACGGCCAAAACGCCGCTCGAAAAATATCTGGCAAATTCCTGGGAGCAACTACTCAATCTCGACAAAGTAGGTATTCGCGATAGATTTTTTGAATTGGGAGGCACCTCGATAAGGGCGATTCAGTTCATAGCCAAGCTTGGGCAGGAGCTTAATGACGCCATACCCATAGCCAGTTTTTTCGCCGCCCCCACCATTGAAGGGATCATCGGCATCCTTGAAAAAAATCATTTATCCGCACTGCTACAAAAATTTCCAGATCATCAGGTCCGAGAACAAAAGCGCCGCAGAGCCACAATTCCTGCCAGTTCAAAGCCTATCGACTTTGAGGATGATATCGCCATTATCGGTTTTTCCGGACGTTTTCCCGGCGCTGAGGATATAGACGAATTCTGGGAAAATCTTCGTGCCGGAGTCGAATCGGTACAATTTGCCAATAACGAGCTGCTGCGCCTGCAAGGAGTAAGCGAAGAGGAGATCGCTGACAGCGACTATCAGCGGGCCTTTTTTTCGGCTCCGGAACTGGACGGTTTCGACGCTCAATTTTTCGGTTATCAGCCGCGTGAAGCGGAGTTGATGGACCCGCAACACCGGTTGTTTCTGGAATTGGCCTGGACGGCGCTTGATAACGCCGGATATGCTGACCTGGATAACTATCACGGCCGGATTGGGGTTTTCGGCGGGGTTGCGCGCGATGCTTACCTGCACAGCATCGTATCAAATCACCCCGATCACAAAGAAGCCATTGGTGATTTTTATATCAATTTAGGCAATGACAAAAACTTTCCTGTGACCCGTGTGGCATACAAACTCAACCTGAACGGGCCGGCAGTCAATGTTCAAACGGCCTGCTCCACGTCAGGCGTCGCACTTCACCTTGCTTGTCAGAACCTGATTTTAAGAGAATGCGATATCGCATTGATCGGGGGCTGTCGCGTCATTTCCCCGACGGAGACCGGCTATCGCTATGTCGAAGGGGGTCCGCTATCCAGCGACGGGCATTTACGTGCCTTTGATGCGGATGCGAGTGGAATGGTCCGCGGAAGCGGCGGTGCTTTTTTAGTGGTCAAACGATTAACGGACGCTCTTGCCGATGGGGATTGTATTCGCGGGATCGTTAAAAGCACGGCAATCAATAATGATGGTGATGCCAAAATAGGTTTTACCGCCCCTGGAGTCGAAGGTCAGGAAGAAGTTATCCTTACTGCCCTGGAAAAGGCTAAAGTCGACCCGGAAACGATCGGCTACATCGAGACACACGGCACTGCCACCGCGTTAGGTGATCCAATAGAAGCAACCGCACTCACCAATGCATTTCGCCGCCACACGGAAAAAACCGGCTATTGTCGCATTGGCTCCGTTAAGACCAATATCGGGCATCTTGACGCAGGGTCGGCCAATGCTTCGATTATCAAAACGGTGCTTGCATTGGAAAAAGGAGAAATCCCGCCATCACTTAATTACCTGCAGCCTAATCAAAACATAGATTTTGCCAAAAGTCCGTTTATCGTCAATTCGCAGCTGTACGATTGGAAGGAACGCACAAAACCGCCAAGGCGCGCCGGGGTCAGTTCTTTCGGGCTCGGAGGAACCAATTTTCATACCATCCTTGAGCAGTCCCCCGACAGGAAAGGATCGGAATCATCTGAAATCCAGCGCCCCTGGCAATTTATCACGTTGTCGGCAAAATCGATGACATCCCTGCATGCCAACCTTGCAGGTTTAGTTGAATATCATCGCCATCACCCGGATTGCACGGTCGAGGATCTTGCCTTCAGCCTTAACAGCCGGCGACCTCTCCTTTCCCATCGCATCACCATGCTTTGCAGATCGGATGGTGAACTGTCCGGACTGGAGTTAGGCACTGCTCGATGTGAGATTTTTAGCGGTTCGATAGAACCCCCGGTTTTTCTTTTCCCTGCTCACGGGCAACTGACTGCTGCAGAGTGGTCCAAGCTGCTTGAAAGCGAGTGGCAACTGGCTCGCTATATCGATGATTGCTGCCAATCCCAGATTGACGGACCAACATTTTCTGACCCACTTGAGAGGGTCAATTATCTAAGCCGTCAAAGTCCCGAAACACAATTATTCTTTCTTGAATACTCCCTCGCCAGACTGTGGATCACCTGGGGAATTGCACCATCTGCAGTATTCGGTAGCGGAACAGGCAAAATCGTGGCGGCCTGTATCGCCGGCGTCTTTTCCCTGGTCGATGCCCTGCGGTTACTTGCAGCGGTAGCCAGTGATAGTCTTGACGCTGTCGCGAAATGTCTGGCCCAGATTCAACTGCAGCCCCCGGACCTGCCAACCCTTTCGGATGTGAGCAGTGATTGGGTAAATTGCGAGGTGCTGGCCACACCTGATTTCTGGTTAATCGAAGCTGCCGCAGACAACTCTTTCTCTGCCGCTTTCGAGATACTGGAACAACGTGGGACATCGATATTTCTTAACGTTGGCACTGGCAAGGCCCTGTTTGACGGGCTACCTTCAACTCCTCCGAATCTCCCCGAGCGCAGATTGATAGCCGGACTTGATTTATCGTTGCCGGACCCGGCCTACGCTTTGACTGACGCTGTCGCCCAAATCTGGAAAAGCGGGCTAAAAATCGACTGGACCAGCTATTATCGAGGGTATTCCTGCCGTCGGGTCCCACTTCCACCGTACCGCTTCCAGCGCCGGCGTCATTGGCTGGATCTGCCTGCTGTCGACCCGAAAATCGTCGCTGTCGCGGCTGCGGACGAAAACGAACTGAATCAATCGTTATCTCAATGGACGACATATTTTCAACAGCATCCCGATTGCCATCTGAGTAAAATGGCGGTGTCTTCACAAACTTTTTCTCAGCCATTGCGATTTGGCCTGGTGGCCCACAATATTCAACAAATTTCAAATTCCCTTTCAGCCGGCAACCCACAGGCAACCAACCGAGTTAGCGTAAACAAAAATACAGATTCATTGGTTTTTCTATTTCCCGGTGGCGGAACTCAGTATTTACAAATGGGCCGTGGCCTGTATCGACGCTTTGCTGAATTTCGCAGTGCTGTTGATGACGGATTGGCGTTGTTCGGCGCTCAGAGCGGTTACAACCTGAAACAGGTCTGGTTTGCCGCCGACCACCGAAGGGAATGGGCTCATCAGGAAATTCAGCGTCCTTCAGTTCAGCTTCCGGCTATTTTCATTCTGGAGATGGCCTTGGCCAAACTATGGATGAGTTGGGGGCTCAAGCCAACTGCCTTGATTGGTCACAGTCTTGGAGAGAATTGTGCGGCTTGCCTTGCCGGAATCCTTTCGTACGAAGACACCCTGCGTTTGGTCACGCTGCGCGGAAAATTATTCGAAAAAATTGAGAAAGGTGGAATGCTCAGTGTTCCCCTCTCTCCAGATGATCTGAAGCCTTATCTGGATGGCCGTCTTGATATCGCCATAATAAACAGTCCACAACAGTGTACTGTGTCAGGGTTACGCCACCATATCGACAAATTGCGACAAAAATTAGAAGAAGACGACATCGAGACCCAACTGATACAGATTTCCACTGCGGCCCATTCCCGTCTCCTCGAACCTGTATTGGCTGAATTTGAAGCATTTCTGCGCCAGGTTGAGTTGAAACCGCCCAAAATACCTCTGATTTCCAATTTCACCGGTGATTGGCTGTGTGACACCGACGCGACTGACCCTGCATACTGGGTCAAACACCTGCGCAACACTGTGAAATTTTCTTCCGGGCTGCAGAACCTCGCCAAACAAAATTCGCTATTCCTGGAAATCGGGCCAGGGAAATCGCTGTGTTCTCTGCTCAAAGCGCAATTTCCCGAATTGAGTCAATTTGCCGTCTCCTCACTTCGTCATGAGCGGGAGGAGGTCGAAGACCAGCTATTTTTCCTCAACAGCCTATGCAAGCTCTGGCTTGCGGGCGCAACTTTGGATTTTGGTCAAATTAAAAAAGTGATGCCAGACTGTTTCATACCGCTGCCACTGCAGCCCCCAGCAGCTGCAGCTACGCAAAATGTGCAAGTATTTTCAGTTCCGGCAACAACACCGGAACCTCATTCTTCTGCCGGAATGACTGCGAGGGCAACAATGCAATCACGTAAAGAATTGATTGTCGGTAAACTGAAGAAAATTATTGAGGATATGTCCGGAATTAATTGTACATCCATTGATTCGGATATGCCTTTCTTGAATATGGGCTTCGATTCATTGTTCTTAACGCAGGCCAACCTCAAATTCAAAAAAGCCTTTGGAGTAAAAACAACCCTGAAACAGTTGATGAGCGACGCACCAACCGTTTCCAGCTTAGCTGACTATATTGACCAGCAACTTCCTGAAGAGGCGTTGGCAGAAGAACTGCAGGTTCAACCATCCCAACCGGCGGCGACGATAGCAACCCCATCTGCCAACCTTCCGGCACCAAGCCTACCTGGGGATCTTCAACAGGCGATCGCCCTGCATATCCAAACCTCAACCGCATTACTCGGTTATCTGCAGGGAGGAGCGGCGTTTACCCAACCAACTCCACAGCCGACAGTATCACTGCCTTCGGCTCAGGAAACCCAATCACCTCCCGCTTCAGAATCCGCGATGCCAACCGGCAGCGGTGCGCATGGACCTTTCGTCCCACTGCAAAAATCGGTTGGGACAGAATTGTCCGAGCAGCAAAAGAATTATCTAGCAGAATTTATCCGCGAATATGAGCAGAAAACCGCCGGTTCCAAAAAGCTTGCGACCGACCTTCGCCCCCATTACGCTGATCCACGCACGGTCATGGGCTTCAAAGCACTCTGGAAGGAATTAACCTACACTATTGCGGCCAAGCGCTCCAAAGGAAGCCGAGTCTGGGATATTGACGGCAACGAATATATCGATTGCATGGGCGGGTTCGGATCAATACTTTTGGGACATGCGCCTGATTATGTAATAGATGCGGTCCACAAACAGCTAGATACATCGATTGATTACGGCCCTCAATCAGCCGCCACCGGCCGGGTCGCCCGGCTCATTCAGGAATTTACCGGGATGGAACGGGTCTCATTCTGCAATACTGGCTCGGAGGCAGCGCTTGCGGCGATGAGGCTGGCCCGTACTGCTACCGGAAATGATCTGATTGTCACCTTCCAGGGGGACTACCACGGTATTTTCGACGAGGTTCTGGTGCGGGTTCAGGATGTCGGTGGAAAACGGAAAAACCTGCCGGTCGCCCCGGGCATTCCTGCCAGTGCCAGTCAAAATATTCTGATGCTTGATTATGGCGATCCGCAATCTCTGCAGGTGATTCGAGACCGTGCGGATGAAATCGCCGGGGTCATAGTCGAGCCGATCCAAAGCAGACACCCTGAACTCCAACCGAAGGAATTTTTACATCAGTTACGGGACCTGACGCGTGAGGTTGATATCCCGCTGATTTTTGACGAGATTATCACCGGTTTCAGGTTGCACCCACGTGGCGCGCAGGGCTGGTTTGATGTCGAGGCGGATATCGCCTGTTACGGCAAGGTGGTCGGCGGTGGCTTTCCTATCGGGGTGATCGCCGGGAAAAGATGTTTTATGGACGCGCTTGACGGTGGCGCCTGGCAGTTCGGTGACGACTCTTTTCCAGAAATCGGTGTGACTTATTTTGCCGGCACATTTATCCGCCACCCGGTTGCCCTTGCCGCAGCTGAAGCCGTGCTCCTGAAGTTGAAGGAAGAAGGCCCGCAGCTGCAACGCGAACTGAACAAGAAAACCGCCGTGTTTGCCGAATCCGTCAATCGTCGCTACCGGCAGCTCGGGGTCCCCATCGAACTTGTCTATTTCGGTTCAGCCTTTTTTATCCGTTATTATGGAGATCCTGATTTTGAAGGTCTCTACGCACATCACTTGCGCCATTTCGGAGCTCACCACATTTGGGGAAATCGTCCCGGCTTCCTGACGACAACCCATAGCGATTCGGATCTGGCGCAGTTGGTAGAAAGCTTTGTCCAAGCTGCACAAGCTATGCAGACAGGAGGATTTCTGCCAGCGTTTGAAGATTATCAAGAGGAATTTCACCCTTGGACATCGGTACAGAGCGAAATCTGGCTTGCGGGGCAAATGGATGCCAGTTCTGCCGCTGCCTACAACGAACAGGTGATGTTCGAGATCAACAACCGGATCGATCCGGTAGTTCTGGAACTGGCACTCGACCGGGTGACCAATCGTCATCCCAGCCTGCGTTCAATAGCGGCTCCTGCAGGAGACGGGTTACTGGTCAAGGGCTACATGCCCCCCCGGTTCGAATATCTGGATTTCAGTGAAATTTCCGAGGAGTGTCAGTGGGCTGATGTACTCAGGCGTGCGCAACAGAACATTGATGAACCTTTCGATTTCCAGAATGGCCCATTACTAAGAACCGTCCTGATCAAACTGAAGACGGATAGCTTCATACTCTGTGTCAGTGCCAGCCACCTGGTTTGTGATGGCTGGTCGCTGGAAATTGTCATGGAAGATATCGCCGGTTTCTATACTGCCATCAGTCAGTCGCGACACTTTGGCACACGACCGGTTCCTGCCCTGGCCGATTTCTTTAAAACGGTTGAAGAGAAGCGAACATCAGATGAATTTAAAGAAGCAAAAGATTACTGGCTGTCGATATATCAGGACTCTTTACCGCCAGATCTGGACCTGCCGCTGGATCATCTCCGCCCGAGAACCAGGTCATATCGAGGCGAGCGTCATTATTTTTACCTCGATTCAGAACTTTGCGAACCGATGCGCAAGTTTGCCCAGAGCAACGGCTGTACGTCATTCGTTCTGCTGCTTTCGGTTTATCTGCTGCTTCTCAAACGTCTAAGTGGGCAAGACGATATCGTCGTCGGAATCCCCGCCGCAGGCCAACCTGATCTGGGCTTGACCGACAGCGTTGCCCATGCCGTGTCTTTGTTGCCGTTACGAACAGTTTTCGATGACGAGCAATCTATTGTCGAATTTTTGCATAGCGTTCGAGATGGCTTCATGGACGCGAAAGACAATCAAAGTTTCTCTTACGGCGAATTATTGAAACTACTCCCGATTCCGCGAGATCCCAGTCGGCAGCCTCTATTATCGGCCAGCTTCAATGTCGATATGGCATTCAATCCATTAAACTTCGACGGGGTCATGGCCAGCTTCATACCCGCTCCGCGCGGTCATTCAAAAGTCGATCTGTTGTTCACCCTGACCGATGAAGGGGAGCAAGTATTGATTGAGGTTGATCGTAATGTCGATATCATTGACGCATCGACGATTGAACGCTGGGTCGGTTATTATCAAGTTTTATTGCGTGAAATTATCCGGCAACCTGAGCAAAAAATAGGACAGGTCGGTTTTCTATCTGATGTAGACCGCCGGCTGCTTTTCGAAAAATGGAACCAGCCTCCCACCCAACTGACCGACGAACCTAGTTTCCTGAATCTGTTCGCTCAACAAGTCGCTGCTACTCCGCAGAAAACGGCAGTGATCTTTGCCGATCATTCATTGACTTATCATGAGCTTGAGCAAAACAGTAATCGGATTGCCAATTACTTGATCAAAAAAGGCCTGCAACGAGGTGCGTTGGTGGGGGTCGCCGTCGACCGTTCAGAACAAATGCTGGTTGCCCTGCTCGGGATTCTTAAAGCAGGTGCAGGATATCTGCCGCTAGATCCGTTGTACCCTGCGGAGCGGTTAATGTTCATGGCACAGGATGCTGGACTTGCCTGTCTGATAACAGAATCGCATCATTTGAACAAATTCGAGTCTCTAAACTTGGAAGTTATTGTCCTTGATCGGGATGAAGCGGAAATTGCCGCGGTAAATGAAAAACACCCGGAGCTTCAAATTTCTCCGGATGATGTAGCTTACGTTATCTACACCTCAGGATCGACCGGCCAGCCGAAGGGGGTGGTTGTGCCCCATCGATGTGTCGTCAACCTCCTGTGCGCTTTGCAACAAAGACCGGGTATCAGTGCTGACGATATTTTCCTGAGCGTCATGTCTATTTCCTTCGATCCGGCAGTTATCGATCTGTATCTGCCATTAATCAGTGGCGCAACTGTTCTTATTGCCAGCGCTGAAGAATGTACGGACGGGGAACTGCTGAAAAACTTGCAGCAGAACTCCAAGGCCAGCATGATGAATGCCACGCCAACAACCTGGCGCTTTCTACTTGCGACAGGTTGGTCCCCCCAAGGCAGATTCAAGGTGCTTTGCGGCGGTGAAGCATTGCCTCCTGAACTGGCTCGCGATCTTGCCGGGAAAGTGAGCGAGTTGTGGAACATGTATGGTCCGACTGAAGCGACGGTCGCGGCCTGTGGCTACCTGGTTCCGAAAGAGGGTGAACCGATCCTGATCGGCAAGCCATTTGCCAACATTCATCTTTATGTTCTCGATGAAAATGCTCAACCACAGCCTCCGGAAATTCCGGGTGAACTTTATATTGGAGGCTACGGTGTCGCCGCCGGCTATCTTAATAGAGAGCAACTCACCGCAGAGCGGTTTGTAACGGCAACTTTCGAACCGGTCAAAGGGGAACGTCTCTACCGGACCGGCGACATTGTCCGCTATAAATCTGATGGCAACCTTGAATTTCTGGGCCGCAACGACAATCAGGTCAAAATCCGTGGTTTACGAATTGAGCTGGGAGAAATTGAAACCTGTCTGGAGATTCATGCCGCTGTCGCGCAGGCAGTTGTCCTGGCACGGGAAGACCGGGTCGATGATCGACGTCTGGTTGCCTACCTGACCACGGCCCGGGGGAACACCATTGATGAATCCACATTGCGTACCCATGCCCAGTCCATCCTCCCCGACTACATGGTACCGCAACATTTTGTAGTTCTTGACAGTCTGCCAATCACCGCCAATGGCAAGGTAGATCGCAATGCATTGCCCGCTCCTGAAATAAACATTGTGAGCGACGCGGAAGGCTTGGTGTTACCCCGGAATGAAACCGAGCAAAAGTTTGCCGATTGCTGGTCAGCGGTACTTTCCCGACCTCAGGTCGGTATGACCGATGATTTTTTCGCCCTGGGAGGGCATTCGTTGCTCGGCATCCAGATGCTGGCAAAAATGAATGCTGAACTGGGAACTAAAATCGGACTCAAGGACCTGTTCCAGTTCTCGACCATCCGTCAACTTGCGGAACTGGCAGACAATGAATCGTCAAAAGACATGAAACATGTCTCGGGTCTGACAATTCCGGTAAGGAACGCCGATGCCGTCATTCCGGCTTCGTCCCAGCAGTTACGGGTGTGGTACCTTGGGCAGCTGGATGAAATGTACATGACGGCACACAACGCTGCAACTGCGTTCAGTTTACGGGGGCCGCTGAACATTGCTGCATTGCAGAAGACTTTCAATGTTATCTTCCGCAGACATGAAGCGCTAAGGACCAATGTCACCATGACTGACGAGGGGTTGCTTCAGGTTGTTCAACCTGAAGTTGAGTACGATATGACTCCGTCGACCTTGACTCAAAAAGGGGTTGAAACGGTTGACGAACTGATCGAAAAGCTCAAACAGAAAGCTGCCAAACCGCTTAATCTTGAAAATGACCGGCTGTTCTATGTTGAACTGGTGAAAGTGTCCTCTACTGAACATATTCTGATGCTGATTACCAATCACCTCATTTTCGATGGCTGGTCTTATGATTTGCTTTTCGATGAGATCTGCACCCTCTACAACGCTTTTTGTCTGGGGCAAGAGCCGATCCTGCCACCTCTGCCGGTTCAATATGGAGACTATTCCATCTGGCAACGGGATTGGCTGCAGTCAGAAAAGATTCGCCGACAACTCGATTTTTGGGCTGATAATCTTAAAAGTGAATTACCAATACTCGACCTGCCGCTTGACCAACCCAGACCGCCGGAACAAACTCATTTGGCCGCAGAAGTGCGTTTCGCGATTGATGAAAAAGTTCTGGACCAGCTGGAGGAGTTGGCCCGTAACACCGGTTGTACCCTTTTCATGGTCATCATAGCCCTATACACATTGATGCTGCATCGATTTACCCGTCAAGAGGACATCGTTGTCGGCTCTCCCATTTCGGGCAGAAATATCGATGAAATCGGCAATCTTCTGGGGTTTTTCGTCAACACACTGATGTTCCGTTTCAGGCTGAACCCACAGCAAAGTTTCAGCGACTGGTTGCAGGAAGTCAAACAAGCATGCCTCGAAGCCTACGATAACCAGGATGCTCCTTTTGAGTTGATCGTCCAAAAAATCAATCCTCCTCGCGACCGTTCCCGTTCAACGGTTTTTCAAAGCCTATTCATTTACCAGGATGTCCGGAACCGTAGTCTGCATCTGCATGATATTGAACTCAGCAATTTCAACCTGAAACGCACCGGTGTTCAGACCGACCTGGATGTCTGGACCAAACGTGAACAAAAGGGGCTCTGGGGCGGCTTCATCTATCCATCGAAATTGTTTACTGAAGAGAAGGTACAGCGTTTTGCCAATTCCCTTGTCACTATTGCCGGGCTGGTAGCGAAACAGCCCGATCTGCCTCTTGCCGACCTGGCAGCGGCTGACCATCTGGAAACATCTCAGGTTGAACAATGGAACCAGACCGATCAGACACTGCACGAAACAACGCTAATCGACCATCTTCGCATGCAGATGGGCGAATATCGTCAACGGACAGCCATCGTATTTGAAGACCAAAAAGTAACCTACTCAGAGTTGGATCAACGATCGAACAGGCTGGCGCATTATCTATGTAAAAATGGGGTTGCTCCCGGCAGTCTGGTGGGCATATGCCTTAACCGTTCCGACGAGATGCTGATTGCTGTACTTGCTATCTGGAAGGCTGGCGCCGCATATGTTCCGCTCGATCCGGATTATCCCGAGCTACGATTACAGTATATGATGGAGACAGCCGAACTTTCCATCATCGTTACAGAATCGGAACTTGAGGATATTGCTGATGACTACAAATGCCGGCGCATCTGCATAGACACCGAGGCAAGTGACATAGGCGCCGAAAATGATGTTGCGTTGGAGCAACTCGCGAAGCCTGAAAATCTGGCCTATGTCATCTTCACCTCCGGATCTACCGGAAAACCGAAAGGTGTCATGCTGTCGCACAAAAATGTTTTTAATTTTCTGCAATCCATGGCAAAAGAACCGGGCATGAAGGCAACGGACAGGTTGCTCGCGGTGACCACGCTTTCCTTTGACATTCACGTACTGGAACTCTATATGCCGCTTCTCCTGGGAGCAACTGTCATCATCGCTGGCCAGCACGATACCTCGGATGGCCAGAAATTGCTCCGGCTATTGCATGATAACGATGTCAATATCATGCAGGCGACACCAAGCACTTGGCGGTTACTCTCCACCGAAGGATGGGCAGGTGGCAAGGGCTTCAAGGTCCTCTGCGGTGGTGAGGCCTTCCCTCCCGATTTGGCTCAAACACTCTTAGCTAAGGTCGGTGAACTCTGGAACATGTATGGCCCGACGGAAACGACTGTCTGGTCAACCTGTTTCAGGATAACCGATCCAAACGAACAGATCCTTATTGGACACCCGATCGACAATACGTATTGTTACGTTCTGGATGAAAACCTTCGCCAATTGCCAATCGGCATTGCCGGAGAACTCTTCATTGGTGGAGAAGGCGTCGCGGCGGGTTATCTCAAGCAACCTGATCTTACCGCTGAACGTTTTATTCCGGATCCATTTTGCAAAAAACCGGATGCGAAAATGTATCGTACTGGAGATCTCGTGCGCTGGCGTGCCAATGGACAACTCGAATATTTCCAACGCATCGATAACCAGGTCAAGGTCCGCGGTTACCGAATCGAGCTTGGCGAGATTGAAACAATTTTGTCAAACAGCGACCTGGTCAAGCAAGCCGTCGTATCGGTCTGGTCCAAGTCCCATTTGGACCAGCGGCTGGTAGCATATATTATTCCGGAAGACGAGGATGAATTTGAAGCGCTGATGTTGCGAAAGTACTTAAGAAATCACCTTCCAGAATATATGGTTCCACAGCACTTTGTGAGGATGGACAATTTTCCTCAGACCCCGAATGGTAAAATTGACCGAAAAGCGCTTCCGGCGCCGACCGATGTTGAGCCCACCTCGATGTCAGTGCAATTCAGTCCACCGAAAACCGAGCTCGAGAAACAACTTGCCACGATTTGGAAGGAACTGATTGGCATTGAACAGATCAGTGTTCACGACAACTTCTTCGATCTTGGTGGGCATTCCCTACTCTCAATGCAGCTCATCGCCAAGGCGCGCGAATCCTTGAGTGTTCAGCTCACTCCCAGAATGATTTTGCTCAGTACACTGGGACAAATTGCCAACGAAATCCAAGTAGTCTCTGCTTGATCACCTTACCGGCACAAGACATGGAAAGGTTTCTGATCTTGTGCCGGTAAATTTCTATCAGATCTAAATAAAATTACTAAGTATTTACTGCAACGTTGACGAGTTCTGAAGAGACCAATTCATGCATGCACTTCTTTTTGGAGAGAGGCAGCTTTATGGGGTTTATCACGAACCCTCCCCCCTGAATGAAAGGGACTCTGCAATACTACTGTGCAGCCCGATAGGTTTGGAGTACATTCGCAGTTATTGGGCTCTAAAACAGTTGGCAAATAAGCTTTCCAGAGCAGGTCATCACGTTCTGCGGTTTGATTATTCGCATACCGGGAACTCGGCAGGCGCAAGCAATAAGGTGACAGTCGAGAACTGGCTCGAAGATATCAAAACTGCCCTAAAAGAACTTCGTGCATTATCTGGAATTCGGCGTTATTCAATTGTCGGTTTAAGATTTGGAGCACTTTTAGCTGCATCAGCTGCGGAATCGCAAAAGCTTGAAAATTTAATTCTGTGGGATCCTGTGATTTCAGGCCCGGAACATTTACATGCTTTACAGAAGCTGGACAGTCAACGTTTTAACCGCTCCCAAGACCTGACTTCTCCGGACGTTGAATTACTGGGCTTCCCCTACCCTTCGAGTCTGAAGACCTCAATTGAAGCACAAAATCTGATCGAAAAGAAATTTCCGGATAACCTGCAAATACACTGTGTTGTCTCGGAAGAAAGGCCGGATTTGCTTAACACATTGGAACTCATATCTGCCAGTGGTGCCCGCATCGACTGCACTGTCACAGCAGACGCGGGTCACTGGGATGAATTTCGCTCAGTAGAAGATGCTCTCATTGTCAACCCGATACTGGACACGATAGTCGAGAAGGTCAAATGATGCGCGAGAAAGTTTTCATGTTCGGCCCACATCGCAACCTGACTGGAATAGTTAGCTTGCCCCGACAAGAGAATGTCGAAGATAACCTGCCGGCTGTCATCTTTCTCAATGCCGGTTTTGTGCACCAGGTAGGTCCTTTTCGCCTGGGCGTTGATCTCTGCCGTCGGTTGAGCGATAACGGTTTTATCGCTTTCAGATTTGATCTCTCGGGCATTGGTGACAGCATGCAGAATGTTGAAAAAGAAAATCCGGACGAGCTCATGATAAAAAATACCCAGTGCGCCATGGATCTGTTGCAAAAAAAATATGGCCCGGAAAAATTTGTCATTGTCGGGCTCTGTACCGGTGCGGACAATGCTCACAAAGTGACAGTCCGCGACCATAGAATTACGGGTATTATTACAATGGATGGCTATGCCTATCCGACAAGACAGTTCAAATTGAATCACGGCGCTTCGAGGTCATATCATTATATTTCAGTCTTGTCGAATCCCAAACGGCTTGCAAATTCGGTGTTGAAAAAATATCGGGCACTGGTAGATCAAAACATGGCACCAACTCCGGAAGAGCCTGTTGAAAAATTCATTCCGGTCTGGCACTTGCCTCCGCACTCCCAATCGCTCCAGGAAATGAAAGATTTTGTCAGTAGAAACATCAAAATGATGATGGTTTTTACTGGAGACAACATAGGTGTCTATAATTACCTGGGACAAGCCAGAGATATGTACAGTCCAATTGAATTTGGCAACAGTCTGCATGAAGTATTTAACTATGAGTCAGATCACACTTTCAGCCAAATTGTTGATCGTGACAAATTAATTAATCAAATAGCTACTTGGATAACTGATAATTTCACCTATAGAAAAGGATGAATGGGAATGGAAACTATTATTGATATCATAAGATCATTTCCTGGGATTTTACAATGGAGGAAAATAAAGTATAATAAAAAATTTTCTACAAATTGTAGCTATAACCTTTTTAAAGGGGTTTACAGCAGTTTTAATGAAGCTATTCCACATATCCCAAAAACTAAACCTGAAGGATATGACCATAATTCCGCTGCGAAAATGTATACAAATCTCATGGACAATATAAGGCTTGTCGACTATCCAGTTATTTTTTGGTTGAACAAAATCATTAAAGAAAAGAGTGTAGTTTTTGATTTCGGAGGGCACGTCGGTATTAGATTCTATTGTTATTCAAAATACATTAACTATCCAAATAAATTAAAGTGGATAGTTTATGATTTACCAAGTGTTCTGGAAGAAGGGAAAAAGTTAGCAAAAGAAATGGTTGAAAATAAAATTTCTTTTACTAACGAAATAGATGTTGCTGGTGGATCAGATATTTTTTTAGCTTCAGGTTCATTACAATATTTTGAAATTCCACTTTATAAAATATTATCTAATTTAAAAACCTCACCAAAGCACATATTAATTAACGGAACCCCCCTACATGAAGACCACGAATTTGTGACTATAAATAATATGACAACTGCATATTGTCTTTATAAAATTCAAAAAAAGAATGATTTTATCAATGGAATGATTGAAAATGGTTGGGAATTAAAAGATATATGGATAAACAACGATAAGGATAAGAAATGCCACATACCTTTCTATAAAGACTATAATGGTTCTGTTTATTACGGAATGTATTTTGTAAAATCAGAATAAACGTATCAATATTCATATCGCTACATAATTTACTTGTTTATATCAGCTCAGAAGCTAAAATTATAAATATCTTCTCCAATAATTCTATGGAGGTTATCATACTTACCTGTCAAGATAATTCAAATTAACTTATGGCGCTTCGAGGTCATATCAATATATTTCTGTCTTGTCGAATCCCAAACAGCTTGCAAATTCGGTATTGAAAATATCGGGCACCGGCAAACGAGAACTTGGCACCTACCCCCGAAGAGCCTGTCGAAAAATCAATCGATTAAATAGAATCCGTTTTACAGTCCAGCACTTTTCCAGCAGTCTCAACCCGTGACCATCTCTTCTTGAGTCGAAGCGCCGGCTGCTCGATGAAAAACCATGAAAAGGCCACCGCAGCGGCTATAACCACGCCCTGAAGTGTAGCCAAAGCGAAACCGTCGAGACCTGTTCGACCTGAGTCGACGAAATGGCCGAGTACCACATGCCACAAATAAAGCCCGTAGGAAACTTTACCAAGAATTACTAGCGGCCTGAAAGAGAATCCGCGAGAGAGAATCCCGTCGGGATAGACCACTATGTGGCCAAGTAGCAGCGAGGCGGTCACCGCAACGGCGGTAAAACCACCACAGGTCATGAAATAGGCAGAGTCCGGCGGCAAAAACAAGGTCACGGCCATAAAGACGGCACAAGCCGTAACCCCGAAACGAGCTTTAAAACAGCTCCAAGAGCGAGCCTTAGTTCTATAGAGTAGAAACGAAAGAAGACATCCCAATAGGAGGGCATCGGCCCGGGTATCCGTACCGGCGTACATCCTATACGGGGGAGCCCCTGAAAGACTCAATTGGAGCCTCCACAGGGCCGACATTACTATGGCCAGCCCCAGGCACCCAAGAATTCTCCTCGGACGCTGCAGGTTCAGGAGCACGGCTAACACGGGTGGCCAGGCCATATAGAACTGCTCCTCGACGGCGAGAGACCAGGTGTGGGCCAGCGTTCCAAGTATATGGAACCCTCCCGCAGCGAGAACCCAATTCCCGAAATAGAAAAGGGCGATTAACGACGCAAGGAAATTCTCTTCGGCTTGTTCGCGAGAATGAAGTATTAAGCTGCCCAAACACAGCAGAGCTAACATAAACATCAGCGCTGGGAGAAGGCGTAAAGCCCGGCGCATGTAGAAGGACCTAAAATCGATTCTGTTGTTGCGTCTGTATTCTTCCAGGAGAAGCGAAGTAATTAAGAACCCGCTCAGAACAAAAAACAGATCGACGCCGAGGTACCCACCCGGTAGTCCCCAGTGGAGGTTATAAGCTACCACCACCAGGATAGCTAAACCGCGAAGGCCGTCCAGACTGGGTCTGTAGCCGAGAGAACCAGCTTGATGTTCGGATTTACCCACCTCTAATATCCTCTCAATGACTTCATCCACAACATGAAGTATTAAGAATTTACGTCAAGGGTATTTTAGAGCAACTTTCAAGGTTGGGTTTGTTCAGTGTGTTGCCAGGTTTTTTGCCAATGAGAATAATTAGAAAATCTGCTTTCAAAAGTGGAGTCTGATTTATGAAACAAAAGCGTAGCCGTCCTTAGCCCCTCTGTGAATTGGCTATATCGAACTCCAACTAAGATTTATTACGTTTTCTCCCAAGCCAGCAAAGTCCCAAGAGCCCACTACTCAAAAGTAGGATTGTAGATGGCTCTGGTATGGGTTCTGTCGACCTTACATTCCCAGAAACGGTGAAAGGGCCAACGCCAGCCCCCATATCCATGGAATCATGCATCCCTGAAATAGCCATGGCTTGATATTCTATTAAGAATGATTCACCAGGGACGTAAGTTCCAAGGGAAATATTGTAAACAGTTTCAGGTATTTGCAAATTGAAATTTTCAACATTCCGGTGGTTCTCAAGATCATAAGAGTTAAACCCGTAACTATTAGTCCAAATGGCCTCACCATTCAGTAGTACCCTTGCCTCATAGTCAACATAAGCCGCTGTCGCATCCCCACCGAAAACTTTTGACACAGACATGTCTATGGATGAAACGGCCAAGTCCAGGTAGAAGGTTTGCTCATGGGTGCCATTATTTGTAAATACGTCTTGCCATGAAGAGAATGCCGTGAATCGAGACCTAGTATTATCCGGAAAAGGTTTTTCTGCCAGGGTGCCTACCGAAAGCAACCCTGAATCGGATGCAAACGCGAATGAATTGGCTGTTAAGTTTACTGAGAGTGGTGGAAACCCAGTTTCCAGGCTAGAAAAATCGGAACTTTGATCAATATATGAAAATATTGAACCAGTTCCGTCCGACTTTTCGTCATCAACTACATATGGGGCTACGGACGACGAACCTGTATTTAATTCGCCCTCAACTTTTGTTGATATTTTTAACGCAAATGAAAAATTTGAAGTAAAAATTACAAAAGCTAAAGACAGAGACAGTAAAATAAAACTTTTCATATTTTCTTCCCCTCTCGTCAACTTTATGTGTTTGAAACCACATATAAATAATAATTATCGATTGCTAAAGATAACATTGTAAATACTGTTTCGATTATGTCTGAGGAACAGGCACTAAGAAAAGACAGAATGATCGATGCAGTCCACCTTGGCCTCATTGTTAAATTGCGAATATCGTTTCAAAGCTATGCAATTTATGGACCATGGACTTAAGTGCTTAAAATAAAGCAACTATTAAAAACACAACTACTTACTATGATTATTTGTGTAAGATTTTTCGACTCCATAGACTGCAAAAAAAATTGGGAAGATGGCCCTGAAATTTTTCCAGTAGGTTCTTCTGACCCTGTTTATTTAGACGTTTACCTAACTCGTGCTCCCATCCCTGAACTAAGCACACTAATACTTCTAGGTTTTGGCCTCACTGGGTTGGTTTCCGACGTAAATTGAAGAAGTAACGCAAATTCTATTAAATAATCAGGCCTCGATTTATTGGAACCAAAAATGCTACTTGGTTTTCGTCCTCCAATCATCAGGAATTTAAATCATTAAACTGGCATAGCAAAAATCATACAATTTGATAAAAGAAAAGTGCTAAAATACTCAAGTAAATCAATTGCCACTTGGGAAAGTTTTAAATTTTTTCAATAAAGTAGATAAAAGAATATGCTCATAAAGATAATATCTAATCATTTGCCAGACGATATTTTTCTCGTAGCAAATCGCAACCACAATGATACTGATATCATTTTTGATATTGAAAAAAAATATTTCGCCAATACAGTACCGAAACGTAAAAAAGAATTTCTCAACGGACGTAGTTGTGCCCGCAAAGCTTTAGAGCATTTCGGTGTTCCGCCATGCCCTATTCCGGCGGGAGAAAACAGGGAGCCAGTCTGGCCGGCCGGATATGTCGGCAGCATAACACACTGCGATGGGTTTTGTGCCGCAGCCGTAGCAAGCGCCAATAGATATCGCTCGCTAGGAATAGACGCGGAATGCCTTCAAGCCCTCTCCCCTGAAATTCGGGAACTGATTTTGACGGATACTGAAATGTCAGGAGATCCGGACATATTGTCCGATGCAATCCTGGTCTGTATAATTTTTAGTGCAAAAGAAAGTGTGTTTAAATGCTTATTCCCACTGGTAAAGCGTTTTTTCGATTTTAAGGATATTGATCTTTCAATCGACAGAACCCATGAAAAATTCCATGCAAATCTCGCCACGGATCTTGCAAATGTCATCGGAAAAAAAACGTTGGAAGGGACTTATTGCCTGGATGAGGTTCACGTTTTCACTGCAGTATTTCTAGAGCAATGACCGTGTTACCGACTGGATGGCGCCCACATGACCATACGGTTTCCGCGCAGATACCGTGCCCAGGCAACAAGAATAGCCGCATTTACCACCAAAAAATAAAGCGGCAATTTAATCATGATATGGACAGTAGATTCGGGCTTGACCCACCCCCACAATCCTAGCCCGTAAAAAGCCAGGTGTAACAGAAGAATACCTGCATAAAATAAAGAACCAACGGCCAGAACGAGGTTCGCCCCCAAGGCAAATATCATGAAAACCGGGACCAACCAACGCAACAGTTTATGGCAAAAATAAAGGTACGAAAAAATCCCATAGTGAGCGAAATTCAAAAATTCCAAATTCTTGAAAAACACCGTCTGCCCACGTAATACAGTGCGCACCTTGCGATCAAATTCTCTTTTATTGTCTGCAACATCCGGATAATAACCAACAGCATCGGGATCGCTCACTCCACGCAACCCCAGCTTCATACTGTTTAAAACGGTACGGAAATCACTCTGCATTTCCCCAGAAAAATCCTGGCAGACTTCTTTTCGCGCAGCAAAAAAAGACCCACTCAAACCAACCAGCGAAAACACTTTGGATTCCTGCTCCCGCAGCCACATTTCATATCTAACATAGGCCCCCTCCCCGCATGGTTGGCCATCCTTGCCAAGTACCTTATCAACACTGCTGACACATCCGACTGTCTTATCAGCAAAATTTTCCACTATGGTTTGCAAACCATGAGGGGCAATCTGCGTGGCGACATCAGAAAACACGATGACATCTCCGGAAGCCTGCTTAACTGCTTCTTTCTGTGCATTTTCCTTACCTCGTCGTTCCCCGAGGGCCAACAGTTCGAAACCATGTCGCGCATATTCCTGGACAATCGAATTGGTTCCGTCGGTCGATCCATCTGAGGCGACTATGACCTGTAACAGGTTTTCCGGATATTCAAGAGCGAGTGTGTTCTCCAGTTTGTCCCGGATACGCTTCTCTTCATTACAGGCGGTAATGATAAGGGTCAGGGGAGGCAAGTAAGCCTGCTTTTCAACTTTTTTTGAGGCAAAACCGGAAATCACGATCAACGTCAAGGGGTAACCGAAATAAGCGAAAAAAATCAACGCGACAGACAAATATAAAATAAAGGAAAGCATAGCCTCCACCGCTCAACTTTTATTAAAGGGCAAATCCTTCAAAATCGAAACAATACGACCAGCTGCCTTCCCGTCCCCATAGGGAGAAACCCCACGAGCCATTGATGCGTAGTAGTCCCGATCCAGCAACAGCTTCTCTGTTTCAGAGATAATGCATTCGTGATCAGTGCCCACCAGCCGGACAACGCCGGCATCCACGGCTTCCGGACGCTCGGTTTCTTCCCTCAATACCAAAACAGGCTTCCCTAGAGCAGGCGCCTCCTCCTGTACCCCTCCCGAGTCCGAAATAATAATATATGCCTGTTTCATAGCCTGCACAAAGGAACCATAGCCTAAAGGTTGAACCAAGTGAATGCGCGGGTGACGGCCTAAAATCTCATGCGCAGGTTCCAGAACGTTCGGATTGGGATGAACGGGATAAAGTATTTCAATGGCTTCATTTCGATCGGCCAGATCGCGAATCGCATGAAAAGAGCTCCGCATCGGTGCGCCAAAATTTTCGCGCCGATGCGACGTGAGTAAGATCAATTTTTTATCCGGATCCAGATCAACCCCTAAATCGAAATCTTTCTGAGCCGTTTCCAGTAACGCGTCAATAACCGTATTCCCGGTGACATGAATACGATCATCTGGAATATTTTCCTTCAGCAAATTGCCCTTGGAAGATGCCGTCGGCGCAAAATGAACAGTGGTCAAATGGCCAGCAATAACGCGGTTCATTTCTTCCGGAAACGGGTTATACATATTGCCAGTCCGCAAACCGGCTTCAACATGTCCAAAAGCAATCTGCCGGTAAAAACAGGCCAATGCGGCAGTCATGACCGTTGTCGTATCCCCTTGGGCCAGGACAATATCGGGCGCCGCCTGTTCCAATATTCGATCCAGTTCAGGCAACAACCGGGCAGTCAATTGGGTCAAATTTTGCCCGGCCTGCATAATATTCAGGTCATAATCGGGAACAAGACCGAAGATCAACAAAACCTGATCCAGCATTTCCCGGTGTTGCGCAGTGGCAAGGACTTTAACCTCAGCCCACTGCTGTTTCTGCAAGGCCAGAATAACCGGAGCCATTTTTATGGCTTCCGGACGAGTTCCGACGACACACAACACACGCTTGTTCTTCATAAGTTTATAACCGTTCTGCAAAAAAAGTAATCTCCAAGTTAAATCAACCCGGCTATACGACAGGCAAAAAGGGCAGCCGTCGAGGATATGTCCTCGTGAAGGCCAATTCGTTTCAAGGTAAATTTATCCGCATTGACATGACTCCAGCCTCTTCGGGTTGTCACCGCAAGGTCATATCCCGAAGTTCGGACCATATCTGCAATCTCCTGAGTATAATCGCCATTGGGATAACAAAAAGAAATACATGATTCGCCCAACATGTTTCTCTCCAGAAGTACTTTCCGGGAATCATCCAATTCTTTCCTGATGACCGATTCAGAGACCGTTGTTAAAATCTGGTGATTAACCGTGTGAGACCCGAAGGCGACCAACCCGGACTCCTTCATCATGTCTGCTTCCTGCCAACTCAAAAAATCCCGCCCCGCGCCGGCCGGAACTACCTGCCAGGCCTCACTTAAAGCAGATAAGATTTCTGAAATTTCCGCTGCCGAATATTTTTTCAGATACTCTATTCCTGTTTCCAACAGCTCATCGAACGATCCGGATAGTTTATCAAGGTAATCAATAAATTCCGAGGCTTTAGGATCTGGTGGCCGTTTGGAAATTTTTGCATTCCGATTTGAAATCAGGTGGGCAAATTCATCGGTCCAAAATTTCATGTCCGAACCAATAAACCTAGTCGGCAAAAAAACAGTCGCGGGCATACGATATTTTTTTAAAAGCGGATAGGCAGAGTCATAAAAGTCTTTCCAGCCATCATCAAAAGTTATGACGCAGAGAGGTTTTGGGGTGCATTTTTCCGAGTCAATCCCTTGAGATGAATAAAAATCAGCAAGGGAAACGACATGGAAATATTTTTCAAGTAGTTGAAGCTGTTTTTCAAAAGTCTCAGGCGTAACATACATCCCGGCCTGAATTGCCTCCACAGGGTATGTCACCCTGTGATACATAAGGATGCAAGCTTCGCCATTTCTGGAAAATTTTGAAATTCTCCTGCGAAACATGCCAGAACGAAATATGAACTCAGATATAATTTTTTTTATAAAAATTGATATGTTCAATCTAGCCAACGCATAAAATTAAATCGGATTTTTATCTCAGTTGGATGTCAGTATTTCAGGAAGATCCAACTCATCAACATAATCATTTTCCACGGAAACATCCCCGACTCCGTGGATGCCGTTAATGAACTTGGCAGTTCTGTAATTTAATGATTTAAATTCATAATTAATCTTTATCTTCCCGCTTTTACGTATAAATTTTTCCTTAAAGGAAAGCGTCAGGACATCGTCGGCCGAGACCAGGTCGCCGAAATTCGCCTTCAACATTTTATAACAATGGTAGTAATTCATCTGTAGCGACAGTCGGTGGTCAAGCCCGAAAGAAAAATCATCCAGAGAATTTTCATGTTTTTTGTTCACCAGGGTTTCAGAATCAAAAATCACCTTGGCAACCTTCCCGCCATTCTCTTGCAAATCAGCATAGGTGATAAATGGCGAACAGGTTCCGTAAGACATGTTTGTCGGCAACATCTTGGCTTTGGCCAGGGCCACGTTCCGTGACAGACCGAAAATTTCAGGGATGGATGCCCTGTCGACAAAGCAACCGGTTTCCGGAACGACTATGGCATAAAGTTTTTGGTCCTGTGAACATTCAAAATAAAGCGCCTTGATAATATTCAGAGGGTCACATTTACCGAGCAATTGGGCTTTTTCATAGCAGGTATTGGTTTTCTCAGGATGAGACACAATACGAAAAGGGAGACTTCTATCCTTCACATACTTGGCGACATATTCCAGTTGGTAGCCCGACAAAAAAAGGGTTTCCATTTCGCCTCTTGAAAGCTTAAACTCCTCCGCCAAGCTGGATGAGCCATTGCCATTCAGAGAAGGATCATCTTCTTCAATATTATGAATTTGATTGCGGCTACTGGAAAAATCAATAGTGTAAATGCTCATTTCCGGTCAATTATCCAATTCGTCCAAAAAGCGGGTTAATTTATAAATGATCAGTCATTGCTCGGTAGTTCAGAAACGAAATATCTCAATTTCCCGGATTTTTCCCGGGGGATTTGACTGAGATATTCAAATTTTATCCCGACATCATCGCCAAGGGCAGTTCTTAAATTAGCCTCTAATTTTTTTTCCGACTGGTCCGTAAAAGAAGGGGCCTTGACGATCTGAACCAGCAGGGAATCAGTAGTCTTCTGATACATTTTAAATTCATGGACCGTATCCTCTTTAAGGGTGTAACACAGGTAAGCAGCATGGACGAGTTGCCCATCCTTTTTGCGAATAAAATCTTCTTTTCGTCCCTCCACCATCTCCATCAACGGTAGTTCAATCCCACAACTGCACCGTTCATCGGAATATTTACCGATATCGCCAATATCGTAGCGCAGAAGCGGCATGGCATGACTGGAAAGGTCAGTAATCACGATCCGTCCAGGCTGTCCCGACGCTACCGGTTGATCATTTTCATCCAAGAACTCCACGCACAGGTGATCTGCCATGATATGCATGTTTCCCTTTGGACACTGAAATGCAATGACTCCATTTTCACTGGAGCCATATTCATCGACAACCGGACAATTAAACACTCCACTAAACAGCTTCTGGTGATGGGGATACATTTTTTCCGCCGTGCAGATAACCGCCTTAAGCTTCAGATCATCCAGTCTGATTCCATTTTCCTTCATGAATAAACAAAACCCGTAAATAGCGGTCGTATACCCATAAAAATACGCGGGTTTGAATTTTTTTATTCTTTTGTACTGCTCAAGGCAGGAGGACTTTGAAATATCAAAGGCAGAAATTCTAATTCGATTGGCCAGGAAATCTTTTATCTGTTCCTTTCTACGGATATCAGCGGTGACTGGAACCCCCCAGAAGCGCACCTGCCGGTCACCGACATCAATGCCATACCAATCATAACATCTGAACATCACCCCATCATTCAAGGCGAGGGCCTTCCCCTCCCGCATGAAATGGAGTGTCATCCCGGTAGAACCGCCCGTCTTTCTGAGAAACAGTCTCCCGGGGAAGTCCGGGTCTATGAGTTCCTTTTCGTTTTCCAGAATCTCCCTCTTGCTCAAAACAGGCAATTTCTGCAAATCAGAAAAACCGCGAAAATCAGCTGGAGTTAAATTCAACCGGTCAAACAATCTGGAGTAGTACGGAATTTTCTTGTAAGCCGTCTCGATTGTCTCTTGTATTTTTCTATCGCGAATTTCGATTATCTCAGATAATGATTTATGCTGATCTTTCTCCAGCTGGGGCAGATATTTTTTGACATCCTGGCCACGTAAAGACTGAATAGGCAAATAACATAAATGTTTGGCGATAAATTTATTCATATATCCATCTTTGAATTCAATTTCATATTAGCTTTAGAGATTATGTATTATTTCATGCTGAAAGTTAAAAAGAAACGCCTAATGTTGCAATTGTTCAATTACATATTCTTCTAATTTCTGGCACTCTTCAGCCCAAGACTTGCTAATTTCATTTTTAAGTAGCAATATGTTACTTTTATATTCTTCAATTTTTTCTATCACCACCTCAATCGCGTGACGAATATCATTCTTTGTATTATCGACAAAAACAGCCCCACTGAAATAATCCACCAACACTTTTTGTCTTGAAGTAATAAGTGGCTTCTCAGCAGAAACCGCTTCATAGCAACCACAGAGCATACAGTGAGTGGCCGTTGTAAGGGCCATAACAACATCAACTGAAAAAAGATAATTAATAAATTCTTCATAAGACAAAAAACCTGTAAACACAACATTTAAAGGTGAATTATCTCGAATTGATTTATCAAGTTTTTTATAGTTCCCACTAATATATAATACAACATTTTCCTGCTTCAGTTTGGACATCGCGGATAAAACTTCTTCAATCGGCTCGTCATGATTAAATGATGAAATAAGAAATATATTCTTATCACCTTTTAAATTTATTTTTTCAGTCATTTGAAGGTCAGGAAGCTTATCTGGAAGAACAAAAGCTCTGCCCTTTAAAGATTTTACAATGTCAGCAAGATATTCATTTGTAACTATTGTTAAATCCGCATGTTTAAGTGTAAATCGATGAAGAATTTTAAATACAATGTTCCTTAGCGTAATTTTTTTATCTTTTTCATTGAGAAGAAAAGTAGTGTGCCTATCAACAATTACATAAGATGAAGAAAGCATACCCAAGAGGCATGCAACAGTGGCAAGAACCATGGATGGGTTTTGTACAAATAATATTTGGGGTTTTTTCTTGAAAAAAACCGAGATTGTTTGCCACAAACATTTTGGATACCGAAGCCAACCAAAATGTTCAAAAATAAACAATTCGCAGCCAAAATGACGGGCAAGTTCAATTGAGCGTCTTTGAGTCTCCCATGTAATCCATATAGAACTGTTCTTATCGCCAAGTCGATCCATAAATATTCCCTGCCATTTTTAGATTATATTATTTATAAAATAAGTTATTTAAACTGATGAACTCAAACTTATAAAGATATAAAAGTTATAGACAACTATTTCCTCATAAGTTATTGCTACCATCCTGTAAAGCCATCTCATAAAGAGACAATAGCTTTTGACAATTCTGTTCAATGGAAAATGTTTTTCTAATCTTAACACGTGCATTTTCATGAATATGTTCAAGGTTATTTCTTTCCTTATAGATGTACGCCCAAATGTCAGCCAACCCCTCTGCATCGTCTGAAGCTACTTGATAACCATCCTCGCCATGAGAAATAACTTCTTTTATGCCACCAACAGCGGTACAAACAGGTATGGTCCCTACCGCCATTGCCTCCAGAAGGCTCATAGGCAAACCCTCATTCAACGATGTAAGAGTAAAAATATCCAAAGATTGTAATACAGGCAATATGTTGTCATTGTGGCCCTCTAGATAAACCCGTTCGGAGAGTCCTTGTTGAGAAATTTGAAATTTCAGCTCATCCCTTAACGACCCATCTCCAAATATAGAGATACGAAAGTTTATCTCTGGGTACCTGTCTCTTAGGTAGCCAGCTCCCCTAATAATCATTTGTAAATTTTTAATTCTTTCGAGTCTGGCAGCGGTCCCTATCCAAAATATCTGGACAGCAAGGTCATATGAATCTCTTACATGCTGAACTTCAGTATGAGCAGGAAGCAAGCCCAGATCAATGGCATTATAAATTAGATAAACGTTCGCTATTGTTGTCTTACGGGAAAGAATATTTTTTAATTCTCCGGATACTGCAATAAAACAATCCGTAAAATACCGTAAAAAAAATTTCTCAAACCCCAAGACTAGATGTGATTTAAGGCTTTGAGGAACCGTCTGTCCATGTATTGTTCTAAACAAAATACATTTATTTTTTCTAGTCGTTATTTTAGCAAGAGCCGTCAGGATATGGCTTTTATATTCATGAACATGAACAATGTGAGCATCATATTCAATTATTTTCCGCCTGATACCTTTCAATATTTCAAAGCTTCCCAAAGCATTTTCATCAAGTAAGGTCACATTGACGCCTAGAGCCAACAATTTTTCATACAATACACCATCGCAGAAAAGTATGACGCTCAATTCATATCGGGAGATCCTGTGGAGTTCTTTAAGAGTGTAATAGACCTGAACTTCAGCTCCGGCCCATAAGTCACCAGGAATAATATGAAGAATATTCATGAAAGTTATAATTCATCCATTATTATAAATTTTGAACGAAGAATCTCTAGGGTCATAATTTTCATTCATCAGTTACAAATTTTAGCAACAAAATAGATATTATAAATAAATTTATGATAAAACTGCGTCAAACTATTTTGTTGCCGCCATAAATTCATTTCGTTCTTCCATTTTCTTTGAGATATTCACTGCAGCAACAAGAACAGCAATCAAATACCAATAATGAGCATAATATAAAACCGAGATAAAAGTTCCCGAGGCGAAATAACCTGCAAAAGATGCAATACACGCCAGAGAAAATGAGCGTAAATATTGTATATCCTGGTTAGTTTCCGGTTCGAGTCGCCTCAAAAGAATTAAATCTTTTATGTTTGCAAACAACAAAGAAAAATAAATAAATATTCCGGGAATCCCAAGTTCAGGAAGGAGAGTGAACCAGAGAGAGTGGGCTACCCGCCCCCACATTCCGTGTTTAAAGAAATCGCTCTGATACTCCGGAAACCTGACCTGAAAGTTATTGCCGCCAACGCCAAATGGATTGTCCAGAAACATATGCCAACCCGCTGTCCAGGATTCAATACGAATTGTTGCTGTACGATCCTCAGTGTTGGTAATCGTTCCCATCTCGTTAAGATAGTCTTTTCCCGCCGAAAAGTAAAAAATACTGCCGATCAAAAGTATTACAATCAAAGCCGGGATCTTTCTCTGGCTATTCAACCAAACAACTGATGCGACAGCAAGCAAACCGACAAAACCACCCCTTGAAAAAGAGATCAAAATACCTGCAAGACCAATTGCAAATGCAGAGGCATAAAAAATCTTCAATGATTTTTTGTATTCATAAAAAAATAAAAAATAACAGAAAGGTAGGTACATATTGATATATAGAGAGACGTCATTTTCATCGGCAAAATAATTTCCGGAACCAACCCCACCATGAGTCAAAGTGTACACAGAGACATAGCACATCAAGACAATCAATACGAAAATTAATTTTTTTAACCGATCTAGGCTATTAACGGTGGCAACAACTGACAGGATAAAAGGAAGATAGAGGAGCATTGTTTTTGCTGTTAAATAAGCAAAATAATTATTCCTGGCAAATGGAACATAGATGATAATAAGAATAATAAAGAAAAAAATGTACCTTATTTCCTTGTTATGGTACTTCTTTAAAGAAAAGCTTTTTAAAATATGATATATTAATATGACATTAACAATCAGGGCGGGGCGCAAAAATCCTATTGGAAGAACATCCTGCGGACGACCATAGTCCAAAACAATAAAAAGAATAGTAAAAAAAAACCAATTCTTGTCTGAATTGGCAAAGAGATTATTGTTCAAATTTCGAGCATCCATTCTTAAATTATTCGCTTTGTACAAAATTAAGCATGCCTCTATTGGATTTAAAAATATTACTAAGAAGCTATAACAGTATCATAAAATTTGACTAAATTATCCATATATATTTCCTGGGTAAATTCCTGTGAAGCTCTTTTTTCCCCTGCCTCGCCAAGTTTTTTACGCAAATCAGGATCAGCCATAAGTGTATCTAATTTTTTTGCCAAATCTTCAACATTTTCTGGTTCGCATAACAAACCATCAACACCATCAGCGATTACTGCAGGAATTCCGTCAACCCTGGAACCGATCCTGGGTTTTCCCGCCGCCATAGATTCCAACAACACCCTGCCCATTGCCTCAGATCTTGATGGCAAAACAAGAACGCCGCAAGAACCTATGTGCTCTGGCATTTCGTCTTTATTAACTGGCGGGTGATATTGAATCTGAGAATGATTATTGATGGCGCTATTCAACTCAGTCATATCCGGATACCAACCGATGATTTTCAACGTCCAGTCGGGATACCTGGAAGCTATCTGCTTGAACGCAGCGATCAGCACATCCAAACCTTTTCTTTTAAAAGGATATCCAACAAAAAGAATTTCTTTTTTCTCACAAACAGGTCGAAATTTTGTTGCGTCGACAGCTCTTCTGAAATCTACGATGACTTTACCCTGTGTTATATCCTGAAATGGATCAATTTGTTCCTTAAAGAGCAGGCGTGCTCCGTCAGCGCGTTTTAACACATAGCGCATTATCAATGGGTAAATTCTTTTTTTAATTTGGTTAGACAGTTTTTGAGAATCATCCAGCCATTCACTCGGCGAGGTATAAACCCCGTTGATTTCAGGGGCAAATTTGGTTTTATGCATTTTGGCGATGCCCGCTCCGATCAAACCTGTCTTCAAAGGGTCATAGGAGGTAACTAGGTCAAATCTGTTGTTATTGCCCAATTCAGCTTGAGCGTATTGGCGGCAGAATTTTCTAAACACAAGAAAAGAGTAGTTTTTGGGTGTGAATTTCAATGATAAATAACGGAATTTTTCAATATAAAAGTCTTCCTGTTCCGAGGAGGTACTTAGAATAGTCCCTTGAAAATATTTGGACAGGCACTGGTATTGTTCAAGAAAGGATGGATCATGAGGCTGAAAATTCGGGCCGGGGTTAATGATAAGGATTTTTTTGGACATCTGTGACCGCCCTTTTCAAGTTGTAAATGGAGTAATATCTAAATAGGACAATAGGTAGATATCGGGCTTAGGTGATTATGTGCAAACATGAAATCCTATATTTAAATCTTGGGTCAAAACTTTATGAAAAGTTTACTTCAAACAATCAGCACATACAGCCAAACAAATAACACTGACGACCCCTTAATAAATTAAGGGGTCGTCAGTGTTGTTAAAATAATTCCACTGATACAGCACTTCTAAAAGTTCACCGGTCATAAGAAATAATTCGAAGCAGTTACCACTGGCCTCCTGGAAGCTGACAGCCTACTCTATTGTATGGTTAAATGACTGGCAGGCAGAACGATTATACTTGAATTCACAATCCCCGGGCCAACTAAATCAATATTAGCTCCCATGTCCGTGCCGTTTCTACCTGCCCCCTTGCTTGGAGAGTTTGAAGCCAAACGAAAATCATCAAGCTGGCTCATAGTACCAGAGCCATTAGTGAAACCAGGATTAGAGGCTAACGACCCGGAACCTGGGCTCCCTCCACTTTCCAACTCTGAAGAAGACTGCCATGAAGAAAGCGAAGTATACACATCAGAAGATCCATAAATATTTGTCGTTACCTTAAACGAGGAGCCTAAATTATTATGGTCAAATTCTTTTAGCAGTGAAATGTCGCGTTTGGAAGTGAAGGTGTTGGATGCTATAGAGTAAAAAATATTATTAAAAACAACAGCTCCGTGGCCACTATCCGTATACCCGCTACTAAGGGCATTTGGAGAATTATAAAAAGTATTATTGTAGGCTATAAAATCGTTTGATCTACTTGTTGTTTCATCGGAATCAATACCGAATGAGCTATAAGAATTATTTGAAAAAACGTTATTATATAAGCTTATATTGCTTGATTGATTCGTCAGATATATAGCAACAAACCCACCCATGTAATTATCATGGACATAGTTATTATAAACATTAACATGGTTATTATTTCGCTTAAGATAAATACCATTTGAAGTGTTATATATTTCATTATTTCTAATCGTAAGGTAATTATTATCATACATTTTCAATGCACTTGTATTGTGCCATTCATTAACTTGTCGAGCATTATAAATAATACAGTTTTCTACTATTGTATTATCGACTTTTTCAATCCGTAATGGCTCCCTGTTGTCCGTCGTTGTTATGATTGTCGTACCGCCGTCAATGATACAATTCCTTACAATAATCCCTACCGGATTGGATTGTGCATCATTGCCCATGATTGAAATTCCGCCCATCTTGGCACCGCCATCAGCAATACATTTAAAACCGTCGAAGGTGATATAACTATTGCTATTAAGTCCAAGTGCTTTTGCATTGTCATTGCCGCTCACGGTGGCAACATCAAGGATCGGCAGTTCGCCAGGGTATGCCATAAAGACGATAGGCGACCCAGATGTCCCAGAGTGGGCTGGGTTAAGGGCACCATTGTACCAGTAAAAGGTGTCGCTATGATTTACCAGGTCATAGGACAATTTGTAGGTACCGCCACGAAAATAAACCGTGTCGCCAGCGACCGCATTTGCCATAGCCGTCGCGGGGGCACAAGGGGTATTAATATTGGAGCAACTGCTCCACGCGGCATTTCCACTTGGCGACACATAATAATCCGTTGCCTGAGCTACCGATACCCAAACCAGAAAAATGACAGAAACTAAGTAAGCTGTTCGCCACAAAGACATTGATTTTCTTTCCATATCGGACCTCACTTTTCATTTTGTTTAACTACAGTTATTTTCTTCTAATTTAACTGTATCAGAATATCACACCCACACGGATCATGTAAACAGTTTCATATACTGCCGATATGCTTGGCCCCATGAAAAATGTTTTCTGACATTTTCATACAAATTTAGCCCCAGCAAACCGACACTAGAACCATTCATACAAAAATATTCCATCTGCTCACACAGCTCGTCAATATTACCGGGTCGCACCAACTTACCATTTATACCATCAGTTATTATCTCACTTACACCACCAACCTTTGAAGCGATAACAGGTAATTTAAAAAGGCCCGCCTCCAATAGCACTATCCCAAAAGGCTCAATACGAGAGGGTAAAACAAAAAACTGTGCAAATTGGAAAAATTGGTTAATGTAACTATGTGGAATGTCAGTAAAAAAAATTACCTTGTCATTAAGGGCTAACTTCTCCGACATTTTTATTAACTCATCAAGATATTCAGTACGCCTACCAACCAAAACAAGCTTAAACTCAGGAAATTTGCCAGAAAGTATATGGAATGCACTAATTAAATTATCTTGTCCTTTTTTATATTCAAAGGTTCCAACATTCAAAATATATTTGGTTCCCTCAAGTTGGTAATAGAAACGATAATCCTCATTCTCTATGGCCGACTTCAATAAAGAATCATTGACGCCATTGTGAACCACAAAAAAGCATTTCTCTTCAAGTCCCAGTATAGAAATTGCCTCATTTTTCAGTGCTTGAGAACAAGCAACAACACCATGACTACTTTTTAGCAGACTGCGCCATAAAACTTTTCTGAGGCCAGCAAAACCTTCAAGTGACCTGATATCGGTACCGTGAATGGAAATTATAAACTTTCCTTTGAATATCTTTAATTTCCTTAATAGACAAAAACAAAAGATAGGCAACTCAGGGTAATGTGGATTTACAACCCTGACATTGTACAACTTAAATATTTTTAGTAAATTGTAAGCACGATAAGGAAAAAACAAAAAATAAATTAATAGTCTCAAAAAAGTATAATTTGCCGAATATGGCGACCTGAGCCTTAAATATATAATTTCTCTATTATCGACAAGTTTCCTTACCGGCTTGACACAATTCCACTCATTAACCAAAATAAGTGGTCGATACTTTCCCCCCTTATATATCTCATCATATAAATTCAATACAACTTCGTTGACACCACCGACCGCTTTGATCCCCCACGGAAGAACAAACAAAAACCCTGGTCTATTATCATGATTCATTTTAGCTTCTGCTCTTTATGAAATTTTTTGTAAAAAAAGAGGACATGTCACCAAATATTTTCCGTTTAAAATCTTTAGAATATTTTGTAAAATCAATCAGTACGCAAAAACCATAAATTATTCCACCGATCAGAATAATCATTATCAAATTAAACAGGTTTTGTTCTAAAAAATAATTAACAGCTAAATATTTTGTAGCAAAAAACATCATGGTCGACGACCATGTCCCGGTAAAAATGTATTTTAAAAAATAAATTATATTAATTTTCAACAACGACAATGATAAATATACATATAATAAAAATTCAGTAATACAATAAATAAAAAACGCAATCGACATTCCTATAACACCATAATTTATTAAAAAAAAGCATAGGATTATCAAAAGCAGACCAGAGAAAATTGTATATATAGTTTGAGTTTTATAGTTACCAACTGCGACGTTAAAAGTAGTCAAAATCCCCCCAAAAGCTTTAAATAAATATCCAGATAAAACAATCTGAAACGGAATAACCATTTCAAACCATTTGTCTCCTAGAAGAACCTTAACAAAATAGGGAGATATAAGTACAAAACCTAAATACACAGGGAACGATATGATGCTAATCAAGAATATAGATTTAGAAAAATGATTTAGTAGACTATCATTGTCACTTTTATTTTTGCTAAAACTTGAATACATAACAGAATTTATATTCATAAAAATTGTTTGAGAAGGAACTATTGCTATACTTTTTGCTTTATCATAAATTCCCAAGGAATAACTACCTAATGCTCTACCAACTATAATTTTTTCAATTTGAGATGTAAAGAAATTAGCTTGAGTTCTTAAAAAGCTCCATCCGCCAAAGCTAATAACCGTTCGTAATAAATTAAATTCAAATGATATTCCAGGCCGCCAGCGTGTTTTAACACAAATAATTACCGTAAAAATAAACAAGGGGATCAACTGACCATACGCAAGAGCCCAGTAACCAAAATTAAAATAAGCTAAAATAAGTGTTAAAACTGACATTGAAAGATTTTTTGTCATTTCATACATGGAAAATATTTGAAATTTACTATCACGTCTTAAAATTGAAATAGGAATTACAGAAAAACTACTTATAATAAAAACTAAACTCATGACTCTAATGACGTTAGTACTTCGCATATCATGAAAAAAACTTGCTATACCACCCGCCCCTATCACAAAAATAATGGCTATAAATACAGACAATAATAAATCAACTGAAAATATTGAGTTAATAGTTTTCTTACAAGTAATTGTCTGCTGAATAATTGCTTCACCCAGACCAAAATTTGTCATTAGATTAGCATAGCCAATACACATCATAGCAACTGCCAGAATTCCAAAATCACTGGGTTCAAGCAATCTCGCAACAATAATGGATAATAAAAAACAAATGATACGCACCGGGATCCTCAGTAGAGTATTCCAGTACAGATTTCCCCTAACAGAAGTCCCCATAAATCCCTATTTCGGTAATCGTTAAGCTACTAAGGATTGCAGTCTAAACAGTACGTGACAAAATCAGTACAAACTTTTAACGCCAGATGCCCCTGGTGTCGATCACGATCTTTTGTTGCAATTTCTCCCGATCTACAAGGCGAAACTGTTTATGGTCGACAAGCAATACAATGATATCTGCTTTTGTTAGGGATTCCTCAAGGGTGGTGAGTCGGATGGATGTGTTTTGCAGCGAATCAGGAAGTTTTTCAATGAACGGTTCAACCACCAGAATGGTACCGCAGGCCTCTTTTTCCAGCCGTTCTACAATTCGCAGAGCAGGACTTTCACGCAAATCGTCAATATCGGCCTTGAAGGACAGACCAAGACAGGCAACCACCGGATTTTTGAACTTATCTGCGGCAGCAACCACTTTACTTACGACATAATCAGGCTTGCTGTCATTGACGTTCCGGGCCGTTGCGATCAACTTTGCCCGTTCCGGAGCTGCAGCAACAATAAACCACGGATCTACCGCGATACAATGTCCGCCAACCCCGGGACCGGGTTGCAGAATTTTGACCCGGGGATGTCGATTGGCAAATTCGATAAGCGACCACACGTTGATATCAAGGTAATCGCAGAGCAGGGACAGTTCATTCGCAAAGGCAATATTGACATCCCGGTAAGCATTTTCCACCAGCTTGGTCATTTCCGCCGTCTTGTCATCCGTCAGTAAAAGTTCACCGCTGACAAAACTTCTGTACAATTCTGCTGCCCGTTGAGCGCCTTCAGGTGTGTAGCCTCCGATAATACGGTCATTATCCACCAGCTCCCGGATAATTTTGCCGGGCAGAACCCGCTCGGGGCAATGAACAAAATAAATGTCACTACGCTCTGTTCGGGATTTTGAAATTTTCAAATCGGAGCGTAGTTCCGCAACCAGGGAAACGACCTGCTCAACTGTACCTATGGGAGAGGTCGATTCTATGATAATTAAATTGTCTTTCGTCAAAACCGGTGCGATTGTCTTTATGGCTTCCTGGATATAAGAAACGTCAGGAGTTTTATCTCCGTTTATCGGGGTCGGCACGGAAACGATAAAGGCATCTGCCGGTTCTGCCTCAATAACCGCTCTAAGCTTTCCCGCATTGACAGCACCCTTGACCAGGACATCAAGATCGGGCTCGACGATGTGAACCCGGCCCTCATTGATCGTATCGACGACTTTTTTCGAGGCTTCCAGACCAATGACATCGTAGCCACGAGAAGCAAGCGTCGCAGCAGTTGGGAGTCCGATATAACCTAATCCGACCACACAAATCGTATTAAATCGAGTATCCATATCCATTTCCTTGTAATTTACCTTGAGTTAGCGCCAGAACTAATTTTCTTGCGACAACAAACCTTTAAAATGTTCCAACATGTTGGACGCACCTTTGGCGCGTGAATAGTTGGCCAGGAATTCATCGACATGGTTATCTCGAATATTCCCCGTTTTATAATTATTCATAGCCTCGACAATTGCCTCAGCGACCTTCTGTGCGCTTTTTTCGGTCACCACGCAGGATGACGGGCTGAACTCCCGGACGATTTCTTCAACCTCACCTTGCGGGATGGTCGCCAGGAATGGAGTATTCAGAGACATGCCTTCGAATAGCTTGGTACTGATCATCGGCTGAATGAGTCGCAGCAACTGCAGATGAGATCTTTGGATTTGCTTAAGGACTTCAATATAGGGAATCCGTGCGCATATAATCGCCAAGTCCTCTATGTCATATTTTTTCAGTGCACTTTCTATTCGTTCCCTATTCCCACCATAGTAAAGAAACTGAAAATCATTGGCACAAATCCGCCCCTGCTTTTTTAATATTGCCAGGCCATCGAAAAAATATTCAAATTCAACCTGGAAATAAAATTCCCCGGTATAAATTACAGTAAACTTACTAAACTTATCTTCATCTTGAAGCTGGTTTATCAGACGATGATCAAATCCATTATAAACAGTATGAATTTTATTTTTTAAAAATGGGAACTGCTCCCGATAAATATTTTCAGTTTCTTTGGTTGTCACTGTAAAAATATCACAAGACCGTAGAACAATATCAGCATATTTCTTGTCTATGCGGCTTCTGAACCAACCCTGTCTAAAAGTTGGTTGATATTTTCTGAGATCTACACCAAATGGATCTCGATAATCTAAAACCATTTTCTTCCCGGTCAATTTCTTTAGGCAGAGCCCAACCAGCGCTGAACTCAGCGGGGTAACGGATACATAAATCAGATCGATATCATACTTTTTGATCAGCCTGTACCCCCTTAAGATAGCCTGCGGGATCCAACCGATAAATATATCGGGAATACAAAGGTATTCATAAAAATAATTCTTTTTTAAATCAATGCCAAACATTCTTAAAAAGCGACTGACCGCACCATTGAGTTTTCCAATAAACCACGAAAGATTAAACAGAGATATGGAGTAAAAAACAGGTATGTCACGGGGTGGTTTTTCGTTTCCCAACGAACAGTATGATTTATCGGGGTTCTTAACACTCAAAACATATGGTGAAAAACCATTATCTTTAAAATATTTGGAAAAAAAGACACTCCTCTTGCAACCCACATCTGTCAATGGGGGATAGTAGTAACAGACCATTAACACATTCTTGCCCAAAACACCCCCCTTAGCAGCATCGTTGATATAAACGCTCGTAGCTTCTGGTCATGATGTCCGAGCTGAATTTACTTTTAAATATCTCCAATCCACGGACGGCAAATTGCTCCCTTAAGGTGCTGTTCGACAACAAGCTCATGATAGCTTCAGCAAGCTGTTGCGGGCTTTTTGATTTAACCAGTAAACCGTTCTCGCCATGATTTATAACCTTGGACACGCCCCCGACATCAGTCGCAATTACAGGACAACCGGAAGCCAGGGATTCCAGAAGAACCATCGGCATACCTTCCCACAGCGAAGGCAGTACATAAATATCAAACAACTGCAAAAGCTCCGGAATATCCAGCCGGGGCCCCAGGAATAAGACATTATCCTGAAGACCCAGCTGAGCAGCCTCATCCTGCAAACCGGTTTTAAGATCGCCATCCCCAACGATGACCAGGGTAATATCGGGAAAAGACTGAATAACCCTGGGCATGGCCTGCAACAGATACGTTATCCCTTTCTGCTCGGCCAGCCTGACGCCCAGGCCGATTACAGGGCCATCATTTTTTATTCCGATCTCTCTTCTTTTCTTGTCACGATCAATTTTGACTTCAAAGCGCGAACCATCAATACCATTTTCTATGGTCATTATTTTTTTAGGGGAAATTTTTTCATACTTCGTCAGGTTTGTCGAAGTATGATCTGAAACACCGACCACCTTGAACGCATAGTGAGACATGAGCCATTCGGCAAACATGTACCTGCCTTTATCCGGAAAGCTCCTGGCATGATCGGTATGAACAACTGTCTTAACCCCAGCCAACATCGCACCGATTGTCCCATCGACAAAGGGCTGGGTATTATGAGTATGAATAACATCTATTTTTTCCTGGCGCAGTATCTTGGCGACCTTCAAAAAAGAAAAATAATCGGTACCGTTTTCTTTTTGCGGCAGGTAGTGAACTTTTAATCCAAGGTTTTCCACATCAGGAACAAATTCGCCCAGATCTCTGAGACATAAAACTGAAATGTCAAATTTACTGCGATCAATAGAGCGACAAAGATTGACCACAACCTGCTGCAACCCACCGATTGCAAGGTCATGGGTAATTTGCATAACTTTTATTTTCATTGGATGTAACTGCTGCTCAAATGAAATTTCATATATTTCTGTCGCCTGGCGAAAACTCCCAATTCTTATAATATTCCTTCATTACCGGATACGCGTAGACACCACTGCGGCAACCGGTATTCATATAAAGACATGTATTCAAATTGGGTTTTAAGTTTCTTTTTAGATTTGATGAAAAATATACGGCACGGCAAGAATTATCTATTGCAATATTTTTAATTTTTCTCATAATAGAAAAGATATATCTATCTTCTATACAAATAATTTCGTAAACTATAAACCTATCTTCAATAATTGTAAAAACAAAATATCCAAGTATTTGTTTATTTTTTTTATTGATGTAATTTATTATTTTAAATTTATGTTCTGGATTACTCCCGTATCTCCACTGTAAATAATCAATAGTTTTTTCGCCAACTAAAAAATCGGATTTGCTTTTTATCTCCATCTGAAAATAATCATTTATTGGTTTTTCTTGCCAATCCAATTCCTCAAAAGAACCAATATCAATTGAAAAACTATCCCGTGAGAACGACTTTAAGAAAAAGAACAGCGGCCGGTCAATGATATGGGACAATCGAGAACCAACATACTGTTTTAATACGTAATCCACATGAAGCGGCCTGATCATGGAGTAAAAATTAAAAAGACAACCAAAACCAGCGCGCTCAATTAGTTTTATCGACTTATTGTTTGGTAGCGTATAAACAAAATCAAAGATCCCGTCATCAACCGTTTTGATAACAGCCTTCAATAAATCCAGAGCAGGACCAAAAACACGATACTTTTCGTGGAGCATAAAGTCCCCAACGATACCTGCCCTCACCCTTTCACCTTTGACATAGAAATCTTTAGGCATTACAGAAACGACGCCGGCAAGTTTTTCTTTTTCGGCATCAAATGCAAAATACCAAATTGCCGGCCCTGCTGGGTTATTCTGCAACCAGTCAAAACGCCCGGCAGGGGTCCCAGGCAAATAGTCTTCCCAGAACTTAAGAATCTGATCTTTATAATTACATGCGTTTTTCAGGTGAATATTAAATTTCGGCATATCATTTAAACAATAAAGCCAATAGAATCATCGACAGATTGCAAAATCTCTTCACGCATTTCATTAGTTAGGCTACCAATAAAATACTCTCTACCAAATACCTTCTTCCCTTCACTCATTTTTTTAACTTTACTTACATATTCTTCTACAGAACAAATTACTTTTGCTGGATTTCCCGCTGCGACCATTCCAGCAGGAATATCTTTAATCACAATAGAGCCCGTGCCTATAATAGATCCATCTCCTATCGTTACTCCAGGAAGCACTGCGACACCATCTCCTAAAAAACATCTTTTCCCAATTGTGATCTTACCAATTTTTGTATACCCAAGGTGCAATACCGTGCTTGCATCATGAGCAATCAAACGGACCCCTGGCGCAAATATACAATCATCTCCAATAGTAATTAGAAAGCAATGCGATGGGTCGAAAAAAAAGTTATCCATAATACTTACGTTTTTACCAAGTTTCAGTCCTTGATCAATCAGTTTTTGCAAATACCTTTTCTTTTTATAATTGATAATTTTGTAATATTTCCCAACTAAATAATTATACATAAAGACCTCCTTCCAAATCAGTTCAACTTTGCCAGATATGTCAGCAACTTCACAGCAACAAAATAACGACCCTTTTCATTCAGGTGAGCACTGTCGTTTGTATATTCAGGAACAAGCGAGTAATAGATTTTACCGTCGGCGGTAAAAGACTCCCGATGGCCGTCAGGGTACGTTGATTCATACTTGGCCAGGTCAAACAGGGGCTCCTTCCCACCATATTCATCTATTAGCAGCCGATTAAACTTGTTCCTTGCTACATTATGAGAATTATCGAAATAACCACCGCTTTTCCCCAACAATCCCTTTATCCAACTTTTAATTGATGGCTCAGATTTTTTCAGTAACGGAACAGTAAAATGAACAATTTTCAAATTGGGATTTTTATTCTTAACAAGCTCTATTCCTTGTTTATATTTTTCAAATAAACCATTTATGTCAGTGGTTGAATAAATATCGTCAAAACAGAACTTCATAAAAGCTATATCATATTTATTGCTGGAAACATCTTCAATAAAGGCGTTTATCTTTAATTCAGGATTGTTATTTTGCCCAAGGTTATTATTATCTACAAAGTAGGGACCATTTATCTTCAAATCTTTTTTGTAATTTATGATATTAATGTTTATTGAAGGGTTATGTTCGAGAATTGAATGAACCCCTTCCATGATATTGCTACCAACAGACTGGTGACCAAAATAAACATCCTTATTTCCAAGTGCATCCCATTGTTCTTTCGATATTTTATCCAGATCTTTTTGATAACTCGTGGAAACTTTTTTATTATCCATTGTCTCTCCAAAACTCATAATCGGCGCAAATAAAAATATCAGAAAAGCAGCAACGGTTAAACTATTTATTGAAAGTCTGTATATTTTTGCCACTATCATAAAAACTCCCATGATTACTTTATTGCCTACAAATATTTACGAATAGATGGATTTATATCATTAACGAACTCCTGAAGTATTTTTTCGGATTGTTTCTCTTCCATCGTATTCGGAATCGTGGTGGATACACGAATCAAAGAGCCGCTTTTGGGCCGCTTGCTGAATTTGTTCAAAATAAGGTTCATCCGTAACTTCAGGTAACTTCGTCCCATGAAAGGTCCTGCTTTGAAAAAATAGTAGACCAGGTCCTCTGAGCCGTTGTCGCTCTTCTGAATTAGTCGGCTGACACTCAATTTACTTTTCAGTTTGTCAATAAATATCGTGTCCGGGGTCTTTTCAGTTTTGATCCCCTGTCCTCCCAGGCAAGCTTCGGGCGCATGGAAATCAACTTTTGTTTCTGCGTAGTAGACAATTGACAGAAACACTTTCTGCCCTTTGGAGTTTTCGTAGGATCGGTGAATGATGGAGCGTGTTTCAAGAATGTCATAAACTCGCGGATCGAGAGGATAGTCCGTCCCTTTCCAATCTCCAAAGCTGTGTGGTATTTTACTGACCGCTTCCAAGCCTTGTTCGCTTGATACCTGCTCGTCATAACTGACGGCACGAACTGCAAAAAGCTGCAAACATAGAAGCAGGATAAGCCAGATATATTTATTTTTCACGAGTTCCTCCAAGCAGGCGCTGTGCCGCCATTAGCAGAAGAATCCCCAGGATAAAGACCACAAATCCGGAGCCGGTATGAACCAGCGTGTCAGGCGCCGCGGATTCCAGTCCCCATTTATAGGACCAGAATATCAGAATCGGCACACGGACAAGATTTGAGGCGATCGCAATTGGGACCGCCAGGACGAAAAGAATAATCTTGCGAGCTTTTGACAAATGACTGAAATAAGCGAAAAGAGCTCCCATGGCCAGGAATGCAATCAATGAGCGTAAACCGCTGCAGGGGTTGCCAACTAATAACTGCCCCTGGGGAATCGTAATAACGAACCCTTCCAGCAACAAAGGAATCCCCATCAACGAAGCGATTTTCACCCCGATATTAGCGACCAGGACCTTAAGCGGAAAAGAAATCATCGTAATCATGGCTGATGGAAGCGGGAACATGAACAAGAGGAAACAGAGAGGGAAAAGGATTATTCTCGTTATTTCCTGGCCATAAAGAGCCAACGAGATCCCCACAACGAGAATCCAGAGGGTAAAACCGGAAATGGAAAAAACATAGACCGCCGTCCCGAACACATGCATCAAAATAGCCAGAACAACCAATAGAAAACCTAACGACGAACTTTTCGGTGACAACTCCTGCAGTTTCTCACGCTTCAACCATATCAAATATGCTGTTACAATCGGGATCAAAAAACCGTGGGAATAATATGAATCTTCCCCCATATACCGACCATACATCCAAACAAAGATATCGCTATACCCAACTATTACCAGCCCAGCTATAAGCAAAAGGTATATCCATGTTATCATACTGATATTGTTGTTACTTTCTGCTCTTTCCATATGCAAACTTTCGTTAATGTAGAAATAACAAAGTTAGGTCAGTCTCGTCGAATTTAAAATATCATCTCGATTCACAAATACATGGACTGGCAAAGTAATCAATCTCTGGGCTATGGTTTTTGCTTCTGAATACTCCTGCCCGCTAAAGCTCGCAGAAAATTCAGTAATCTCACTGATAATATTGGGGTAAGCAATTGCAGCACCAAGACCTTGTCGTTCATTTTCTGCTAAAAAACAATTTCTTTTTTCAAGGTTAGACAATAATATCGGCAGCCGAATCAGTTCGGGAAGGTCCTTTGCATCATTCTGAAAGAAGGGCATCTGCGACTTGCTAATAAATTTTATCCATTGCCTGATATTTTTCTGCCTGATGTTTCTAAACTCACGCAATCTGGGAACCCAGTCTTTTGCCAGCCCGGCCTGAAATGCTGATAATTTTTTCATCGGGAAATGCAGATCGAAAATAGTCTCTCCCAGCTTTAAAAAGGGTATTGCTTTGGGTATCCAGAATAAGTTGGGACGCAATAACATATTCAATGCAACAGAGTACATAATTAGCTTTAGAATATCTGCATATCCGTAATTTTCTATTTCTTCAAACTGTTTTTGCAGGGTTACCGCTAACAGGTCATCATCTGTAACGATGATTCCCCCTTCGACAGTTGAAAATGCTTTACCTCTACCCAAACTAAAAAAACCAACGTCTCCAATAGTTCCAAGTTTCTTTCCCTGCCATTCACTACCCATGGCTTGGGCGGCATCTTCTATGACCTTGACCTGGGGATCAGTGATCATCTCTTTCAAGCGTACGACATCGGCCGGCAAGCCGAATAAATGTGTCGGTAAAACAGCCAGCAACCTTTCACTTTCAAGCATTGTTGCCAGTTGCTCATAATTAAAGTCAAAGCTGTTTTCGGCAAGGTCGCAAAGTTTGATCTCCAATCCGGCGCGAACAATGGCTGATGGCACCGAATAACAGGTGTAAGCAGGGATAATCACTTCAGTTCGATCGGGATACTGCTCTTTCAAGGCCTGCAGAACAAGAGTCAAAGCAGCTTTTCCCGAAGACACCAAAAAGCAGTGGCGCTTTCCGAAATAACGACATAGTTCTCTTTTAAAGCGATCCAGTTCCCTTTCCTCATGGAAAAGGCCGATCAAACCATGAAAGAAACTTTTCCAACCGATCGGTGATGCCGCTGGAGGAAGCGTTCGACCAATACGCATATCAAAGACCGATGTTTTTTCGCAGTGGCGGACCGATTACTTTGGTGATGGCAACTGGCATTTTTGTCCACAGCCGCATTGCTGCTTCAAATCTGGACTTTTGATTAGGGGTTGCTACTTGGTTGTTTGATTCGAGCAACGAAAGTGTGGCCCAATGCAGAGGACATCCAACCGCCCCCCATTGCTGCTTAAACTTATATGTCCCCTCGTTGGGTGTCGAACGACCGAAGTCGAAACGTTTGAAACCACTGTCACAGGCATACTCAAGCATACTCCAATACAACAGCATATTTGGACTCATGCAACTATAGCGTCTTAAGGATGAAGCCCAGGGATTGAATAGGGTTTCTCCACATTCCAGGGTCAAAGAGCAGGACAAGGGAACGTTACCGCGATAAACAATAAACAGTCGTGAGTTCCTTACTCCGGCAAGAACTGAGGCTAAGAATTTCTTAGCATGTACCGGGGAACCGAGATCACGCATATTTTCGACAAAAACACGATAAAAGTCATTCAGTAGTTCTTTGCCTCCCGATTTGATTTCCAATCCATCTTTGAGGGGCCTTCTGATCTGGCTGCGCAACTTAGATTTAAACGACGCCATCAGCTGTTCTGGTGTTTCGGGCAAATCCAAAATCATTTGGACCTTATCTATTGACCTATCCTGCTTTGAATACGGAGTGAGCCTTACATCACTTAGCGGTTTCAACTGCCGCAATTCGACGGTGGGAACTTTCTGTTCGGCAGCTATTTCACAAGCTTTTTGGATCAAAGCTGACTCAATTTTTTCGTTATCAGCCAGAAGCCCCCCAAGGTCGGCAAAGGGCATGGAAAAGAGATTGTTACCGAAAAGTATATTTTTAATATGGACAAGAGGCAGTATTCCCTTAATATTTCGTTGCCTGCCAAGCGCCATCAAATAATATACCGGATGCTTATAAACCTGAGCGATCGCTTGTCCCCAACCGGAAAACAAATAAGGGTGACCATCGGCCTTTGAGAGGACATATTCATCCCAGGATTTGAAATCTTTTTCTGTTGCCAGCCTTACATCCATAAATTATCTATTCTGTCACTAGCTCGTGAGCAAATTCTTATATTCAATCCAATAAATTGCGGAAAGTAATATAGCTTTTAAGTACGCGAAAACTGCCATTGAATTCAACTATCTGCAGCGATTGTTTGTTCACAACGTTTTCGATCCACTTTTCCGCTGGCATTCTTGGGCAGGCGGCCAACAAAAACAACCTCTTGCGGTACTTTGTATGCTGGCAGGTGTGAATTACAAAACGACGCGATCTCCTTGGCGCTTGAATTTTGTTTTCCTGCGACAACTACAGCAACCAGCCTGTTTTCCTTCATCGGATCGGGAAGACCCAACACGGCAACTTCAACCACCAGTCCTGACTCCATGATCACATCTTCGATTTCCTGGACATTGACCCGGTGGCCGCTAACCTTGAGTTGATTGTCCTTACGGCCGACAACAAAGAAATAACCATCTTGATCTTTGTAACCCAAATCCCCCGTATGGTACCCACATCGGCTTAGAGCCGCTTTTGTTGAGTCCAAGTCATTCCAATACCCCTGCATTATATTGGCGCCGGACGCTACGATTTCTCCAACTTCACCAAACGGCAAATTGTTCCCCTGGTTATCCACTACTTTTAAACATACTCCCGGTATTGCTTTACCGATCGAATCGATTTTCCGCCCCAGCATTTCCGGTTCAACATATGCCAAACGCGCTGCAGCTTCAGTCGCCCCATACATGATGTAAAGTTTGGCAGTTGCGGGCAGTATTTCCAAAAGCTGGCGCTTAATCGCACTTGCCATATGCCCCCCAGCTTGGGAACAGTAACGCAATGAGGTCAGTTTTTCGCGCGCAGCGGCCAAAGGGGACTGATGCAGCAAATAGGCATAGGTTGACGGTACTCCGGAAAATCCGGTGACCTGCTCTTCAATCATCTGGTTGATCACCGTGGCCGGATAAGCGAATCTATTGTTGATGACAACCCGGCCGCCCACTGCAACGTGGGTGTTCAACAGGGATTTCCCCATAACATAGAAAAACGGCAGAACTACCATCTGGATATCGCTATCACTCAGTTTGAGATATTCACAGATTGATGTGACATTAGCGACAATATTGAAATGCGTAAGCATTACCCCCTTAGGGCGTCCAGTCGATCCTGATGTGTAAATGATGCTGCCTAGAGAGTCCCCAGCAAGATCAAGATCCAGATTGGGGCCAGGAGCGGTCGTTACAACGTCATCCCAATCAAGGACTTCTCCCTGTTTTAAGCCCAATTTGGGCTGCTTCAAGACAACAGTACTGATCGATGTCGTTGAAAAATCAACCGCGCGGAAAAGACGTTCAAATTTGCGGGACGACACCAGACATTTGGCGTCCAACTCCTGCAGTATCGTCAGCAGTCCGTCCGGCTTCAGTTCAGTATTAAGCGGTACGACCACAGCGCCCATTTTTAACACGGCATAATAACTGACCACATATTCCAGACTGTTTTCCAACATCAGAACAATCCGGTCACCGGGTACAATTCCTCGATTGACAAAAAACCGGGCAAGCTGATTTGCTTGGGAATTGAGCTGACGGTAGGTTGCCCGCACTTCCTCATGGACAAGAGCAACCTGGTCCGGAAAGCGACTGGCGCTGTTTTCGAGGAAATGATGGATTAGTGTGGGATTTTCTAAAACCATAAAATCTATTTCGCACAAAGCCACAAAGGCACTAAGATTCAGTCGATATAGCCATTCAGTAGTCTTACTATTCCATCGACCATTAACGCTTCACCAAAATTTAGCAAATATCCGAGCTTCATGTCGGTCAATTTCAAATAGGTTAAAACCTGTTTTTTGTGAGTTTTAGATAATGATTCAACTGATTTCAGTTCCAGAATCACTTTTTCGTCAACAACAATATCTGCGCGAAAACTCTCATCAAAACATACTCCCTTGTATTTCAAGGGAATTGGTACTTGACGACGGACCTTAAGACCTTTCGACTCTAACTCATAAGCAAGTAGCGTCTCATAAACACTCTCTAAAAGCCCTGGACCGGTCTCTTTGTGTAAATGAATGGCCCTATCGACAACAATTCGACCAATTTCGTTTTCAGTCATTCCCCCTCCGGAAACAACAGAATATCTCGCCAAAAGGAATTACTCTTCCTTCGTGCCTTTGTGTCTTCGTGCGACACCAGATTTAAATAAATATTTTGCCAATCAAACAGCCGCCGCACTTTCGGTTTTTCTTTCAATAAAAGCAGTCACATTATTGATCGAGTCCAGGTTTTCCGGAATCAACTCTTCATCTTCCACAACAATGGAAAATTCTTCGCTGATAAACTCGATCAATTCCAGGATCCCGGTTGAATCCACAATCCCTTCATCAAGGAATGAGGTGCTCTCTTCCAGACCTTCGTCATCCCCGAAAAGATAATTATCGACAATAAATGATCTGATTTTGTTTTTAATATCTGGCATCGTAGTTTCTCCTTTTCCTGTCTCGCGCCCATTCACTTTTGTTCATTCAAGCCACTCAGGCACAAAGACCATCTAATGATAGTTTTTAAAAATTGCTAAATGGCTAATTTGATAGATTTTTCCTTCGTGCCTCTGTGTCTTTGTGCGAGGCGATTATTTAGTGATCTCCGGCACTTCACCCACCAATTGTGCCGGAAGATGGAGGTATCTGGTCGTCGTCCGTTTGGTCTCGATATCGTCATAAACCCGCTGGATCTGTTCGGGTTTCAATTCGAGAACCTCAGCGACCTCAGCTACGGCATAACCATGATTTTTCCCGTACAGACACAGATCCATTTTGTCATGCGGCAGAGAAAAATAAAACTCGTCCTGCCCTTGCGGGAGTGAATAAGTATCAGTCGTCGGCGGACGCTTGCGGATCTGGTCAGGAACCCCGAGGAATTCCGCCAGTTGATAAACCTGGGTCTTGTAGAGGTGAGCAATCGGCTTAACATCCGCCGCTCCATCTCCGAGTTTTACAAAGAAACCCTGATCGTATTCAAGCCGGTTCGGCGTGCCGGCAACAGCATAATTCAGCCGGTCGGCATGATAATATTCGAGCATTTTCCTGGTCCGCTGCTTGAAATTGGTCGCGGCCAGGATTTCCAGATAGGCTTTCAACGATAGTCTTACTTTCTGGATTTCGCCAGCCGGCGACTGAGCAACGACAGAAAAAAGAGAGAATTCTTTCGTCTCTATGACATTGGGGATGACAATTTTTGATTTCCAGTCCGCTCCATAATCCGGGATCACGCTTTTGACCGCCGCATCATAACGTCGGTAAAAGCCGACTGCTTCCAGAATTCCGGAAATGTCCTCATGTGTCGAGTCAATACCAAAGTGATTGGAGACACTTGTGCTGAGAGACAAGGTCTCGTCGGAAGAGTGACGTTCCGGCATGTGCAGGCCGAATACCTTCTGCGAACCGAAAGCCTTCACGGACAGAGCGCAGGTCACGCTGCTGTCTATGCCTCCGGACAAACCAAGAACAATGCCTCGCCGCTTGATTGCGTTTTTCATCAGGCTACGCAATCCGGAGGTTATTTTTTCCACTTCCCGTTCGGCATCCAGAGTAAGAAGGTCTTTTGAAAAAGCTGGTTTTGGCATATGAAAACTCCCCTGAAATAATTTATCTCGCACCCGCTCGCGACGCTCACCAAAGACAGAAAGGGGTTCTTTGTGTCTTTGTGCCTTCGTGCGAACATCAAATATTTCTCACAACCCGGTCCGGCTCAGTAGGTTCAATCCCTTCCGGCCTGAAATCCTCAATATATTGCTGATGCAACAACTGGGTGGACAGTATCCCGATCAAGGCCATGTTCTGAACTTCATTGGCTGCCTGTGTTGAAGTACTGTGAAACTTTTTGCTCAGCAGGTTCACTTTTTTTGGGTCAAAGTAGCCGAATCTGCTGACAACTCCTTCGGAAAGCAGCTCATTGATATATGAGCCGGGCTCATCAGTCGGGAAAGCTTCCCTGATCGGCGCACGATACGGTTGCTTCGGACGATAACAGATCTTTGCAGGGACCAAATCTCTAAACGTTTCCTTCAGAATATGCTTTTCATTCAATCCCTTGATCTTCCACTTTGCCGGAAGTTTCGCAGCGAACTTTATTACCCGGTAATCGAGAAAAGGTAATCGCAATTCAATTGAATTCCCCATTCCCACCCGATCTCCCTGGGAAGAAAGCAGATAGTTAGATAGAAAAATATCCATTTCCAGGAACTGTGCTTTTGAAAATGAATCTAGTGCAGTAAACGACTTTGGCAAACGTTCCGCCAACAATAAAAAGGGGTCAAATCCCGACAATCCGGCTTGCAAGTCCGCGGAGAAGAAGGATCTGTTCTTCCCACTGTTCCGCCAGCGAACCTGATGGGAAAAAAACGGGTCATCCAGATCTTCCGCTTTGACCGAGAAAAACTGCTGGAGAAACATCCGGGCGCGGGAAGGGTCTTTGAAAATATATGGATAGAGTCGCTCAACCAGTAAGGGGCGCCATTTTGATTCGGGCTGACGAGCCCAGAAACGTCTTAATTTGGCTTCCTTATAAATATTATAACCACCGAAAACCTCGTCGGCCCCTTCGCCGGTCAACACCACTTTGAACCGACCGTCTCTGACCAGCTTCGACAATGAAAACAAAGGAACCGGCCCGGTCCGCAACAAAGGTTTTTCACACTGCCAGATAACCTGGGTGAAATTTTCCTTTACCTGCTGGTTCGTAACCCGAACTTCACTGTGCTCTGTCCCCAGATAGCGAACCATCTCCTTCTGATATTCCGATTCGTCAAACGGACTTTCCTGAAAACTCAGGGAGAATGTTCTTAGGTGATTATTGAAGTTATTGGCAATAAGTGCTGTTAAAATAGAAGAATCAAGCCCACCGCTCAAATAGGCTCCGACAGGGACATCTGCTCTCAAACGCAAGCGGACAGCATCTTTTAGCAGTCCTTTCAGTTCTTCCCTGGCCTCATCAAAAGTACCTTGCCAACGTTCCTCTGGGGAGTATCCGGGGATTCTCCAAAATGCCTGCGGCGCCGACATTCCGTTCTTGCTGACGGTCATGAAATGACCGGGCGGAAGTTCGTAAATATTCCTGAAAGCAGTTTTCGGTGTGATTGTCGTCCAAAAAGTAAAGACTTGACTTAAAGCTTCCGGGTCAATTTGGCGGGACACCCTCGGATCAGCAAAAATTGCCTTGATTTCGGAAGCAAAGCTGAATTTTCCATTATGATTGGTGTAGAAAAGCGGCCGGATACCTACCCGGTCACGAGCCAGAAACAGTTCCTTTTTTCGTGTATCCCAGATGGCAAATGCAAATTGGCCGTTGATTTTTTCCAGGCAGCCGGCACCATATTCCTCATACAGCGCCAGGACAACTTCCGTATCCGTACCCGTGGCAAAGGTATAACCCTTAGCCACCAGATCTTCCTTCAACTCGATATAGTTAAAAGCCTCACCGTTATAGACGATCCAGAGTGTTTCATCCCGATTCCCGATCGGTTGCGTACCGGTTTCCAGCCCCAAGATGCTCAGCCTGGCATGACCAAGGCAGATATCCCGGTCAGTATAGATCCCCGTTTCATCTGGGCCGCGATGCCGCAGCAAAGTGATCATCCTGGCGACTAGAGGCTCTGAATTCGTTGTTGTATCTGGGCTATAAATTCCAGCTATTCCACACAAAATATATACCTGAATTTCTTATTATTAACATTCGTCAAGGCCGTTCACTTTATCATTTCCATTTTTTATTTGAAATAATTAATTTACATATCAAAAATTCCCTCACCCAGCGGGCAAAATCTGAAATCATTCAATAAACGGACGAAGCGACCCTGAGTTTTTCGCAGGTTCAAATAATGACGAAATCTGCTTTTGGAACCGCACCCTTTCATTCTTGGCTGCTGAGGGTCGAATTCCCAGGGGTGCAGATAAAATACAAACGGTTGTTTCTCAAGTTTGTTTATCCGCCGTAGGCCCCAGCGGGTTGTAGCATATGGGAGCAGACGGAAATATCCGCCACCGGCGATCGGCAGATTTTTCTGCCCAAGACGCAGAGTTGTAATCGGGATCTCACGAATCGATTTTTCGCTGGGGTCGGAAAGTTGACTGGGAATCCAGCGGCTGTCTTGTTTTACCGCATATCCGCTGAACCTCGGCCAATCGGGTATCCCGTAATAATCATGTTTCATCGGGAAAATGCTCGAATCGTATTTATAACCGGCTTCAAGCAATTCATCAAAAGCCCAATCCGTCTGACGGGTAATCGAATAACTGGGAGCACGATATCCTTTGATCTCTCTCCCAATTTGATTTTCGAGAAGCTGTTTACTACGACGGATATCGTCACGATAATCGGAGCGGTTCTGCAATGCGACTCGTTGATGCAGATAGCCATGGCTGGCAATTTCATGCCCCTGCGCGGCAATTCTTTTAGTAATTTGAGGAAATCTCTCGGCAACCCAACCCAGGATAAAAAAAGTCGCCTTTACATCATGCTCATCGAGTATCGATAAAACTGAATCAGTGTTGCGTTCCACCCTGCTCTCTCTGCTCGGCCAAGTTGCAGGTGGCGAAATATTTTCGAATGCCGAAACGTGATAATAATCTTCGACGTCGATGGTCAGGAAGTTAGTGATGGGCATACGGTCAAAACCTTTGTTTCTCGCACCCGTTCTTTTCATTCACTCAAAACACAAAGCCACAGGGAAACCCCTTGAGCTGGTCTTTCCTGCAGTTCTTTGTGCCTTCGTGCCTCTGTGCGAGAAAAGATTCGGCTATGCCTCGCACCCGTTCGCTCTGCTCACTCAAGACACAAAGCCACGAAGAAAACCCTTTTTGTATTTTTCCCCTGCGGTTCTTAGCGCCTTCGTGTCTCTGTGCGAGATATGATCCTCACAAAGACCAATAAACAAGCCCCGCCGCTTCCACTTCGCTGCACTGCAACAGGCTCTTGACATCAACAAGAACTCCTTTGCCGTTGCCATTCGAACAGAACCCCGCCAGACGAGATATGCTCAGTTCGGCAAACGCCTTGTGGCTGACCGCATAGATAATGGCATCGACTTTCCCGATTTTATCCAATTCCGTCAGTTGAAGTCCGTATTCATGCTCTGTTTCATCCGGGCAGGCCAAGGGGTCATGGATCAGCACTTCGATTCCGTATTCCTTCAGCTCCGCAACAATGTCGACCACCTTGGTGTTGCGGATATCCGGGACATCCTCCTTGAAGGTTAATCCGAGCACCAGGACGCGTGCCCCTTTAACAACTTTGCCGGTCTTGATCATTTGTTTGATGGTGTTTTCAGCAACATATTTTCCCATGCCGTCGTTAATTCGCCGACCGGCGAGAATCACCTGCGGCTGGTAACCGATCTGCTCTGCCTTGTGAGTCAGGTAATATGGATCGACACCGATACAGTGACCGCCAACCAGCCCCGGAGTAAATTTCAGAAAATTCCATTTTGTCCCGGCGGCTTCCAGAACATCGCGGGTCGAGATGCCTAATTTATTGAATATCAGCGCCAGCTCGTTGACCAGCGCAATATTCAAGTCGCGTTGGGTATTTTCAATGACTTTGGCTGCTTCAGCAACTTTGATGCTGGAAGCGCGATGAACACCGGCGCTCACGATCATTCCATAAACTTCGGCAACAGTTTCCAGGGTTTCTTTATCCTGCCCGGAAACCACCTTGATAATCTTGTCGACGGTATGCACCTTGTCACCAGGATTGATCCGCTCCGGCGAGTAGCCAACCTTGAAGTCAACACCATTTTTCAGCCCTGATTCACGTTCAAGAATCGGCACACAGATATCTTCTGTCACCCCTGGATAAACAGTCGATTCATAGACAATGATCGACCCCGGCTTCAAATTCTGGCCAATCATTGCCGAAGCCTTAAGCATCGGACCAAGATCGGGGTTGTTATTTTCATCAATGGGAGTTGGCACAGTCACGATAATGAAATCAGCGGTTCGCAACTGAACCGGATCAGTGGTGTAGTTGATACGAGTGCTGGCCAGTTCGTCCGGCGTCAATTCTCCGGTAGCGTCATATCCTTTTGCGAGTTGGCTGACTTTATCGGCATGTATGTCAAAACCAAGGACATCGGCTTTTCGCCCGAAAGCTGCTGCCAGCGGCAGCCCGACATAACCAAGGCCGACCACTGCGATACATGCTTGTCTCTCAATAATTTGTCGTGCAGTAACCAAGGGAGTCTCCTTGTCGATTTAAAATATAAACCTGACTCTGTATTTGACTTGAATATTTGGATTGTGGATCAATCTTAAATGTTAAACCATTTGATCCTATAGGTATGTTTAAAATAAGAAAGAATGTTATTAGATTCTGATTCCCCTTGAAGACAGGAAGGATGCAGATATAGGCCGACAAATCCGGCATCACCGGACATTAAATCAAGCTTTGCTACCCCCCAATTTTCATTTCAAAATGGGCCATTTTTGGCGCGTGATTCCAGGATCAGGCTTTCCTGATGACCGGTTCGTTTTCCGTCAACAAGAATCATCTGCCGCAAACGGTCGATCTGTGAAGAGATCTTTTTTAACTGCTCTTCAAACTGACTGAATTGGCTCTGTTGCTGATTGATCAAATATTCCAGAATGCTTCCCTGACTAGAAAGACGCTCCAGAATCGCCTCCTTTTCCGATCGACTGGCATTCAGCTTGGCGTAGTTTTCCTCAATCTGTGCGAGACGTTCATCCATCGTCGACGGAATCCGCTCTTTGTGGAGCTCAATCTGTTCCGAATCGGTTGAAACGAGCTGAATACCGGGTTCTTCAAAGGAAAGTTCATTAACCGCGTCCTTGACCAGCTCAATATCAATGATCTTGGTTTCTTCGACAAAAGCGGACAGCAACAGAAAATCGCAGATCAAATTGATAAGTCGTGGGATACCGCCGCTGAAGCGATAAATCATGTCAAAAACACCATCATTAAACGTGACACAATTACGGCTTCCGACAGTTGCCAGGCGATGGAAAATGTATTCTTCGGTTTCGTCCCGATTCAGGGGATTCAAATGGCAGCTGATACTGATCCGCTGTCGCAATTGGCGTAATGCCGGTTTGGCGATAATCTGTTTCAGCTCCGGCTGACCGACAAGAATGATCTGGATCAGTTTGAAGCTATCCGCCTCAAGGTTCGACAACAGGCGGATTTCTTCGAGCGCTTCCGGAGAAAGATTCTGCGCTTCATCGATGATAATAATCGGTTGTCGTCCCGCGCTGCATTCAGCAAGCAGGAAATCGTTCAGTTCCCGCAACAGTTGGACCTTATCTTTTCCTTCGACCTTTAGTCCGAAGTCTTCATTGATCATCTCGATCAATTGTTGCGAATCGACCCGGGTATTAAAAATCATTGCCAAGGTCGTATCAGAGCTGATCTTGTTAATGATATCCCGCACCAGCGTCGTTTTGCCCGAACCGACTTCACCAGTCAGCAGGGTGAACCCCGCATGCTCCTGCACACCATACTGCAGGTAACTGAGAGCTTTGCGATGCCCCTTGCTCAGATAGAGAAATTTCGGATTCGGCAGCAGCTCAAAGGGTTTGGCACTCAAGCCAAAATACTCTGTATACATAGATTAGAACCGTAGGGACGCACTCAGGGTAATAATATTGTTCTGATAATCGTTGCTATTAATATCTGAATCATTGGTGCGATAGCGATAGCCCAATGAGGCAAGAACTCGTCGGTATTCATATCCGAGCGAAACGCCGAAGGAGATACGATCGGCTTCTTCGATAATCAGATCTTCAAACTTGACCTTTTCATATTCCGTATCAAAACTGGTGCTGAATGCTCTGGTCAACGGAATTCTGATATCGAACCGCGTGCCATACGATCGATCCTTCCGATCAAATTGTACATAATCTAATTGCCGCCAGAAGATCTCAGCATTGGCCGTCAAACTATTTTTCACATAAGCTGCAGCCAAACTTGCCTCTTTCGATTCAGCCAGCCCATCTGTCGCGGTGGTTGCATAACTTTGATCAAAATTGGCAGTCAAAGACAAGGCCTCTGAAAACCGATAAGACAGATTCAGCAACCAGTGAGTATTGTCTGCATCGAAACCGTCATCATATTCGATCTGTGATAATCCAGCTTCGGCAGAGCCGCTCAGCCGAGGTCCGAACTGTTGTGTCACGCCGACCGTGTAATCTTGCTGATCAAAATCAGCATCATCATTCGACTTATGAGCGGTATAAGAATAGCGAGTGAATACTTCAGTATTTGAAGACAGTTGCTTGACTAAAGAAACCCTGCCCGTATGTTCTTCTGAATCATTCCCCAAGGGGTTAATATAATCAACCCGGTTATAAAAGTAGTCGAATATAACGGAAAAGGTCGGAGCCAGTCGCAAACGGTAAGTTGGCAAAACAGACGTACGATAGACAGTTGTCCTATTTACCGCTTCGTTATAATCAAAACTATTTAAACGATCATCCAGGGTTTCTCTGGCGATGACCTCTGACAAGGTCACATTAAATGGACGGCCCCGAAAAAATACTGCGTTCATATTAGCACGCTGCATATCCTTAAATTCGTTTATGTCCTCTTCGGTGTTATGTTGATATTTGATGTATTGCAGCGAGTAATCCAGCGTCAAATCAACAGACCGAGCCCCATAAACCAAATTGAACCCTGGCTCTATAGTAGTAATCCAATCGTCCTGCTCATTATTGTTATCAAGAAAAACGTTATCGGTATATTCCTGGGCAACATAAAAACGAGGATGGATTTCAACCTGGGCATACGAACCAGGCGCTGATGTCCCAATAACTAACAAAACAAACATAGAAACAACTGAAAGTTTAGAAAGAGTCATATTCCCCACCTTTATCTAAAAAAGAGTTAATAGTAATAATAGTCGTGTTTCTTTAAAAACATGTGGGCATCGTTATAGATAACTCCCAAAAGATTATGTCCCTTAAAATCTTCAATTGTTTTCTGTAGATCTTCCCTGTCCACTCTACCTTCGCGCACCACAAATAGTGTCCCATCCAAAGCTGCTGCCAATATACCCGCATCAGCAAATGGAAGTGCAGGTGGAGTATCAAAGATCACGTAGCGTTCAGGATAGCGATTTTTTAACTCATGAATGATTTCTTTCATCCTGTTGGAGGATAATAAATCGACCGGATCTTCAACAGCACCACCGGCTGGCAATACAACAAGTTTACCCAGACCGGTTTTTATTAACGCTTTTTCTATGGGAAGATTTTCCCGCAGACAATGAATCAACCCGACCTCAGGAGAAATCCCTAAATATTTATGAATCGATGGACGCCGCAAATCAGTATCGACCAACAAAACGCTGTGGTCAAAATCTTTGGCAAGTGATATTGCCAAATTTAATGCCGTCATTGATTTACCCTCTTCGCTGACAGTACTGGTAATCATTACAGCATTTAAAAATTTCTCTCCTTTGGTCAAAGCTATCAATGATGAACGTAGCTTGTTATATTCCTCAATAATTTCAGTTTTTTCATCAGTAATTGCAACCACCATCCGGTTGTCAGTTTTAATCGGGTTGACATCTAAAAGCGAATCCATCCGGCCCTTATCGATCTTCTGATAATGGCTGGAAATACCCACATCTTTGTCTTCTCTGTTATCTGTACCAGGAGAAATACGTTTACTCGATACTTTCTTGAGTGCTTCTTCAATTCTGCTCATAAATAATATTATCTCTGTGGCAACAATTTATTTATGCAATAACAATACGTAAGCAAATACGCCAACAAAACAAATCATATATAATCCCGAACAAGCAGTGAGCAAAATATCACCTCTTCTTCTTCGTTTAATTTCTTCAGGATCGGCAATATTCGGCACAACAGCCAAGACTTCTAAACCCAATGATTCAAGAAATTTTTCGTCCCTCACACGATTATCCAAATTTTCTAGGAAAAAAACGATTCCGATTCCACTTCCCAATCCGCCGACAATAGCGAATAGAAACATTTTCAACATGTTTGGCGAAACCGGGACCTCTGGAAGAACTGCTGGATCTACGATCCGGAAGGTTGATGCCTTATTTCCTATCTCCATTTGTTTCGTTACTTCTGACTGTCCCATTCTTGCCAGCAAGTCATTATAGATAGTCCGATAGGAATCCCGTTCCTGAATGAGAATGCCCAGTTCTTTTTTTGCCGCAGGAACCTCCTGTAATTCATTTTCTCTTTTTGCAACGTTTTGCTCTAATTGCTTTTTTTTCGCATTATCAGAAGAAAGCTCAGCATCGATATCGTAAATTTGCCCCTGAATCTGCTGATGCAATGGATTCATGGACGTCATGGTGGTCGTCTCTCGATCAGAATCTGATTTTTCTGGTGCAGACAGACGTTTCTTGAGACTATCTATTTCAGCTTTCAACCGGATCACTTCCGGATAATTCTCGGTGTATCTGAGCAAAAGAGAATTCAAACGATTTTGCATCGCTGTGAGACGATCTCCCTCTCCCGTTTCGCTGACAAATGCGACTGTTGGCTTAGTTGCCGCAAGTTGCTCAGTTAACTGCTTTTTTTTCGCCCGCAAGGTTTCCAGGTTCAAGTTAATATTTTCTATTTCTGTCGTAAGATTGCGGATATCCGCAAGGGTTTGCGATTCATCGACAGAAAAGTAAATCCCCTGTTTCTTCCGAAAAGCGATAATCTTATCTTCCGCCTTTTCGAGTTTTGCCTTGAAAATTTCAATTTGCTCTTCGAGAAAGCGATTGGCGCCGTAGGTTTCATTACGTTTTGATGAAATATTTTCCTCAACATATTTACCGACTAAGGTATTAATGAATTGCTGCGCAAATACCGGATCTTTATCAATAATTGAAACAGAAAAACGATCCATATTTCGTGTTGTACTTACTGTTATTTTTTTGTTAATTAGATCTGAAATGTAAGCCTGCTGCTTAGCCATGCTCTGAGTAAAAATATTAGAATTAATTTCTTCCAGAGTTTTTGTAACTAAATCACGACTTAATATTGCATATTGCAAAACCCTGATTTTGTCCTCGATATTCGGTGTGATAGCTATTCCTTTAACTAAATCATCAATAACATTTTTTTCCACAAAAACCGTCGTATCTGCCTTATACATTTTAGGCAGGGTAAAACTATAAGCGCCAATTATCGTCATAACTGACAAAGAAACAATAATAAAAATATATTTATGACGATAAGAAGAATATAAATATTTTTTTAATTGTTCAATAAATTCTTGCATTCTCAGACCTTAAAAAAGACTTTCTTCCACAATCACATAGTCCCCGGGAGAAAGCAATACATTGGAATCAATATCTTTCCCTTTTTTTACTTTCTCCAAATCATATTTAGTTTTTGTTTTATCCTTTTTAACAACATAGACCGAATTTTCTTTTGCGAATTCAGTAAATCCACCGGCTCCCAAGATTGCGTCCAACAGCCTCATACCTTCAGTATATTGTATGGGCTGGGGGCTAGCTACTGCGCCAAGCACATAGACACGGTTATTAACATTACTTGGAATAAAAATTACGTCTTCCGCTTTCAGTTCAACATCCCGAGCAAGATCTCCCTCGTAATAAAGTGCGTAAAAATCCGTTTTGATCTTTTTCCCGTCTCTAGACAAATACGCTTTTCTCAAGTCAACCTGACTTAAATCCCCCAATGAGCTCATAAGTTTCATCAATGTCATCTGATTTGTCATATCAACAATCCGTGACAAATTGCCTCCGGTAATGTAAACCCGATTATTTCGAATCTGCTCAACAGAAACGGTTACAATCGGCTGCTTTATATATTCTTTCATTTTCGCGGCTAATTTTTTACTGAGTTCTTCTGGCGTCGTCTTGTCAGCCAAAACATCCCCGACAGCTGGCAAAGTTATCTTCCCATCTGGACGAACCGTAACCGAACGGCTCATTTCAGGAACGCCCCATACCGCTATTTCAAGAACGTCACCTTCGCCAATGACATAATCATCTGAAAAGGCAATTACAGGCTGTATCAACATCAGTAGACAGAATAATCCTACTATTTTGAAAAAGTTCATTTCTATCTCCCACCAAACCCTGAAGTTACAACCCTGACCGTATCTAGAATGATCTTGAAGTCGAGTAAAACGGAGTAATTCTTGATATAAAACAGGTCATAGCGCAGTTTTTCCAGGGCATCTTCCTCAGACGCTCCATACGGATAACGGACTTGAGCCCAACCGGTAACGCCCGGCTTGACAAAATGGCGAGTTGAATAATATGGAATAGTTTTTTTCAGTCGCTCGATAAACGCCAAACGTTCGGGACGCGGGCCGACAAAACTCATATCTCCCTTGAGAACATTATAAAGTTGAGGAATTTCATCCAAACGTGTCTTTCGCATGAATTGCCCGATTCTGGTTATCCGCGGATCTTCTTTCTGTGCCCAAACAGCTCCCGTCTCTTTTTCCGCATCCTGCCGCATGGTTCTGAACTTATAAACAAAATATTCAACTTCCCGTTCCCCCACCCTCAGCTGTTTAAAGATAACTGGTCCCGGGGAATCCAATTTTATCGCCAGTGCAACAAGCGGGAAGAGAGGCGCAGCTAAAATCAGACCGATCCCGGAAAAAAAAATGTCAAAAACCCTTTTATAGCTGCGCATAAAGGGTGTCATTCGAAAACCATGCGTATAGATAAAAGCACTTGGCTGGACGTTCTCAATTAGCAGACGTCCAGTTTGCTGTTCATAAAAAGATGGAGCGTCGAAAACTTCAACTCCTCGGAGTTTGCTATGCATTATTTCTTTGAGCGGCAAAGCTCCGCGTCGTTCCGTTAACGCAACAATGATTTTATGCGGCCGATAATCATGAATTAAGTCACCAAATTCTTTGATGTCACCTACAATTCGACCTTCCGGTACCAGAACTTTTTCTTTGCCGGAAGAGACAAACCCAGTATAGCTATGTGGATTCTCATCATGAGGAAGAATTTCATCAATTTTCCGGGCCAGTTCACCTACGCCAACAATCAATATACGATTTGCAAATCTTGAAGCTCTTGAGAATTTACGGATCAAAAGGCGTAAAATGATCTGACAGACAAGGGTAAGTGACAAAGAGATAAATAACAGCCCACGACCAAATTGCAGTTGGGGAAGCAGGTAAAAAAGTGCTGACAAAAGAAAGAAAGTACTCATTGCCGCAAAAATAGTTCGGCGGACAACATAATCCAAACGTTTAAATCTGATAATTTCAAAGAGCTCAAAAAAGTATGCGGAAAAAGCTACTGCCAGTAAATAGCAGATAATTCTTACCAAACCACCACTATTCAATCCCACCAGACTTTCAAATGATTCAAATCGCAGCAGGAAAGCCAGTACGAGACAGATGTAGGCCAACAGCAAATCTGCGATGACAATAAAAAACTTGGGCCTGATCATTCAATACTCTTTAAAGAGATTTAAGAATTTTAGTTGCCAGTTTTATATCGTCTGCAGATCCGGCAGATAATACCTGTGTCAACAGTTCTTTTGCCGCTTTTTTTTCGCCGGTCTCTGCTTTTGCCATAGCCAGGTGTAATTTAACCGTGGGCATATCCGGGAGAAGCTCATTGGCCTTTTCCAACAGACGCAAGGCATCTTCAGCTCGTTTATTTTTCAGCAACACATATCCCAGAGTATCCATTATACGGGGATCATCCGGTTTAATTCGATAAGCGTTCATCGCGAATTCAAGCGCTTCTGATTCCTGCCCGAAATTATCTGCCAACAAAAAAGCCAGATTATTCAGGGCTGCGACATTATTATTATCGTATTTTAGCGCAGTTCGATAGAGGTCGAGTGCCTTCCCCTTGTCCCCTCTTTGTTCATTTATTATCCCTAAAGACGTGTAGGCTGGGGAAAAACGAGGAGTTTCTTCGACAATTTTTTGGTAGGTCTGTTCTGCCTGCAAACTATTTCCTGAAGCGCCATATACATTCGCAAGTTGCATTTGTAAACGCAGCTTGTTTTGCACATGATTGATTCCTTTAAGCAGAATCTGAACCGCCTCTTGTGGTTGTTTCAAGTTCAGATCCAGCTTGGAAGCCAACAGATAAGGGAAATCCTTATCCGCATCTGATTTCAGCAGGTGTTCTACAAATTGTTTGGCTTTATCCGTTTTCCCGTTTTGAATATATAAGCGAACAAGCAGTTGATTCCCTTTTTCGGGTGCAATTCCCGATAGTCGAGTGTACGTTGATTCTGCATCATCAAACTGCTTTAGGGATTCTTGAAGACCACCCTTCATTTCAAGTAGGGGCGTAGATTCCTTATAAACCTCGAGTCCGCGATTGGCTATTGATAAAGCCCGCGAATAATCTTTCTGTTTAGCCCAATAGGCGCCTGAAGCGAAAAATCCTTTTTCGGTATCCGTTGCCTCTATTTGCTTGTAAACATCCAACATTTGGTCGGTCTTCCCCTGAAGGGAATAAACCGCGGCCATACTGAACAAGGCTTTAAGATTTTTCGAATCGTGAGACAAAATAGATTGGTATTCATCGATCGCCCTCTGATACTCAGATTTTGATGCATAATATGAAGCAACATTGAAGTACGGGGTCAAATAATCAGGATTTATTGATTTAGCTTTCTGTAATGCCTCTAAAGCTTTTTCCGGTTTTTGTTGAGAAAAATATGCTGCAGCCAGGTAATTATTCAACAATGCATCTTTTTTAGAACCATCCATCCCAGCTTGCAGAGCCTCAATTGCAGCAGAATAATTCCTCTGTTTTAAATAGTGAGTTACCAACATCAAACGACTATTTAGCACTTCAGGAGCTACTTCTACAGCCTTCAAAAGATCCGCTTCTCCCTCTGCCTCCTCTCCTGTAGCCATATGGAAAAGACCTATCTTCATATGTGCATCAGCCAGGTTCGGATCTATCTCTGTTGCTTTCTCGAGTTCTGCCATCCCTTCGTCGTATTGACCTTTTGCAAGGTATGCACTCCCAAGAATATTGTGAGCGTAAGCACTATTTTGGTTGTTACGGAGCACTTTCTGAATTTCTATGATCGCGTCATCGATCCTCTTCTGTTTCAGCAGGATCATTGAGATCAGAATCCGGGCGCGTTCAAAATCGGGATTCAGATCCAAAGCTTTTTGAAATTGATTTAGAGCAAGCTCCAACCGATCCAGACCATACTGACTCAGGCCAAGAAAGAAATATGTCAATGGGTGTTGTTGTGACTTCAGTGACGTTTCCAAGGCAAGAATTGCATCTTCGTTCTTACCTTGGCGATACAGCAGCATTCCTTTCAACCGATAGCCTTCGGGTCGATCTTTGAAAGCTGAAATAATATGTTCGACTGTTTTTTCGGCAGCATCCAGATCCCCCATATCTATTTGCAACATTCCAATCATATAATATGCTTGAGGTTGTTTCGGGTCAGCTTTAACCAAGGCCTGATATACTTTAAGCCCGTCATCGCGATGTCCTGTACTGGTTTCTAACCTCGCCAAAAGGTAGTAAGCCTGAACATATTCTTTGTCTCTTTCAATAATTTCCTTCAGGTATTGCCGGGCCTGATCAAAATTTTTACGCTGTATATAAATCTTGGCCAGATTAAAGCGGGGGGCAACCGCATCTGGGTCAATTTTAAGTGCTTTATTGAATAGCTTTTCAGCAGATTCCAGATCGCCGGTTTCTGCATGGGCTAGGCCATACAGGGTCAAAGAATCGACAGTTTCAGAATTAGATGAATGGAATTTATCAAGCTCGAGAAGGGCAGCTTCAGGTTTTTTCTGCTGAATATAAACAGTAGCAAGTTTCAGTAAAATTTTGCTGGCGGAAGGGTTCTGATGCAGCACTTTCTGGAATTCGTTTTCTGCTTTATCCAAATTACCCGCCGTCAGATACGTTTCAGCCAGCTCGGTTCTGGCCTCAAGGTAATTTGGATCTTTTTCCAAGGCATTTTTATATAGAACTATTGCACCACGAAAATTCCCCTGGTCACGAAGATTGTTCCCCTGCTGAAACAATTCCTCTTTGGTTTGCCCACTACAGGCAAAAAGCAAAACAACAGTGAATAGAATCAGAAATCTAGACATATTCCCCACCGATCAAAAAATGAGTTGATATCAAGAAGATAGACTATGAAATGATGTGCCTTTCATTCAGAATAATGAATTGTGAATAGTGATTATTATCGAAAAGATGCAATATTGCAAGCGAATGGGAATGATTTAACAGAAAACAAAAAAAGAAGGTGGTGCGTTCACACCACCTTCTTTTGACATCAACAAGTTATCAGTTTTATATTAAATTTTACGATTTCCTACGCTTCAGGAAGGCAAGCCCCATCAAGCCGGATCCAAGCAGCAGCAGAGTGGCAGGTTCTGGAACGGGTGCAGCATCAAAAGACACATTATCTAACAACGCACCAACGTTATCACTCCCATCATGGTTAAATACAATTTTTACTGTATTAGAATAAACTGTAAAATCACGAGTAATGGTCTGCCATGCATCAGCGGCGCTCAAAGTAAATGTCTCATAATAATCTGAGACATATACACCAACTACAAAAGTGTCTGCAGCACCGCCACGATGATTCCCTGCTATATCAAATGATAAGGTATATTTTTGCCCAGCTACAACACCAATATCGATAGAGGTCAATCTGCCGGCATCAAATGTCGATCCATCAAGGTCAACAGACAATCCGTCAAGGGCTAATTCATCAAAATAACCACCACCAACTAGATCGACCGATCCCAAATCGACGTTCCAGTTACTAAATCCAGCATAATTGGATACTCCTGAGCCCGAATTTTCGGCATTAAAATTATCCGAAAAAAGTGGTAACGCCATAGCACTACCCGCAAAAAACAGGAATGACAAAAACACCAAAAAAACAACTTTTTTCATAAAACTCTCCTTCCCTCCGAGTGGCAATATTTTAGTTTCGCTTTGAGTGAGCAAACTACATGCCAAAATAAATTTTCACTGCAATACTGCTAGTTAGAGATGTATAGCGGCCTTAATATTCAATCTTGTAAAATAAACCGACAAAGGTATTTTTAATTATTCTGACATCAAGTCAGCGCTTGCTTCGCTTCGAGTCGCCCCTTCGACATAATGTAAAAGCCCGACCACAAACGTGATCGGGCTTTGATTTCGTTGGTGCCGAAGGGGAGACTCGCCCACTCTGTCACCGCCATCACGGCGGTTCCGGCGTAGGCTCCCCTCCGCTCGCTGACGCAGACATCCCTGTCTGCTTCTCTGACATCTAGTCAGCGCTCGCTGCGCTTCGAGTCTCCAACAAAACGGTCAGAAAAAAACCCGCTGCCTTGCGGCAACGGGTATTTTTCTAATTGGTGCCGAAGGGGAGACTCGAACTCCCACGTCCCTACGGACACTAGACCCTGAACCTAGCGTGTCTACCAATTCCACCACTTCGGCATGAAGCGAAGGTGTTTATAGCAAATGGGTTTTGCTATTGCAACAAAAAATTCAGCGGAGGCGGAGCTTTAAAACCGGCCTATTCCAGTCTCAACGGCTTGACCACTAAGGTTTTATGATGTCTGACCGTAACCAGGCCGGGCTTGGCGCCCTTCGGTTTTCGCACATTTTTCGGTTCGGCGAGCATGACCTCCACCTTCGTATTACCCCGGGCCTTTGAATAGCCGGCGGCCAACGCAGCGGCATACTGAACATCCTCATCCGCAAAACCATCACGTGTATTGTTTCCCTTCAGGACCAGATGTGCTCCAGGATTTTGATAGGCATGAAACCACAGGTCGCCAGCCTTCATGACCTCAGAGGTGACATAATCGTTCTGTCGGTTGCTTCTCCCCCAGTAAATCTTGTGCCCGTTGGGACTGACCGCTTCTTTCGGGTGTGTAGCTGTTCTTTTCTGTTTCCCGGCATAGCGGTCCTTTTTCCCCTGCAAGAGGCCGTTTTGCCGGCATTCCAATACAAGATCTTCAATTTCCGCCGCTGTCGAAGCTTCTCTTGCCTGAAAATCTATCGATTCGAGCCAGGCCAGTTCATCTTGTGTTTCCTGCATCCTGCGACGGCTGTGCTCCAGACCACGCTTGGCTTTTTTGTATCGTTTAAAATAGGATTCAGCATTATCCTGGGGGCTCAAACGGGAGTCCAGGGAGATTGTCACTCCTATGGCGGGTTGAAGATAATGATCCAATACTTCAACCATCTCCATCCCCCTTTTTACGAGATGCAGATTTGCCAGTAACAGGTCGCCCAACTGTTTGAACCTTTCGAAATTTTCCTGCCGACCCTGCTCTTCCCTGATCTTATCAAGTCGCCGCTTCAGCTTTTTTTGCTGTTTAATTATTGCTGCTTGAATGACTGAAGCTAAGTCTGTTTTGTTTTCAGTCAGATGCCCCTGACTGTAAAGTTTCTCGACAAGCGTATTGGCTGACAGTTCTCGATCATCCCCCTGCTCAGACATGCCCTTATCATTCACAAGTTCAGACCCAAAAGGCAACTGGTAAGGCTGCCCCGGGGTCATCTGGCGATGATTCCCGTTTCCGGAAATACGCTTCAAAGAATCGATAATTATATTGTTATTGTCGAGCAGTAGCATGTTACTGCTCCGTCCGGTCAGTTCGACGATCAAAGTGTTCTCCCCTTTGAGACCGGAACAATGGATCGCGACGATGCGGTCATTATTCAGCACTTCGAGTCTGAGGAACCGTGATACCCGGGCGCGTAGAAGTTGGCAAAAACGGGGTGGGGTGAAGGGGTTAGGATAGCTTGCAGTCGTAAGGTGGATACGGCTGTCTACTGGATCTGCGGATATAAGCAACCGCACATTTTCCTTTCCGGTCCAGAGCCGAAAAATTATAATATCCGCTGCGGGTTGATGGATCTTATCCACCCGAGCGTTGACCAGCTGTTCGGAAAGCTCTGCAATCACCTTTTTCAGCAGATCAAATTTCATATCAAGTCATGCCCTTCGCCGTTTCCATAAAATCTTAAATATGAGGTAGAATATCTGCTTGCGATCTCTGTTACCTGCTGCTATAGATAACAAACATTTTCTTTACCATTTTACTACTAAACATATCAGTCGTTTCTATCACCAAACAAGGAGTGAACTATGTCAGAAGAGCCCAAATACCACGACGGCACCCTGGCCCTGCATGCTGGGCAGATTTCCGATCCCACCACAAATGCCCGGGCGGTTCCGATCTACCAAACCTCATCCTATACCTTCAATTCAGCCGAGCACGCCGCCAACCTGTTTGCCTTGAAGGAAATGGGAAATATCTACACCCGCCTGATGAATCCCACCACCGATGTGCTGGAAAAACGCCTGGCGGAGCTTGACGGCGGGGTCGGTGCGCTGGGTTTGTCCTCAGGTTCTTCGGCAGTGACCCTGGCGATCCTGAATATCGCCAAAGCCGGCGACAATATTGTCTCCAGCAGTTCTCTTTACGGCGGCACTTATAATCTGTTCAACCATACCTTCAAGCGGATGGGAATTCTGGTCAAATTCGTCGACAGTTCCAATCCGGCCAATATCGCTGCAGCAATCGACGAGAATACCAAAGCTGTCTATGTTGAATCGATCGGCAATCCGCAAAACAATATCGATGATTTCGAAGCGATCGCCAAGATCGCTCACGACAACGGGCTGCCGATGATTGTCGACAACACTGTCACCACGCCGATTCTGTTCAAACCGATCGAGCACGGAGCTGACATTGTTGTTTACTCTCTGACCAAATTTATCGGCGGCCACGGCACCAGCATCGGCGGCGCGGTGGTCGACAGTGGAAATTTCGACTGGTCGAGCGGTCGTTTTCCGGAATATACCACGCCCGACCCGAGTTATCACGGCCTGGTCTATCACGAAGCCCTCGGCAACTTGGCTTACATACTGAAAATGCGCATCACCCTGCTGCGCGACATGGGTCCCTGCATGTCGCCGTTCAATGCCTTCCAGTTCCTGCAGGGACTGGAGACACTGCACGTGCGGATGCCGCGTCACTGCGAAAACGCCCTGAAAGTGGCCAGATTTCTTGAACAGCACGACCTGGTCAGCTGGGTCAACTATCCGGGGCTGGAAAGTCATCGCGACTATCAAAAAGCCCAAAAATACCTGCCCAAAGGACAAGGCGCCATCCTCGGTTTTGAGATCAAGGCCGGACTCGAAGCTGGTAAAAAATTCATCGACAGCGTTCAACTGGCCAGTCACCTGGCCAATATCGGCGACGCAAAAACCCTGGTCATCCATCCGGCGTCGACAACCCATCAGCAGTTGAATGCCGAACAGCAGAAATCGGCCGGCGTCACTCCGGGCATGGTTCGGGTTTCGGTCGGCATTGAAGATGTCGAAGATATCATCGCTGACCTCGATCAGGCGTTGAAGGCAACCCTCTGATTCCTTTCAGATCTCCAAGTGATAACGGCGGGCACTCAGGTGTCCGCCGTTTCTGTTTTGAGTTCCGTTCTCGATTATGCTAACCTCCCGCGCCATGCAAGGTACTGAACATTTCAACATCGTCCTGATCGAACCGGAAATCCCCCCCAACACAGGGAATATCGCCCGCCTCTGCGCCGCTACCGGGACCCACCTGCACTTGGTCGGGAAATTGGGATTTTCTCTCGATGACAAACATCTCAAGCGGGCCGGGCTCGACTACTGGCCGGAAGTTAAACTGCTGAGGTGGGAATCACTGGCAATACTGCAGCAGGCTTACCCTCAAGCTAGATACTGGTTTACCTCAAAAAAGGCCACCAGAAGCTATATTGAAGCCGACTTCAAACCGGGGGATTTTCTGGTATTCGGCAAAGAGACCCTGGGGTTGCCGGAACCTTTGCTCGACGAACAGGTTGAACGCAGCTTGCGCATCCCGATCTTTTCACCGGCCGTACGCAGTTTGAACCTGGCCAACTCCGCAGCGATCATTCTCTACGAGGCCCTGCGCCAGACCAACCGATTGGGGTAAAAAGCCGGGGAGATTTTCCCCGGCTTTTTTACTTCAATCGTTAGCTGTAAGCTATAAGCCGTAAGCTATAAGCCGTAAGCCTTGAACCTTGAACCTTGAACCTAGTGCCTCGTGCCTGCCCTATATCAACCCCAACAGCTTGCTGCTGCGTTCCAGGAAACCGGCCATCCGTTCTTTGCCGATGGCCTGTTGCGAGAGCAGAGCCAGGTCGTAGATCTGCTCGATCAGCAGGCCGGCCTTCTCATCGTCTCCGGCCTCCTGCAGCTTCAACACCTTGTCGACGGCAGTACTGGCGGTATTCACCAGCAGGGTATGCTCGGAGAACAGGTCCGCCGCTTCCCCTTCCAGATTCCCCATCATCCGGGTCATTTCCTTGAAACGACGCGAATGTTCGTTGAGCAGGATCATTCCCGGAACCGAATCATCCTTCAATGTCTCAATCCGGATGGTCAACCCCTTGATATCCAACCCCTCCTTGAATATCTGCTCGATACGCTCCTCCCGGCTCTTGGCGTCGGCGCCGCTGACCAGTTTCTGACTGGCGTCATGTTCCAGCAGGTTTTCAGTTACGTCTGAATCGACCCGCTCGAATTTCACGTCGCTGTTTTTCATCTCCAGGAACTGGATGAAATGGTTATCGATCATCGCATCAAGGATCAAAGCCTCAAGCCCCTGCGCTTTGAACAGCTTCAGGTAGGTGGCCTGCGCACCTTCGTCGTTGGCATAATAGACCTTGTTCTCATGCTTGCCTTTGGCGCGTTCCAGGTAAGCGGGGAGTGTGGTGTATTTTTCTTCAGCGGTACTGCGATAGATGATCTGGTCTTTGACCTTGTCGTAGAACTTGTCTTCCCGCATCATGCCGTATTTGACAAAGGTATGGATATCTTCCCAGATCGGAATAAAAACCTCGCGATCTTTTTTTGCCAGTTCCACCACCTTTGTCGCCACCCTGCCGCTGATCACCTCGCGGATTTTGCGCACCTGCGGTTCGTTCTGCAAATAGCTGCGTGAAACATTGAGCGGCAGATCGGGCGCATCCAGACATCCCTGCAGCGGCATTAGAAATTCCGGGATCAGTTCCGGGCAATTATCGGAAACGAAGACCTGATTGCAGAACAGCTTGATGTGGCTCTTGGTGACATCGAACTCGTTGGTCAGATGGGGAAAATAGAGGATCCCTTTCAGGTTGAAGGGGAAATCGATATTCAGATGGATCCAGAACAGCGGGTCATCCGACAGCGGATAGAGTTTTCGGTAAAACTCCTTGTACTCGTCATCACTGATCTCGCCGGCACTACGAGTCCAGAGCGGGTTCTTGTCGTTGACCTCTTCCCCTTCCAGGCAGATCGAAATCGGCAGAAAATTACAGAATTTCTTGATAATCGCCCGCACTCGATCAGCTTCAAGAAACTCTTCCTCTTCCTTGTTCAGGTGCAGAACAACCTCGGTGCCGCGCTCTTGCTTGTCAGACTCCCAGAGTTGGTAACTGGTATTCCCGGCACACTCCCAGTGGGCCGGGATGGCGGCATCCCGATACGACAGGGTGCGAATCTCCACCTTGTCCGCAACCATGAAACTCGAATAGAAGCCGAGGCCGAAATGACCGATGAGCTGATTCTTGTCCTCAAGTTCTTTGAATTTTTCGATAAAATCCTCAGCGGACGAAAATGCCACCTGATTGATATATTTGCGGATTTCATCGGCCGTCATGCCGATTCCGTTATCACTGACGGTCAGCGTCTTGTTTTTCTTATCGATACGGATATCGATCTTATACTCGTCACTGAGCTTAAGTCCTTCGACCAGATTGATGTTCTGCAGTTTATGAATCGCATCAACGGCGTTGGAAACCAGTTCCCGTAAAAAGATATCCTTGTCGCTGTAGAGCCATTTCTTGATGATCGGAAAGATATTTTCCGTATGTATGGAAATGGCGCCCTCTTCCCTTTTCATCTTGTCCGACATAGTTTATTCCTCCTTGCTGATTTTTTGGCGGCCCCAAAGATAAAAGTCCCTGCTGCACTTTGTCAAGTCCCAGCAAAAAACCCGCATCGGAAAACGATACGGGCCTTGAATCGATATTTATGAAGAATATCAAAAGCTGACGGAACCGACAATTCCCCGGCACAGAAAGTAGACGGCAAACATCATCGGTATAATCACATTGGACAGAAAGTGGATCAATAGTCCACGGCTTCGACCCCAGACCTTTTTCATTGCCGTCAGACGAAAATATTCATTGTCGGCCATCAGTCGCAGCAGCGAAACAGTCACCACATAGAGGGCAAAGACTGCTTTAATCAGATCCAAATCCGCGCCCATTACAACCTCCGAACAAACAGCATTTGAATAAACTGTAGCAAAGGGGCAGAGAAATGGCAACAGTCCGTTATTACAAAAGTTTTATAAATATCTACATACATGTGTCAGTAGGTCGACAGTATACATTCACCTCATCGGTAAGCTGTGGACAGGACAGGAGAAGATCAATTTTCCGTCATAAAATGGCATTCGTAAAGATCTTCAAGAGTTTTGAGATGACGGGTTTCATCACCAAGCAGCCGCTTAAATACCGGAGCCATCGGCGCCCCTTCACAGCCCTTCATCAGCCGCTGATAGAAATCGATCGCACCCTTTTCCAGGTGGATGGCATACGCGAGTGCTTGCCGGCCGTCAGCCTTGGGACTGATCTCCTTCTGCTCCAGAACATAATCGAGATTCATGGTCGGAACTTCCTTGACCATCTCGGCGCTGTTCTTGTTATAGCCATCCAGCAGAGCCAGTTCGAGTTGCTGCTTATGCTGAAGTTCGTCAGCCGCCGCATCTCGCAGGATCAATTTGGCGGCGCGGTCATTAACTATCCGAATGGCATGAAGGTAACTGCGAAACCCTTCTTCTTCCATCTCAATCGCTTTTTCCAGAGCGGCCTCATAGGTATAGCAAACACCTTCTTCTAAACCCATTTTTTTCTCCCGTTCAATCGAAGTATTCAATAAATCACGATATAGCCATGCTTTTCGGCTATTTTAGATATCTCCAGCACATCCTTGATCTGATAACTGGAACCGTCCAGGTTGAAGGTATACCCGCCTTCTGGGTTTTCACTGGCCAGGCTGATCAGATACTCAAAGCTAGCGGTTTTAATCGTTTCCATAACCACCCTGATAGAGGAAATTATCAGAGGGAAATATTACCATATCGATGCTGCAAAGTCACTCACCAATGATCTTTACCAGAACCCGCTTACGCCGGCGGCCGTCAAACTCACCGTAAAAAATCTGCTCCCAGGGACCGAAATCAAGCTGTCCACCGGTAACAGCGACGACCACTTCACGCCCCATGACGGTCCGCTTCAGATGAGCATCACCGTTGTCTTCACCGGTATTGTTATGCTGATAACGGCTGACCGGCGCGTGCGGCGCCAGTTCCTCTAGCCAACGTTCAAAATCATTGTGCAATCCCCGTTCATCATCATTAATGAAAACCGAGGCCGTGATATGCATGGCATTACAGAGCAGCAGCCCCTCCCTGATGCCGCTTTCCCGCAGACAGTTGACGACCTGAGGGGTAATATTCCGTAATTCCCGGCGGTTTTGAATTTCGAACCAGAGCTCCTTACGATAGGATTTCATAACTGCCTCCCGATTGTTCTAGGATTATAATAAGCAAGATTCTGTAATAATTACATGCAGCTAGGATTCACATTAAAACATAAATGGACAAAAAAACTGACAACTATTGACAATAGTGTAATATTTTCTATATAAAGCACGCGGCGCGGTTGACAAACGGAATTTTCAACCGGATTGGAACATATCAATTTTAATGACAAACATTATGTCAAACAAATTTATTCAATTACTGTTCTTGATGCTCTGCACGCTGTTGGCCAGCTGTTCAGACAGTGCCGCGCCGATTTACCAGGGCCCCTATATCAAGGTTCTGAATACAACTGCCGTGGAAGATCTGGACGCGGAATTTCATCGTTACAGATATCAGCTTGACAATCTTGAGAACGGTGTACCCCCATTGATTCTCGAATCTCTCCCCAAAGACCTCCCGCTGCTCAGTTCCAACCGCGAAAAGAAACAGTATTTCTGCAAATTGATCCTGCCGATGATCCTGCTGGCTAACGAGGAAATCAAAAAGGAAAGAGCGCAGGTTGAAGAATTCAAACGACTACTCGATCAGGGAGAATCTCTGGACAAGTATCAATTGCAAATCCTCGCATATCTGAAAAAACGTTACGAAGTAAATAGCAAACCCGGTTCTCTGTCCGCGTTGATTGATATTCTGCTGCGCCGGGTCGATATTATTCCCCCCGACCTGGCTTTGGCGCAGGCAGCCAATGAATCGGCCTGGGGCACCTCGCGTTTTTCCCAATCCGCCAATAACCTGTTCGGCGAATGGACGTTTATCCCGGGAACCGGAATCATTCCCGAGGATCGTCCGGAAGGCGCCACTTACGAGGTGCGCCGTTTTAAAACCATCTACGCGTCGATCCGTTCCTATCTTCGTAACCTGAACACTCATGCCGCCTATAGAGAACTGCGGCAACTCCGCGCTGAAGCCAGGGGGGAATCAATTCCTCTCGACGGAATCAAACTTGCCGAAGGGCTGTTCCGCTATTCAATTCGTGGCGAGGAATATGTCAAAAACCTGCAGTCATTGATCCGTCAGAACCGCCTTACCCGTTTTTCCGGGGCCAGCCTGAGACTGCGCAGCTGATTCAGCGACCGGCGCCTGCAATTCGACCGACACCGGCGAAACGGCTTTGATCCAAAGATGGCTGTACCAGTGCCACCCACCCCTCTTATCCTGTGCCGTTAGCGTGAATTTGTTTCTGCGCCCGGCAAGTGGCTGTTCAGCCACAACCCGAAACCACCCCTTCCGGTCAGCGACCGGCTCCGCCTGACAGCTGTTTTCGCCCTGAACAAAGCAATTGATCTTGCGCAGATCAACATCTGAGCCATCGATTTTCAATAATAATTCCGGCGGATTCTTTTCACCGAGCAACGGGCTAAAAGGTTGTTCTTCAGCAACAATCAATGGTTTCATTCCCAATTTGCTCTTGAAACCATCGAGAGTGGCATAGGGGCCGCCCATCGGAAAACGGGGCAGCACATAGCGATTAAGTCCCGCGTAAATGACCCCGGATTGCTGGGCAAAGGCCGCCTTGAAACCGAGTTCTTCAACGATATCGATCAATTCAGGAATATATTCGCCATAGGGGTAGGCGAAGACCGTCGGCCGGAAACCCAGATGCCGCTCAAAAGCATCCTGTGCCTTGAGAATGTCTTTGCGTACCCGTTCACGCCACTTGGCGACAGTCTCACCGGCTTTAAGTTCAACCAGATAATCATGAGTCGCCGTATGGTTGCCGATCTCGACCCCCTCTTCGTGCAATCTCTTCAACTGATCCCAATCAAGATATCCAGGTGAACCGACCGCGTCGGAATTGACAAACAGCGTCACCGGAAATCCAGACTTGCGCAGTATCGGCATGGCGACTTCAGCAAATGAGACAAAAGCATCGTCGATACTGAGTGCAACTCCGTGCTCCGGGAGAGGTTCGCCCGCTTCAAGCCGCCGGGCGATTTCTCCATGAGTGATCACTGGATAATTCCGTTCTTGCAGGAAATCCAATTGGGCCTGAAAAACCTCAGCGGAAATATTTGTTGAAGGATAACGGAAATCGTTAAATCGGTGGTAAATAAAACTGTTCACTTGCCCCGCCGCCGGAGCAACCGACGGCAGAACCGCAAGCAGAAGCAGAGCAATACAAGTGGTGATGGCTCTGGTCATGACAGGACCGATCCGATCGGATTATGAGGAACGAACTTTGTTCCGTAAATATCGGCGAATGGTGTTGCGGGCCTTCGGGGTTATTGCCCATTCCAGCCATTTCGGAAGAACTTCCGGCTTTTCAGACGTTTCAACAGCAATCTGATCGCCATCCAGCAACCGGGTTTTTAACTGACGGGTCCGACCATTGATCCGGCCGCGGCGAGCATGCAGGCCGAGTGATTCATGAATTTCAAAAGCGAAATCGAGTAAACTGCTTCCTTCCGGAAGGGTGCGTATTTCACCTTGCGGAGTATAGACCTGGATGGTGGTCGATGCCAGCTGCAAAGATTCGGTGTCGAAAGCCGATTCGCCTTCCATCAGCGACTTCATCAGCTCGCGGAAGTTATCGTGACGGAACTTGAAACCGGGTGCCAGCACGCCTGAATCGTTGAACCGGTACAGTTTGCGGGTGGTAATTTCGACCCGCAACCGCTGTTCATCGACTTGGACGGTTGTTTTCAAGGCTTGATATCCATGCTTTGAACTCATATTCAGATGGTCGCGTAGTTTACCCGGAATCGGCGGGAACATCCCGTGAAGCAGGCCAAGAAAGATATAGGCGTCCATCATCCGATCAACCTGCACTTCAAGAGTATAAAGCGTAGCAAAACCACGCTGAACTGCCTGGGCGGCGGCGATCGAGAATGGCCTCCAGCGATCCGTCAACTGAACGGTTAACTTCTGCTGTTCACAGGCATTCATGATTTTTGCCCGGGTTTTGCGCAGATAGTTGGCATTCTCTTTCTTCAGCTGGTCGATTTTTTGATTGTAGATCTCACCGCGACGCGGATAGAGAAGATTGCAGGACAGAGATTCAAGCTCGGTGGCCACGTAGCCCATCCCCAGATGCTGGGCCAGGGGGACATAAACCGTCCGGGTTTCTTCAGCAATCAGATGCTGTTTTTGCTGCGACAATGCATCGATCGTCAGCAGATTATCAATCCGGTCCCAGAATTTGAGACAGAGGACGCGAATATCATCTATCGCAACCAGAACGGTCTTCTTGTAGGTCTCTTTTTTCAGTTCCTCACGCGTCATCACCTCGGACGTCACCTTGGTTAATCCATCCACCAGATGCGCAACCTCGGAGCCGTATTTTTGTTTTACTTCTTTCAGGGTTACCGGCGTATCTTCCACCACGTCATGAAGTAAGGCGGCAATCACCGAAGGGAAATCCATCCAGTGGCGAGCAGCCAGATGGGTGACCCGGAGCGGATGAAAAATATAGGGTTCACCCGATTTTCGCAACTGTCCCTTATGGGATCTTCGTGCGTCTTCCATGGCCATTTCAACCCGATGAATCTCAAAATCGAGCTCCTCTTCCGAGAGACCGGCACCGTAATGAGTGACCAGCAGCTCCATGATCTCGGTGATCATCCGTTGCTCTGTTTTTTCGTTAAACACGACCATAATGTTCTAACTTGAAAACTCCCCTCGAAAACAAGCCGGACTAACCCGGTGGCCAAGCCATATCCCGGCCGCCCAGCAAGTGAAAATGCAGATGCCAGACCGACTGCCCTCCCGCTTCATTACAATTGTTCACCACCCGGAATCCGTCCTCGGCGAATCCAAGGTCATGGGCCAGCTTGCCGGCAACCTGATAGATATGTCCGATCAACTGGTTGTCGGCCGTCGTCAGGTCGAGGGTGGTGCGGATATGTTTGCGGGGCATGAGCAGCAGATGATGCGGGGCCTGGGGATTGAGATCCTCAATGGCAACGATCTCTTCGTCCTCATAACGGATCGTCGCGGGAATTTCACCTGTGGAGATCTTGCAGAATATACAGTCAGAAGCCATAAGTTCCCCTTTCTGTCTCGTAATCAGATCCCTTGATAGAATTTTGGATAGTAGCAAACATTTTTGCTGCAGCCTATCCTAAAATGCGGCTGTCTCATCCCCAGTCCTCAACCAGGGCTCCCCCGCCATCTTCGACCTGAGTACCCACAATTATCAGGAACTCCCAGGATTTATTGCAGCCGCAAAACGTGATCTCCGTCCTGGTCAGAATCATCTCCCCGGCCACCTCAGGAGGTGGCAGAACAACCGGCATATCTTTACCTTACCCCTTGTACGGTTTTTCCACCAGTTCCTAATGAAGCAGGTTGTTCAGGCAATTTCACCGGAAAATCTCCAGGGACCGGCGTCGCCAATCAATACCTGCATCATTTCACTCCCCTTTTTTAAGATGGATCAGAAACTCGCGATTCCCCTTCGGTCCGAGAATCGGGCTTTCAATAACACCCAGCACCCGACAACCGAGATCAACCGCAAGATTCTGGATTTCGATTATAACTTTTTCGTGCAGTTGCGCATCCTTGACGACGCCTCCCTTGCCGACCTGTCCCCGGCCGACTTCAAACTGCGGTTTGATCAGGGCGATGATATCGGCTGCAGGGGTCAACAACTGCAAGGTGCTGGGCAGGACTTTCGAAAGAGAAATAAACGAAGCGTCGATAACCGCCAGAGAGGGAGACTCTCCCAGCGTTTCTGCAGATAGCTGACGGATATTGCAGCGTTCCAGGTTAATCACCCTGCTGTCCTGGCGCAGCGTCCAGGCCAGCTGACCATAACCGACATCCACGGCAAAAACCTTAGCGGCGCCGTTCTGCAGCAGGCAGTCGGTAAAGCCGCCGGTCGAAGCACCGACATCGATCGCGGTCCGCTCCCTGACCTCGACAGAAAAACTTTTTAACCCTTCAGCCAGTTTTAAGCCGCCGCGAGAAACATATGGATGATCCTCCCCCTTCAGCCGCAGCTCAGCGTCGACAGCAACACGCTCACCGGCCTTATCGACCATATGTTCATTGACAATGACTTTTCCGGCCAGAATCAATGCCCGCGCCCGTTCCCGGGAAGCAACCAATCCTTGCTGAACAAGCAGCTTATCAAGTCTTTCCTTCATCACTCCTCTACCGAAATCGAATTTTAAACAAGCTAACATATTAAAATCACGGCTGCCAAGCGACAAGCAACGGTCCGGAAAATTCCCCTGTTCAACAAAAAAGGGAGGCGAAATGCCTCCCTTTTTTGTTGGATACCAACGCTCCGATCAACTCACAAAATAATCGCGGTTCTCAGAAAAGGTTTCACCGACCTCTTCCAGTGCCTGTTCAACATCAGTTTCATTCAATTGCAAAGCTTTTGCGCCGAGGCAGCCAGCCACGTCCAACTCTTCATCAGCTTCACGCTGTCCGATTCCAAGCCGACGGCAAACCCGATCGGCGAGATTGACCGTCGCCGTCAAACGAAACAGCCCTTCACAATTGTCTTCTTCTTCCTGTGCAATCTTGAGATCTTCGTGGTGCAGGGTTGTCATGACCAGAGAGCGGTTGAAATTCCATTTATCCAATACCGCCGCGCCGACAACGGCATGCGCATAGGGGAAAAACCGGCCTTCCAGATCGGAGTATTTTCCGCCACCGACATAGGCCGCTTCAGCCAGTGAACGGAACGCCTCCGGGTCACTGTAATTCATGACGATTTTGCCGAGATGACGGAATAACCCGGCAAGAAAAGCCTCCTCCGGATCGGCCGAAGAAAATTTACGCGCCAGGATCCGGCAACCGATGGCGCAGCCGATCGAATCTTCCCAGAGCATTTTCTCCAGCAGCCCGTAAGATTTGTTCATCCCTTCCAAGCTGGCCGCCAGGACCAGGCTGCGTAAAGTCCGTTCCCCGACAATGGCGACTGCATGATCGAGGGTCTTGATCTGCCGTTTCATGCTGTAAAAAGCTGAATTCGCCACTTTCAACAACCGGGCGGAAACCGCCGGATCACTCGAAATCGTCTCTCCCAATCTGCTATAGCTGATATTCGGATCACCCAATAGTTCCAGAACCTTGGTGGCGACCTTTGGCATCGGGGGCAGATCACCGATGGACCGCACTACGGATTGAAAATCTGTCGTCATCCGGAACTCCTTCAAAATAATTATGATAGTCGCTTAATTATATCAGACTTTTTGAACGATAGCAGCCATTAATCGAGAAAAAGATCCGGGAAAAGCGGTTGGCCGGAAGCCACAGCGTAGGAAGAAAAATCGTCGATGCCCTCTTCTCTTAACACCTCCTCGTCGATCAGAAACTGTCCCGTGCAACTCCGGCTGTCCCGGCAGAGAATCGCCTGCGCGGCATCCGCCATGATTTTCGGTCGGCGACAATTTTCCGGTGGTACCAAACCGCCGAGCATGGCAAGAGCCGCAGTATAAATCACGGTTTTCGGCCAGAGGGCGTTGACCGCGACCCCTTGGTCGCGAAACTCCTCGGCCATCCCGAGCACGGTCATGCTCATGCCGTATTTGGCCATGGTATAGGCGGTATGATCACAGAACCAGCGAGGATTGAGATTGAGCGGCGGAGCAAAGGTCAGAATATGCGGATTATCAGCCTGCAACAGATACGGCAGGCAGACCTGACTGACAAGAAACGTCCCGCGGACATTGATCTGGTTCATCAAGTCAAAGCGCTTCATCGGGGTTTTCAAGGTACCGGCCAGGTAGATGGCGCTGGCGTTGTTGATCAGGATATCGATCCCGCCAAAGACCTCAACAGCCTTGCCGACGGCAGCGATGACCTGTTCTTCTTCGCGGATATCAACCACCAACGGCAACGCCTGGCCGCCGGCGGCTTCGATCTCCTCGGCCGCTGTATAGATTGTTCCCGGCAGCTTCGGGTTTTTGCGCGCGGTTTTTGCGGCAATAACGATGTTGGCCCCGTCCTCAGCAGCCCGTTTTGAAACTTCCAGCCCGATTCCCCGGCTGGCGCCAGTGATGAAAAGAGTCTTCCCAGCTAGAGAATCCATTCAGAATCTCCAATTAATTATAGAAATCAGAATAGCGGAGGAAATAATTCCTTCTGATCTGCAAGAATGATGATATATAATAAGCCGCTTAAGCCGCTGAGATTTTATCATGAAGCTTTCAAACATGTAATTTCCTGATTCTTCTGCCCAAGGAGAAAGCAAACATGCTGAACATTATACGTTTGTTGCCCCTACTGTTGTGTTTCTGTACCCTGCTCGTCATTCCGGTGATGTCTACCTTCTCATATGCAGACAGTCTGCATTTTCGTTCAGATACAGTTCTGCGCTATTTTGAAAGAGACACCGTCCAGAAAACAGGGCAGCAAGTAACTCCAGCCTATCAGTATTTCACTTTGGACACCAGCAAAGACGAGCCTGGCGGGTTGACCTTTCACGGTCAGGGCTGGGGGCGCATCGATCTCAATGACAGCAAATATTATTCAGACCAGACCGATGGAGACCTGAACTACGCCTATCTGGAATATTCTGCTCCGGAAACAATCTTCAAAGCCCGATTTGGACGCCTGTCCGTCTACGATGGCGGAGGCAACGAATCGCTTGATGGACTCTGGCTTTCAACCGCACTGGGACAGTACGTTTCACTATCATCTTACGCCGGACTTCCCGTTGGCCTATCGACATCCGCCGGCCGCGATGGTGACAGTATTTTCGGCGGCCGGATCGCCTTCCACAAAGGTTCGGATTACGAACTTGGTGTCTTTTACAAATCCCTTGACAACAACAGCAAGACGCAGGAGCAGTCCCTGGGTTTTGACCTGTTTGCCAATCTGCCGATGAACAGCCGTTTTTATGGCAGCTCAACACGCAATATGGAGACCGATGGCTGGTCTCAACATCTTTACGAACTCCGCATTCCGATTGATAACTTTACCGTACGCCCGTACATCGAATCTATCAATTATAATGATTTCTTCAATACAGGCACAACAACACCGAATCCATTTCGACTACTAAGCACTAGCGATGAATCACTGACCACCGCCGGCTTGGACGCGACCTGGAAATATTCAACTGACTGGGCTTTTGGCGGGAAAATCAAGCAGTATTCCTACGACCAGAATGACGCTTCGCAGTATGCCAGCTTGTTGGCAACCTGGAGTAACGAGGACAATGGTCTGGCGCAGGCTGGTGGAGAGATCGGCTACCTGAAGGGTGACGCGGCAAACAACGATTATGTATTGCTTCGGTTGTACGGCTATACGGAACAACTCAGCGGATCTCTCTGGTTCGACATCATCAGTGCCGACCTCGTTTATGCTATTTATGACCAGGATATTTTTGGAGAAAGCACCTCACTGTTCAGCTCACTCAGCCTCGGGAAAAACTTTTTTGACGATTCGCTGAAACTGACCCTGTCGGGAGATTACAGCCAAACTCCCTACTTTGATAAAGATCTCCGGGCATTGATAAAAATATCCTATCTTTTCGATTTCAACATGTAATTCTGGGTGAAGACAACAAGGAGACCACTTATGGTTAGACTGAAAGCGATTCTGCCCATTTGCATTATCTGCTTCATTATCATTCTTTCTGCCTGTACCGAACGACAGTTAATGCTCGCGCATCCGTCCGCTGAAGAATCGGGTATGGGGAAACGACCGCCGATCTGTGTTGATTGCCACGACGCACGTAATGATCAATTTGACTGGGCGCAGTTCAATCATACTCCCCTGTTTGCTGATAATCATCGTCAGCTCGCTCAACGGAACGCCAACGTTTGCGCCATGTGTCACCAGACTTCCTTCTGCCAGAACTGTCATGCAGGCGGCACGGAATTGAAACCATCACTCCTCAATCCTGCAGACAGCTTCCGTCGCACTCCGCATCGGGGCGATTATCTGACCCGGCATCGGATTGATGGGCGGGTTGACCCCAGTTCTTGTTTTCGCTGTCATGGCAATCCGAAAACATCTACAACCTGTTCTCGTTGTCACAGATAAGACAAAAGGAGTTGAAATGAGAACCTACATCTTGCCCCTTCTGACGATCCTGTTTGCTTTCTTGCTGGTTACCGGGTGCAATACCAGCAATACCGATGCGCCGGGAACTGCGGCAAACAGCCCGGTCCATCCATCAAACTGGATCAGCCTGCATGGCGTTGAGGCCGGCAAAGACATTAGAAGTTGTCAGGGTTGTCACGGCTTCGATTTTACCGGTAGTGGCTCGGCCCTCAGTTGTCTTACCTGTCATCTGTCAGGTCCGCCCTTTGTCGGGGTTCATCCCTCAAGTTGGACCAATGTGGTTAACGACCACCAGGGTTTTGCCAATGAGTTCAGCTGGACCTCCTGCGCGATCGCCTCCTGCCATGGCACCAACCTCAGGGGAGGAGCGCAGGCCTTCGCCCCCAGCTGTTTCAACAATGCAGCAAGCTGTCATAGCGGAACCGCTGGTGACCCACCAGCTCCGGCCTCACACCAGGGGGTCGACATGACTGATCCCACCAACCACGGCGAACTTGCCAAGGCCAATCAGAAATATTGCCGAAACTGTCATGGCCGTCCGCTCAATAGCTTTGATGGTGGTTTTATCGCCGACCCGGCGATCATGAATAACCTCGATTATCTGAATAACCCCGTGACCGGTGCTTGCTCGACCTGCCATACCTCAGCCCTGGCCCATCCGACCGACTGGCAGGGAAGCAATGACGCCGACCCGACCTATTCCGCCAGCCACCGCGGCATTGACGAAACCACTCAAGCAAACAGCTGCGCCCTGTGTCACAAGATCTCCGCCGCAGGAGCCGGACCGTCTTTGGATGCGCCCGGATCGGTCGCGGCAGCGCCAAGTTGTTTTTCAGCAACATATGCCAACGCCAATTCCGGGGGAGTCCCCATCGCCTGTCATCCGGCTGGGCCTCGTACGGCCAATCATCCCCTCGGCGCCGCCTGGCGGGCAGCCAGCGGCCACGGTGCAGTAGCAAAGGACGATATCTCCGCCTGTCAAAGTTGCCATGCCGACAGCGGCACGCCACCCAGATTCAACGCGCCGATCGGCAGTCTGGCTAACGGCTGCGAAGATTGTCACGCTCCTCATTACGCCCACCCGACCAACTGGGCTGGACCGAACACGACTTTCCACTATTCGGTCGCCAGCACTGAATCATGCAAGCTTTGCCACGGTGCTTCCCTCGACGGGGTGGGCGGCGTCAACGCCGCAGGCGGGACACCCGGTCTCAGCTGCCTGAGCTGTCACGCCGAAGTCACCAATTTCACCCTCGACTGCACCGCCTGTCATGGTATGCCTCCGGTGGCCGGAGACATTATCGACTCGTCAGTCTTCCCTGCCGGCGCGACCCTTGTTGACCATACCTCACCAACGACGCCGGCGTCCGGCATCACAGTTGCGGACAAACCCGAGCATGACCAGTGTGCTGTCTGTCATGGCGTCAAAAACGACTCAGGCAGTTTCAACGCAAATGCCAACTACCTGACCTTTGATAAGGCGACCGATACCCTCGGCAGCCACTGGAACGGTCAGATCAACATGAATGGCCCCTCCTCTAGTGATCCGGCAGGTAGTGCGTCTCATGTCGGAACGGGCTACAACTCGACTACTTTCAGTTGCGACAATGCCTTCTGTCACGGCCCTGATTACGCCCTCAGTGACTCCGCAATGCCCGTCGATTTTGCAGATTACGGCGCCGGTTCCGGCCATGCCGTCGGCCAAACCTGGCTTCTTGTCAGCGGACATGTCACTGCAGCTACCGCTCCCAGCCCTAACTGCTTCGGTTGTCACGCTCAAACCGGGACGAGTCCGATCCCCAGCGCGCCTGTCTGCCAAGCCTGTCACGTTAACGGCGATCCCCTGACGATCACCAATTGTGCTTCCTGTCATACCACGCCGCCGAACCGGGGGCCAATCGATCCCGCATTCCGTCCCAATCGGGCCGGCAGCCACAGCGTACACAACACTCTCACCGCAGATACCCAGGATTGCTCAGCCTGTCACAGTGGAGGGGGGACCAACAGTCTGACCCACTTTGATCGTATATCGACCACAACCCCGAATTATCCGGCGGATGTACAGTTTCTCGGAACATCTTATAACTCCCAAGGGAGCACGGCCCAATACAATGGCTCAGGCCAGTGCCAGAATGTGATCTGCCACGGCGGGGTCACGACTCCCGACTGGTATACCGGCTCGATCGACGTTTACGGCGGCGGGACTGCCGGCTGTCAGCAATGTCACAGCTCGAGCGGCGAATATAACGCCTATTCATCCGGGCAACACAATAGACATGTCAATGGCGAAAATATCGCTTGTACCACCTGCCACAGCACCAGTGTGCTGCAGATCGGAGTCGGCGGCAACAACCACTTCAGCGGGCTGAAAACTTCAGCCTTCGAACTCGACCCAGCCGCCACGATCAACAGCAGCTTGAACTATACCGGTTCCGGCTGTAACCCCTCCTGTCACGGTTCAGAAAGCTGGTAAACTCGTCAAACAAGAACCGACCCGGAGCACATTGTCCCGGGTCGGTTCTTATTGCGGCTGGAGGCTAATGGCAACGTCAGAGAGTTGCTATTTCAATTCCTTAAATTCCCTTTAATTTTCAAAGATTTCAAGCGGGGACAAATCAGATCACTTTCGGTCAATTCCCGTCCAGCATCCGGCCGATGCCGCCGAGCAAGGAACCTTCCCCACGGTCCGATCCGCCCGCTTTCGGCGCATGAGCGAGGATGCGGTCAGCCAGCCTGCTGAATGGCAGGCTCTGCAACCAGACCCGACCGGTGCCGGACAAAGTCGCCAGGAACAGGCCTTCTCCGCCAAAGAACATGCTTTTCAGGCTGCCGGCCCGTTCAATGTCGTAATTAACGCTCGGCTCAAAAGCCACCAGACATCCCGTATCGACACGCAAGGTTTCTCCCCGTAACTGACGCTCGACAATGGTTCCACAGGCATGCATGAAAACCATGCCGTCGCCGGTCAAACGTTGCAGAATAAAACCTTCTCCGCCAAAGAAACCGACCCCGAGACGGCGCTGGAAGGCAATCCCGATCCGGGTGCCGAAAGCCGCGCAAAGATATGCGTCTTTCTGGCAAAGAATCTCGCCGGACAGGCGCCCGAGATCCAGTGCAATGATCTTGCCCGGATAGGGAGCTGCGAAGGCGACGTGCTGTTTCCCCGCACCCCGGTTGGTAAAATGGGTCAGAAAGATTGACTCGCCACTCAGGGCGCGTTTCCCGGCGCCGAGTAATTTGCCGAAAATCCCCTGTTCTGGCTCAGAACCATCCCCCATGCGCGCTTCAAAGTCGATTCCCTGTTCCATGAAGTTCATGGCGCCGGCCTCGGCGACAACCGTCTCACCGGGGTCGAGTTCGACCTGTACCATCTGCATATCATCACCGATAATCTGATAATCCACTTCGTGACATTTCATACCCATCTCCTCTGCCAGAGTTTGGACTTATTCTCTTATGGCGGCTGTTTCCAAATTCACCGGGCAATAGTCAAAAGCCTCGGCAAAATTGCCAACGAAGCGCTCCCGTAGCTCTGCCATCGGCAGTTCGCCGCCTAGTTCCCGCGCCATCGAGGTGACAATTTCCTGAGGCCGACCGCAAGGGATAATCATATCGAAGGTTGTCAGATCGTTATTCACATTCAGGGCAATCCCATGCGAGCAGACCCATTTTTTCAGGGCGATTCCGAAACTGCAGATTTTGCGGTCGTTGACCCAGACGCCGGGTTCTCCATCCTTGAGACGTCCCTCCAGCCCATAATCTCCCAGCAGACTGACTATGGCGCCCAAAAAAGTCCTGGCAAACCAACGGACATCTTTGCGCTGCAGAGCCAGAACCGGATAAGCCACCAGTTGTCCGGGTTCATGCGCCGTCGCCAATCCTCCCCGGTTGATACTCTGCAGGCTGACTCCTCGAATGGAATAGACCGGTTCGGCGAAACGCAGATCCGCTTCGCTGCCGCGTCGCCCCAGAGTGACCGTCGGGGGGTGTTCGACCAGCACCAGAGTATCGACACCCTGCCCGACAAGATGACTCTGGACCAGGTCGGCCTGACGATCGAAGGCCTGACGGTAATCGAGCAGGCCCCAATCTTCAACAACCAGTTGCGCGGGATTTGATAACGAATGACTCACCGGGCGAAACTCCAATTACACGTTATTTTCATAATCTGCAATCCAAACCTATCGACCTGTTTTCATAGATTATCATTTCAGAACGGCAACGGGGACCAGCATTTTCGGTATTGACAAAGAAAAAAGGGAATGACCGAGTTTGCGTCATTCCCTTTGGAGTTCTGGTGGGCGGTACTGGGATTGAACCAGTGACCCTTCGCGTGTGAGGCGAATGCTCTCCCGCTGAGCTAACCGCCCTGCTAGGTCGAACTATATAGCAGTATCACATCGATGAGTCAACATGAGAATCCATCGGGCAGATAGATATCGCGTGCCATGCGATGACCTGGCTCGGTGACCAGAGATTTGTCGATAATTTTTTCAATCTCGTGTGCTGCCTTATCCGCCACCACCTCGGCCAGATTGACCAGGGCGTCCGCGTCCCAGAGAATGCGGAATTCGGGGGTATCGAGAGCCCTGGGGGTATGATGAACCCCGACCAGCTCACAAACGCCGTTGATCAATTTTTCGTCCGCCGCGATCTCCGCAAGCAGCCTTCGCGCAACCGGGGGCCCTTCCTGCTCTTGCAGCTTGCCGCCGCAATGACCGAATTTCCGCTCCGCTTCGGGGATACCGATATCGTGCAGATAACCGGCCGTGAGGGCCAGTAACGGATCGGCATCGATATACTGCAGCAGGTCGGCGACATGCCGGGTCACATCATGGGCATGGGCAATACGCCTCAGATCATGACCGAAATACTGATCCATCACCTGACGGACCGAAGCGAGAAACCGGTTTTCATCCGGAGACAATCTGACTAACTGCAATGGGTCCTGGAGCGTCATCAAAAGGTCCTGTCATCCAAGAATATAAACTTTGGCCTCAGCCTCGGCATACAGGGTTCCAGCGATTTTCAACTGGGCGGCGGCCTGCCAGATTTTTCGCTCGCAAGCGACCAGTTGACCGAAAACTTCAACCTCGGAACCGACCGGTACCGGTTTCCGATAGCGCACCTGGAGTTCCGCGGTCACGCATTGGTCCGCCCGGGTGCGACAGGCATAGATACAGACTTCATCAAGCAGCGCCGCCAGAATGCCGCCGTGAACGACATCCCGCCAACCCTGGAATTCAGTCGGCAATTTCACCCGGGTCCAACTGGAAGCCTGTTCTTGATCAACATTGATAGCCGCTTTGCAGCCGATCGGATTCTTCTCGCCGCAGACAAAGCAGCCGGAATCCGCGGCAACTTTTACCAGTTTGCCATCAGGCATGGGCAATCCGGCCGACGCCGATGTATTCGAAGCCCTCGCTTCGGATAAAGGCCGGATCATACTGGTTGCGCCCGTCAAAGATTATCATTTTGCCCATGCTGCGACGCATGGCATCCAGATCGGGATTACGGAACGGTTTCCATTCGGTTGCAAGCAGCATGGCATCGGCCCCCTGCAAGGCCTCATACTGGTTATTCACCAGCTTCAATTTACCGCTTTCAAACCAGATCTTTGGCAATTCATTCGCTGCCGTTTCCATGGCAACCGGATCATAGGCCAGAACAGCAGCGCCCGCTTCGATCAGATCACGGAGCAATGTTTTCGAAGGGGCCTCGCGCATGTCATCAGTCCCCGGTTTGAAGGCCAGCCCCCAGAGCCCAAAGGTCATTCCTGAAAGGTCTGTTCCGAAGCGTTTGGTCACCTGACGGGTGAACCATTTCTTCTGTTCCTGGTTGCGTTTTTCCACCGAAAGCAGCAGTTCCGGAGTGAAGTCGACACCATGGGCCATGCGGATCAAGGCCTGGACATCTTTCGGGAAACAGGAGCCGCCGTAGCCGCAGCCGGGATAAATGAATGAAAACCCGATCCGGGTGTCGGAACCGATCCCGCGGCGGACATTTTCGACATCAACACCGAGCAGTTCGCAGAGATTGGAAATTTCGTTGATAAAGGAAATCTTGGTCGCCAGCATCGAGTTGGCCGCGTATTTGGTCAACTCGGCATCGCGAATCCCCATGAACATGGTTCGTTCGTGATTGCGATTAAACGGCGCATAGAGCTGACGCATCACCTCGTTGGCCTGGTCACTGTCGCTGCCGATCACAATCCGGTCCGGCTTCATGAAATCATCGATGGCGGCCCCTTCCTTGAGAAATTCCGGATTACTGACCACATCAAAAGGGATATCGACACCCCGCTTGTCAAGCTCCGCCCGGATCGTTGCCCGCACCAGATCGGCAGTACCGACGGGAACTGTCGATTTATCCACCACAACGCAATATTTATCCATCAGGCGGCCGATTTCCCGGGCCACGGCCTGAACATATTGCAGATCGGCCGAACCATCCTCCCCCGGCGGAGTGCCGACAGCGATAAACAAGAGCTTCGAATTCTCCATCGCTTCAGCCAGGCTGGTGGTGAACAGCAGGCGATCTTCGGCATAATTACTCAATACCATCGACTGCAGACCCGGTTCGTAGATCGGCATGATCCCCTGCCTGAGCCCCTCGATCTTCTTGCTGTCGACATCGACGCAAACGACCCGATTCCCCATCTCGGCAAAACAGGCGCCGCTGACCAGTCCGACATAGCCGGTGCCGATAACCGTAATATTCATCTTTCGCTCCTGCAACTTTGTTCAATAAAAATGGGTTACGTGCCCGCAACCCATCTGCTGTTCATATGGCGACCCCGACAGGATTCGAACCTGTGGCCCCTTCCTTAGGAGGGAAGTGCTCTATCCAGCTGAGCTACGGGGTCATCGGCACGCTTATACCCCAGCGACGAAGTTTTTTCAAGGCCGAGGATCCCCGTGTACACAGATCTAAAATTTTAACAGGCTGAAGACCTTGCCTTCCGGCAGCTTGCTTCGTCCGTTGAGAAACTCGAGTTCGGCCATAAAAGCGCATTCATGGATTTCCGCACCGCACTGGCGCACCAGGTCAACCACGGCCGCCATGGTGCCGCCGGTGGCCAGCAGATCGTCGGCAACGATCACTTTCTCTCCCGGTTTGAAGGCATCCTCATGGATTTCCAGGGTATCCACGCCGTATTCCAATTCGTATTTGACACTGCGGGTTTTGTAGGGAAGTTTGCCCGGTTTTCGTACCAGGGTGATGCCGGTCCCCAGTTTGTACGCCAGCGCCGAACCGAGGATAAAACCCCGCGCTTCGATGCCGACGATCTGATCGATTTTTTCGCCGAGGTAACGATGCGCCAGCAGGTCGACCATCCGGTGGAAACTCTTGGCATCGGCCAACAGCGTGGTAATATCCTTAAAAATAATTCCCTTTTTGGGAAAATCCGGGATATCCCGAATAATCTGTTTCAAATCATCCATATCAGCTCCTGTTCGATCGCCTTCAATCTTCTTCCAGCTCATCTTTGAGCACTCGTTCTTCCAGAGTTTTTCGCAATTTCACCAAACTTTTAGCCTCGATTTGACGAATCCGCTCCCGGGTCACACCGAATTTCTGACCGATGGTGTCGAGGGTCTGCGGTTCACGATCATCAAGCCCGAATCGCAATGCGAGGATCTCCCGCTCGTTCTCGCTCAGATCGTCCATCCATTCGAGAACATGGGAGAAGCGATCCAGATCTTCGATCATGGTTCCCGGATCGACCAGATTTTTATCCTCGATGGTGTCGATCAGGCTGTAGTCGTTATTGTCCCCCATCGGGTGTTCGATGGAGTAGGTTTTCTTGAGCAGAATCATCATCCGCCGCACATAGGAGATATCAACCCCCATCGCTTCGGCGATCTCTTCGATCGCCGGGTCCCGCTTGAGCCGCTGGACCAGTTCGCGACTGACCTTGACAAACTTGTTGATGTCGTCGGCGACATGAACCGGCAGGCGGATGGTGCGGCTCTGGTTGACCAACGCACGTTCTATCGATTGACGAACCCACCAGGTGGCATAGGTCGAAAAGCGGCACCCTTTACTGACCTTGAATTTTTCCACGGCCTTGATCAGCCCCATGTTTCCTTCTTCGATCAGGTCGAGGAAGGGCAGTCCGCGATTCATGTAACGCTTGGCAATCTTGACCACCAGACGTAGATTTGATTCGATCATTCGCGCCCGGGCCTGTTCGTCCCCTTCGGCGATCAATCCGGCCAGCTCCCGTTCTTCTTCCGCGGTCAGCAAGGTGCTCTTCTGAATTTCCTTCAAATAGAGCTTGATCGCATCGGCGGCGACATACTCCTCCTCATCAAACGAACGGATTTTATCTTCATCCGCTGTTGAGTCGTCATCGCCTTCATTCTCGGATGGATCAATTTCCGTAAAACCGTCCAACTCTTCTTCGGAGTCGGAATCCACCCCGTCGCCATCATAATCAGACATTAATTCGTCCATGATTCTCTCTCCGAAACAGTAAAAACATTGAATTGTTAGAGGGCAGTCTAGTGGAGCTGCAAAGTTTAAGGCAAGTACAAAATAGGATTGACCGCAACCTTCCCTTTACGCACCTCGAAATGCAAACGGGGCTGACCGCCGGATGGCGGAACTCCTGAAAGAGCTATTTTTTCATCCTGGCTGACAAAATCGCCGAGCCGCACCAGGTTCTGCTGATTGAATCCGTAAACGGTGAACAGATCATTTTCATGTTGCAGAATGATCAAGTGGCCGTAACCTTTGACGCCGTCACCACTGTAAATCACTTTTCCAGCCTCGGCCGCGGTGACGTCACTACCGGCGCGGACAGCGATTTCGATCCCCTTCCCGCCTCCCGCTTTGGCGCCGGAACTGAAAGAGCGCACGATCTTGCCCCGCAGCGGCCAGTGTAATTTACTGATTGAAGTCGCTGTTACGGCAGACGGTTTTAGGTGATTCGTAGCAGGTGCCGGATGCCGTGGCGACTTGTTTGTCCTGGTTGGTGGTTTCGTCGTGGCGATTTTAATTTGTGGAGGAAGAGATGAGGTTGTGACAACCGGAACCGAGCGGACCCGATCGGCTCCGGGGATAAACAGGCGGGTGCCAACTTGCAGACGAGTGGGATCGCTGATACCGTTGATCCGGGCCAAATATGATTCATTCACCCCGTAGATTTTACTGATCCGATAAAGATTCTGCCCCGGTTTGACCGTGTGATATATTCCGGAACCGCAAGAGCAGAGCAGAACCAGCGCGATGCTTGCAAGCAATGCTCCGAACCATCGCCGACTCTGTCTTGATCTATCAACCATCGTCTCCGTCATTGCAGCTTGGTGCTACGTTGTTCAAAGTCCATCTCATGGTCTGAAAGTATTTTACCAGTATCACTCCACCGACTGGCAGGATCAAGAAAAGAATTATCAGCAAATTAAAGTATTTATCGATAAACACTTTGACCGGCTGGCTGAAATGATAGAACAGCGCGGCAACCAGGGAAAATCTTAACCTCCGACTGATCAGCGATGCAACGCAGAAGATCGGGGGATTGATCTGGAATGCGCCGACGGAATGGTGAATATATTTACGGCATGGGGGTAAGTCCGACAGCGAAGAGCGTCCAATAATAACTTCAGTCCGCCTGCCAGCCCTGCTCACCGATCAGCGGAACGAAACGACAGCCCATCAACTGCTCCCGCTTGAATCTGCCATCCTCCAGACGCGTGACGCGCAATAATATTTGCTGCTCGCGATCCCCCACTGGCAGAACCAGCCTTCCTCCGAAGTCCAGTTGCTGCAGATATTCCTGCGGCACATCGGGAGCTCCCGCCGCCACCAGGATACCGTCAAAAGGGGCCTGATCCTTCCAGCCGATGGTTCCATCCCCGACTTTGATATTGACGTTGCTCATCACCAACTGGTCGAGCATCCGGCGGGCGCGACCGGCCAACGCGGAGATTCTTTCGATCGAATAGACCCGCTTGGCCAGCAGGGACAGGATGGCGGTCTGGTATCCGGAGCCGGTTCCGATCTCGAGGATCCTTTCGTCACCCTTCAGTTCCAGTGCGGCGGACATGGCTGCAACCATGTAAGGTTGCGAAATCGTCTGTTTGTGTCCGATCGGCAGGGACGCGTCGCTGTAGGCATGACTTTTTAGCCCGGGTTCGACAAAAAGGTGCCGCGGCACCTTCAACATCGCCTCAAGAACCCGCTGGTCATGAATTCCGCGAGCCTCGATCTGCTGTTCGACCATCCGGCGACGCGCTACGTTATAATCCTTCAAGATTTTTCCATCAGTGAATCGAGAGACCAGCCGGTCAACTCCTGTCGGGAGAGATCGTTGGTCAGATTGGTATGGAGAGGGGTCACCGAAATCAGGCCGTCCTGCAAAGCGTTACAATCGCTGCCGGGGATATCCTCATAACCGACATCACCACCGCCGATCCAGAAGTAATTCCGTCCGCGGGGATCCTGTTTGCAAACAATCGCTTCACCGTATTTGCGCTTTCCCTGACGAGTCAACCTGACCCCCCGGCAAACACCGCTGGGGATATTGACGTTCAAAAATGTATCCGTCGGCAAACCGGATTGCAGCACTTTCATTGCAAGTTTCCTGGAAAACCTCGCTGCACCTAGCAGCTCCTCGGTCTTAAATTGCCGGGTGTCCAGCGATACCGCGATTGCCGGCAATCCCATCAGGGAGGCTTCCATCGCGGCACAGACGGTACCTGAATAGGTGATATCATCACCGACATTGCTGCCCAGATTGATACCGGAAACCACCAGGTCCGGGGTCGCCTGAATCAGCCCGTGAACCCCGAGGTTGACGCAATCGGTCGGCGTCCCGTCGACCGCAAACACATCCGTTTTCAACTCTTCGGCACGTAGCGGATGTTCCAGGGTCAGAGCATGTCCGACTGCGCTCCGGTTACGGTCCGGAGCGATGACGACGACCCGCCCCAGATCATGCAACGCTTCAGCCAGCGCACGTATCCCCGGTGAACGGACACCGTCATCATTGGTGACCAGAATCAACACACTGTGCTCACTTTTCTTGCTGCAACGAAATGAGTCGCTCACGAATTTTCAACAGGTCCTTCCGGACATCCTTGAGCAGCTGAGAAGGTGTGTCGGTCGAAGTGTCCGGTGCCGATTTTCTGGATTTCTGCGAAGCTAATTTTTTCCTGGCACCAGCGATAGTAAAGCCCTGCCGATAAAGCATATCCTTTATCAACAGGGCTGTTTCGACATCTTTACGACGATAAAGACGTTGATTGGCGCGGCTTTTCACCGGCCTGAAAATGCTGAACTCGGTTTCCCAGTAGCGAAGCACATGAGTTTTAACGTCCAGCAGAGCTGCAACTTCACCGATTTTAAAGTAAAGCTTGTCAGGTATCTCGACCGTCATCTCATCGTATTTACAGATCAGGCCTGTTCGCCGTTGATTGCCGCTTTCAATACCTGGCTCGGCTTGAAGGTCAGAATCTTCCGCGCAGATATTTCAATTTCGCTGCCGGTCTGGGGATTGCGACCACGACGGGAGGCCTTTTCCTTGACAACAAAATTGCCGAATCCGGCGATTTTGATCTTCTCACCATCTTCCAGAGTCGACTTCATCAGATCAAAAACCATCTCGACAATTGCCGCAGATTCTTTCTTGGAAAAGCCGGTGGTCAGATAAATACTTTCAATCAGATCAGCTTTAGTCATAATCCCTCCCGCAGTGTTGTGCAGGTTACTTTGATAGAAATCTACTATCTATTTGATTTTTCTGGTTTTATATCACAGGGTCAAGAACTGCGCAACCGCATTTATCGAATTTCTGCATTCAATTGGTGACAAAGTGATGCTATCAGCCTGCCATGGACCTTGCTGACCTCCTCTTCCGTCAAGGTTTTTTCCAGGTCGCGGTAGCGGATACGCACCGCAAGACTCTTTTTCCCTTCCGGAATTCCCTGACCGGTGTAGAGATCGAACAACACCGCATCTTCCATATATTTAACCTTATTACGATTAATAATATCAAGTATTTTTGCAGCAGGCACAGCAGCATCAAGTAAAAGTGCACTGTCGCGGAGCACGTCGGGAAAGCGCGACAAAGGCTTAAATCCGGCATGTTGACCGGCAAGCTGAATCAGCAGCTCGACGTTCATTTCCAGCAGGTAAACCGGTTGATCGATATCAAAGGATTTCAGAACCTGCGGATGGACCTCGCCGAGACACCCTAAAATTTGTCCGTTATTGACCAGCCGACAGGATTTCCCCGGGTGCAAATAGGCTTCGGCAGCGGTCGACTCATAGTCGACCTCGGCGATCTGCAGACTGTGCAACAATACCTCGGCCACACCCTTCAGATCATAAAAATCGACCGGCTCTGACTGTTGTGCCCAGCCTTCGGGTTGCCTTCTGCCGCTCATAACGGCAGTCAGGCTCAGCTCTTCCCGGCAGATCTGCTCGGCCGCTGCCGGAAGGAAAACCGGCCGCAATTCAAAAAGCCGCAAATCATTGCTGCGATAAGCCAGATTGCGTGACACCGTTTCCAACAGACTCGGGACCAGGGAAGTCCGCATGACAGCCTGGTCTTCCGACAGTGGGTTAATAATTTCCACCTGGGTCCGGCGCTCGTCAGCTGCCTCGATGTCGAGTTTATTCACGGCATCGGCGCCGATGAACGAGTAGTTGATGGTCTCGGAAAAACCGGTCGCAATCATTGTATTGCGCAACTGACTTTGCACCAGTTGTCGCTGTGGCGGTCGATACGCATCAACGGTTCCGAGCGGCATGGTCACCGGTATCCGGTCATAACCGTAGAGACGCGCAACCTCTTCTATCAGATCGACCTCGCGCTCGATATCGGGGCGGAAACTGGGCACGGTGACTTTCAGGCTGTTTGCGGTATCCCCCGCCTCGACCAGCAGTCCGATCAATTCGAACAGGGTCTGAATAGTGTCGGTGTCAACCGGAATTCCCAGCAGGGCCTCAACTTTTCCGGCGTCGATCGACAGGACCGGCGTTGCCAATGGTTGCGGGTAGTTATCGATCACTCCAGAGACAACCTTACCCTGCCCCAGTTCGGCGATCAGGCCGGCAGCACGATCAAGAGCCACCGGGATCATGTCAATGTCCGCGCCGCGCTCAAAACGGTGTGACGACTCGGTGTGCAAGGTATGGCGCTTGCTGGTACGCCGGATGGCGGTCGGTTTGAAATAAGCCGCCTCCAGCAGAATCGTTTCGGTATCTTCCTGTACTTCGGAGTTCTGCCCGCCCATGACCCCGGCCATGGCGATCGGTCGCCGGCCATCACAGATCATCAGATCCTCCGACGACAGTTTGTGGCTCTGGCCGTCAAGACTTGTAAACTCCACACCCTCTTCGGCACGTTTTACGACGATGCGCCCTTCCTGCAGCAGTTTGAAATCGAAGGCATGCAGCGGATGGCCGAGTTCCATCATTACGTAGTTGGTCACATCGACGACATTATTGATCGATCGCATGCCGACCGCTTTCAGTCGCCGCACCATCCACTCCGGAGACGGGCCGATCTTCACCCCTTCAATCATCCGCGCGGCATACCGTGGACAGAGGTCGGCATCCTCGATAGTTACCGAGGTTTTCCGATCGATATCCGGGCCGCTGTCGGTCATTCCGGCCTGCTGCAGCTGCAGCGGCTGACCGCACATGGCGGCAACTTCACGGGCAACTCCGACCACACTCAGGCAGTCGGGGCGATTGGGGGTCAAACCGATTTCGATCTGATAATCCTTGATCCGCAGCGCCTCGAAAACCGGCTGTCCCAGCGGCAAAGAAGCATCCAGAATCATGATTCCCGGTGATTCAGCCGCCAGCCCCAATTCTTTCTCCGAGCAGAGCATCCCCATCGATACCTGTCCGCGGATCTTCGATTTCTTGATCTTGAAATCACCCGGCAAAACCGAACCCGGCTGCGCCAAGGCGACCAGATCCCCGGTTTTGTGGTTGGTCGCGCCGCAGACCACCTGCACGGATTCGCTGCCGCTGTTCACCCGACAGACCGTTAGCCGGTCGGCATCCGGATGCGGCTCGACTGCTTCCAGCCTGGCAACCACGACCGAATCGAGGCCGCCACCGATCTCGACCAGCGCATCAACCTCCAGACCGGCCATCGTCAACCGGTCGCAAAGTTCCTGTGCCGTGTAATCGAAATTGACAAATTCCTTTAACCAATTATAGCTAACTATCATTGACTTCAATCCTTCCCCAAGATCAGAACTGTCTGAGGAAACGCAGGTCGTTTTCAAAGAACAGGCGCAGGTCGCCGACACCGTATTTGAGCATCGCCATCCGCTCCAGACCGACTCCGAAAGCAAATCCACTGACCTGATCCGGATCGTAATTGACCGATTTGAATACTTCAGGATCCACCATGCCGCAGCCGAGAATCTCCAGCCAGCCGTTGCCACTGCATACCCGGCAACCTTTGCCGCCGCAAATAACGCAGGAGATATCCACCTCGGCGCTGGGCTCAGTGAAGGGGAAAAAGGACGGGCGGAACCGCACTTTCAGATCCTTGCCGAAAAACTGATTAAGGAAATGAGTCAAAATCCCCTTCAGATCCCCCATGGTCACCCGCTCATCGACCAGGAAACCTTCGATCTGATGAAACATCGGGCTGTGGGTCAGATCGGAATCACGGCGGTATACGGTCCCGGGAGCGATCACCCGCACCGGAGGCTTATGCCGGAGCATGGTCCGGATCTGGACCGGCGAGGTATGGGTGCGCAACACCAGATCTTCGCTGATATAAAAGGTATCCTGCATGTCGCGGGCGGGGTGATCCTTGGGAATATTCAGCGCCTCGAAGTTATAAAAGTCCTGTTCGATCTCCGGCCCCTCCTCGACCACAAAGCCGAGTCGGGAGAAGATATCGACAATCTCCTCGGTCACCAGGGTGATCGGATGCTTGCTGCCAAATACAGCGCGCCGTCCGGGCAGGGTCACGTCGATTTTTTCGCTGGCCAGACGAGCATCGATCGCCTGCTGCTCCAGCAATGCTTGACGCTGCGCAAAGGTCGCTTCAAAGTGATCCTTGAGGGTATTGACCAGGCTGCCGACGACGGGGCGTTCTTCCGGGCTCAGATCGCGCATCCCCTTCATCACTTCTGTCAGCGCGCCCTTCTTCCCCAGGATCTGAACCCGCACATCCTGCAAAGCTTTGAGGTCATCCGCCTGCTGCAGCGCAGACAGGGCTTCTTCCTGTAATTTTTGCAAACGCTCTTTCATTACCGAGATACCATGCCGAGATCAGGCAGGCAGTCACCCATGACCAAAATCATGGAAATTATTGCCGTCTGACTCAGATCAGAGATTCTAAATGACAAGTGAACCGGATACAAAAAAGGGAGATGAAGTAGGTACCCCATCTCCCTGGATCGGTTGATCGCTGCTTACTGGAGCCGGGCTTTGGCGGTTTCAGCAATAACCGCAAAACCGGCCGGATCAGTGACGGCAAGTTCCGCCATGATCTTGCGATCAAGGGCGACTTCCGCCAGTTTCAGACCATGAATCAGCCGACTGTAGGAGAGACCGTTGTCGCGGGCCGCGGCATTGATCCGGGCAATCCACAGCGCGCGAAAATCCCGTTTCTTGACCCGGCGGTCACGAAACGCATAGTTCAGGGCGCGATCGACGGCTTCGGTCGCTGAGCGGAATAATTTACTGCGGGCGCCACGATAGCCCTTGGCGAGCTTTAATACTTTGTTACGACGACGTCTGGCTTTAAAGCCTCTTTTTACTCTTGGCATCTCACTTTCTCCTTCTCAATTTAGGTTTTCGGCTCATGCCGCGGCCGGATCTGCAGGGGGAGACAGTCCCCACAGTTCACAGCACAGTCTGCAATAAAGCAGACAAGGTTACAGGTACGGAATCAACTGGGCGACATTGCGCTCGTCGACTTTGGCAATGGTGGTGCCCTGGCGCAGATTACGCTTCCGCTTGGTGGTTTTCTTGGTCAAAATGTGGCTGGTATAAGCCCGGTTCCGCCGGATCTTGCCGGTGCCGGTTTTGCGGAAACGCTTGGCGGCGCCACGGTTGGTTTTAATTTTCGGCATCTTTCTCTCCTGTCACTACTTTTTGTTATCTTCCACCGGTGTCCCGGTTCACTTTTTCGCTGGACCAATCATCATGGTCATGAAACGGCCCATCTTGTTCGGTTGAGATTCGACCTGCCCGACATCCTTCAAGGCCTCGACCGCTTTTTCCAGCTGCATCATCCCCTGTTCGGGGTGAGCGTTTTCACGCCCCCGGAACATGATCGTCAGCTTGACCTTGTTCCCTTCTTCGAGGAAACGTCGCGCATGCTTGATCTTGAACTGGAAATCATGATCATCGGTCTTCGGCCGCATCTTGACTTCCTTGATTTCAACCTTGACCTGTTTTTTCTTTGCTTCGGAGGCACGCTTGGCCTGCTGATACTTGTATTTGCCGTAATCCATGATCCGGCAAACCGGCGGGTCGGCCTGCGGTGACACTTCAACCAGGTCGAGTCCATGTTCTTCAGCAAGTCGCAATGCTTGCTCCGTATCGAGGATACCAAGCTGCCCGCCCTCGTCATCAATCACCCGAACCTGGCGGGCGCTGATGGCGTCGTTGATATTCGCTTCCTTAGCTATGGGTCTGCCTCCTTCAGTTTCTGCTGCAAAAACGCTGCAGCGCTGATTCAGACAACACAACGGCGAAAAGACCCACAGTGGGTCCCTTCAATGAATTACCGGTGCTGGGCTGATTCTTCCTCTATAAACTTGACAAAGTCAGCTACGCTCATCGGAGCGAGATTATCGCCATTGCGGAACCGCGGTGCAACTGTTTTTTCTTCCATTTCCCGGTCTCCGATGACCAGCATATATGGAATTTTGGCCATTTGCGCTTCACGGATCTTAAAACCGAGCTTTTCATTACGCAAGTCGGCTTCGACCCGGACCCCGGCAGCACGCAGCTGCTGGTAGACCTGCTCGGCATATTCGGCTTGATTGTCGGTCACATTCAGGACAATCGCCTGAACCGGCGAAAGCCAGAGCGGGAAGCTGCCTGCGTAGTGCTCAATCAGGACACCGATGAAACGTTCGATCGATCCGACGATCACGCGGTGCAGCATAACCGGCCGGTGCTTTTCCCCGTCGGCGCCGACATAGGTCAGATCAAAACGCTCGGGGAGGGTGAAATCGCACTGGATTGTAGCACACTGCCATTCCCTGTCAAGCGCGTCCTTTAGCTTGACATCGATCTTCGGACCGTAGAAAGCGCCGTCCCCTTCATTGATTTCATAGGACTGGCCGCTGTCATCGAGCGCGCTACGCAAGGCAGTCGTGGCCCGCTCCCAATCAGCGTCGCTGCCGATCGATTTTTCCGGGCGGGTGGAAAGTTCCATGGTGTAATTAAAACCGAAAATTCCGACCACGTCCTGCACGAACTTCATCACCCCCTTGACCTCGGAATCGATCTGGTCGGGGCGGCAGATGATATGCGCATCGTCCTGGGTAAAACCGCGCACCCGCAACAGACCGTGCAGCACGCCCGATTTTTCATGCCGGTGCACGGTCCCCAATTCAAAAAAACGGAAGGGCAAGTTACGATAGGAGCGCGGTTTCGACTTGTAGATCAGCATATGGGCGAGGCAGTTCATCGGCTTGATACCGTAACTCTGCTCGTCTACCTCGGTGAAATACATGTTTTCCCGATAGTTATCAAAATGACCGGAGGTCTTCCAGAGTTCGGTCTTGAGGATCTGCGGCCCGACAACAATATCGTAACCCCGCTTCAGGTGCTCCTTGCGTTCGAAATCTTCGATGATGGTCCGCAGCATCGCCCCCTTCGGATGCCAGATGACCAAGCCGTTGCCGGCTTCCTCGCTAAAGGAGAACAGATCCAGCTCGCGACCAAGCTTGCGATGATCCCGCTTGCGCGCCTCCTCGAGTCGCTCCAGATGGGTCCGCAGGTCCTTATTGTTCAAAAACGCCGTGGCGTAGATCCGCTGCAGCATGGCGTTGTGTTCATCGCCGCGCCAGTAGGCGCCTGCCAGGCTGGTCAGTTTGAAGGCCTTCAACAGTCCGGTGCGGGGAAGGTGCGGCCCGCGGCAGAGATCGACGAAATTTCCCTGCCGGTAAAGGGAAACCTGCTCGGCGTCGAGATCTTCGATCAATTCGACCTTGTAGTCCTCCCCCATTTTCCGGAACATTTCGATGGCGTCGTCGCGACCGATCTCCTCGCGCACGATCGGCAGGTCGGCCTTGGCCAGTTCCGCCATTTTCTGCTCGATCTGCTCGAAATCCTCCGGCGCGAACTTTTTGGTTTCACTGAAAAAATCATAATAAAAACCGTCTTTGATCGCCGGGCCGATGGTCACCTGAACTTCTTTACCATAGATATCCTTGACCGCCTGGGCCATCAGATGGGCGCAGGAATGGCGGATGATCTCCAGGGCTTCCGGTGAATTCTGGGTGATCAGTTGAAGTTTTCCGGAGGTGTCGAGCGGGCGGGTGACGTCGATCAGCTCACCATTAAAACGGGCCGCGACAGCCTGACGAGCCAGGCCTTCGCCGATGGTCAAAGCGACATCATAGGGGGTCGCGCCCTGGTCGATTTCTTTAACGGAACCATCCGGAAGTTCAATCTGTACCATCGCCATGTCAGTCTCCTGAAACAAAAAGAGGCATCTGTACGATGCCTCGACTATAACGGTTATGATCAGGTTGCCGGTTCTGGTAGGCACGGGCGGGATTGAACCGCCGACCCCTACCGTGTCAAGGTAGTGCTCTCCCACTGAGCTACGTGCCTGCAACCAACCGCGGCGTTCTTGTATCAAATCGCCTGGATTACTGTCAAGCCATTTTGTCAGATTTGCTGATGTTTTATGCTTTTTCCATCCCGATCCCGGCGGAAGCTGTTTTCCCTCTTGCCTGCCGGTTACGACAAAGATAGAGTAAACCACTGTTTACAGATTTTTCAATAGCTTGATCACCACCCCTGGCTTCGGGTGGAAACTGATATCCAAGAGATAAGAGGTGTACTGTGCAGACAATCGTCGATTTTATCTACAACAGTTGTCGTCAACACGCCGACCGGATTGCCATGCAGAATAAAACCAGAGGGCAATGGAAAGGAATATCCTACACCAAACTCTGGGACACGGTTGAAAAACTCGCAGCAGGCCTACGCGGACTCGGGATCAAAGAGAAATCCCATGTCGCCCTGCTCGGCCCTTCTTCGCCGCGTTGGGTGGTCTCTTATCTGTCAATTCTCAGGGCGGGCTGCATTGCTGTTCCGATCGACAAGGAGCTGAAAGCCAACGAACTGCGTCACATTCTCGATGATTCCGATGCCAAGGCGGTTTTTGTCGGTCAGAGCCAGTTTGACTTACTGCTTGAAATCATTGATGACCTGCCGAAATTGAAAAAGATCATTCTGCTCGATATTCCGCTCTCCGACCTGATAAACCGCAGCGAAATTCCTGAGATTCTGGAACAGCTGTCGAATCTCTGGCATCAACTGATTGCCGAGCTGGAGGTTCCGGAAGACCGGCAGAAACAGGTTGAAGATCTGGCGATTCAGGCCCACTCGCTGCTCACCAGCCCGGACGATGTCGAAGGGGAGCAAAAAAGAGTCCTGAATTTTCTGTCGCAGATCGAGACCTCGCGCAGCAATCTCCTGAAAGAAGGACGCCTGCACGCCTACAAAAAAATATTTCATGACCAGCCGTTGCCGGCGGCAAAACTGAACCCTGAGGATATTGCGGTCATCCTCTATACTTCGGGAACCACCGGGCGTTCCAAGGGGGCAATGCTCAGCCATGACAATATTGTCACCAACATCAAGGCAGCCTGCGAGCGTTTTCAGCTCGACAGCTCGATCCGGACTCTTTCCTTCCTGCCGATCAATCATGTCTTTGAACAGGTCTGCGGGGTTTTACTGCCGCTCTCGCTCGGTGGACAGGTCAGTTTCGCCGAATCGATCAAAAAATTGGGTGACAACCTCACTGAGATCAAACCCACGTTTCTGCTTGGCGTTCCGGCCGTTTACCGGCTGCTGCTCGATCGGATCATGAAAAATATCGAGTCAAAACCTTCGGCCCGAATGCTGTTCCGCTTCCCCCTGACCCGCAAGATCGTGACGGCCAAAATTCAACAGACGGTCGGCAAGGGAACCACCTTTATCAGCGGCGGCGCCGCCCTCGATCCGGCAGTTTCCGAAGGCTTTCACAGCCTCGGACTGACCCTGCTACAGGGATACGGCATCACCGAAACCTCTCCCGTTATTTCGGCGGAAAGCCCGTTTAAAAGCAAACCGGGGACCGTCGGTGAAGCCCTTGTTGGTGTCCAGGTAAAAATCAACAACCCGAATGAGGATGGTGAAGGGGAAATCCTGGTCAAGGGACCGAACGTGATGCTCGGCTATTACAAGAATGACCAGGCGACAGCCGAAGTACTCAAGGACGGCTGGTACCACACCGGCGACCTTGGCCGCTTTGACGGCGACGGCATGCTCAGCATCTGCGGGCGGGTCAAGAACCTGATCGTGACCCCGAACGGTAAAAACGTTTATCCCGAAGAGGTTGAAAACCAGTTGCTCAACAGCCCCTACATTGCTGAGATCATGGTTTTCGGACACAAGGTCAGTCCCACCGCGGAAGAGGTCTACGCCGTCATCTACCCGAACGAAGAAGCACTCTTCGATTATGAGAAGGAGCAGAACCGCGGCCCGTTGACCGCTGCGGAAGTCGAAGACCTGATCCGGCGTGAGGTATTGATTCACGGCAAGGAACTGGCCGACTATAAACGGGTCAAAAAATTCACCCTGCGGGAAGATGAGTTCCCCAAGACGACGACCCGCAAAATCAAGCGATTTGTCGTCGAGCCGGAAATCTCGACCGACCAGTGACGAAAAAAGGCCACCATGCGGTGGCCCTTTTCATGACGTTTCAATTCGATAGGCTATCAGCTGAAAGCTAGCCGAGATCATTCTCGACCCGGATCAGGCGCGTTGGCTCCTGGATGATTTCGAGCTGATCGATTTCCGCTAGCGCCTTGATCACGTTCATTTCACTGGCTTCATGGGTCATCAGTACAATCGGCACGGCATCGGCCGCGTGCCGCTCGGGCTGAATCATCGACTGAATGCTGATGTCATACTCGCCGAGAATTCCGGCGATTTGCGCCAGAACCCCCGGTTGATCCACGGTGGTGAAACGCAGGTAGTAGTGACTGATGATTTCACTCATCGCCTTGACCGGCAGATCGGCAACCTGGTCCAGGCAGTACCCCATGATCGGGGTCCGCATCCTGGCTCCGGAGTGGATATCCCGGGCGATCGCCATCACATCCCCCATTACCGCGCTGGCCGTCGCATCCATCCCGGCGCCGCTGCCATAGAGCATGGCCGGGCCGAGGAAATTTCCGGAGAGGCGCACGGCATTGAACACACCGTCAACCTCGGCGAGTTGATAACTGGCCGGAACCATGGTCGGATGAACCCGAACTTCGATCCGGTCGCCATCGTTTTTCCCGATCGCCAGCAACTTGATCTTGTAGCCCATCTGCGTCGCGAACTGGATATCGATCGCGGCGAGGTTGGTAATCCCTTCCGTATAGACCTTGTTGAAATCGACCTTGGTGCCGAAACAGAGCGCCGCCAGCAGAGCGATCTTGTGAGCGGTGTCGACCCCTTCGATATCGAAAGTCGGATCGGCTTCGGCATAACCGAGCTGTTGGGCCTCTTTGAGCACCGGTTCGAAATCCATCCCCTCCTCGGTCATTTTGGTGAGGATGAAATTGCAGGTGCCGTTGAGAATGCCGAGAACATTGCTGAAACGGTTGGCGCAGAGATTTTCCTTGATCGCCGAAATGATTGGAATCCCGCCGCCGACCGCGGCTTCGAACATCACTTGAACGCCCATCTCACCGGCAGTCGCAATAATATCCTGCCCGTGCACGGCCATCAGCGCCTTGTTGGCGGTCACGATATGCTTGCCGTTTCTGATCGCCTGGAGGATGAAGGATTTTGCCGGTTCATAGCCGCCGATCAGTTCGATAACGACATCAATTTCAGGATGACCGATGACCTCTTCAGCATCGGTGGTCAACAACCCATCGGCAACTTTGACCCCGCGATCCGTAGTGATATCGAGATCAGCAATTTTGACCAGTTCAACCCTTTGCCCGAGACGCTTCTGTAGCAGGTCGGCATTCTGCTGGAATATTCTGACAACTCCGGTCCCGATGGTTCCGAAACCGAGCAGACCGACTTTTATTGAACCCATATACACCTCATCCAGATCAGATATTTTAGAGTGAGAAATTATTCGACCTCTTTTTTCGCTTTCTGCGCAATCTTGTCGAGCAGCCCGTTGATAAATGCCGGTGATTCCTTGGTCCCGTAGCGCTTGGCGATCTCGATCGCCTCGTTAATCGACACGCGTACCGGGATATCCGCCAGATAGAGCAGCTCATAAGCGCAGAGCCGCAGGATTGACAGATCGACCGCAGCCATTCTCTCCAATGACCAGTTTACGGCTACAGCCCGAATTTCTTTATCAAGAACGGCACGGTACTCAACCACTCCCTTGACCAGAGTCTCGGCAAACATGCGCGCTGCGGTCGGTAGCGGCGCTTCCGCAGATTCCAGCGGTTCGCCCAGCGCATCATCGGCAAACCGGAAAGTCTGCCAGAAATCGTTCAGCAGCCGCGCAGCTTCCGCCTGCTTATCCAATTTCAGGGCAAACAGGATTTTCAGGGCACACTCGCGTCCGACCCTACGGTTGTTGCTCGACATCGATTCAGATCTTCCCCAGCAGGTTGATCATTTCGATGGCGCTCATCGCCGCCTCGGCCCCCTTGTTGCCTGCCTTGGTCCCAGCCCGTTCAATCGCCTGTTCGACCGAATCGGTGGTCAGTACCCCGAAAGCGATCGGCAAACCGGTTTCCAGCGATGCAGAAGCGATCCCTTTGGAAACTTCGGCGCTGACATATTCAAAATGCGGCGTGCCGCCGCGAATCACTGCGCCCAGGCAGATCAGCGCATCATATTTGCCGGAAACCGCCATTTTTTTCGCCAACAGCGGAATTTCAAAGGCGCCGGGAACCCGGACCACGGTCAACTGCTGCTGATCGGCGCCATGCCGAACCAGGGTATCCAGCGCCCCTTCCAGCAGGCGATCGCAGATAAAACTGTTGAAGCGGCTGACGATCAGTCCGAATTTGAACCCCTTGGCATCAAGTTTTCCTTCGATGATTTCAGGCATGGTCTCCTCCTGGAAATGGACTTGTCAGAGATTCTCTAACAGATGCCCCATTTTTTCTCGCTTGGTTTTCAGGTATTTGATGTTGCTGCCATGGGCCTGAACTTCGATCGGTACCCGGTCAACGATCTCCATCCCATACCCTTCAAGTCCGACAATCTTTTTCGGATTATTGGTCATCAGCCGCAGTTTCCTGATTCCCAGTGCCACCAGCATCTGCGCGCCGATGCCGTAATCCCGCAAATCGGCGCTAAAGCCAAGCGCCTCGTTGGCCTCGACCGTGTCATGCCCCTGATCCTGCAGGGCATAAGCCTTGATTTTGTTGATCAGGCCGATCCCGCGCCCTTCCTGACGCATATAAAGGATGACGCCGCAGCCTTCCTTGGAAATCTGCTCCATGGCGGCGTGCAGCTGCTCACCACAGTCACAGCGCTGGGAACCGAACACATCGCCGGTCAGACACTCGGAGTGAACCCTGACCAGAATCGGCTGTTCCGGATTGATCTCCCCCTTGATCAGCGCCAGATGATGGGCGTCATCGACGTCATTTTCAAAGACGATCGCCCTGAACTCACCGCCGAATGGAGTCGGCAGCACCGTTTCAGCCGCGCAACGAACCATCAGCTCCTTGCGCATCCGATAAGCGACCATGTCGGCGATGGTGATGATTTTCAGATCATGTATTTTCGCAAATTCCTTGAGTTGCGGCATCCGCGCCATGGTGCCGTCCTCATTCATGATCTCACAGATTACTCCGGCCGGCTTCAGGCCGGCCAGGCGGGCCAGGTCGACCGAGCCCTCGGTTTGGCCGGCTCGCACCATCACCCCGCCCTTTTTCGCCCGCAGGGGGAAAACATGGCCGGGACGGGCCAGGTCGCGGGCCGTTGACTCGTCGGCGACGGCAACCTGAATGGTATGCGCCCGGTCGGCGGCGGATATCCCGGTCGTGACGCCGCGGCGCGCTTCGATCGAAATGGTAAAAGCGGTTCCGAACGAGGAGCTGTTGTCACTGACCATCAGCGGCAGATCAAGTTCATCGGCGCGGGCCTCGGTCAGCGACAGGCAGATCAGCCCGCGCCCTTCCCTGGCCATGAAATTGATCGCCTCCGGGGAAACCTTTTCCGCGGCGATCACCAGATCGCCTTCGTTTTCCCGATCCTCGTCATCAACCAGGATCACCATCTTCCCCTGACGGATATCTTCCAGGGCGGCTTCAATTTTCGCTAGCGGCATCTTTCCATCCTTTATTTGAATCTGTAGCCGGGCAATATCTCACATAAACCCGTTCTTGGCAAGAAACTCAAGGGAAATTCCGCCTGCAGGCAGCCCGGGTCGATCTCCCTGCAGGAGTCGTTCGACATAGCGCCCGAGCAGATCAGTTTCGAGATTGACCTGCTCCCCTTCCCGGCGCAGCCGCAGGGTAGTCTGTTCCAGGGAGTGCGGGATCACCGCCACGCCGAAGCCATCGGCAGCAACCTGGTTGACGGTCAGGCTGATTCCATCGACGGCAACCGACCCCTTTTCGACCAGGTAGCGCAACGCCTGAGGCGGCGCGGAAAATTCGAAGCGGACCGCATTCTGGTCCTGATAACGGCGGCGAACCCGGGCGATGCCGTCGATATGGCCGCTGACCAGATGTCCGCCGAGCCGGTCGCAAAGCCGCAACGCCCGTTCCAGATTCACCTGGGCGTTCGGTCGCAATGAGCCGAGGGTCGAACACTGCAGGGTTTCCGGCGAAACATCGGCGGTAAAGGTGCTTGCGTCCCAGCGGGTCACGGTCAGGCAGACTCCGTTTACAGCGATGCTTTCCCCCAGCTGCAGATCCTCTCCGACCAGGTCACTGGCAATCTGCAGGGAGGCGGAACCTCCCTGACGATCCAGGCTGCGAACCGTGCCGATATTTTGAATCAATCCGGTAAACATCGTTCCACATCCCCCGTTATCAAGATATCCTCGCCGCTTTGTTCATAACGCAGATCATTCAGTCGTACCGCGTCTATCAATTTCCGGCAACCCTCTCCGGCAAAGATCCCGAACTCCGAAGCGCCGCCGATCAATTTCGGCGCCAGGAAGACCATCAGCTGGTCGATCAGTTGCGCTTTCAGTGCCGCTCCCGCCAGGGTCGCGCCACCTTCCAGCAACAGCCGCTGAACATCACGCCGACCCAGTTCCCGCCAGAGTTCCGCCAGATGAACCCGGCCATTTTCAGTCGGAAAAACTATGACTTCAGCGCCGGCTTGTCGAACCATCTCTATTTTATCAGCGTCAGCCCGCGCCGTGGTGGCAATCAAGGTTCCGGCAGAAGATTGTTGTTGCAGCATCCGGCAGGCAGGATCGATCCGCAGCCGACTATCAACCACCACCCGCAAGGGATCACGCCCGTTCCCCTCCGGCAGCCTGGCATTCAACAGGGGATCGTCATGCAGCGCCGTTTTGCTGCCGACCATGATCGCCTCGACCCGATCGCGCAACCGGTGAACCCGCAAACGGCTTTCCTCCCCGGAAATCCAGCGGGAGTCGCCTCCGGTTGTCGCAGTTTTCCCGTCCAAAGTCATGGCAGTTTTATAAATGGTATAGGGAAGACCACTGGTGATATGCCGGGCAAAAGGAGCGATCAGGCGCTGGCACGGTTTCTGGAGAATCCCGGTCTGCACCTCGATCCCCGCCTCGCGAAGCAGAGTGATGCCACGCCCGGCGACCAGGGGATTGGGGTCCTGAACCCCGATAAAAACCCGTTTCACCCCGGCCTGAATCAGGGCTTCGGCGCAGGGTCCGGTCCGGCCACGGTGGGAACAGGGTTCGAGAGTCACATAAATATCGGCGCCACGGGCTCGATCTCCGGCCTGTTGCAGAGCAAAAATTTCGGCGTGCGGTTCACCCGCCCTGGGGTGGAAACCTTTACCGACAACCATTTCCTGCCGAACGACAACCGCACCGACCGGCGGATTCGGCGCGGTGCGCCCTTCTCCCAGCCGAGCCAGCTCTAGGGCCAGCCTCATGTAGTGTTGATGAACCAATTCATTCATCGGGCTGTCCAATTTCTCCAAAACGCAAAACTCGCCCCGGTTATAAACATATCTGCCATTTTCAGAATCAACAAAAATCAACAGCCGGAATACCATGGCATTCCGGCTGAATAACGGCAAGAAATTTTCCGGATCAATTCGAGTTTTTCAGCAGGTCGGTCAGTTCCGCCATGAATTCGTTGATATCCTTGAACTGCCTATAAACCGAGGCAAAACGGACGTAGGCGACTTCATCCACAGAATGCAAAGTATCCATGACCGCCTCGCCGATCAGGCTGGCCGAGATCTCCTTGTCCCCCCGTTCCTGAAAGGTCCGTTCCAACTGGTCGACCAGTTCCTCGATCTGCTCGATCGAGACCGGGCGTTTCTCGCAGGCGCGCTGCATTCCGGCAATAATCTTAGTTCGATCGAAGGCTTCCCGGCGGCCATCCTTTTTGATCACCCAGGGGAGGATCTCCTCCACCCGCTCATAGGTGGTGAAGCGCCGTTCGCAGGCCGGGCATTCCCGCCGGCGGCGGACATTGTTTCCCTCTTTGCCGAGCCGGGAATCGACGACGCGGGTGTCGTCGTGGTTGCAGAAGGGACAATTCATGGCGCCTCTTCGGCTGGAAACTGCTGGCAACTGATCCCGGCCTCTTCCAGCATCTGGTGGGACAACTGATCCGGATAGCCTCTTTTGAAGACCACGCTGCGGACCCCGGCATTGATCAGCATCTTGCTGCAGATGATGCAGGGCGAATCGGTGCAGTAAATCGTCGCGCCATCGATATTCACGCCGTGCCTGGCAGCCTGAATGATGGCATTCTGCTCGGCGTGCAGGCCGCGACAAAGCTCGTGCCGTTCTCCGGAAGGAACCTTGAGCTGCTCGCGCAGGCAGCCGGCCACATCACAATGAGTGATGCCGCTCGGCACCCCGTTGTAGCCGGTCGCCAGGATGTTTTTATCCTTTACCAGCACCGCGCCGACTTGACGTCGCAGACAGGTCGAGCGGCTGGCAACCAGGTCGGTGATCTGCATGAAATATTCGTCCCAGGTCGGACGCTCCATCGCGGTTTCCTTATTTCAACCGGTGGGCATAAAGCGGGAACTGCTGGCAGAGTTCCTTGATTTCGGCGCGGATCTTCGCCAGTTCCGCCTCATTCTCAATACTGCTCAGCGCCCGGTCGATCCAGCCGGCGACCTTGATCATTTCCGGTTCCTTGAGACCCCGAGTCGTCGTCGCCGGGGTGCCGATCCGGATGCCGCTGGTGACGAAGGGCGAGCGGGTGTCGAAGGGAACGGCATTCTTGTTGACGGTTATGCCGGCCTTCTCCAGAGTTTCCTCGGCGACCTTGCCGGTCAGTTCGGTGCCGGTGAAATCGAGCAGCATCAGATGATTATCGGTGCCGCCAGACACCAGTTTGTACCCCTTGCGCACCAGTTCATTGGCCAGGGCTTGAGCATTTTTCACCACCTGGGCCGCATACACTTTAAATTCCGGAGTGAGCGCCTCTTTGAAGGCAACTGCCTTGGCGGCGATGACATGCATCAGTGGACCACCCTGAATCCCGGGAAAAATGTTGCTGTTGAGTTTCTTCGCCCATTCTTCAGTGCAAAGGATCATTCCGCCCCGCGGCCCGCGCAGGGTTTTATGGGTGGTGGTGGTGACAAACTCGGCGTACGGAACCGGGTTGGAGTGGACCCCTGCGGCAACCAGACCGGCGATATGCGCCATATCGACCATCACTACGGCGCCGACCTGATCGGCAATCCGGCGAAAAGCGGGAAAATCGATTTCGCGCGGATAAGCGCTGGCGCCGACAACAATCAGTTTCGGCCGGTGTTCATTGGCCAGCCGTTCAACTTCCTCGTAATCGATGGTCCCGGTCTCCGGGTTCAATCCGTAGGGAACAATATTGTACAGCTTCCCGGAAAAGTTGACCGGCGAACCGTGGGTGAGATGACCGCCATGGGCCAGATTCATCCCGAGCACGGTATCGCCCGGTTGACAGACCGCCATATAGACCGCCATGTTCGCCTGTGACCCGGAATGCGCCTGAACGTTGGCATGCTCGGCGCCGAATAATTCCTTGGCCCGGTCGATGGCCAGCTGCTCGGCGATATCCACCACCTCGCAACCACCATAGTAGCGCTTGTTCGGGTAGCCTTCGGCATATTTATTGGTCAGCACCGAACCCTGAGCCTCGAGTACCGCTTCACTGACAAAATTCTCAGATGCGATAAATTCGAGATTATATTCCTGCCGTTCAGTCTCACGAATCAGGGTTTGAGCGATTTCAGGATCGAATTCGGCAAGTTTGTTCTGAATCATTTGATCCTCCGGTAAATCAGAGTTGTCCGTAACAATGAAAAGAGCGGGGCAGGTCACCCTGCCCCGCCGGATAGTTATTTTCGTAAGCGCTGTTCGACAGCACTGATTTTGTCCAGCCGGTGCTGATGCCGCCCGCCTTCGAATCCAGTATCCAGCCAGATTTCAACCAGCCTCTGCCCCAGTTCGACACTGAGAATCCGGCCGCCGAGAATCAGGACATTGGCGTTGTTATGCTCCTTGGCCATCTGTGCCGTGAACTCATCATGCACCAGCGCCGCACGAACACCGGGATATTTATTGGCGATAATCGACATCCCGATTCCGGTACCGCAAACCAGCACCCCGGCGTCGGCTTTTCCGCTTGAGACCGCTTCAGCGACCTCTGATCCGAAATCCGGATAGTCTACCGAGTCGGTATTATCGGTACCGAAATCCTCACAATCCAGCTGACGTTTTTGCAGCAAGCCACGAACCGCCTGTTTCAATTCCAGACCGCCGTGATCGCTGCCGATTGCAATCTTTTTCATTCTCAGATTTTCCGGAAAGCAAGGGTTGCGTTGGTACCGCCAAAGCCGAATGAGTTCGACAGAACCACCTTGCACGCCACCTGCCGGGCCTCGTTCGGGACGTAGTCGAGATCGCATTCCGGATCCGGCTCATCATAATTGATCGTCGGCGGAACCACGCCGCGATCGAGGGCCAGTGCCGAGTAGGCTGCTTCAATTCCGCCGGCGGCGCCCAAGGCGTGACCGGTCATGCTTTTGGTCGAACTGACCATCACCGTCCCGGCGTGCTCGCCGAGAACCGACTTGATCGCCATGGTTTCATAGAGATCATTGAAATGGGTCGAGGTGCCGTGGGCGTTGATGTAATCAATCTCTTCCGGGTTCAGGCCGGCATTGTTCAGCGCCATCTTCATGCAGCGGGCGGCGCCTTCCCCACCGGGAGCCGGCTGGGTCAGGTGAAAGGCATCGGCGCTCATCCCGTAACCGACGATTTCGCAATAAATCTTGGCGCCACGCGCTTTGGCCGCTTCATATTCTTCAAGGATCAGAATCCCGGAGCCTTCGGCCATGATAAATCCGTCACGATTCTTTTCGAACGGGCGGCTGGCGGCCTGCGGATCTTCATTGCGGGTCGAGAGCGCCTTCATCACGTTGAAGCCACCGATGCCGAGCGGAGTGATGGTCGACTCGGTTCCTCCGGCAAACATGGCATCGGCATCGCCACGGGCGATCATGTGGTAGGCATCGCCAATCGAGTGCGTGCCGGTAGCACAGGCGGAGACCGACGAGAGATTCGGCCCTTTGGCCCCGAACCGCATCGAAATCTGTCCCGGTGCCAGGTTGATGATCAGCATCGGAATAAAGAAGGGGGTGATTTTCCGATAGCCCCGTTCCTGCAGCTCACTATGGTACTTCTCGATGGTCGGCAGTCCGCCCAGGCCGGAACCGACCAGGACCCCGACACGCTCGGCATTCTCCTCAGTAATCTGCAGGCCTGAATCATTCAGTGCCATTTCGGCGGCTGCCAGACCGTACTGGATAAAGAGATCCATTTTTTTGATCTCTTTCTTGTCGATATAGTCTTCAGCGTTGAAATCCTTGACTTCACCGGCAATCTGAGTCGGCAATTCGGCAGCATCAAAACGGGTGATCGGACCAAGACCCGACTGCCCCGCGGTAATTGCTTCCCAATTCTTTTCCACCCCGGTCCCTAGCGGGGACACGATACCAACCCCGGTGACCACAACTCTACGCATGGATATCTCTTTCCTTCAACTCGATAAAAAGGCTTCTGATTCTTTAGGTGACTGCATTTTTCCGGCGGGAACTGAACGGTGGCGCCGGCATTCATTCCGGCGCCACCGCATGCAATCAGGAAGCCTGATTAATATACTCGATAGCGTCCTTGACGGTTTGAATCTTTTCCGCATCTTCGTCTGAAATCTCAACGTCAAATTCTTCTTCAAGAGCCATCACCAGTTCTACGGTGTCTAAAGAATCAGCTCCCAGATCGTCCATAAATGCCGCATCAGGAGTTACTTGATCTTCATCAACACCCAGTTGCTCAGCAACAATTTGCTTTACCCGTTCCTCAATAGAAGCCATCTGTTTTCCTCCCGTGTCGTTTTGGCTAAAAGCCGCTGATTTGCTAATTTACATGTACATCCCGCCGTTGACGCCAAGCACCTGCCCGGTAATATAGCCGGCATGTTCGGACGCCAGATAAACAACTGCCTGAGCGATATCCTCAGGTTGACCGAGCCGCCCAAGCGGAATCTGGCTGATCAGTTCCTGCCGGGTCTTTTCCGGCAGTTCTTCGGTCATGTCGGTTTCAACAAAACCTGGAGTGATAGCATTGACCGTAATATTGCGCTTGGACAATTCACGCGCCACCGATTTGGTCAGCCCGAGCAGCCCGGCTTTGCTGGCGCAGTAGTTCGCCTGCCCGGGATTGCCCATTTCGCCGACCACGGATGAGATATTGATGATCCGGCCGCTACGCTGTTTGGTCATCGGCTTGGCGGCCGCCCGGATCAGCGCGAAAGCACCCTTGAGATTGGTATCGAGTACGGCGTCCCAATCTTCATCCTTCATCCGCAGCAATAAGCCATCACGGTTTATACCGGCATTATTGACGAGAATATCGACTTTTCCAAACTTCTCAACTGCGGCGGCGACCAGTTTGTCAGCGGATTCCGTCGAAGCAGCATCGGCAACAACCGCCAGCGCCTCGGAACCGAGCGATTCGATTTCTGCCGCCAGTTCCTGCAGTGGCGCCAGGTTCCGGGCGGAAACGACCAACTTGGCGCCCTGTTTAGCCAGGGCCAGGGCCGTAGAACGGCCGATTCCACGTGATGCGCCAGTAACGATGGCAACCTTCTCTGTCAGCATCAAAGACTCTCCTGTTTGATTCCTAAGAATACTGTCAACCGGCAAGTTTCTGCAAGGACGCAAGTGAATCGATCTGCCGGGTGTCAGCCCCTTTGGCGATCCGTTTGATCAGACCGCTGAGAACCTTGCCGGGACCGATTTCAATAAACCGCTCAACCCCCAGATTCGCCATCGCCTCGACCGATTCGTCCCAGCGAACCGGCGCACAAACCTGCCGAACCAGCAACGGCTTGACCCGTTCAGGTTCCTGATAAGGTTTGGCCTCGACATTGCTGATGACCGGGCAGGAGAACGGTTGCACAGCGAGCGCCGCCAATACGTCTTTGAGACGCTTTGCAGCGGGTTCCATCAGCGCCGAATGGAAGGGCGCGCTGACCGGCAACGGCAGTGCCCGCTTAGCCCCCTGCTCTTTGGCCAGTTCAATGGCACGATGAACAGCCGTGGCATGTCCGGCGATGACAATCTGCCCCGGGCTGTTGAAATTGGCCGGAGCGACAATTTCACCCTGCGCGGCCTGTGCGCAGAGTTGCTCCAGAGCTTCTCGCTCAATACCCATGATTGCGGCCATGGCGCCGACCCCGACCGGCACCGCTTCCTGCATGAACGTGCCGCGTTGACGGACAGTTCTAACCGCATCTGCGAAGTTCAACGCCCCGGTACAGACCAGCGCCGAAAACTCTCCGAGAGAATGCCCGGCAGCGTAGCTCGGCTTGAGGCCGGTTTCCTGTTCGACAACCCGCAAAGCAGCGATGCTGGTGGTCAGAATCGCCGGCTGAGTATTGGCGGTCAGTTTCAGATCCTCTTCGGAGCCGGAAAAACAAAGGCCGGCGAGGTCAAACCCGAGCGCATCGCAGGCCTCCTCGAAAACCTGTCTGGCCGCGGTGAAATTGTCCGCCAGATCCTTCCCCATTCCGGAGAACTGGGAGCCCTGACCGGGAAATACAAAGGCATTCATCTAAATCACATTCCTCAAGGTTCAGTATTCAGGTTACCAGCGGAGCAGAACCGAACCCCAGGTAAAACCACCGCCGAAGGCGGCCAGCAGCACCAAATCGCCCTTGCTCAGCTGTCCGGCGCGGGCGGCTTCATCCATCGCTATCGGAATGGTTGCCCCGGAGGTATTGCCGTATTTGTTGACATTGATGAAGCACTGCTGGTCGGTCAGGTTCAAGCGTTTGGCCGTCGCTTCCAGAATCCGCCGGTTCGCCTGATGGGGAATAAACAAACGGATATCTTCTGAAGACATCTTGTTGGCCTCGAGCGCCTCGATTGAAACCTCGGTCAGGGAACGAACCGCAACTTTGAAGACATCATTTCCCTGCATTCTCAGGGAGCAGAGTTTATCATCCAGCCCCTGTTGAGACACCGGATTTCTGGCCCCGAATCCCGGCTGGTAGAGCAGATCAAGATAACTGCCGTCAGAGTGCATGTGCGTGGAAAGCAGGCCCGACTCACCTTCCTGAGCTTCCAGGACAACCGCGCCGGCGCCATCGCCGAACAGGACACAGGTATTGCGATCGGTCCAGTCGATAATCCGGCTGAGGGTTTCGGCGCCGATGACCAGAGCTTTTTTACCGCGCCCGGCCTGTAGAAAATCGGACGCGCTACTCAGGGCATAGACAAAGCCGCTGCATGCGGCCGAGAGGTCATAGGCAAAAGCATTCTTGGCGCCGAGATTGTTCTGCACAATACAGGCGGTCGCCGGCCAGGGAAAATCTCCGGTAATCGTCCCCATAACAATCAGGTCGATCTCTTCGGCGGCAACTCCGGCAGCTTCCAGGGCACGTGACGCGGCGATGGTTGCCATGTCGGAAGTCGCCTCCCCTTCGGCAGCGATCCGGCGCTCTTCAATACCGGTCCGGGTCAAAATCCAGTCGTTGCTGGTATCGACCATTTTTTCCAGGTCGAAATTCGTCAGTACTTTTTCCGGAAGATATGACCCGGTTCCGATAATACGTGCTCTTTTCATTTCAACATTCTCCTTTGCCCGGAGTCCGATCTCTGCAACGGACAATAGCCGGAAAGTCAAAGTCGCTCGGCCAGTTTCTCTTCAATACGAATTCTGGCGAATTCATCAGCCTGACGGATGGCAATGCTGATGGCCACCGGATCAGAGCTACCATGACAGATTATCCCGGTGCCGGCAATACCCAGCAGCGGTGCCCCGCCATATTCCGCAGGATTGATTTTCTTTTTAAATGATTTAAAGGCCGGCCGGCTTAACAGGTAACCGATCCGGGCCCAGAAACGTCCCTCGATTTCCCGGCGCAACATGGTACCGATGGCTACGGCAAGCCCTTCGGAAACCTTCAGCAGAACATTACCGACAAAACCGTCGCAGACCACGACATCGGCACTGCCGTTGTAAATGTCGCCGCCTTCAACATAGCCGATGTAGTTCAGTCCTGATTCTTTCAGCAGTTGATGGGTATCGCGGGTCAGTTCGTTCCCCTTTTTCTCTTCTTCGCCATTGGAGAGAAGACCGACCTTCGGCCGGGTTTTGCCGAGAACATATTCTGCATAGATGCTGCCCATGACGGCGAACTGGTACAGGTTCACCGGTTTGCAATCGACATTCGCCCCCATGTCCAACACCATGGTCTGGTCATTGAGATTGGGCAGCAGGGTGGCAATGGCCGGGCGATCGATGCCCTTGATCCGTTTGAGTACCGCCATTCCGGCAGCCATGGTCGCACCGGAATTGCCGGCGCTGACCACGGCGGAAGCCTGGCCATTTTTTACCAGATCAAAGGCAACCCGGATTGATGAATCCTTCTTCTTCCGCACCGCATCGGAAGCGGAGTCCTCCATGCCGACAACTTCACTGGCATGTTGGATATCGATGTCAAGTCCCTCAGTTAGGTGATTGGCAAGCTCATTTTGCAATTTTTCAGCATCACCGACCAGGATGACCCGACAACCCCATTGCCGACAGGCAGCGACAGCACCGGCAACTTCGTTAACCGGCGCATCATCCCCCCCCATTGCATCGATGGCAATTTTAAACGACATGAGCTGCTAAGACTCCGTTCAGATGTCGTCGCTGCTGATAACTTCTTTTCCTTTATAGGTTCCGCAATTGGGACAGACCCGATGCGGTTGCTTCGGCTCCTGGCATTGCGGACAAAGTGAAATATTCGGGGCGGTAATAGCGTCATGAGCACGGCGCATATTTTTCTTGGATTTGGAGGTTTTTTTCTTAGGTACAGCCATATTTATTCTCCTTGCAGCTGGATATTCCTCTCCAGCGTTATTCGGCCAGATTCAGGCTTTCGCCCGTTAAGATTCGGTCTTCTTGGTATCGGTCTTGAGTCCCGCCAAGGCGGAAAACCGGTTATTGAACGGTTGTTTTTCGCAATTACAGCTTTCTTTATTCAGATCACAGCCACATTCCGAACAAAGCCCCAAACAGCCGGCGTCACACACCGGGCTGATCGGCAACGCCATGATAATCTGTTCCTGCAGCGGCTGGAGCAGATCCAGAACCTCATCCTGGTAATAGATCAGTCCCAGTTCGTCCGCATCGAGTTCGACCTCCTCTTCCTCCGACGCCTCCTGATGTGCCGGCTGCGGCGTAAAGGTCAAGAAAAAATCGGCCTGAAGATCACTTTCGAACGGTTGCAGACAACGTCCGCAGGCCAGTCCGACTCTGGTCTGCATCTGTCCGTCGACTTCGACTATCCGCCCGGTTTTCTGTAAACGCAGCTGAAAACAGATCTGTTGCTCAAACCTGACCTGTTTCTCATCTCCCAGTTCCTTCAGAACGGGAAACTCATCCGGTTCACAACAGTAGCGCTGCTCCAGGCAGCCATCTTTGAATTCTCGCAATTCGAGACGCACAGTTGCCATCCCCAGAGCAAAACTGAACAGTATAAAGAGAGCCCTAATCATGTCAAGGGAAAAGGAACTCTGCGGACCAGTACGGAATGGCGAGTTTTCTTAGCCCATCGGAGGGCAATTTGCAAGGTTTTTTTTCACCAGAAAAATGGTATGGATAGGTCTGGTAAATAATACCATGCAAAATGAATCAAACATCCGGAATAATAGCGTTTTGATTCACAGCCGCGGGAGCATTTAATGACCGGGAACAAAACCCTTATAGCCCTTCGGGAACTACTCGATATCATGACAACCCTGCGTTCCGATCACGGTTGCCGCTGGGATCGGCAGCAGACCCCGGAGAGCCTCAAACCTTACCTGCTGGAAGAATGCTACGAACTGCTGGAAGCGATTGATCGCGCCCAGCCACAGGAGATCTGCGATGAACTGGGCGATCTGCTGCTGCAGGTGGTTTTCCAGGCCCAGATATTTTCCGAACAGGGCTTGTTCTCCATGGCAGATGTGGCCGCATCCATCAGCAGAAAATTGATCCGCCGCCATCCACATATCTTTGCCCGGGCCGACGCTGAAGGGCATGAACAGCGCTGGGAAGAAATCAAGCTCCGGGAGCGACAGGAACGCGGTCTCCCACTCAGTCTTGCGGAACGCATCCCGAAAACCCTTCCGGCTCTGAAACGTGCGCAAAAAATAGCAAAAAGAATTGATTCTATAGATAGTTATAAGTTAATACCTAAGATTGAACTTAAGTTGAACCAGCTTAAATCCCTGGCGGTCGAATTACCTTCTGCAACGGACCAGAGGCAAAAAATCCTCGCAGAACTGCTGTTCTGCATCTCTCATCTCTCGTATACTCTGGATATTGACGCCGAGGAAAGCTTGCGCCAATTCAATGTCGAGATTGTTACCAAAATTGATGCCAATAAATGACCGTAAACGATAACAATCGACAAAGTTCGCGAAAAACAATCGCTTTTAAATCTCGTCCACATCATTTGTGGATAACTTGTTCGCAGCCCTGTTGAAAATAAGCATATTGTATGGAACCCTGTCACCTCCTGCTCCTTGCATATTTTTTGTGCAGTAAATAAATTTATGTTATTTCAAATAGTTGCATGGGAGAGCAAATGTTTTGCTAGGAATTACCAGATAGCTCGAAGGATTAATTGAGGAAAACTTATAATTAGGGACAACAGATGTTTATAAGAATCCTGATTCTCTTTACAATCATACCGGTTATCGAACTTTACGTGCTGATTGAAGCCGGAAAACAGATCGGCGCCGGGCCGACCATCGGATTAATCTTTCTGACCGGTATCGCCGGGGCCTATCTGGCCAGAAGCCAGGGGTTCAATCTGATTAATCGCATCCAGCATGATCTCAATGCTGGCCGGCTACCGGCATCAGAACTGCTGGACGGCGCCATGATCCTGGCTGGCGGGCTCCTGTTGCTGACGCCCGGATTCTGCACCGACCTGTTCGGCTTCTGCCTGCTCACACCGGTGACCCGAGGATTATTCAAAGGCTGGCTGAAAACCTGGCTGGAACGGAAAATTCAGCGGGGTGAAATAAATTTCAAGCTCCATTAGCCAGGCTCGGTCTTTTCTGCGGGTGCCCGTCGCTGCCGCTTCTGCCGCAACAGCGTCCATCCCTGGCTGATTTCCTCGACCTTAAAGAGCAGGCAGCAGAAGAGATAGACAACGCAGCCCGCCGCAACCACAGCGAAAAGATATACGCCCTTGAAGGTTCTCTCGCCCAATTGGCCCCAATCGCAAAAACCGAGCAGAAAATAAACGGTCACGGCCATCAATACCCCGGCCGGAAGAGCTTTGAGCAAAGGTCCCCAGAGAGCCCCCTGCAGAAAAGAACCGACTTTCCGGCGCAGCAGCCAAAGCAACACAACGGCGTTAAACAGCGAGGACAGGGTCAGAGCCAAAGCCAGGCCGAGGTGACCGTAGATATTCATCAGCAGTAACCCGCCAACTGCATTGACCAACAAGGTCCAGAAAGAGACCAGCACCGGGGTCCGGGTATCTTTCAGAGCGTAAAAGGTCTGTGCTGCAATTCTGCTGTAACCGACAAACAGCAGCCCGGGAGCATAACAGATCAGCGCCCAGGCGGTTTTTCCCAAGGCCAATTGATCAAACTCGCCGCCGAGAAAGAATACCGAATAGACCGGTCTGGCGCAGAGAATCAGGCCGATAATGGCCGGCAGACAGAAAATCGTAATCAGGCTCAAGGCGAAACGCAGCGATTGCCGCAGTCCCTCTTGATCATTTTCGGCGACCTGGCGGCTCATCATCGGCAATGCGGCCTGGGCCAGAGACACTACGAATATCCCTTGAGGGAACTCAAACAGACGTTGTCCGTAATAGAGATAAGAGACACTCCCCTGCGGCAGGAAGGACGCCAACAGTCGCGAAACGATGATATTGATCTGGTAGATGGCAACCCCGGCAATTCCGGGGATCATCAACGCGGCAATCTTATGCAGTCTGGCATCGGCGCGAAATCTGAAATCGGGGCGCAGTTTGATCCGGTAACGCAGCAATGCCGGGAATTGCAGCAGTAATTGCGCCACCCCGCCGATCAGAACCCCAACGGCCAGGGCAAAGATCGGTTGCTCAAAGTATTGCCCCAAACCGACGGCACTGAGGATCATCGCCAGATTCAGAAACAGCGGGGAAAGTGACGGCAGGAAATAATGACCGCGCACGTTCAGGATGCCGGTCAGTAGGGCGAGAACTGAAACCAGCCCGATATAGGGGAACATGATCCGGTTTAAATGATCGGTCAGCTGCAGTTTTCCTGCAACCTGCCCGAATCCGTAGCCGATTCCCGTCACCACCCAGGGAGAGAAAATGATGCCGAGCGCGACCAGCACCAGCATCATCAGCACCAGCAGGGTGACGCAACGATTGGCGAGTTGCTGCGCCTCTTCTTCACCGCGCTGGTGAAAGACCTCGGAAAAGGTCGGAACAAAGGCCGCCGTCAGCGAACCTTCGCCGAAAAACCTGCGGAGCAGATTGGGAATGGTAAACGCGACAAAGAAAGCATCGGTCGCAAAACCGGCGCCGAACAGGCGGGCCACGATGATATCGCGGATCAAACCGGCCACTCGGCTGAGTGCTGTGGCAACGGCCATTACCAGGGTCGCGCCGGCAATTTTGTTCTTCATTCCCATATGAATTTAAATTAATCCTCGGATTAAAATCGATAACCTGCCGAAGCTACGCTATATTTTACAATATAATGAGTAATTTATAACTTGACAGACTGCAGACTGCCGACTAGTATCAGCGAGTTTTAAGCGACCCTAAATAACAACTGAAGGAGAACAGGAACGTGGCCAACCATAAATCTGCATTGAAACGCAACAAACAGAATGAACAACGCAATGCCCGCAATACCCATATCCGTTCGACCATGCGGACCCTGGTCAAGCAGGTTCGCGAAACGGCAGCGGCCGGCGATAAGGAAGCAGCTCAGGAGGCCCTGAAAAAGGCGGTTCCTTACATCGACAAAACCGCAACCAAAGGGGTCATCCACAAGGCGACTGCCAGCCGCAAGATTTCCCGTTTGACCAAACTGGTCAACAGCATCGCCTGAGATCGTCATCATAGCGTTAACAAAGGGGCTTTATAAGCCCCTTTGTTTATTTTCTCTTGACCAGCCTGAGCAATAGACTCTCCAGCAGAGCCTCGGCATCCGCGCCGCTCGACTTCATCGCCAAATCGGTTTCCAGGAACAGTTCGTACGCCTGCTGAAAGTCCTGGCGTGAAAAGCGTTTTCCCTGGGCAACCATCCCCTCAACGACAAAAAACGGGACTCCTGCGCCGCCGGCAATCTCTTTGTTGCTGCGCTTCTGAACCTGCAGTTCGCGCACTTTCCAGAGCTGTCGAAAGTGACGCACGACCAGCGAAAGGATTTTCAGGGGCGCCTCCCCCGCTGTCAGCAGATTGTTGAGCAACAGCAAAGCCCGCCCGGCGTCGCCACGTCCTACGGCATTGCCGAGCTCAAAGATATTTTCGGCGCGGCCGCGGGAAACCACCGCCTGAATGTCGGCGACATCGACCAGGTTTCGGGAACCGATGTAGGTACGGAGTTTCTCCAATTCACCGTGCACCTCGTTCAGACTTCCGCCAACCATGCCGCAGAACAGGGTCAGGGCATCGGCCGTAATACTGATATCATGGTCATAAAAGTAGGTTTTGATATGACCGGGAAGCTCCCGCTCCGCCAACGGCTTGTACTCGACGACGACTCCGGACTTTTTGAACTGCTGAAAGAATTTGCGGCGGTTGTCAATCTTGTCGGCCACCAGCAGCAGGCAGGTTTCCGGGGCGGGATTTTTCAGATACGGAAGCAGCGCATCAAGCTCGGCGGCCGGCAACAGATGGGCATCCCGAATCGTCACCAACCGTTTGTGGGCAAAGACCGGCAAGGTAGACGCGGCGTCGCTAACCCGGGACGCGGTACACTCCTTGCCGTAGAACTGATTGTCGTTAAAATCGTCCCGGTCGTTTTCCAGCACTGCACGCCGGACGGCAGCGACCGCCTGCTGAACGAGGTAGGTTTCCTGACCGTGCAGCAGAATCAGCTCCGGGATCTGATTCGCTCGCAGTTTACGCAGCAGTTCTTCAGACGTCATCGTCCGGCCCGTTAAAAGTTTTCCAGTAGCCGAGAGTAAAGCTCTTCCGCCAGTCGCCGGGTAATCTCAGCGATCGCCGCCTGCTCCAGATCTTCCTGGACTGCTTTGTCGTCGGCAGCGAGATAATCGGCATGCCAGTCGAGATTTCCCTGCCAGAGCAGGCGGCCGTCACTGACCTGCCGCAATTTGACGGCAATCAGCATCGTTGAGCGGTACTCACGGATATTATCGTTTTTATCGTAGGAAAGCGCCCTGGTGCGGTAAGTGGTGATAGCGCCCTCCAGTACCGCTTTCCCCTCTGGTTGAGACTCGACTTGCGAAATCTGCCCGTTGCGGGCGAAGACCTCACTGACCACACTGGTGAGGTGGTTTTCCAACAGCGGTTCGGTGGTCTGATTGGCAAAAAGCGGGATGTAGATCGACTTGACACCGCCGGGCAGTGAACCGCCTTGTCCCGCAGGATGATAACCGCAGGCGGTCACCCCCAGCAGCAGGCAGAGGACAGCCAGTCGTTTCATCCGGACACCACGATATTGATCAGTCGGCCGGGAACAACAATGATCTTGCGGACCTCTTTCCCGGCAACGAAACGCTGCACATTCGGTTCCTCAAGCGCTGCCGCTTCAAGCGTTTCCTTGGCCGCGTCGAGTGCAACCGAAACTTTGCCGCGGACCTTGCCGTTGACCTGAACCACCAGGGTGATTTCATCCGCCACCAGAGCGGCCGGGTCCCAGGACGGCCAACCGGCGGTTTCAATACTCTCCCGGTGCCCGAGCTGTTGCCAGAGTTCCTCACTGACATGCGGCACAAAGGGATTCAACAGGCAAACCACCGCCTCCAGCGCTTCACGCATGACGCCCGGACAACTGTCAACCGCATTGAAGGCATAGATGGCGTTGACCAGTTCCATCACTGCGGCAATCGCGGTATTGAAATGGAAGCGGCCGTCGATGTCCTCGGTGACTTTCTTGATGGTCTGATGAATTTTCCGCCGCAGCTCCGCCGCCTCCCCTTCGACCTCGGCAGTGACCGCCGCATTCCGGATCAGAGCGAGATGATCGTTGACGGCGCGCCAGACGCGATTGAGAAAACGGTAGCAGCCCTCAACCCCCTGTTCGTTCCATTCCAGATCTTTCTCCGGCGGCGCGGCGAACAGGGAAAACAGCCGGGCGGTATCGGCGCCATACTGATCGATCAACTGGTTCGGATCGATGACGTTCTTCTTCGACTTGCTCATCTTTTCATTCCGGCCGATCGCCGCCGACTTGCCGCACAGCGCGCATTTGCCGTCGACCACCTGCTCGGGATAGAGCCAGCCGTGTTCCTGGCAGCGCTGGGTCTCCATGCAGACCATCCCCTGGGTCAGCAGGTTGGCGAAGGGTTCAGAGACATCCAGCAGGTCGAGGTCGCGCAGGACCTTGGTGAAAAACCTGGCATAGAGCAGATGCATGACCGCGTGTTCGATGCCGCCGATATACTGATCAACCGGCAGCCAGTAATTCGCGGCCGCTCTGTCGAGCGGGCCGTCACTGTAATCCGGACAGGCGTAGCGGGCAAAATACCAGGAACTCTCGACGAAGGTATCGAAAGTATCGCTTTCCCGTCGCGCCGGTTTGTCGCAACGCGGACAAGAGACCTTAAGAAATTCCTGATGCCGGGCCAGCGGCGAACCGCCCTCCCCGGTCAGTTCGACATCTTTCGGCAACAACACCGGCAGGTCCTGCTCCGGAACCGGCACGGCTCCGCAATCATCACAGTAGATGATCGGGATCGGCGTGCCCCAGTAGCGCTGCCGCGAAACCCCCCAGTCGCGCAGCCGGAAGTTGACCGTTTTGCGCCCTTCATTGCGTTGATCGAGATATTCGGCGATCTTCTCCTTGGCCGATTCGTTGTCGACGCCGTCAAACTGTCCCGAATTGACCAGCACGCCGGGACCGACATAGGCTTCGGTCATCCGCTCGGCGACCAGGACCTCCCCTTCCGGCTGTATCACCACCTGAATCGGCAGGGAGTACTTGTGCGCAAATTCGAAATCCCGCTGATCATGAGCCGGGACCGCCATGACCGCGCCGGTGCCGTAATCCATCAGCACAAAGTTGGCCAGATAAACCGGGAGCTTGTTCCCGGTCAGGGGATTGACGCAATAGGAGCCGGTAAAAACCCCGAGCTTTTCCAGATCGCCGCTGGTGCGTTCGATCTTGTCTTGCCGTTCAACCTGAGCGAGAAACCGGTCAACGTCCGGTTGCTGCTCGCTGGTCACCAGGCTATTGACCGCCGGATGTTCCGGGGCCAGACTCATGAAGGTCGCGCCGAACAGGGTATCGGGACGGGTGGTGAAGACCTTGACCTTGTCGTCCCGGCCGGCGACCGGGAATTCGATCTCACAGCCGTAGCTCTTGCCGATCCAGTTGCGCTGCATCGCCAGCACCCGTTCCGGCCAGCCGGGGAGTTTTTCCGTCTCGGCGAGCAGTTCATCGGCGTAATCGGTAATCTTGAAGAACCACTGTTCCAGCTCTTTCTGTTCGACCAGGTTATGACAGCGCCAGCAGCTGCCGTCCTCAACCTGCTCGTTGGCCAGTACGGTCTGACAATCGGGGCACCAGTTGACCGACGAGCCTTTTTTGTAGGCCAGCCCGCGCTCGAACATTTTCAGAAAAATCAGCTGTTCCCAGCGATAATAGGTTGCGTCACAGGTCGCGAACTCACGCTGCCAGTCGTAGGACAGGCCCATCCGTTTCAGCTGCTGACGCATGCTGTCGATATTCTCGTAGGTCCACTTGGCCGGATGGGTGCCATGTTCGATTGCGGCATTTTCCGCCGGCATACCGAAGGCATCCCAGCCCATCGGGTGCAGCACATTGAACCCCTGCATCCGCTTGAAGCGGGCCACAACATCGCCGATGGCATAGTTTCGCACATGCCCCATGTGAATCCGGCCCGAGGGGTAGGGGAACATTTCCAGCAGGTAGTATTTCGGTTTAGCGGAACTTTCCGTGACCCTGAAGGCCTGGCTCTGATGCCACTGCTGTTGCCACTTCTGTTCAACATCCTTGGGGACGTACTGGGTTTCCATAGTGCCTCCGCAACGACATGGCGCCGTCACTGCATATCAGATCTTGTGGATAGTATATACACGAAAACCGGCACGAGCCGGTATCATGAGAAAATGTCTGACGGAAAAGACCCGAGTCGATTCCGCCGATCCAGAGTCCGTTTCACGGCCCAGCCATGGAACGGACAACTGCTTATTACTTGGCCCGATAGGTGATGCGGCCGCGCGTCAGGTCGTAAGGAGACAGCTCCACCGTCACCCGGTCGCCAGGGAGAATACGGATATAATACTTGCGCATTTTCCCGGAGATATGCGCCAGAACAACATGGTCATTGTCGAGCTTGACCCGAAACATGGCGTTCGGAAGCGGTTCGACAACCGTCCCTTCAACCTCGATGGCTTCTTCTTTTGACAAGTGATCCTCCTGCAAAGATTCAACGATTTTCGGTAATATCGGCTTGGCGTCTTATTACACGTTCCTTTCGGACTGTCAAGCCTGGAGACAACCTGACCCTGTTCATTGCTCCGGGCCGAGCAGCTTGCGGACAATCTCAATAATCCGCGCCGTCTGTATCGGCTTGGAGAGGTACTCGTTGGCGCCGAGCGCCATTGCCCGTTCACGGTCGTGCTGCGCGCCCTCAGTGGTTAATACAACTACCGGCAGAGACTCATACTTCGGATCGTTCCGCACCAGGCTGATCAGCTTCAAACCATCCATAATCGGCATATTGATATCGGTCAGCAACAAGTCATAGGTCTCGGAGGACAGCTTTTTCAACGCGGCAACGCCGTCCCCCGCTTCCTCAACCTGCAGACCGGTAACCCGCTTGAGAACGAAAACAATGAGCTGGCGCATGGTCGGCGAATCGTCAACCACCAGAACTTTAGCGTTTTGCATGAGCTGAAAACTCCACTTGCAGCTGATAGTATATCAAGAAAAGTCTAGCCACTCTAGCAGGTTATAGCAGGAATTACCAGAAAGTAGTGAGCCCCATCCGCTTCATTTGTCAACGGACCGGCAACGCGTTTCAATTTCCAGCAGCATTCTTTCCAGCGGCACCGATTTTTCAACCTGGCCGGTGGCTATCGCCTCTTTCGGCATCCCGTAAACCACACAGGATTCCTCGGCCTCAGCCAGGATGCGGCCACCGCAATCGGCAATTTCCCGAACCCCCGATGCGCCGTCGTTCCCCATCCCCGTGAGAACCACAGCGAGCGATTTCGAACCGTAGACATACGCGGCGGTCCGGAACAGGACATCGACCGACGGTGTATAGATCTGCTCTTTGGGTGGGTCGACAATCCGCACCCGGACACTCCCGCCGAAATGCTGCAACTCCATGTTTTTACTTCCGGGACAGATCAAGACCCGGCCCGGAAACATCTGATCGCCATCTTCGGCCTCTTTGACATCCATAATAGAACTGTCGTGCAATCGCTGGGCAAACGATTTGGTAAAACCAGGGGGCATGTGCTGGGCAACAGCGACCGGAACCGGCAACATCTCTTTCAGGGAGGCAAACAGGTGATGCAGGGCCGGCGGCCCCCCGGTAGAAGCGCCGATCACCACGGCCGAAGACCGGTAGCGTGTTACCGGTGCGGCCGCCGCGGAAACATCCCTCCCCACTTCTTCCTCGATCAGTCGCTTGAGCTTTTCGACATTCAACTGCGCGGCCTGATAAACCTTTTGTTTCAGATCCTGTTCGATCGCATAAAGATCTGAGCTCCTCGCCCGCGCCGGCTTCGCGATAAAGTCAACCGCCCCCAGTTCCAGCGCCTTGAAGACATCCTGCCGTTCCCTCTGCGAGGAAACCACTATCACCGGAACCGGGTGGTTCTGCATGATCAAGCGCAACAGGCCGAAACCTCCCATCCGCGGCATCTCCAGATCCAGGGTCACCACATCAGGCTGCAGCTCAAGCAGTTTACGCAGACCTTCTTCGCCGTTGATGGCATAGCCGACGACGGTGATGCGTGAATCACGCTCAAGCATTTTGCCGATGGAAACCCGGCTGAATGCCGAATCATCGACAACCAGAACCCGCAATTGTGTCATATCCGGCCCTCCAGTTCGCCAGCCGGATACTGGTAAACCATATCGTGGGTAAAGTGACGCAGGTCGAAATCGGTACTGATATTCATCAGCGACTCTGAATGCCCGAGCAAAAGAAATCCGCCTTTCAGCAATTGTTTATGAAATGTTGCAATAACCTTACGTTTTGCATCGAGGTCAAAATAGATAATGACATTGCGACAGAAAATCACATCCATCCGGCCGAGCAGGGAGACCCGTTTCTCATCGAACAGATTCAGGTGACTAATGGAAACCAGCCGTTTAACCTGGTCGGAGATCCGCAGCTTCCGGTCCTGCTCGGTAAAATAGCGCTGAATGTAAAAATCGTCGGTATTTCGGAAGGAGGCCTTTCCGTAGACTCCTTCGCGGGCCAGCGACAGGACTTTCCTGCTGATATCGGTGCCGATGATTTCAACATTCCAGCGCCGCATTTCCGGGTTCTGCAGGATCAGCATGGCGATCGTGTAGGGTTCTTCACCGGATGAGCAGCCGGCGCTCCAGATCCGCAGATTGCGGTCGCCGGTTCCACGTTTTCTCCGTATGATTTCCGGGAGGATTTCATCGGTGAAGGTTTTCAGTTGGAAATCTTCACGGAAAAAATAGGTTTCGTTAGTGGTGAGCAGATCGATGACCAGAGCCAGTTCTTCATCTTTGTCACGACTGTAACGCAAATGGTAGTAATAGTCCTTGAAGTCGCTCATGTGGTGATCAGCAAGTCGTTTGTTCAACCGCTTTTCGAGCATATATTTCGATTCGAGCTCAAAATGCAGACCACAATTGTCATAAATAAGGTCGCGAATCAGGCGGAAATCGTCATCATTCATCCGGATGTCAGGCTTGAAGACAAACATGCCGTTTCATGCCCCCGCCCGTCCGCGACGTAATGCCTCACCAAGAGCGGTCCGCACTTCATCAACATCTTCGCAGGCCAAGCGGCTGGTGAACAGATCTCTCCAGATTGCTTCATCCTGGCGCTCAAGGTCCATGATCACGGCCAGCCGCACCTGTGCCGATTCGTGGGTCAGCAATTTTTCAGCCCAGCCTTCGGCCAGTAACAAGCGAACCGCAGTGGCGACAACATCCCGGTCCGGATTAACCAGAGCTTTCAACAGATACCCTTCCGCACGGTTCGGCAATAAACGTGCGGCCGATTCAAGCGCAGCGATGATCACCAGACCGACTTCGTCGTTCAGTCCCTTTGTCACAATCGCTTCCAGCTCGTCGTCATCGCCCTTCTGTAACGATCTGATCGCCGCCATCCGGACCCAGGGGTCAGGGTCATCGGCCGCATGGCCAAGAATCGACAGGGCTTGAGGAGAGGAAAAGGACGCCATCGCTTCGGCAGCCAGACGCCGGACATCAGCCACCTCGTCGGTCAAGGCCAACGACAAGCCGTTCAACAGCCGCTGCGAAACGCCCCCTTTCAGACTCCGCAAGGCTTCGCAACGCACATCTGGATCGACATCTTTCAGAGCCAGCAGCAGAGCTTCTTCAACCTGGTCCGTCGGCAGAGTCGCCAGGATCCTGACCGCCAGAATCCGCAGAGCGGCATCATTCGATTCCAGATAGGGAACCAGGGTTCTGATAACCTCCGCCGAGGCTTGGCGTCCGAGCAACTGCAGTGATTTGGCGGCGGCTTCGCGGATTTCGTCAACCGGGTCGAGCAGCGCATCGCCCAGCAACGGGATCGTTTCGGTCGCGGCGACTTTTCCCAGCGACAGAGCTGAAGCATGACGCAGTTGAGGGTTAACTGCCGTCAACCCGGCCTGCGCCAGCGGAATAATTGAACGGTATTGAAGTTCCCCGCCCAGAAAGACCAGATATTGAGCCGACTCATCGGTGACGGCAACTGCATCGGTCAGCGCCAATATCAGTTCCTGCGGCTGTCGCCGGCAGGCGGCAACCACATCGCTCCGCAGCTCTTCTTCATCCAGCAGCGGCAGAACCTTCCACAACGACTCCGGTTCCGGCCAGAGACTGAGTGCGTAGCAGGCAGCGCGGCGCAAATTCAAATCTTCATGCTCAAGGTATTTGCCAACCAGGCCTGATAAATTCTCCCGGTCGGCGGCGACCGGCGGCAGCGGCGTTTCAGCCGGCAGACCTTTGATGATCTTGCCGACGGCCAGCAATGCCGTTTCACGGATTTTAGGCAGCGGATCGGCGACCCCGGCGATCAGAACCGGAAGGGCCTGAACATCGCCCAGGCTCCCGAAACAACTGAAGACCGCCTTGCGCAAAAGGCGGTCTTCACTAAAGGGAACAATCCGCTCAACCGGCACCCCGACGCCGATAGCGGCCAGAGCCTCGAAAATGGCAAAACGCAGTCCGGTATCGGCGGACTCCAGCAGATCGAGCAAGGCATTTACGGCAGCTTCCGCCTTAAGTTTGCCGAAGGTTTCGACCACCGCATAGCGCACATTGTCATCGGCATCCTGCAAACAGGGGAGCAACTCGGTGACGCAGGAAGGATGTCCGATTTCACCGAGGATATCGACGATAAACTTGCGAACTTCGGCATCGGAGGTGGCGATTCGCTTGATCAATTCGGGGACGGCTGTCGCCCCTAGACCGATCAGGATTTCTATCGCGGCGTTGCGCAATCCGGCATTTTCCGGATGTGCAAGTTGATCGACCAGGAAGGGCATTTGGCTGGTGGCTTGCGGTGACAGAATGAACTGCATCGCGGCCTCCTTACGGACCCGCCAATCCTCGTCGCCAAGCGCCCGCACAAAAAGATCCGCATGAAACCTGGCCAATTCAGAAAAGCGCCTGACCGCCTGGATGCGGGCTTCGATCTTGGGATTTTTGAGCAATGCCAGTAGTTCCGGTGCGGATATATCCATAGTTTTGTTGTTCAACTCCCCTGCTGATGGCAGGAATAAGCTTGATAAAATTCATCAAACACCAGTTGCAGGCAATCCTCCGACAAAGTTGCCGCTTCGGGCAATCGCTGCAACAGCAATTGACGCCCTTCACTCAAACAGTCGGCCAATATCTGCTCTGCCTCCCGGATTTGCAGGCCGGGACGCAGACGGTCCTGATGATAGAGGGCAATGTCGGCAATCAGCACGCGGCTGAGAGCCATTGCCCGGTCGCGCAGATCGCCCTGGGTCAGGTTGCGCTCCCCGGCAGGGGCTAATTGCTCCCCGGGATCGGCAATTTGTCCGCTCAGCTGGGGGAACAGTTCCGCAATCACCGGCAACAGACAGTCTCCGATATGATGCAGTTCCAGGTATCGGTCGGCGCCATACAGTGATGTCGGCTTCTTTTTATAAGCGGTCTTGTTATAAACCGATGAGAGCAGAACAATCCTGCGTTCAACGCCGTCCCGCTGCTGTTTAACCTGATCGATCAAATCGAAAGGAAAACCACCTGCAAATGCGACATCGATCAGCAGCAGGCAGGAAACCTTCCCTGTCAGATGCCGGGTCACATCCTGTGGCTTCCTGCAGATCCGGAGCGAAAACGGCAATTGTTTCAGCAGCGCAAGAAGCTGCTGACAGATGGCCTGATCCTCGTGAGCTACCAGGGCCTTCAGAATGGCCGGCCGCTTGATTTTTAATTGCAGTTTCGTCGTACACCGCGGACAGTTCAGAGTCACCAGGCGACTGGTGAACTCAGACTCTTTGAACCGAAAGCGGGCTTCGCAGGTTGGACATTGGAAAATCATGAAAATCATGCGTCCCGGTCGGACGTGATCTGCTCTCTGATGCGGTCCAGGTCGATCTGTTTCTCGCTCACCAGTAGCTTGCGCAAATCCAGAAGCATCATCAGATCCTGTCCCTTGCGACAGACCCCCGGGAAAAATTCCGCTTCAGGGCCGGACAGATAATAGGGGGTTGGACGAACATCCTTCCGGTGACAGGCGTAGACTTCTGTCACCTCATCGACCAGCAAGCCGATGATCCTGCCGTCAACGGCACAGATGACGATCCGCCGTTTCCGCTCTTCCTCCCCGGCCGGCTCCAGGCCGAAACGCCGCCGCAAATCGACGACCGGGATGATCGCTTTGCGCAGATTGACCACGCCGTCGACAAAAGGCGGGGCCTTGGGCACCGGAACAATCTGCAGGGACCGGACAATCTCCCGGATACACATGATATCCAGGGCATAAAATTCACGGCCGACCCGCAAGCAGGCAACCTTGAGAACCTGGGCGGGATGCGTTGCCGGTTCTGATGAGGAATTTTCTATCATCGACAGCCGTTATTTCAGTAACGATTCGATCGTCTCCATCACCATGGCCGATTTGAACGGCTTGGTGATGTAGTGATCCGCTCCGACCTCCTGCCCCCGGGCCATATCTTCCGGAGTCTTTTTGGCGGTCAGAAGGATAACCGGGATATGCTGAGTCGCCGGATTCTGCTTGATCCGGGAACAGACCTCGAAGCCATCCATTTTCGGCAGCATAACATCCAGCAGAACCAGGTCCGGAGCTTCTTCATCGATCGCTTCCAGAGCAGCCAGCCCTGAAGTCACGCCCTGGACCAGATAACCTCTGGTCGTTAAAAGGATGCTTTCCAGTTTGAGTAGACTTTCTTCGTCTTCTACGATCAGAATCTTCTTCTGCATGACGATGCCCCTGTAGTTTTCCGGGTCGTGACCCGGCAGCAAATACCCCTCAAAAAAAAATATTCAGACCTTCAGAACTTCATCCGGATTCAGCAGGATCAGCATCCGCTCCTGGTAGCGGCAGACACCTGAGACAAAATTCTTTTCCCGGTCATTAAGGATCAAAGGCGCCGGCTCAATGGCATCATTCGGGATGTTAACCACCTGGATGATGCGATCCACCAGTAAGCCGATCGACTGTTCCTTCCCTTCACAGATAATGATTCGCCGGTTGCCGTCATCACTCCCCGCCCCGAGATTCAGACGGATGCGCAGATCAATCACCGGTACGACTTCGCCGCGCAGGGAAAGGATCCCGCGGACATATTCCGGGACACCGGGCAGCTCGGTAAATGTGCGCGGTTTGATCAACTCGAGAACCACCTCCAGCGACAACGCATATTCTTCCTGGCCGAGCATGAAGGTCAGCCAGCGAACCGTTGCCACCTCGGCACTGCGATCCCGCCCCGACAGCCCCTGAATATAATCTTCTTCGGTGGCAAATTCATGGTCGGGGAAATACTGTCGCAGACCGGTCTCGGTTTCACCCCTGCGGGACAAGCCGGTTTCGACTGTTGGGCTCGTCGAATTAGCCGCAGCCGGTGAAGGCTGCTCAAGCAGAGCCTTATTGTCCGCTTCCGCGCTTTTCTGACGTGCTTTTTTGCGAATTTCTGCCAGATCCATATTAGCCCGCTCGACAAACAGATTAGATTATATCAAAAAAACCGACTTAAGTAATCATCATGAAGATTTAAAACACCTCAGAGACCGTCCAACTCCGCTGCGACATTGCTGACAACCGAGGCATCGATCCGGGCTGAGCCCCGACCGAATCCCTCCAGCAGCGCCAGTGACGCCAGCTGATTGATCCGGCGGGGGATCCCTGCCGAGAAGCCGGCGATCAATTGCACCGCTTCGCTATCGAAAAGATCGGTTCGTCCACCGGCGCTCTGCAGTCGCTGTTGCAGATAGGCGCCGACTTCTTCCGGCTGCAAGGGTTGCAGCACGAACTGAATGCCGATCCGTTGCCGTAACGGCTCATAAACCTGGTGCGCCAGACGTTTGAGCAGTTCCGGCTGCCCCATCAGAACCACACTGATCAGGTTGACATCATCCAGCTGGTAGTTGGTCAGCAGCCGAATTTCATCAAATACGTCCTTGTGCGGTATCAACTGCGCTTCATCGACAATCAGAACCGGGTGAATCGTCTGGCGATACAACGAATAAAGCCGACTACCCAATTGTTCCAGCAGTTCCGCCTTGCTCAGTGACGGCGCATCAACTCCAAGGCGCAGTGCCAGCGTCTGCAGGAATTCCAGGGGGGACAAGCGCGGATTGGTCAGCAGCACTATCCGGTAGTTGTCGGACAATTCATCCATCAGCGCCCTCGACAAGGTGGTTTTGCCACACCCTATCCCGCCGGTGAGCAGAATCATCTCTCGCTCCTCGACGGCGTGCAGCAACCGGGCATAGGCCTCACGATGGCTTTTGGAGAAATAGAGGAACCGGGGATCGGGAGTTTTACTGAACGGGCGGGCCTGCAGACCATAAAAAACCTTATACACCGAGAGCCCCCTCCAGCCCCAAAGTTTCGCCGATCAGCCCGCCGACATCGAGCACCAGGATGGTCTTCTGATTGCCGAGATCGGCGGCGCCGGCAATCCCTTTGACAAAAGCGAGCGCCTTGCCGAGTGATTTGATCACCACATCCTGCTGTCCGCACAGCTCATCGACAACGATGCCGATCCGCTTGTCGGCAATCCCGGCGACGACGACAAACCGGTTGTCCGGAGAGTCTGCGTCGGAAAGCTGAAAAAATTTATCGAGCCGCAACAGCGACAGGGTCTGTTTGCGCAGCTCCATGACTTCCCGCCCCTCGATGGTCTGCAGCATTCCCGGTTCCAGCATCAGGGTTTCCAGCACGGAATTGAGCGGGATGGCGTAATCCTTCCCTGTGATTCGAACCACCAGCGCCTTGATAATCGCCAGGGTAATCGGCAGCGTCAGGCTGATCACCGTCCCCTGCCCAACGGCACTTTCCACTTCAATCAATCCGGAAAGGGCCGAAATGTTGCTTTTCACTACGTCCATTCCGACGCCCCGCCCCGAATATTCACTCACTTCATCGCAGGTTGAGAATCCGGGATGAAACAACAGACCGAACAGCTCCTGACGATTCGGATGGTCATCCGCCGAGATCAGGCCTTTCTCGATCCCCTTCCTGCGCAGCAGTTCAGGATCGATCCCCTTGCCGTCATCCCTGACTTCCAGAACGACATGATTCCCTTTCTGCGAGGCGGTCAAGGAGATGGTGCCGGTTTCATCCTTCCCCAGCTCGCGACGGCGTTTGTGGGACTCGATTCCGTGGTCGATGGCATTGCGGATGATGTGCATCAAGGGGTCGGCCAGATCCTCGACAATCAGTTTATCCAGTTCGGTATCACCACCATGGATTTCCAGCTTAACCTTTTTGGCGAGTTCAAAGGCCATCCGGCGAACAATCCGGTTCATCTTGTCAAACAGCTGCCGGACCGGAACCATCCGCACATCCATCACGCCGCCCTGAAGTTCATTCAAGCGCCGCTCCAGAATATGTATCGCCTTTTCCAGGTCACGGCCCTGATGAAGCCCTTGCGCCTGCAGATCGTTACAGATCTGGGCAATGGCCCCTTTGGCGAGCGCCAGCTCACCGACGATGTTCATTAGATAATCGAGCTTGCCGATATCAACCCGAACGGTACTGGTCAGGGAACGGGCCGAAGGATCGTCCTGAGAGGGACGCTCAACCTCACCAGAAACAGTCGTGACCGCAGATTGAACGGGCGGTTCAGCGACAGGTTCCGCCGGCTGCGCGGATTCGGCAACGAACTGTTCTTCAGGCTGCTTGGCACCGTTATTCGCGGCTACGGAGGCAGTGGGTTCCGGCTGTATTTGGTCTGGTTCCGGCGCAGGGGAAGGCCCGGGCTCTGACTGCCGTGCCGCCGCGACAACCTCGATTTCCAGGTTCTCGACGCCGAGATTGCGCTGCAAGTCCTCCGGTTCCTGTTCCGTCCCGCAGAGAATCCGGAAGGCGAGCATTTCCAGGTTGCCATCCCCAGCCCCGGGGAGGGTACTGATCACCTCTCCGCTCTTTTTGAGCGATTCGGTCACCGCGGCCAGCTCGGTATCAAACGTCTGCAGCGCAAAAGTGACTTTGACCAGGACCAGGCATTTCCCCTGCCTCAGGTTTTCCTGCAGGCGGTGTTCCTCGTATTCGGTGAGCACATCCAGCAGCGCCGGATCGATCGTCAACCCGGCCAGCAGATCGTTTTCGGCAGCAGCAGGGCCACTGAGCAGATGTTCGATGCGTGTCAGGTAGGAAGAGATATCCTGTGTGAATTCCTGATTTTCCGCCTTCCCTTTGACCAGGCCGGCAATCCCTTCAAGGGTATCGAAGAGACAATCGATCAATGGATGATTGAGAGAGATTTTTCCCAGGCGCAGGTGATCGAGCAGGTTTTCCAGGTGGTGAGCCAGTTCGGCAACATCATCGAAACCGAACATTCCGGCCAGGCCCTTGAGCGAATGAGCGTCGCGAAAAACGCCGTTGACCAGATCGGGACCGGCCTCTCCCGTCTCGACGCTATCACCGAGCAGGGCCAGGTCCTGATTCAGTTTTTCCAGCAGCTCCTCGGCTTCGGCAAGAAACTCTTCAAGAGCCTGATGGGACATTTATCCGATCCTCAATTCAACAACCTGTCAACCAGCAGCTGAAGTTCCTCCGGTTGGAAAGGTTTCACCAGGTAGGCGTCAGCGCCGAGAGCCAGGCCTTTTTCCTGGTCACGACTGCTACTTTCGGTACTGACAATGATCAACGGCGTTTCCTTGTACAGCGGGTTATTGCGGATAAAACTGACCAGTTCCAGGCCATTGATATCCGGCATGTTGATATCGGTAATGACCAGATCAACCTTCTCTCTGGGCAGCACCCGTAACGCCTCGAAACCATTGGCGGCTTCTACCACCTCAAAGTCGCCCAGGGTCTCCAGGGTCGAAACGATCAGGCCCCGTGTGGTCGGTGAATCGTCGGCAACCAGGATCTTTTTCAAAATTCCTCCAGAGACTGTAATGACCCAATAAAAAAAGCAGCACTCCCGCGGAAATCGTCAATGAATCCGGGCGCTCCTAATCCTGGAGGGCCTGTTCCATCGCCAGTCCGGCTTGGGATAAAAACACCTCAAATGCCTTGTTTGAATCGATCGTTGATTTGTGCGGATAGTTATCGGCATAAAGCAAGGCAACGACTTTGCCGTCACTGACCACCGGGCCGAGAAACACTTCCTTCGGCACACCGCCGAGAACTTCGCGCAGAGCCCGTTCGGCCCGTGAATCACCCAAGGAAGTTTTCAGGGCGACCTGTTGCTGAAGAACCCTGGCAAACGCAGAATTCGGTTCGACGTCGAGACGCATGTTGCGGACGATTTCATCGGCAGACAACGAAAGGCCGCTGAGTCCGAACTGCCCCAGTCCGACCAGCTGCTTGCCGCGAACATCAAATACGACCGCGCGACTCATGATCTCACTGGCGAATCTGAGAATCAGCAGGATAATCCCGCCGCCGAGGAACGGATTTTCCAGTTCGGCGAGCATCCCTTTGAGCAGGGTCAGGTCCTGTTCGTCCTGACGATTAACCCGTTGTGCCAGTTCCTTTTGGAGACCCGTCTCATCGACAACCGTCCCCCCCTGCTCGATGACTTTCTCCCCTTTGACCACCAGCCACTGTGGGGATATTCCCTTTTCCAGCATGAAATCGAGCGGATTGACGAAGGCGGTACCGTAGGCGCTGAGAAGTTCCAGCTGAAAGAAAAAAGTCCCTTCCCGCCAGCGGAAAAAACTGAAGACGATCGCTTCTATCTGACGTTTGACAACGTCCTCAACAGCTTCGCGGGGAATCTGGAATCGCTCTGCCAGCAATACCCCCAGGGGCTGATGTTCTTTGAGCTGTTTCTGCTGTTCCAGGGCCTGGTCGATCTGCTCTTCAGTCACCAGCCGCTCGCGAAGCAGCAATTGCCCGAGGGTTTCCGGAAATTGACTGGAAGCGGCACGCACCACCTGACCGTCAAGGAAACAGATCGCCCCTTCCCCCTGCGAACTCTTCAAGGTCAGGGTGCCCGATTTTTTACTCAGACTGATGATCTGCAGAATGTCACTGATTCCAAGATCTTCCAGATAGCCTTCGAGGCCCATAAGAGAAATATCCTGTCAGTTTCCGGCAAACAGTGCCGACGGTTCTTCAAACCAAACAAACGCCTGTATTCATTCGTTTATAAAGATTACTTAAGATAACGAAGATACTAAAAAGAGTAAAGGATTAGTTCCCTGCTAGCCGCGTCCCTTGAACTGAATCCGGATCGGCACCCGCCCGAAACCGAATTTTTCCCTGAAGCAGTTGACCAGGTACCGCTCATAGGAAAAATGGATATTCTCCGGGCGGCTGGTAAACAACATGAAAGTCGGCGGTCGGACCGCGCCCTGGGCGGCGTAATAAAACTTGATTCGCCGGCCGCGGACATAGGGGGGGGGATTGCGCTCGACAAACTCTTCAAGCCCCTTGTTCAACTGCGGGGTCGGAATCCTGCGATTGAACTCTTCCGCGACCTCTTCAACCATCGCCATGATCTTCTGCACCCGCTGCCCGGTCAGCGCCGAGACAAACAGGATCGGGGCAAACGACAGGTACTTGAAGCGGCGCCTGATCTCCTCGACAAAGCGCCCCACGGTCCGGTCATCCTTTTCCGGCAGATCCCACTTATTGACAACCAGGATCAGCGCCCGCCCCTTTTCAAAGGCGTACCCGGCCACCGCAAGATCCTGATCGGTCACCCCGTCCGCGGCATCGATCACCATCAACACCACGTGGGCGCGATCCATCGCTTTCAGGGCATTAACGGCGCTGTATTTTTCCAGATTCTGGCTGATCTTCCCCTTGCGCCGGATTCCAGCCGTATCGATCAGCACATAGCGCTTCTTATTGTAGCTGAAGGGAGTGTCGATGCTGTCCCGGGTGGTTCCGGCAACCGGATTGGCAACCACCCGCTCGAAACCGAGCAAACGGTTGACCAAGGATGATTTGCCGACATTCGGGCGACCGATGACCGCCATCCGCACTTCATCTTCCGGCCCGGTCTTTTCCGCCGGCGGCGGGAGCAGCTCCTCCAGGTTGTCGATCAGATCATTGATCCCCCGGCCATGTTCGGCGGATAGACAGTAAAATTTTTCGATGCCGAGACCGTAAAACTCGCCGGTCGCCGCTTCCTGCTTGTCGCCGTCGACCTTGTTGACCAGGTAGAAGACCGGCTTCTCGACCCGGCGCAGCATTTTGGCCACTTCTTCGTCGGAGGGGGTCAATCCTTCCTTGACGTCCATCAGAAAAAAGATGATATCCGCTTCCTCGATCGCCAGTTGCGACTGTTCACGCATCTGGATCAGCAGCCGATCTTCACTGACCGGTTCAAAACCGCCGGTATCGATCAGCAGAAACGGCCTGCCGAAACGGGTCACCTCACCGTAATGACGGTCACGGGTAACGCCGGGGATATCTTCGACAATCGCCTTGCGCTGACCGAGCAGGCGATTGAACAGGGTCGACTTGCCGACATTCGGCCGGCCGACAATTGCGACAACGGGTAACATCTATTTCAACATCTTTCTGTTAGAACGAATTTTACTTGTAACCAAGTTCACGAAGCATCCGCTCGCTCTGGCTCCAATCCTTGTCGACCCGGACAAACAGTTCCAGAAACACCCGGGTGCCGAGAAAACGTTCAATTTCCTTGCGCGCGTCCTGTCCCAGGGTGCGGATCATCTGCCCCCCCTTGCCGATGATGATTTTCTTGTGACTGTCCCGTTCAACGTGAATCGTCGCCTGGATCACCACCAGATTCTGTTCCGGTTTTTCCTGGAAGCTCTCGACCTGAACGGCCACGCCGTAGGGGATCTCCTCGCCGATGCGACGCATCACCTTTTCACGCACCATTTCCGCGACGATAAACCGTTCCGGCTGGTCGGTCAGCTGATCTTCCGGGTAGTACCGAGGTCCCTCGGGAAGATAGGATTCGAGGGTTTTCAGCATCCGCGGCACCCCTTCCCCGGTCAGCGCGGAAACGGGAAAAACCTCTTTAAAACCGAAACGTTCGGCATAAGATTCAATCAGTTTCAGCAGGATCGGCGGCTCAACCAGGTCGATTTTGTTGATCACCAGGCTCACCGGAGTTCCGGCGCGCTCCAGCAGTTGCAGGACAAATTCATCACCGCCGCCGGGATGGTCATGCGCTTCGACCAGAAACAGCACCATATCGACATCGGAACAAGCCGCGACCGCCTGATCAACCATAAAGCGGTTCAGTTTCCCTTTCGGCTTGTGAATCCCCGGGGTATCGACGAACAGCGCCTGTCCCCCGGTAAAATTATGAATCCCCAGGATCCGGTTGCGGGTTGTTTGCGGCTTTTTCGAGGTGATGGCGATTTTCTGCCCGAGTACCCGGTTCAGCAGAGTCGATTTGCCGACATTCGGCCGCCCGACGATCGAAACGAATCCGGATCTGAAAATATTTTCGGTCATAAGCTCTTATATTTCCCGCACCAGCGGATGGCCCAGCGCGTCTGCTGCGGCCTGCTGCTCCGCACGCTTTTTGCTCGCTCCCCGGCCGCTGCCGAGAAGTTTTCCGTCGAAACAGACCTCCATCGTGTAGACCCGATTGTGATCCGGTCCGGAAATGCTGATCTGGTGGTATTCGGGCAGCCCGCCGTATCTGGCTTGCAACCGCTCCTGCAGGCAGGTTTTGTAGTCGGTTCCATAGCGACTGCGAGTGCATTTTTCGATCGGGCCGGCGAAGATCCTTTCCACGACGGCACAGGCCGCGGCAAAGCCACCGTCACAGTATATCGCACCCAGCAAAGCCTCAAAAGCGTCGGCCAGCAAACTGTCTTTCTCCCGGCCGCCACTGATGAGTTCACCTTTGCCGAGCCGCATTCCGTCACCGAGGTTCAGCTGCCGCGCCAGGGTCGAAAGTCCCGTTTCACTGACAACTTCGGCTCGGATGCGCGTCAGACCACCTTCCGGAATATCCGGATATCGATGGAAAACCCAATCACTGACCGCCAGTTCCAGGACCGCATCGCCGAGAAATTCAAGCCGTTCGTTATGTTGGACATCTTCGCTCTGTTCGTTGCTGTACGACTTATGGGTCAGAGCCTGCACAGACAATTGTCGATCAACAAAGCTGTAGCCGAGAACCGTTTCCAGTTTTTCCAGGGCAAAATTCACAAAAGGCCTCCATCAATACTCGATAATTGTCGCGGAGTATAGCCAAAACATCCCGTCAGTTCAAATTTGTTTACCACCGGTGATTCCATAACCGATCCCCCTTTAAACTTGATTCATCGGCAACTCATTCCTATAATGACCCATTTCTGACAGTGGCTCCCCGATTCCTTCCGAACAGTATTCCAGGAACAGTAGTGGCATGGCTTCATTTATTACCTTCGAGGGGATCGAGGGTTCAGGCAAAACAACCCAGATACACCTGCTCCAGGCGCATCTGGAAAAACTCGGCTACAAGGTCCGGATGACCCGTGAACCGGGAGGCTGCGCCATCGCCGATCAGATTCGCAGCGTCCTGCTGCATCCGGACAATCGCGCGATTGTGCCCCGCACGGAACTGCTGCTCTACGCGGCGGCCCGCGCCCAGCATGTGGCAGAGGTGGTACAACCGGCCCTGGAAAACAAACAGATCGTGCTCTGCGATCGCTTTACCGATGCGACCCTCGCCTACCAGGGGGACGGCCGGAAACTGGATCGATCCTTGATCCATCAGTTGAACGAACTCGCCACCGGAAACTGCCGTCCCGATCTGACCCTGCTGTTCGACCTGCCGGTTGAGGTCGGGCTGCAACGGGCCCTGCAGCGGGAAAACGATCGGCAGGATTTTACCGAAGGCCGTTTTGAGCGGGAAGCCGTCGAATTTCACCAGCGGATTCGTGACGGCTATCTGGCGCTTGCGGCAACCGAGCCGAAACGCTTCAGGATGATTGATGCAACGGCCGAAGTGCCACAGATTGCCGCGCGGATTGCCGGCCTGGTTGGACAGTTTCTGCAGCAAAGAGCGGTTATCGTATGACCTTTGACTCGATTATCGATCACGATCGACAAAAAAATATTCTCCGGCAGGCCCTGAAACACCGGCGTGTCGCCCACGCCTACCTGTTTGACGGGCCGGACGGCGTCGGCAAGCGCCTGATGGCATTGGCGCTGGCCCGCGCCCTGCTCTGCCAGGAAGGGACCGGCTGCGGTGATTGCTCCCCCTGTCGCAAGGTCGATCACAACAATCACCCGGACATCCATCTACTGGATGCCGATGGCAGTACGATCAAGATCGATCAGGTTCGCGCCCTGCAACAGGAACTGGCTCTGCGCCCGCTGGAAGGGAAATACAAAATCTGCCTGATCGACGGCGCCGAGTATTTTTATCCAGCGGCGGCCAATGCACTGTTGAAAACCCTGGAGGAGCCGCAGCCGAATACGCTGATCATCCTGTTGACCAGCCGGCCTGAGAGCCTGCTTCCGACTATCCGCTCCCGCTGTCAGCGCCTTCCATTTCGACGGTTGCCGAAACAGCGGCTGGCTGAGGTTCTAGCTGATCGACTCGATCTGGGAGATACCGAAGCCCGGGTTCTTGCGGCGATTTCCGACGGTAGTTTCAAAAAAGCCCTGGGCCAGAATCGCGATCTCTACCTGGTGCGCCGGCATGAGCTGATCCGCTCGCTGGCGGCCCTGTCCTCCGGCAGCACCATTCCGCTGTTCAAGCTGGCGGACGAACTAGCCGCAGACAAGGAGCAGTTGCCGGAAATTCTGGAGATCTTCCAGTCTTTCTACCGCGATCTGCTGTTGCTCAAGCACGGACGGCCCGAATCCGACCTGGTCAACCTTGATCTGAGAGAAACCTTGCATCGGCAGGTTGAATATGAAACAACAGAAGGGTTGTTACAAAAGTTGCAGGCTCTCGCTACGGGACGCTATAATCTGCTGCGGAATGCCAATCGCCAGCTGGCGATGGAAGTCATGTTAATGCGCATGCATGCTGCTTGAATATTCGGCGGCAGCTCAATAGATAGAAGGACAGATCGATTCCATGGAAACCTTGAAATTGGTCGGCATAGCTTTTCATACGGCCGGAAAAATTTTTGATTTTGACACCCGCGACCTGGAACTTGAGGTCGGAGAACAGGTCATTGTTGAGACCGAACGCGGACGGGCGCTCGGCAATGTTGTACGCGAGCCGCGCGAAATTAACGCGGATGACGCTCCTCCCAAGCTGAAGGGAGTACTGCGTAAGGCGAGTGAAAATGATCTGGCGTTGGCGGACAACAATGCTCAACGAGAAGCTGAAGCCCTGAAATTCTGCCGGCAACGGATTGCGGAACGGAAGATGGAGATGAAACTGGTCCGCGCCGAATACCTGTTCGACGGATCGAAGATCGTCTTTTATTTCACCGCTGACGGCCGGATCGATTTCCGGGAACTGGTCCGTGATCTCGCCCAGCATTTTCGCACCCGGATCGAAATGCGTCAGATCGGAGTGCGCGACGAAGCCAAACTGGTCGGCGGAATCGGTGTCTGTGGACGGGAGCTCTGTTGTTGTACTTATCTCCGCAACTTCGCCCCGGTATCGGTCAAAATGGCCAAAACCCAGGGTCTGGCTCTGAACCCGACGAAAATTTCCGGACAATGCGGTCGACTGCTCTGCTGCCTGGCGTACGAATACGAAACCTACAATGAATTGCGCAAAAATCTGCCGAAATGCGGCAAGAAGATTCCGCTGGAATCAGGGGTTGCCGAGGTCATCGCAGTTGATGTCCTTGCACAGAAAATGACCGTCTGTTGCAACAATGGTGAACGCTGCGTTGTCCACGCCGACGAACTGAAAATGGGACTGGAGCAGGTTCTGAGGGAGAAATCCCATCCGGAGGAGAAGCAGCAGGCGACGTCTCAAGGGAGAGAAAAGGAACAACCGAAAGAGGCGCGCAGCGGCAAAGGCGACCGGCGCGGCAACCGGCGACCCGACAGCAGAAACCGCCGAACCACGGAAGCTTCGAAAGAAGGGCAGGAGCAATCGAAACCGGCGTCCGGTCAGACAGATAAGCAACAAACCGCTGAAGGACGGGAAGCCGATTCGAAACGTCCGCGGCGTCGCAACCGCCGCCGTCCCCGCAGACGTTCGAACAAGCCGAAATCACCTGAAAACAGCTGATATAATATCCGATGTTATCCACGACCAGGAGTGCTGCAGATGAGTAAAACCTTCTATATCACGACGCCGATCTACTACGTCAACGATGTCCCGCATATCGGCCATGCCTATACCACCCTCGCCTGCGATGTCATGGCCCGCTACAAGCGTTCGCGCGGCTATGAGGTGGCTTTTCTGACGGGAACCGACGAACACGGCCAGAAAGTGGAAACCGCCGCCAGGGCCAACGGCGAAACCCCGCTGGAACTTGCCGACCGCGTGGTAAAGCGCTTCCAGGCGCTGTGGGAAAAATTGAACGTTTCCCATACCGATTTTATCCGCACCACCCAGGAGCGGCATAAATACACGGTTCAGCAGCAGTTCAAAAAAATCGAAGCGGAAGGGGATATTTATCTCGGCCACTACGAAGACTGGTATTGCACTCCCTGTGAAACCTTCTGGACCGAAACCCAGTTGATCGACGGCAACTGCCCCGATTGCGGCCGACCGACCTCGAAATTGAAAGAGGAATCCTACTTCTTCCGGATGAGCAAGTACCAGGATCAACTGCTTAAACATATCGAGGAACATCCCGACTTCATTCAGCCGAAATCGCGGCGCAACGAAATCATCAGCTTCGTCAAGGAGGGGCTGCGCGACCTGTCGATTTCCCGGACCACTTTCAACTGGGGTATTCCGGTCCCTGACAATGACAAGCATGTCATCTATGTCTGGTTCGATGCCCTGACCAACTATATTTCCGCCCTCGGCTATCCGGATGACAAGGATGGCGAGTTCGCCAAATTCTGGCCGGCGATCCATGTCATCGGCAAGGACATCCTGCGCTTTCACGCTGTTTACTGGCCAACCTTCCTGATGGCGGCGGGCATTCCTCTGCCGAAGAAGGTTTTTGCTCACGGCTGGTGGACGGTCGAGGGGCAGAAGATGAGCAAGAGCCTGCGCAACGTCGTCGAGCCGAATATGCTGGTCGACAAGTACGGCGTCGATGCCATCCGTTATTTCCTGCTGCGCGAAGTCCCTTTCGGGCTGGACGGCGATTTTTCCCACAGTGCTCTGATCCATCGCATCAATTCCGACCTGGCCAACGATCTCGGCAATCTGGTCAGTCGCTCGACGGCAATGCTCGGCAAATATTTCCACGGCACCCTGCCGGCCCCGGGCCCGGCAGATGCCACCGATCTGGCGCTGATCGAACGTTTTCCGGCGACGCTGGAAAATATTGATGGGCTGCTGGAAGAAATGGCCTTCAATAAAGCGCTGATGGCGATATGGGAATTGATCTCGGCCGGCAACAAGTACATCGACGACACGGCGCCCTGGGCGCTGGCCAAGGACCCGGCGCAACAGGAACGGCTCGCCACGGTCATGTACAACCTGCATGAAGCGATCCGCAACATCGCCCTGCTGGTCGCTCCGTTCATGCCGGAGACCGGAGAGAAAATCTTGAAGATTCTCGGTCTGGACAGCAGCAACCTGAACCTGGAAGGACAGGATCAATGGGGCCAGCTGCAGCCGGGCGCCGCGATCGAAAAAGCAGAACCCCTTTTCCCGCGCATCGAAACCGAGTAATATTAACACGATAGGGTCACGTATCGGGGCGCCTGTGGCGCCCCGTTTAGTTTGGAGATTAATCGATGTCCGCATCTCTCCCCCTGCTGGTCGACAGTCACGCTCATTTGGACGGCCGCCAGTACGACGCCGATCGCGAGGCGACCATTGAGCGCGCCGAAAAGAACGGCATCAGCCACATCCTGACCGTCGGCTGCGACCTGCAGAGCTCTGTCGCCAGCCTCGAACTTGCCGACCAACATGACAACATTTACGCCGCGGTCGGCGTTCATCCGCACGATGCGACGGAAATCAACGACCAATCCCTGGACCGGCTCAAAGATCTGCTTGGCCGGACGAAAGTTGTAGCCCTGGGAGAAATCGGCCTCGATTTTTACCGCGACCGTTCTCCACGCGAGGTGCAACGCCTGGCATTTCGCCGGCAGATCCGGCTGGCGAAACAGGTTGGCAAGCCGATTATTGTTCACGACCGCGATGCCCATGATGAGGTCTTGCAGATTCTGCAGGAAGAAGATGCCGCGGCAGTCGGCGGCGTCCTGCACTGTTTCAGCGGCGACCGGACAATGGCGAAAAAGTGCCTGGAACTCGGTTTTTACCTTTCTTTTCCCGGCACCATCACCTACCCGAAAAATGCCGAAGCCCGCGACATCGTCAGGGCGGTTCCGATCGATCGAATGCTGGTCGAAACCGACTGTCCCTACCTGGCGCCACAGCAATTTCGCGGCAAGCGCAACGAACCGGCTTATGTCCGATTTACAGCGGAGAAGATCGCCGAAATCAAAGGGCTGACCAGTGCCGACGTGGCGCGGGTCACCAGTCGCAACTGCTTCAACCTGTTCGGCTTCGGTACGGTCGATCAAAGCTCGAAGATTGCCTATCAGATCCGCGATTCCCTCTACCTGAACATTACCAACCGCTGCACCAACAGCTGTATCTTCTGCGCCAAGTTCAACAATTTCGTCGTCAAGGGGCATGAGCTGAAGCTCGACCATGAACCCTCCGCCGAGGAGATAAAACGCGCGATCGGCGATCCGAAGCGTTATTCCGAAGTGGTCTTCTGCGGCTACGGTGAGCCGCTGCTGCGTCTCGACCTGATCAAGGAGATTGCCCGCTGGCTGAAGAATCAGGGGGTTCAGGTGCGGATCAACAGCGACGGTCAGGCCAACCTGGTTCATGGCCGCAATATCCTGCCGGAGCTGAATGGGCTGGTCGATGCCATCTCGATCTCCCTGAATGCCGCCAATGGGGATGATTATCAACGACTCTGCCAATCCGCTTACGGAGAGGACGGCTACCAGGCGGTCAAGGATTTCCTGCAGCTGGCGCCGGATTATATTCCGGAGGTCACCGCAACGGCCGTCACCTACCCCGGAATCGATATTGACGCCTGCGAACAACTGGCAAAGCAGCTGGGAGTTAATTTCCGGGCCCGGGAATACAATGAGGTCGGCTGAGACAATTCGAGGAGGTGAAAATGCCGCAGTACGATTTTGACCTGTTCGTCATCGGCGCCGGTTCCGGCGGGGTTCGCGCCGCACGCATGGCTGCGACAGCCGGGGTGCGAGTCGCCATTGCGGAACATGATCGAGCCGGCGGCACCTGCGTCAACCGGGGCTGCGTGCCGAAAAAACTTTACGTCCACGCTGCGGAATATGGCGCTACCTTCCGTCAGGCGCCAGGCTTCGGCTGGCAAAGCCAACGCCCCCCCTTCGACTGGCCGACACTCCGTGACAACAAGTCGGCAGCGGTCGGCAAACTCAATGCCCTGTACGAGGAGACCCTCGCCAAATCGGGCGCCAGACTGATCAAAGGCACGGCACGGCTGATCGATCCGCACCGGGTTGAAGTAAACGGTACCATATACAGCAGCGAACGCATCCTGCTCGCCACCGGCAGCCGCCCCTTTGTCCCGGATTTCCCCGGCCGCGAACTGGTCCTGAACTCGGACCAGATTTTCGATCTCGATCAACTGCCACAGCGACTGCTGATCGTCGGCGGCGGTTATATCGCCACCGAGTTCGCCGGTATTTTTCACGGTTTGGGGGTCGAGGTGACGCAGATCTACCGCAGCGATCTGTTTCTGCGCGGCTTTGACCGGGAAATTCGAGAATTTGTTGCTGCGCAGATGCGCGCAGATGGGATACGGCTGCAGTTCAATGCCGATATTGCATCCATTGAAAAAGAACCCGGCGGCAAGCTGAAGGTTCTCTGTCAGGATGGTTCAGCGCTGGAAACCGATCTGATCCTCTATGCGACCGGCCGGATCCCCAACAGCGACGACTTGGGATTGGCCGAGGTCGGGGTACAGCTGAAAGAGGGTGGCGCGGTCCTGGTCGATGAGTTTTTCCAATCCTCGGTGCCGTCAATCTATGCCCTCGGCGATCTGATCGATCGGGTGCCGTTGACCCCGGTGGCCCTGGCCGAAGCGATGGCGCTGGTACGACATCTTTATCATGGGGAAAATATCAGGCTCGATTACCGGCTGATCCCGAGCGCGGTCTTCAGCCAGCCCACAATTGGCACCATCGGACCGACAGAAGAGGAAGCGCAGGAACATTTCCCCGCGATCGATGTCTATACGGCCAACTTTCGCTCCCTGAAACACACCCTGAGCGGCGGCAGCGAGCGGGTGCTGATGAAGGTGCTGGTCAATCCGGCCAGCGACCGGGTGATCGGGGTGCATATGGCGGGAGAACAGGCGGCGGAGATTATTCAGGGTTTTGCGGTTGCACTCAAAGCCGGAGCAACCAAAGCAATTTTCGACCAGACCCTCGGCATTCACCCGACCAGCGCCGAGGAATTCGTTACCATGCGTACGGTGACACGGTCGCTCAGAATGAAACTGTGATCTGCCCCCGAATCAATTTATCCTATTCCTTGTATGGCAAATAAAAACAGGCCCTTTTTTTGATAGGCCTGTCAGCAATCTGCGGCGAGATCAAAAGACCTCGCCGCTTTTTTCCTATTTTTTCAGCAACTTCGCCTTGCGGTCCTTGAGCAACTGAGCGTGGCGACCTTCTTCTCCCGCTAACCAAGCAAAAGCCTTTTTTCCGTCTTCGGTGCGGGCATGGCTGGCCGCCTTGTCAAAATAAGCGGCGAATTTTTCTTCCGCAATAATGGCCAGATCGAGAGCTTTAATATCCCCCTGTTCACTGACCAGCGCCGCATCAACCTGATCAGCTGTCGGAAATATTTGCTTGTCGTTGAACTGTTGCAAATAAGGGAGAAATTCTTCTTCGTTGTCCCAGAAGGCGCCCTGTTGATATTGGGTGGCAATCTTTTCGAGGGTCTGCAGATGAATCACTTCATCCTGGGCCAACTGGGCAAACATCTCGCGGGCGAGGTCAGTATATGCCTTTACCACCATTGACGCATAAAAACGATGGCCGTTCTTCTCTACTTCCATCGCCGCACGGATCACTTCAAACCCGCTGAAATATTCGGTTCCTGACATCTATCAACTCCTTGCTCGTTGTCGCGCCTGATTCCACCCCGGGTTTCGGCCGGGAGCGTGCTAAAATACCTGTTTCGACCAGTCTTGTCCAGATCCTTGTCGAGCAAACCGGTCGGAGCGTCGGGGGCTAATTCCCGAACAATTTCTTCAGGGTTCCGTCAAGCATCTCCTTGACCGGAGGCTTATCCTTTCCTTTCGGGATTATTTTTTTCAGCAACTGTTTCTCCAGCTTTTTTTCGGCCTTGTCAACTGCCTGTTTCCGCAACAGCTCAGCATCGAAATCAAATTGCGGTTCGGTCAACGGCCCTGTGATTTTCAGCGGGAGTACCCCCCAGCCGCTATCATCGGTTGTCATCAGCTGAGTAATTCCTTTGATTTTTATTTTTGAAATGACTTCAGGGGCCAGATGTACCCCGAGATTCAGATTGAGCTGACCGTCTAAACCGACTGTTCCTTTCGGATTTAATTTGACTGAGGAACTGTTCATATCACCGGCCAGTTTGATTTTACCGTCACGCAAGTCATACTGGCTCTGAAAAGTTTCAAAACTGAGCTCTTTAAGCTCCGGACTTCCCAGGAAATCGGCAAACCGTTCCAGTAGCGGCGAGCCGGTCACCTGCCCTTTTTGCAACTGAAGCAACCCTTTGACCTGCAGGGACTTGAGCAGTTTGGCAGGGATTGTTCCGCGTCCGGAGAAATTGTTCTGCGCTTGCAGCAACCCGCCGAAACTCTGCCCTGCGGAGGGATAAAATTCAGCTACCAGCTTGGCCGCTTGTGATTGACTGAGGTTCACCTGGCCCTGGTAACTCAGGCCTTTTACACCCAGATTGATATCGGCTGAAGCGCTCAGCTTGCCGCCGGCAATGCCGCTATTGAACCGGGTGATTTGCAGGTGGTTGTCCTTCAGCAGCAGATCGGCCTGAACCTGATCCAGAGCCAGCTGTTTATACAGCAGTTTATTGACGGTCAGGGTTCCCTGCATGCTTACCGGAAGATCAAAGGGGCCGATATCCTCCGCCGCCGATTTCATCTGTTGCTCAGTTGAATTAACCTTCGTGTCGACGGCAGAGCCCGTTCCCCCCTCTCCAACAGCGGTATATTTCGCCGTCGGGAGGAGCTTGTTGAGATCGAGAGTGTCAGCGGACATCTGAAAATTACCGGTAATTGGGTTCGCGAAAAGATGCGCCACAGTAAAACTGAGCAGAGCCTGCTGGCCGGCAAAATCGAGTTGCAGTTTTTCTCCTTTGAGCTGCTGATCAGAGTATCCAACAGCTCCGCTGACTCCGGCTCTCAGGCTGGCGACGCTGGCCTGCACGTCGATCAGCTGCAAATCAGCTTTTTTCAGTAACCGGATCCCGGCGCTCGGCTTGCCGACGATATCGATTTGCCCCCCAACCTTTCCGGCCAGCCCGTAAGACTGAAGATCTTTCACCAGCCCGGCCGGTAAACCCTGCGCCAGGTTGCGCAGATCGAAATCTTTCAATTTCAGGCTGATGGCCAGGTCCGGTTCTTTACCAGCCAAGGCCATCTTTCCTTCGCCACCGATTACAATATCGTTGAAGTTGACAAACAGGGTTGAGATGTCAAGCAGCTGATTGTCCGGCTGATACTCCAGCGCATAATCAACTTTCAGCCTGGCCTGTTTCAGTTCCGCGTCGGGCAGACTGTTCAGCAGCAGATCGACCTGATCGAGACCCACCTGCCCCTTGGTGGAGATCCGGGTCGGAGTGATATCCGCTTCGATATTGAGCGACAGCCGCCCCGAGCCGAGTTTGCCTGGCAAGGCAGCGCGATAGTAAGGAGCGAACTGAATAAGTTCCAGCGGTTCCAGTTTGAGACCGAAATTTCCCTGCCGAGCTTTCAAGTTGTAGACACCGGACAAATCGATTTTTGTCCCATTCAACACAGCCGAAAGTTCAAAAGGAAACGACTTGTCGAAAGTCATCTGCCGGGCCTGCATCGACAACTGAGCAAGAGTATAGCGGTAGGGAGTCTGACTGCTCTGGAAACGATCGATGAAGTACAATTCGCCCCCCGAAATATCAACCTTGCTCACCAGAAGATCAAGGGGACTTGCCGCTGGGGTGGATTTGGCGTCCGGCGGTGTGGCCGATTTTCCATTTCCTGGACTTTCTTTCTCAGGTGCGAGCAGATCACTGAAATTAAAACTGCCATCCGGATTTCTACTGATAATAATTTTCGGCTGCTCCAGTCTGACCTGATCGATAACCACTTTCCCGGTCAACAAGGGCAGCAACTGAAAATGCATATTCAGCGATTTTGCGGAGATAAAATCATCTGATCCGGTTTTCTGCTTTATCATCAGGTCATTCAGGGAGACCCCTGAGAACAGGCCGATTTCGACGTCACCCAGGGTAACTTTTCTCTGCAGCTGTTGTTCGGCCAGCGGCACCAGGGTGTCCCGGACCTTTTCAGGCGTCACCAGGGTTCTGACCAGAATCACCAGGAAAATGGCCAAAAATATCAGTATACCTATCATCACCAAGGTTATTTTAATTGACCGCGACATGCCCGCTCCTACCTGAAAATATAATTATTATCATCATATTAGCAGATTCGGCAATGATCCTGATGAATTATAAAATAATTCGGATTCTTGACCCTGGTCAAAGTATGACTGTCTGTTATGGTTTATTTTTCGATCATCGTTTCCGACACTCGGAATAAATCATAACCAGAATCTGAACAAATGAAGGAGGAAAATCTATGTTCTGTTACCAATGTGAAACCGCTGCCAAAGGGACCGGTTGCGACAAAGTTGGCGCCTGCGGCAAGCAGCCTACCACCTCTGACCTGCAGGATTTGCTGGTCTATGCAGTCAAGGGGATTAGTTTTTGGGCCGACAAGGCGCGCGAGAAAGGGGCCAAATCGGCTGATATCGATCGCTTTGTCATTGAAGCCCTGTTCACCACGGTGACCAACGTCGACTTCTCGGATGACTCGGTCGCCCAGGTGATTTCCGAAGCGGTCGCTTATCGTAACCAGGCTCAGGCCCTGTTCGAAAAAGCCAACGGCGGCGCCTATGCCGGCCAGATCCCTCCGGCTGCCCAGCCCTGGGAATTTCCGGCCGAGCGCAGCGCTCAACTGGCTCTGGCGCAACTGCATGGCGTCACTGATCCGAAGATTGACGCCGACGTTCAGTCGATGCGCAGCACCATTCTGTTCGGCATCAAAGGCTACGCTGCCTACGCCGATCACGCGATCATTCTGGAGCGGGAAAGCGAAGAGATCTACGCCTTCACCCACAAGACCCTGGCCCAACTGCTTGATGACAGCCTCGGACTGATGGACTACGTCGGCATCGCCATGGAAACCGGGCGCATCAACCTAGTGACCATGGAACTGCTCAACAAGGCGCACACCGATCGCTACGGACATCCGGTCCCCACCCCGGTCCAACTCGGCACCAAGGCTGGCAAGGCGATCCTGGTCTCCGGCCACGACCTGCGCTTCCTTGAGGAGCTGCTGATTCAGACCGAAGGGAAAGGGATCAATATCTACACCCACGGCGAGATGCTCCCCGCCCACGGCTATCCCGGGCTGAAAAAATACAGCCACCTGGCCGGCAACTGGGGCGGCGCCTGGCAGGATCAGCACAAGGAATTCCAGCAGTTCCCCGGCGCGATCATTTTCAACACCAACTGCATCCAGCGCCCGGCCGACAACTACAAGGAGCGCCTGTTCACCTGGGGTCGCGTTCAGTTCCCGGATGTCAAGCATGTCAGCGGCTGGGATTTCTCCGAGGTAATCGACTGCGCGCTGGCCGGTGCCGGTTTTCCGGAAGCCCCGGGCCAGGAGATCCTCACCGGCTTCGGTCACAACGCCGTGCTCGGTGTCGCCGACAAGGTGATCGAGGCGGTCAAGTCCGGCGCCATCAAGCACTTCTTCCTGGTCGGCGGCTGTGACGGCGCCAAGCCGGGACGGAACTACTACACCGAGTTCGCCGAGCAGGCCCCCAAGGATACCGTGATCCTGACCCTGGCCTGCGGCAAGTTCCGCTTCAACAAGATGGAATTCGGCGATATCGGCGGCATCCCGCGCCTGCTCGACGTCGGTCAGTGCAACGACGCCTACTCGGCGGTGCAGATCGCCGTGGCCCTGGCCAATGCTTTCGACTGCGGCGTCAACGACCTGCCGCTGTCGCTGGTTCTCTCCTGGTACGAACAGAAAGCGGTGGCGATTCTGCTCACCCTGCTCCACCTGGGGATCAAGAACATCAAGATCGGCCCGAGCCTGCCGGCCTTCATCACCCCGAACGTCCTCAACTTCCTGGTTGAGAACTTCAACATCGGTCCGATCAGCACTGCCGAAGCGGACCTGAAAGAGATCCTCGGGTAAGTGTCGAACAACTACCAATAAAAAAGGCGCTGCAAATGCAGCGCCTTTTTTAATTCAGGCTATTTTCAGAAATTTTCAATATTTGTAGCGCTCGGGATATTAAAGCAGGGGCATTATGAAGCCGTTAAACGGCATGTCTGCGCTCCTTGCCCGAATAAGAAGTCCGCTGACTTCCCCTTAACTTGCCCTTTTCAAGCGCTACCCAGCCATCGGCACGCCTGAACTCGATTATTTTTTGCGACCTGATTAATTGTTTCAGCAGGGATGGACGCACCATCCCCGTAATTCCGTTTTGATATTTAACCCGGATCATCATGGCTCAATCCTCCTCAATTTAATCATTTTCGTTCTTACTTTTTTGCTGCTATCTGACAACTCTCACATCCCCTTTATTATTGACAAGTTTACCATAATGATCTGACAAAAAACTGAACTTACGAAATTCTAGATTAATTACCTCAAAGGAACATTCCATGTAATTCAGAAGTCACAGATCATAGCTCTTATGGGCATCTCCCTTTCTTCGGCAGCAGCCATTGACGGACTGATCCTCCCTACTGCTCCTCAAACAAAATGCCCATTCTCCCCGGATTGAGTTCCTTCTCCAGCCGCTCGGTGCCACGGTAGATGACAACCTTGATGCTCTTCTGATCCGCCGCTTTCGCATCCCGAATGGCTGCGAGGAGGTCATTGATAGAATCCGGCCGCTTGCCGTTGTAGCTTTCCAGGTAGTCGCCTTCGCGGATATCCGCCTGCTCCGCATTGCTGCCTTCTTCGACGCTCAGGACCCGCAGCGGTGGGACGGGCAGCAGGTCCGTCGGCATACGATAGAGGATCAGGTAGGAATGGACGTTGAGAAAGGCCTGGTTGACCTGATCGTGTGTTGGCCGCTGCTCGGCCGCGATGCCTGTGAAGTCGTAAGGTTCCGGCTCATAGCGCAGCTCAGCGATTTTACCGGGGCTGATCCCAGGGGTCAGATCGATCCACCAGGGACGCACCACATCGCCGGGCGCCCAGCCCGCGCGCGCATATTTCCAGGTCCCGAACTGTGGCCGGTTGGGGTTCAGGTAGCAGTCGGTCTTCCAGAGCAGGTTCTCGAAACGCCGCTCGGTCGCAGGATCACCACCTTTGACCGGAACTAAAATCAGGGTCCGCCGGGAGGGGGTGAATTCGCCGACTTGCGAGTGCCCCGTGGTTGTCATGAACAATCGGGCTTCCTGCGTCGATGGATCGATACTGACGGTCTGCGGTACGAAGAAATCGCTAAAATGATTGTCGGCCGATCCGTAATTCGCCACGCCATTCCACAGCGGAATTATCCGGAACGGCTCAAGTTCCGGAGTTCCGTGGTAGAAGTCGAGCGCTGCACTCATCATGTACCCGTGGCTCTCATCCGCAGCCGCCGCTACCTCAATTTCGAACTTCACCGTCCCGGCCAGCCACGGCCGGAACTGCGTGACATCCACCAGCCAGTGACAGGGGGTCCGGAACGAGGTGACAAACGGCGCGATGTCACGCTTGATCCCGTCAGGGTCGGTCAGGTAGAGATGACCGACTCTGTCCCATGCGTCCCAGTCCGCTCCGGCGTCGTGGATCTCGAGTGTCAAAATCACTCGTCCGTAGGCCAAGCCGAGCGGTGGGAGCGTGACGTCCGTTTCAGTAATCGTTTTTGAATGATTTGTCAGAACGTGGTTGAAGATCTCGAAATGGGTCGGCAGACGTTGCGGGTGAGCAGGCGAACCTGGCGTCAAGAGAATATCCCGCACGTCAAACTCGGTCGTCATATCATCACGCGTCCCGGCGCCGATCGCGAGTCGCGTTTCGTAGGGGGTCATCCCGGCCAGAAAGTAGTTGTCGTAGACCGTTTCACCCGCAAGCCGCACATTGATCTCAGCGCCACCGATCACGTACTTTACGGAAATTTCACACTCGACGAACTCTCCCCGAAATTCTGCCGGGGCGACACGTTTGACGATCTCGCGTCCATCCCAATGCAGCGACACCTCACGCTCCGGCAGTCCCTGATAATTTCCCCAGGGTCCGAAGGGGTCATCGGTCGGCGGGTCGTGGACATCGATTCCGACGGCGAATGTTTTGGCCAGGTTCGGTTCGACCCAGCTCTTGACGAAGGGCGCCGGTCCACGACTGCCGTACTCGGCGGTATTCAGGAACACGAAAGCTCCGCCGTCACCCCCGGCAAGGATGCGAAACTTGCAATTAAACGTCAGCTGATCGAACGCACCCGCCTGTTCAAGGTCGAAAGCTACCGCGTTCGATTGCCCGAATGTGCCACTGCCGTCGAGCAGGTGATAAACACCATCTGCTTGCGTCGGCCCGTCTCCTGCCTCGAATGCAGAGAAATATACTTTGGGGAGATCCTGGGCGGATACTGCAGCGGGAATCAACACACAAAGGAGCAAAATGATGAGTCGGTTCATAATCGGCGGTATCAAGTCAGGTCTGTGCGTCCCGGTAAACCGGCAGTTGCTCACCGCAATCTGGGCAACAACCGCCGGTCAGCCGATTCTGTTTCAGGAAATAACCGGCCCGTTCAATCAACAGTGCACCACAGCCGCTGCAGTGGGTATCCTGGGCGGCATGACCAGGAACATTGCCAATGTAGATATGCTGCAGGCCGGTTTCGCGCCCGATCTGTTCGGCCAGTTCGAGTCTGTCGACCGGAGTCATCGGCGCAGTGAGCCGATGACAGGGGATATACCGGGTGACATGCCAGGGGACGGCCGGACTCAATTCGTCCCTGATCCAGGTCGCCAGACCACTGAGTTGCTGTTCATCATCATTCCAACCGGGAATCAGGTTGGTAACCACCTCGACATGCGCTCCCTGCCGAAAGGCGGTGCGGGTGTTTTCCAGCACCTGGTCGAGAACATCGAAACCGGTCAGGTTTTTATAAAACTCTCCGCTGAAACCCTTGATGTCGACCCGATAGGCGGCAACAACTTTGAGAAGATCCTGCAGCGGCTCCGGGTTGATCATCCCCGAGGTGACCATCACCAGTTTGAGTCCCGCGGGAAGCGCAAGTTCGGCGCAATCGAGAATATATTCGGCCCAGAGGCTCGGTTCATTGTAGGTGAAAACCAGAATCTCCGCACCGGCGGCACGGGTCTGGGCAACGGCCTCGGCCGGTGACAGCTGGCGGAGCATGCCATCCCCCCTCCCCATGCTGCACTGCGAAATCTGCCAGTTCTGGCAATGCTGGCAATGCAGGTTACAACCGACCGACCCGAGAGACAGGGTCGGAGCGCCCGGGTAAAAATGATAGAGCGGTTTTTTTTCAATCGGATCGATAGCTGCGGAAACCACCCGCCCATAGGTCAGGGCATAAAGTTTACCCGCCCGGTTCTCCCGCACCCGGCAGATACCTTCTTTGCCATCACTGATCAGGCAATTGTGCGGACACAGGGCACAGCGAACTTTTTGATTCGGTTGCGGGTGGTAATATCTTGCTTCTTGCAACATATCCTCATCCTCTATTTGCTATCAAACAACAATATTTTTAGAAAGTTATCTATCTATATCGTTTTAATATTAGAATCATTTACTTTCTCAGACACCCTTCATAAAATATCAACATTAGATTTAACAAATTTTTAGTGGGGGAGCCACGATGAAAAAAAACAAGAATTCTCTGCTTATCGACATCGGCTGGTGCGAATGGGTTTCCTTTCCGGCACTGAAAATTCCGGCTATTGAAGCGGAAGTGGTCATGGAAGCACGACAGTCGATACTCAATGTCTTTGACTTTTCGACGTTCAAAGAAGGTGAAGACCTGATGATCAGCTTCGGCGTGCACCCAATCCAGAATACCGACGAAGTTGAAGTCTACTCGGTCGAACCGGTGAAAACCAGGCGCATCGTCGAGACTCCCGACGGTGACCGCGAATGGTGCTATGTGATCGAAACCGAGCTGCGCATCGGCTCCCTGAAAAAAATGGTGGATCTCACTCTGGTCAAACGTGAAGACTCTGTTTTTCGCCTGCACCTGGCACCTCAGGCAATCAACGGACTGGTCCGGGTCAATCCGAAAAAGAGTTATCTGACCGGCGAAATCCTGGACGACTGCAGCACAAACGCTGCGGTCTGAACCAGATATTCCTTCCTATACTGTAACAAAAAGTCGGCTCCGCAGGGGGCCGACTTTTTGTTATTTATCCAGCGCCGCTTCATAGGCTCGTTGTGACCAGCCCCTGACAAGATTTCCATCGATAATCGCAACCGGTACCCCGCTATTCGGCGCAAGCAGTTGTTTTCGTCTGGCCGCAACGGCATCTCTTTCAATGTCGTAAAGCCGGTATTCAATACCCTGGCTCTCCAAAAAATTCCTGGCCTTTTTACAATACGGACACCAGCTGGTGACGTACAACTCGACTTTATGTTTCGGAGTATTTCTCAGGGTTCTGGTTTCCGCAGCAAGTGCAGTAAAACTAGTCAGCACCAGCAACAACAAACAGCTGATAATCAATTTATGTTTCATATCTCACCCTCTCCGGATCATTCCGCTTAAGAGTTATTGAAAACCGCCGACAGACCACAATCCGAACGAATCAGTGATGCACATAGCTGTTATAAAACTGCCGAGCGGTCCGGCCGCTTTTGGTTGCCCGCGAACCGGCAAACAGACGCGCCGCCTCGTGCAAAGCCTCCCGGTCTCCCTGATAGTCGGGGAAAAGGCTGTCGACGATCCGCAGATAATTTTCCATGTTCCCCGGATAGAATGATAACCAGAGCCCGAAGCGATCGGAGAGGGAAATCTGCTCCTCAACGGTGTCGGTGTAATGGATCTCCCCATCGATCAGCCGGGTGCCGAGATTATCCTGCATTTTTTCCGGAATCAGGTGGCGACGGTTCGAAGTGGCATAGAGCAGAACATTCTGCGGAGCAACTTCAATCGACCCTTCGAGAACACTTTTGAGATGCTTGAAATTTTTCTCTTCGGCATTAAAGGAAAGATCATCACAGAAGATGATGAACTTCTGCGGCAGACTGCGGATTTCGTCGACAATTTCCGGCAGATAAAGCAGATCGTCCTTGTCAACCTCGATCAGCCGCAACCCTTTGGTCACATAAGCGTTGAAAACCGCTTTGACCAAGGATGATTTCCCGGTGCCGCGCGCCCCCCAGAGCAGGGCATTATTGGCCGGCTGCCCGGCAAGAAAATGCTCGGTATTCTGAATCAGCGCTTTTTTCTGGGCTTCAATACCGATCAACTGTTCAAGCTTGATCGGGTCGAGATTGCGGACCGGGCGCAGGTATTCCCTGCGCTGCCGCCAGATGGCCGCTTTGACGGTCGTCCAGTCGATCGGTTTGGAGGTTTCGGTCTGTGCTGTCATGAGAGCAGTACCGCCGTAACTGCCGAATTCCGGTAATTAATGGTGACTTTCGGAATCCAGGACTTCTTCCAGCGGGCTGCACGTTCTTCAGCGCTCTGGTTTTCCAATTCCAGGGGGGGAGTGAGAGTGGCCCGGTCAATGTGCAGTCCGTTGATGCTGTTGGCATTGATGACAGCATAGTCATTACCGTCGACCTCACCAAGAATGAACGGAAAAACCCCGCAGTTGGTGCAGAGAAATACTTCCGCCTGTTCGGTCCCGTAGCGATACCGGTGGGTCAGTTTCTGCTGCCGGACCCGGACCTGCAGACTTCCCATGGGATGGGAGGTGTAACAGGCGCCCTGCCTGGTGCAGAATGAGCAGCCGCAGGTGCGGATCGGCAGCTCCATTTTCGGAATCGGCGAGCTGAAAAGATACTCGATGTTGCCGCAATGACAACGGCCGCTGATTTCATGCAATCCACCCATAGGGACTCTCCACCAGCTTGGGCAAAAGTAGATAGAAAAGTACGTAACCAGGCAGAATGACCTCAGGGAGCCCACCCGGGGTGTCTGTCGCCCGACTGGCGGCAGTCAAGCCCCAGGGGTGGGTTCATGCGGCCCTTGAAAGGGGCAGCGTGAAGCCATTCACTGCAGAGCTGATTGTCACGACTAAACGATATCTTATTTATGTTATTCAGTAAACCACCGAGCCGTTAGCCGCATCTGATCCTCAGTAACTGATTGCCGCCTTTCTGAAACTCGTAGTCGACCTGGAGGATTTCCGCGGCATAGCCCTCAGCCAGGAATTCTTTGACAACCGGGGCGACATATTCGGAAATTTGTCCATCGAGTCTGACCAGCGGAAAAACCCTGACGTCCGGAGCCACCCGGCAGAGTTCCCGCAGGGCTTCAGAGTGAAATTCCAGGGACAACTGCTCGCTGTAGAGAAACAGAAAGTGCGAGCAGAGGGCCAGATCGAAACTGTTTCCGGCCAACGGCAGATGCGGCAATTCCGCGGCCAGATAGCGGCCCGCGTGCAGTCCGGGCTCAAAATCCTCCAGAAATAGTTCCATCGCCGTTCTGCGCAGATCGGCCAGTTGCTCGATCGATTCAATCTGCCGCCAGACAAAATCTTCCCGGTTGCGGCGCACCTGCTGCAGAACCGTTTCCCGGGTCGCGGCGATCCGGGATGCGATCTGGTCCCGGCTGAAACCATAGAGCGGATCGACCGAAACAACCTTTCCACCTTGGGCGGTCAACTCGGCGTTGAAACTCGCCGGCCCGTCCGCACAGCCGAGAACCCGTTTTTTCAGATCAAGTTCGCTCAGAGCGAACATTCGCTGATATTCGGCAAATAGCCGCCCCCAGGGGACCACTTCAGCGAGCTGCACCGACCGCCTCCAGTTCACACCAGCCGTCGATCAACGGGAAATAGAGGGCAGCTTTAACGGTTTCCGCCGGATACAGAACCCGCAGCAGTTGCCGGTAGCATTCCAGCTGTCCGCGGTACTGCTCCAGTTTCCGGGCAAAAAATGCCGTTTCGGATTCACTTGCTTTCGGAGTGCTGATCTTGTAATCGATCACCCATCGGGTTCCTTTTTCATCGACAAAAGTGCGATCGATAATTGCGTGGGTCAATTGACCGTTAACCATTCCGGTCAGCGCCAGTTCGGATTCGGCGGCGGTGTGATCGTCAAGTAGCCAGCGCCCCCGGTCACTGGCCAGGGTCTTCCGAACTGCCAGCAGGGTATCGTTGATCGCCGACTCATGTTCGCTTGCAGGCACTCCCAGGGCGCCGAGCCGGCGGGCGAGCATCAACCGGCGCTGCGACTGATCGACAGCGCTCCACTGCACCAGCCCCAGATTGGCGATCTGCTCCAGCAGGTTATGGACCAGGGTCCCGATATGCCGCTGCGACTGTTGCTCCCAACCGGAGAAAACTAATTCCTCTTCCTCCGGCTGCTCGGCTTCCGAAGCCCGCCCGGCTTGAATCAGTTCAGGTAGCGGCGCGGCCTGGTATTCCGGCATTTTCCAGTCAAGCGGCAAACGTCGCAGCGGCAGTATCAGATGCGGCTCCTCCGCTTCGGTCGCCGGCATTTCAACGGCACTGAACTCCCCCTGGACCACCGGCCAGAGGGTATCGAGCAGAGAACCGCGTTCCGGAGCGAATTCTCCCCTGCTGTTCTGCTTCGCGTGTCCGAGCAGGTGCAGCCGTTTTTTCGCCCGGGTAGCCGCGACATACAGCAATCGCCCCGTTTCCAGTTCCTGTTTTTCCCGTTCCAGCCGGCCGATCAGCTGATAGATCGGGTCCTGTTCGCTACCGTCACGCGGGGCGATGGGGGCCAGTAGCAGACCGTACTCCGGATGTTCCAGCCAGCGCAGCAAGGGGGAATCGTCGCCGCGTGGTTTGCGCCCCAGTCCGGGGATAATCACCTGATCGAATTCCAGCCCCTTCGCTTTGTGGATGGTCATGACCTGCAATCCGGCGCCGGCTGCGGTATCCGGCGCCGCAAACAGCTTGGTCAGCCCTTGCTCCAGCAGTTCCAGCGCCGGCAGGTCGCCCCCCTCCTCCAACGATTCGAGCAGGTCAAGCACCAGCCCGGCGTTCTCGACCCCTTCATGGTCGTAACAAGCCGGGCCAGCCAGCGCCAGCCAGCACCCTTCCACCAGTTGCCGCAACGGTAATTGCCCACGTTTGTTCAGGCCGGCCTCAAGGATCGGCCAGATGCGTGAAATCAGTTGCTGCCCTTCGCGGGAAAGCGCTTCCAACCGGTGCCGATCCCGCAGCAGGCTCGGCAGGGTTGCGTAAGGCGCATCGGCAACCAGGGCATGCAGATCGTTCAGACTCAGGGCCGCCCAGGGAGCGCGCAGGACGGTCAACCAGGCCAGCCGGTCGGCGCGATGCAGCAGGGCGCGGGTCAGGGCGAGGATGTCGAGCGCTACCGGCTGTTCGCCGAGCAGTTCGATATCCTGCGCCTGATAGCGCAATCGGCGCTGCCGCAGCAGGCGCAGAATCTCCGGCAGATGGGTGCGGCTGCGGACCAGAATCGCCACCGTCTGCTGCGGATCTTCTTCCCTGGCCGCCTCGATCAGCCGGAGAACGGTCTCCGCTTCCGCGACATCGTCGCGCCCGTTGAATGGGTGGAGCCGGCAGGCCGGGCCGGGCAGTTGCGGATGGATCGCGGCGGCGGCGGCCAGCGGTACCGCGCCGCTGGCCTCATCGACCTGCGCCGGGAAGATTCCGCTGAATCTTTCGTTCACCCAGTCGACGAGCCCCTGCTGCGAGCGGAAATTGCACTGCAACCGCAGCGGCTCCAGTTGCACCCCGGAGGTTCCCAAACGTCCGCCGTAGGTCCTTAGAAACAGGCCGACCTCGGCTTCGCGGAAGCGATAGATCGACTGCATCGGATCGCCGACCAGAAACAGCGACCGTCCATCTCCCGGCTGCCAGCCGGCAGTCAGGGTTTCGAGCAGTTGATACTGCAACCAGGAGGTATCCTGAAATTCATCCACCAGAATGTGCTCCAGCCGACTGTCCAGCTTGAGCAGCAGATCGCTCGGGTCCTCGCTGCTGCTCAAAGCATCCCGGGCTTTCAGGGCGATCTCGGCGAAATCGGCCTGCCCTTCCCCTCTGAATACCAGCCAGAGTTCCGCGACCAGCAGCGGCAGCAGTTCGATCAGGGCCTGCAGAATCTGCCATTGCTCCGTAGCGTAACGACCTGTCGGCAGTTCCCGACAGCGCTGCAAGCGCTTGACAACTCCGGGACAATTTTCCAGTTCGGCCAGCAGCACCTTCATACGCTCCTTGGCGTCCCGCCCTTCTGGCCCGGCGGGAAATCCGCACTTGACCGTTACCCCGCGTGGTTTACGCAGTTCCCCGGCTGCGGTCAGCAGCAGATCGGCCACCCCTTGCCAGAGCGGGAGATGGTCGAGCTCCGCCCTTGGCCACCAATCCAGATCGGTCAGCGCCAGCAACGGCCTTGTCCCCTGTTCCCAGAGCTGGCCGGCCGCGTAACGACCGCAGAACAACAGCTCCTCCCGCAGAGGTGCGGGGAACGCTGCGGACAGCCCGGCGAGAGTGGTTTCCACCAACTCTGTCAGCCCTTTTTCCAGCAGCAGGCGCGAATCACTCCCTTTGATCCCGAGCAGATGGCGCAGCCATTGATCGCGTTTGCGCAGCATCTCCACCAGCATCTGCAGCAACCGCTCCATGCGGTTGTCCAGGTGCGCCAGCAACCGGGCGACCTGTTCGCTGCCCGGCTGCTCGCCGCCGAGCCGCGCCGTCAGATTTTCCGCCGCCTGCCGATACAGCGGGTCGGCATCCTCCGCCAGTTCCGGTACCCCGCCGAAGCGGCTCAGCCAGGGCATTTTGTTGACCAGCCCGGCATTGAAGCTGTCGATGGTCTGAATCGACAACAGCGATGGATTTTGCAGCAGCTCCCACTGTTGCTTGCGGTCCTGTTCCAGGACCAGCCTGGCCAGCTCCCAGGTCTGCTTCCGGTGCGCTTCCGGCGGGCAATCTCCCTGCGCGGCTTCCAGGGCTTCCAGCAGTCGGTTGCGCATCTCGGCGGCGGCCTTGCGGGTAAAGGTGATCGCCAGTACCTGCTGCGGCCGTTCCACCCTGCCGAGCAGGGCAAGCACCCGTTGAATCAGCAGCTCGGTCTTGCCCGAACCGGCCGGCGCCTGAACGATAAAGGAGCGGGTCGGATCGATGGCCGCGAAACGCTGCGCCTGATCGGCTATCCTCACGCCAGCACTCATGCCCCTCCCTCCCCGGATACCGCTTCCGGCTTAACCTCGGCGATCCGGCAGAAGCCACCGAGATCGCAATAACGACAGGCGATCTCGACCGCGACCGGATCGACGGTCGCCCGGCCGGCGACGAAATCGCCGGCCAGCGCTTCCAGCTGCCGCCGCCAGTGGTCCACCACCTGCGCCCAGTCCATCAGTCCCAGTTCCCGGGCCTGCCTGCTGTCGGCAACCCCGGGCACCTTCGGCAGCAGCTCGGCCGCGCGGGCGATCCCGGTCAGTTTGCAGTCGCCGCAACGCAGCTGTGCAAAAGCCACCCCATCGGCCGCGATCTGCTGGTCGGCGATGGCATAAATCGGCAGCTGAGGTTCCAGAAGCCGCTCGGCGAGCAGGTTGTCCGCCCGGACCAGCCCGGTCTTGTAATCGAGGATCACCCGGCTGCCGTCCTCAAGCTGATCGATGCGATCGATAACCGTCCGGATTCTCAATGGGCCGATCTGCTCAAAATGTTCCTGTTCGATTTCAACGACGGAAAAGGGAGCGCGTCGTTCCTCGATTTCGCTCAACCATTCGGTGACCAGAGCCTGCAGCCGGGTTGCTTCGATTTCCCTCATCCTGGCCGGCAGCGCCCCCTGACTGGAAAAATAATCGGACAGCACCCGGCTGACCAGCGTTGTGATCAGATCGCCGCGACCGGCCGCATCCAGTTCCAACAGCCGCTGCTGATTCCTGATTTCTCCCCAGACCTGTTCCATAACCCGGTGCAGCAGATCCCCCCGGGTCAGCGGATCGAGACCCGGCTGGGCCTGGTCGAAAGCCTTGCAGCGAAGACGGTGATGGGCAAAGGCGCGAAACGGGCAAAGCGCCTGATCCTTGAGGATCGCTGTCCCCCCCTCGCCCCGTTCGGTGGTCAGGGGCGGACCCTGGAGATCGGTCAGTTCAAGCAGGGACGGCGCGACGGCGGACTGGCGGGAGAGCGCATCCTGGGCCGGGGCAAGCCGGGGTTCGATCGGCGGCAGATCGCGGATCAGCGGACTGGGTCTCAGCTCACAATCGCCCCCGCGTTCGGGATAACTGAAAATAATATCGCGACTGGCCGCTTTGAGGCGCCGCAACACCTTGCGGGCGAACTGCAGTTCGCGCTCGGCACCGGCGTGGGGCATTCCCTTCTCTACCTGAAGTGCGACCGGCAGAAACGGGTTGGGACGGGGCGCGGCCGGAAAAGTTTCCTCGCTGCCTCCCATCACCCAGAGATGGTCGAAGTGAAGTCCCGCCGATTCCAGAAGCCCGACCACCTGCACCGGGCCGGTCGGAGCTTCCAGCTGAAATTCGATATCGCCGGCCAGCCGCCGCAGCCAGCCGAGCGCCTGCCGTCGATCAACCGGGGTCGAGACCGGATCGAGGGAAGCGAGCGCCGGCAGCAATTTCTCCTGCCAGGCCTTGACCATCTGATACTCACTGCTCGACAGGCTTCTCTCGCCCGGCCAGCCGACCGCCTGCAACTCCTGGGCAAAACGCCCCGCCCATTCCCCGGGAAGCAGCGTCCGGCTCTGTTCATTGACCTTGAGCAGCAGACTGAAAATCTTTGCCGCGGCAGGAGCCCGCTCCTTCTGCGCAGCCAGCTCGCCCAGCTTTTTCAAACTGAACTGCTGCTGGCGGAAGGAACGCAGCCAGCCGTCGAAGGACGCCCGTCGGTCGGCTTCACTCCGGCTGTCGGCCAGATATGGAGTGCGCAGCAGGTAACTGGCCTGATCGCTACTCAGCCGGTAACCGGCGCTGAGAATTTGCAACGCGGCATGGACCGGCCCCTGTTCGAGCAGCGGCGCCCCCAGCGACAGGCTGAACGCGACCTCGTCATCCTGCAGGCGTAAATCGGCCGCCGGATCGATCTGTTGCCGGAAAATCCGTTCGATCTGCCGGCGGCGGGTCTGCAGATCGGGAACCACAATACCGATCGATGTCGCTCCTTGTTCGAGCAGTCCACGCGCCCAGCGCGCAGCCGATTCGACCTCCTGATGTGAGTCGGCACAGGCGAACCGGCCGATCCTGGACTGCGGGTCGCATTCAGATTCGATCTCGGCCGCCGTCCCCGCCGCCAGTTCGACCACCCGCCGCAGCTCTTCCAACTCGGGAGTCGACTGATCGAAACCGACCAGCAGAATCTCTGCCGGCACCGGCAGCCGCCCCTCGCTCAGCGCGGAAAAAACCAGCGCCGGAAGTTCAGCCCGGTCGAGCCAGTGATGGTTTTGACATTCGTGACGGTAGGCTTTTTGCCAGGTGAGAAAAACCCGCTGGTCTTCGGTCAGAGGAAGATCATCCAACGAACAGCCGTAGCTGATCGTCCACTGGTGCGCCTCCTGTGCCTTGCGGGCCGTGGCGGCCAGTTGCAGCAGTTCCAGCGAACTGCCGGCGGTTTTCCGCTCGATCAGCCGTTCCCAGAGACGCAGAGCGGGGAAGCCATCCAGCAGCCGCCAGGCTTCTCCCAGATCGGCCAGACAGCGGTGCAGCCAGGCGTCAAAGCTGATGATCTGCGGCGTCGCCCAGACCGCTTTCCCCTCTGCCTGCATCCGGTTGTCATAGGCGGAGATCAGGTGACGGGCCAGCCGTTTGTTGACGGTGAGCACCAAGGCACCGGTCGCGGCCCTGGTTATGATTCGTTGCTGTATGTCTGACAAGGATCATCCCCCGAAGATTGGATTGTACCTGAATCTACCAAATAGGTTAATTTATCGGAAAGACAAAATAAGTCACAGGCCTGCCGAGAGGCGTTTGTGCAAAAGTTGTTTTTGTGTCAATCCTCAGGACAGGCCAGACATGCGGAAGCCGGCTGTCACAACAATCCATGAATCGGATCTGACTATAAATATCGCTTCGAAGCATGGCTTCTTGCGATAGCGTAAGTTTGCTAATTATTTATTCGTGAGCAGAGACCGACACCCTGGTATTTTCATAACCACGATCTGAGCCGGGACATTTTCGAGAAACATCCGAATTTAGTTGATATTCTAGAAAGCGCGAGCACCGGGTTCATATACTTTCCAAGTCTATGTGCCAAGGTGGTGTTTTTTTGGGTTTGTGTCAAACAATTTCAGGCAGATAAAATTGGCTATTTTCAAGCAACGGAGGCGTCATGAATCAACAGCCATTGATCCTTGCCATTGACCAGGGAACAACCAGCAGCCGGGCGATAGTTTTCGATCTGAAAGGCAACCAGGTTTCACTCGCCCAGCAGGAATTCCGCCAGTACTATCCCGCTGACGGCTGGGTAGAACATGATCCCCACGAAATCTGGCAATCAACCCTGCAGGTCTGCCGTCAAGCGATCGAACAAGCGGAAAGGGGTCACGGCGAAGTGATCTGCATCGGCATCACCAACCAGCGGGAAACCACCGTACTCTGGGAGCGGGACAGCGGCGAACCGGTTGGTCATGCCATCGTCTGGCAGGATCGCCGGACTGCCGAGTTTTGCCGCCAGTTGCGGGCAGCCAACGAAGAACCGGCTGTCAGCAGTAAAACCGGCTTGTTGATCGACCCCTATTTTTCCGCCACCAAACTAAGCTGGCTGCTCGATCAGGACAGCGCCCTGCGTCAACGGGCCGAACAGGGCAAGCTGGCCTTCGGCACCATCGATACATTTCTCCTCTGGCACCTGACCGGCGGCCAGGTCCATGCCACCGACGCCACCAACGCTTGCCGCACCATGCTTTATAACATTCACGACAACTGCTGGGACGAGGAACTGCTGCAGCTGTTCAAGGTTCCGGCCGCGGTACTGCCCGAAGTTCACGACAATGCCAACGCGTTCGGCACCACTGCCCAGGGTCTTTTCGACCGCCGACTGACAATCGGCGGTATCGCCGGCGATCAGCAGGCGGCCACCATCGGCCAGGCCTGTTTCCATAAAGGGATGGTGAAAAGCACCTACGGCACCGGCTGCTTCGCTCTGCTCAATACCGGCGGCGAGGCCATCACGTCCCGAAATCGTCTGTTAACGACCATCGCCTATCGGTTCAACGGAGAAACCACCTATGCCCTGGAAGGGAGTATTTTCGTCGCCGGGGCGGCGGTCCAGTGGCTGCGGGACGGCCTGAAGCTGCTGCAATCGGCCGGCGAAACGGAATCCCTAGCCCGAGGCCTGGAATCGAACCGCGGCGTTTATCTGGTTCCGGCCTTCACCGGACTCGGCGCGCCGCACTGGGACCCGCACGCGCGCGGTGCGATTTTCGGCCTGACCCGCGATACCGGAATTGCCGAAATCGCTCGTGCCGCCCTCGAAGCGGTCTGCTACCAGACCGCTGATCTGTTGCAAGCGATGCACGCGGACGGAGATTTGCAATTGTCCGCCTTGCGGGTTGACGGCGGGATGGTGAACAATGACTGGCTGCTGCAGACCCTCGCCGACCTGCTCGACCTGCCGGTCCAGCGACCGGTCGTCACCGAAACCACCGCCCTTGGCGCGGCCTTTCTCGCCGGCCTGCAACAGGGGCTGTTCAGTTCCTTTAGCGAGGTTGAAAACATCTGGCGGCAGCAGGCGGAGTTTGTGCCGCAGATGGAGCAGGCCTCCCGCGAGATGCTGCTGCAGGAATGGCGGAAAGCCGTGGGAAGGGTTCTGACCAGGGAGTGAAATAATCCGGCCGGTAAAAATTCGCCGGCCGGATTATTATCAAGGAAGAATCGGAGTTTATGGAAATGCCAAATTATGTTGGGTCGTCACATTGTGGGTCACGATAACATCCATGCTCTGTGTCGCTTTTCCGGGAGTCGATGAGACAACCTGATAGGTACCGGCCGGCAGTTCGACTGAATAGCTGCCGCCATTTTCGACCTCGACTGTCTTGACGCTGACCACCTTGGTCAAAACAGTGCAGAGCCCGGCTTGACGGAAATCGATGGTCACATGCTGGTCGGCCACGGCGCCAATGATGTCGACTGTTCCCTGGACCGTTCCGGTCAGCGCCGCGGTCAGGGAGAAATCCGCATCCGCGGTGGTGCTGCCGGCAGCCAGGCTGATCTCATGGCAGAGCGGCTCGAAACCGGTGAAATAGGCCACCAGGTTGTAATCCCCGGCCGGCAGGAGCAGGGCATACCGACCGGTTTCAATTTCGGCGGTTTGGTCGTCGTCCGCGGCAGCAATGGTGCTTCGCTCAACGCTGACCCGGTCCTTGGCATCGGAAGTCACTCTATTATCCACCTGGGCACTGATCAGGGCGCCCTCGATCCCAATTACGGGCGGCCCGCTGCCGGCATCGCTGACCAGCCCCGTGACGATGGCCGCATCGACCGTCCGCAGAAGCTTGATGGTCGGTTTCAGCAGGTGCATGCCGCTGTTGCCGGCAATAACGATCGACTTCGCAGCGTCAAAATCGAGAATCAGTTCCGTGGTCTGGTTTTCGTTGATGTCAAAACCCTGGACGACCTTGATCCCGGTCCGGAGTCCGCTCGGTACCTTCAGTTCATGAATCGTGTCAGTCAGGTCGATGAGGTAGTTGGCAAATTGATGATGAAGTCCCAGGATATTGAGACCGCCATCCGGCTGATCGCCAAGAATCATCCGCAGCTGGGTGTAGTGCCCGGAATCGAGAAAGGCGATACCCAAATCTTCCCTGACGTTGTTGACCAGCTCGAGCAGGTTGTAGGTCGTTCCGGGGGTCGCTACGGTCTGCCAGCTGCCGGAATCTGAATGGACCTCCACTCTGTCGATAGTGACATAAACCGCCTGGTAGTCCTCGGTGGAGCTGTCGGTCAAAGATACCGACAGGCTGCCCATGCTGGTGACGGTTGTCCCGCCATCCCCTCCACCACCGCAGGCAGCCAGCAGGATGAGAATCAACACGCCGCTCAGCAGTTTCATGGTCCGGTTAATCGACCCATTCATAGTCCCGTCCTCCTTTCGAGCAAAATAGTACTTTCCGGTCCGCGCGGATCGCTTGGCCGGGCGCTATTGTTTCTCATTATACTTGGAGGCAAGATTATTTACAGCTCAATTTGATTTAATCTGGTTTCAGTTTTCCGCCGAGGTTGACGACCTTCGGCGACAGACCATTGTAATAACCACAGGTAAGAAGATGGAGAATTACAGACAAATGTGAAATGCAAAAATCCAAAACGACAAAGGCCCACCATCTCAGGTGGGCCTTTGTCAGATAGGGACAGAGTTCTGTTATTTTTTCATCAACCGTTCCATCGCCATTCGGATACTGACACCGAGTCGTTCAATCGCTTTGGCCAGTTGTCCGATTTCATCCTGACGATCAAGCCCGGTGATTTCCAGATCGAGTTTCCCCTGACTGTACTGCTCGGCGACTTCCGTCAGCTTGCGGATCGGGGTGGTCAACCGACGGGTCGCAATCAGGGCGAGGATACAGACGATAACCACTGTCACCACCAGCAGCAAGATCGCCCGGAGGTTCTGCTCTTCGATCTGCTTGTAGGCCTCTTTGTAATCCTGCTGCGTAATCATCGTCCAGCCCTGATTGGTCTGTCTTGCCACGGCAACAACTTTTTTCCCGTCAATATCGTCGAACACCGACAGAGTTTTCCCCTGTTTAAGAGCTTGAAATGCCTTGTTGCTGCTCATATCGACCCGGGAACGGGTGAACTCCTGGTTCGGGTGGGCGATAACTTCGCCTTTTTCATCGAGCAGGAAAGTGTAACCGGTCTGTCCAATCTTGGAATTGGCGATTTCATTGGAAATTTCCGTGAGCGTCATCGCCAGCGCGATAACACCGTTCAATTTGCCGGTATCGTTATAGATTGCGGTCGATAGCACCAGAGCCGGTTTCCCCGAGGTCTTGCCGATCAGCACCTGCTTGCCGAAACGCTCGCCGCTGGTCACCTGCAAAAAGTAGCTCCGGTCACCATAGAACTTCTGTCCTTTGCCGTCACTACGTCCGATGTTCTGCCCTGTGGGATCGATGGTGAATGCCAGGTAGGCCCAGTCATATTGCTTGGTAATCGTTTCGAGGAGCGGATTCTGTTTATCCGCCTTCATCGAACGCATATCCTGCAGAGTTGAATTCTGCAGCAGTACCCGCTCGTTCATATCGACCCAGTCGTTGACGTGAGTGGTGAGGTTATTGTTGAGGGCCAACATCTCCTGTTCGACTTTCTGTCCTGCCAGATCAATAGAAAACTGATAGGTCAGCAGCCAGATACCGGCCAACGGAACCAGTGCCACGAACAACAACATGATAAGCATGCGCTGAAAAATACCGAGTTTTAAATTCATAATGTATTGAACCTCCTCCGAACGGCGAAAATAGGACATGAATTCGAGATGAGCAAGAGTTAATGCAATTGAGATGCCAAGGGGGGATTTATGCTTAAAACAATGTTTTAAGGAATATTTTGATGAATATCCACTTGTAATTGTGGCGAATTTCAGCCGTTAGCGGCCAAAAGATGCCAACACGATTTGTGGGCAGATGGTTGGGATACTACTCCAGAGGAATGATCTGGTCGGTGATTTCGGTGAAGGCGACGTCGTGGCTGATCAGGAACAGCTGGTCGTACCAGTGTTCGGTGACCTCTTCCTGACCGACGTCGATGGCGCGAAAAGCGCGCGCCAGATTTTCGCGACGGGCGGCGTCGAGGTTGCTGGTCGGCTCGTCGAAAAAGGCGATCCGGGCGCCGATGGTCTGCAGCATCGCCAGGCGCAGGGCGACCACGGCGCTCATCGTCTGTCCGCCCGACAACTGGTCATCGGCCCGTTCGCGCAGTTCGCCGTCGACCAGGTCACGCAGAATGATCTGGTAATTGTCGCCCCAGCACAACTCCTCGTCGACCTCGGCAATGATGCGGTAGATGCGGTCAGCGCGCTGGCTGATCTCTTCGCGGAAACGTTCGGAGAGGTAAGCCGAGACGTTGCGGAACACCCGGTTGCGTAGGAACTTGACCAGCTCCTCCTTCTCGCCGTAGACCTTGATCTGCGCCTGTTTCTCGGCAATGTCCCGTTCGATTAGCTTCAGTTTTTCGATCTCGCCGGCCAGCCGTTCAACCTCCGCCTTAAGGTTTTCGACCTTCTGCCCGAGGGCACCGACTTCCCGACCGAGTTCGTCCTTCTGGCTGCGCAATTGCTGGTGCTGTGCGGGATCGTATTCCTGACTGGCGGTTTTGAGATCCCTTTCCTTACCCGCCAGTTCTTTCTGCAGCTTTACGAAGTGGGTTTCGAACTTCTGCAACTCGTCCTGGCGTTCCTGCAGCTTCGCTGCCTGGTCCTGGTTGGCCACATACAGGTCGCGGGCCTTCTGGTGTTTTTGCTTCTCCGCTTCGCTCGCATCAATCTCCGCCTGCAGATTGGCAAATTGTTCCAACTCTCGCCACTTGTCGTTGAGCTGATTCTGAACCTGTTCCCGCTCCTTTTGCAGTTTGGACAGCCCCTTGGCCCTCTCTTCATTGGCCTTGCGTTTTGCCGCCAGTTTTGTGACATGCTCATCCAGTCCCCTGAGCTGCACTGCAAAAGCCTTGAGTTGATCGCTCGCTTTGGACGCCTCAATCTCGTCTTTTTCCAATCGAACCAGCTCTTCATGCAAACGCTGGCGCTCTGTTTCGAGTTCGGAAAACTTATCCGAAAAAACATCTCCCGGCGGTTTTTTGGCGACATTGAGGCATGGCTCGTGGAAAAAGGGGCAGATCCCTTCGAAAAGTTTTTCCTGTCCTTCTTCCAATCCGGCGCGACGTCCTTCGAGCTGACCGAGTTGCGCCCGCGCCCTCTTGAGCGTCTCGCGAACTTCGGGCAGACCCGCGGCCAGTTGCTGCAGCTTTTCGTCGACGGCCAGGTTTTCGCGCATTTCAACTAGGGACTGCTCTTCGCTGTTCAATTCCTTGCTGGTTTTCTCAATTTCGCGTATCTCAGCTTCAAACCGTTCCCTCAAGGTGCTGTCTGTCTTATCAAGTTCCCCTGCTTCCTGCTCAAGTCTACGCTGGTTCTTGACCTTCTCGCGCAGGTCGAGCAGATTTTTTTCTACCTGCTCGTAGGCCCGCTTTCCGGCAATATTTTCATCGACAACCTGCTTTGCCTTTTCCGCTTCGACGATCAATGACTTCTGGCTGCCGATCTTCTCCCGGCCGGTGTTAATCCGCTCATTGAGTTTATCGATCTCAATACCAAGGTTCTTGATGACCAGTTCGCGCCGGTCGATCTCGATCAGCCGGGCCTCAATAGTCTTCAGACCTTGATCCTTTTTTATATACTCCTTCTCCGTTTCTCCGAGTGCCTGCCCGGCCGCCTTGTGCGCCCGGCGTTTTTCCGGCAGCATCACAAGTTGCTCTTTGAGGGGACCGATGGCACTCTGCAGCGCATCAATCTTTCCTTTAATCGCACTGGATAAAATCTTTGTTTCATTAAAGGTTTTCCGCCAGGTATCGATGCCGAGAATGGCGTCGAACTCGTCGCGGCGTTTGGCCGCCTGCTTGATGACGAAGGGGCCAAGAAATTCGTTCTGAAAGGGGCCGATGACCAGGGTGAACTGATCGGCCAGGGAGCGGCCGTTGTCGAGGCCGAGCAGTTCCTTGAGCCGCGCCTCGGTTTCCTTTATGTCCTTGTGTTCCTCGACTTCGAACTCGCCACCTACTTCTTTAGCCAGCAGCCATTTCGCTGGCGTGCCGACCGTGCGGGTGACCCGCCAAGTCGACCCTTCGTCCACCCGAAAGGCGACCGCAATCTCCCCCTTTTTGGCGCCGATGGAAACGAAGCGCTCGACGTTACCAACGAAACTCTGCGCATCGACCCCGAACAGCGCATAGCCGATCGCCTCGAAGATCGTGCTCTTCCCCACCCCGTTCGGCCCTGAAAGCACATTGGTCCCCGGCGAGAAACACAGCTCGGTATCGCGGTGCGACTTGATGTTTTTGAGGTGAATGGAGAGGATTTGCATCGTTACCCCCCTGCCCCACCCAGTAACGCCAACAGCTCATCGCCATCCACATCCCCCTTCTGCACGGCGTCGCGCAGGGCCATGGAGAGGCGGATCAGTTCGTCCTCCCGCCCTTGGTAGTCGCTGCCGGCGCTGATCAGTTCGCGCAGCACGTCCTGCTCGATCTCGGCCAGGCTTTTCTTGACCGATTCCCCTTTCCCGGCGCTGCTGACCAGCGAGAGGTGGTTCTTGATTTCGACGTGCAGGGGATTGGCGACTTCTTGCAACGCAATTTTTAGTCGCTCCCGCCCTATCTCGAAGGGGTGGAACTTGACCTTGCCAATTAATTTGATTTCCAGCAGTGGGCGACGCTTGTCGGAAGGAGGCAGTTTCTCCTGCACCTGAGCGACAAAGCACTCCAGGGCTGCTTCGACATTCTCGGCCCCGGCAAGGTCGATGGACATGGCCAGCATCGGGCGCGGGTCGGTCGGCCTGAATTCGGCACTGAAACTGCCCGCTTCCGCTGTCACCAGGTAGTAGCCCTTGTCATACTTCTCTTCGCCGAAGTTGACCCGCTCCGGCGAACCTGGATTCCAGGCGTAGACTTGTCCCTCGGGGGTTTCGACAATGTACGGCTTGTGGCCGTGGCCGAGAGCGACATAGCCGAAGGTTTCAGCCAGCCGATGTGCCTCGTCCGGCTTCATGTTGCCGATTTCAACCGGCGAATAGCTCCAGATGCCGACGTGGAACAGCAGCAGGTTGTTTGTGGTGGTGATCGCCTCGCAGATCCGCTCGACGTGGCTGCCGGCCTGGGCACCGATATAGCCAAGGCCGTAGATGTTGACCCCGCCGATTTCGATATGCCCGCCCGCGCCACTCTCATCGTCGAAGGGATTGAAACAGTAGCCGCCCTCCTCGGTGCGCGTCGGACGCAGCAGCCGGATATAACCCATCTGCGACAGCGCCTCCATCCACGAAATGCTGTCGCGGCGATGAATCCAGTCGTGATTCCCTTCGATGGCGATGCAGGAGATCCCTGCTTCTTTCAGCGGCTGCAGGGTTTCAATGGTCTTGGCGAAGGTTTTGGGGAGGATCTGCCCGACATGAAACAGGTCGCCGCCGATCAGCATCGCGTCGACCTGTTCTCTGATTGCGTCATTTACTATGTCGGACAGACAGACAAAGAAATCCTCGTAGCGCTCCCGCTCAGCGGAAGAGTTTCGGTAGGTTTTACCAAGATGGATGTCGGAGGTGTGGATAAAGCGCAAGGGCATGGTTCATTCCTGGGATGGTAATTTCCCGGGCAGGATAGCAAGGGGAACCGGGCTGGTAAAGGGAATTACTTTATGGTGGCTGCGGTCCTGGACAGATCGGGCACCTGGGCGACGGCGAGAAACCGGGTGAGTTGATAGTTGAGGGTGATCGGTTCGGGCATGGGGAGGATATTGACAAGCAGGGGATGTCAGGAAAATAAATCTCTCCACCATGCTTTTGTAAAGCAATCTCAGCCGCGAGCCCACGTAGAGTTTTTTACAGAACGCTAAAACAATTTAACCTCAAGCGACCTCGGGATTTTGATTTCTGAATCGTGAAAATATCGGGAGGTTGAACCGTCTGTTCTCAGGATTATTTTCCCATTCGGCATCGCTTGAGTTGATCTACGAGGAATTCGTTCCTTCGCTTCAACTGCTCCAATTCCTTTTCGAGTAGCAACGTCTCTTCCTTTGTCTCTTCTTTTGTCTCTTCCATTTTTTCAGGTTTTACTTTTTCGCCCGGCACGATGATGCCTGGAGTCGGCGCGACAAGCTTGCCGACGATAAGCTTGCCGCCCTTTATTGCCGCCGGTTTGGAGGGGAGTCCGGGTTTGGGTCCCTTATTGCCTGATGGGGGATGGAAGGGCTCGGTTTTAGTGTGGGAGGACCCAGGGGCATCGGCCTTACCGGAGGATTCGACGGTCACCTCCGTAACGACCCCATGTTCGTCAAGCTCCCGCTTGGTCTCGATCGCCACATGAACCTGGGCCTCGGCATATTTTAAGGCCTCGTTCACCTGCCGCAGAAAATCTGCGGATAGTCCGGTTCCGGCCATCTGACGGTAAGCGAAAAGGTGCTCGCTGGCGGCAAGGTAGTTTTCCGCGTTATAGGCCTGAAGACCTTTCTGGTAGAGTTGATCGGGCTCAGCAGCGAAAAGTGCCGGACAGGAAAGCAACAACAGAAACCCCAAGAGGAATGATAGTTTTTTCATTGCTTAACCTCCTTCGGCGGGCTGGGCGGCAGGCCGGGCTTGTTGCCTGGAGTGTCCTGGCCCGTGCGCTCTCCGGCCGTCTCGATCTGGGTTCTGGTAACCTTCGTTGCAAAGGGTTTGTCCTTGATGACTCCGATGGCGATCAGGATGGTGGCCATGAGGATAAAGAAGACCCCCGGTGAGGCGCTGATCAGGTCGGCCTTGGTCCCCTTGAACTCGGTGTGGAACTTGAACTCGCCACTGACCCCCTTGACCAGCAGGTCATGGCCAAGCCGGGCGATGAGATAGCCGATGACCAGGACCGCCAGTTTGAAGATCACCAGCGAAACAACAGTGACAACGTGATACCAGATGGCATTTTCATCCATGACCGCTTCCGCCTCCTTGGTTACCTGGGCTGCGGGGAAGCGCCGCCGGACGCCGAAAATCTCCAGCTTCCCTCCGGCCTCTTTGAACAATCGACGGCGGCATTCCTTCCCGCTTGGCCCAATTATACCTATAAATCCGACAAATATTCTGAATCAGGGGAGAAACCCAGGACCACCTTTGGCCTCAGGATGACCTCAAGATAAGATCCGGATTTTTGTTAATCTGCACCTTTCCGTTTCCCTCCGGGTCCCGAACCCGGTACGATGGAATTATTTCGGGAACTTTTCCCGCAGTCCGGCGTATATACAGTAAACAACCGACCAGCGGAGCATGGATGAACGACCAGAACATCATCAAGCGCGTACAGAACGGTGAGGTCGATGCCTATGCCCTGCTCGTCGAAAAATACCACCGAAACCTGCTGGCATTCATTTTTCGGCTCGTCAGGGATAGGCGCCTGACAGAGGACATTGGTCAGGAAGTGTTTCTGAAGGTGTATCGGGCACTGCCGCGTTTTGATCCCGAGCGCGGCACCCCGTTTTCAGCCTGGCTTTACATCGTCGCCCGCAACCAGTGCATCAGCGAACTGCGCAAACGGAAACGAGCAGCGACGGCTTCGGTTGAGCATCTGGCGGAGATCGCTGCTGACGGAGAAACAGCTGAAGCAATCCTGCTCAGGCGCGAAGAGCTGGCAGCGCTGAAAGACAGCCTGCAACAGCTGCCGGAACCCTTTCGAACGACCATCCGCATGAGTCTCAACGGGGCCACTCCGGAAGAGATCGCCCGCAGCTGCGAGATCACGCAGGCTACGGTAAAAACCAGGCTGTTCCGGGCCAGGCAAAAGCTCACGCTCTTGTTAAAAGGGCACTTCAGAGGAGTCGGACATGAACGAGGATTATAAACCTTCTCCTGATTTCGTCGCAAAAGTTATGCAGCAGGTCCGTGCTATCGAGGCAGGCAGAGTTTCCTTACTTGAACGTTTCGTCTGCTCCCGACCGCTCCGTTATGCGCTGGCGGGTGGCGGAGCGGTGTTCGGAATACTCAGAGCTTTGCCGGTTTTTTGATTCAGGCAAGATAGTCATCGCAGCAAGTATCCATCTACAACAAAGAAAGGATTTCGCATGTCCGAAACCACTCCGACCATTTTGCAGAACAAGGTCGAGCGCAGAAATAAATCGAAATTGCGCGAGTATACTGAAGCCATCCTCTGGGCGCTTGCTTTGGCCCTGATCATCCGATACGGCGTAGTACAGGCCTATGAGATTCCAACCGGCTCGATGGAAGACACCCTGCTGGTTGGCGATCACCTGCTGGTGAACAAGTTCATCTACGGCATCAAGCTCCCCTTCACCGACACTCGCATCCTGAAAGTTCGCGACCCACAGCAAGGGGACGTGATGGTGTTCGAATTCCCCAAGGATCACAGCAAGGATTTCATCAAACGGGTCATCGGCGTGCCGGGGGATGAAATTCAGGTGATAGACAAGCACGTTTATGTCAACGGCAAGCTCTATCTGAATCCCCACGAAGTTCACAAAGAACCGAACCTGCTGTCCCGGGGCCAGGGCCCGCGTGACAATTTCGGCCCGGTCAGGGTGCCGGCCGGCTGCTATTTCATGATGGGGGACAACCGCGACCGCTCCTACGACAGCCGCTTCTGGGGGTTTGTCAAGACCAGTGAAATCAAAGGGAAGGCATTTATTAAATACTGGTCGTGGAAACCGAATTCCTGGCAGGTGCGCTGGGACAGAATTGGCCGGCCGATCGAATAGCGAGCGAGTTTCATCGAGACAGATCCTTTTCAAAACAATCTCCAATAAAACAGTCTTATATTATATGATTATTTCTGTTATAATCCCGCCGCTCATCGAAATAGGGTTGAGCAGCATAAGCTGTCTCAATGCGGGAGTTCTCAATGTCAAGCGCACCCTTTCTGCCGCGACACCATGGCAAAACGACGTTTGTAACGAGCTATGAACGCTACCAATCGGACGTTGCCATCTCCCAGTACTGCGACGCCCACTATGGACCGGACAAGTTCGGAGTGGCCAATTTTCCGGCGCGGCTGGCACATCTCTGCGCCGCGGCGCTGGCCGGGCAGCCGCATTGCCGAGCTCTCGATCTCGGCTGCGCCGTCGGCCGTGCCAGCTTCGAGCTGGCGACCTGCTTTGATCAGGTCACCGGCCTCGACATCTCCCCTCGCTTCATCGCCATCGCCAATCGCCTGAAAAAACGCGGCAGGATCAGTTACCAGCTTTCTGAAGAGGGAGACCTGGTATCCGATCACCAGGTCAGTCTCGCCGACCTCGGCCTGGCGGCAACCGCGCCTCAGGTATTCTTTTACCAGGGGGACGCTCAGCGCCTCGAAGCACCCTTATGCGATTTCGACCTGATCCTGGCCGCCAATCTCATCGACCGCCTCCCCGATCCCGGCGCTTTCCTGGCCGGCATCCACCGGCGGCTGAATATCGGCGGGCTGCTGGCGATTGCCTCCCCTTATTCCTGGATGGAAGCCTTCACTCCCCGCCAGCAATGGCTCGGTGGTCGCTTCCGTGCCGGCTGCCCAATAACAACTTTGAAGTGTATGGGGAAAAAACTTGCCAAACATTTCACCGCCGTCGAAGAACCGCAGGAGGTCGAGTTCGTGATCCGGGAAAACGCCCGCAAATTCCAGCACTACATTTCCCAACTGACCCTCTGGCGCCGGGTCCGCTGAAAAAATCCAATTCAACAAATCAACTTCTGCTTCAAGATTTCCCTAAGATGACTTCTAGTTTATTTATCTGCAATTATCGTGAAATCAACCTGAAGCTAGCGGACAAGTCCATCGGGGTTTTCTCCTTGTCACGGGAATGATAGCCTTAAATACCGAGAGATCGAGCCATTGAAACAGAGGAGTTTCTGATGAAAGACACGCTGCGCCCCGGATCGGAGTTCACCCTCGACTACCTGGTCCCGAAAAACAAGACCGTCCCCTGCCTCTATCCCGAATCGAAGCGATTTCAGGAGCTGCCGGAGGTCTTCGCAACCGGCTTCATGGTCGGCTTTATCGAATGGGCGTGCATGGAAGCGCTGGCGCCGCATCTCGATCCCGGCGAAGGAACTGTCGGCACTATGATCGATGTCACCCACGAGGCCGCAACTCCACCGGGGATGACGGTATCCGCCCGCGTCCGTTGCACGGCTGTGGAAGGACGGAAGATCAGCTGGGAGGTGGAGGCCCGCGATGAAATGGAGGTGATCGGGAGAGGACACCACGAACGTTTCGTTATCGACCTGGAGAAATTCACCAAGCGGCTGGAGGCAAAGCAGCGCACCTGATCCGCGCCTGGCCCTGAAACGAGTTGGGTCCGGATTTCGTCGGGGTGACCCAACTTCCGGCAAAGGTGAGCGATGGGGAAATTCTTTATCTTAACCGAATCGGGGAACGGATGGCACGGGTGCTGTATCGGAATGCTCTGGAGTTTTATGCTCCAGACCCCTGACAGCTTAAAACACCAGGCAATGACTCCGCAAAAAAAAACTGATGCCTTTACGCGATAACCAGCAGGGCCAGGTAGGGCACGAGATTGAATATCAGGAAAAAAATCTTGAACAGGCCGAGAAACGCGTAAATGATCACGTCGAAGGTTTCGCGGGGGATCGGAAACCAAATTTTTTGAATGCGATAGACCAGGTCCGGGGCGAACATGCAGAACAGGGACCACAGGACCAGGATGCCACCGTTGATGATTGAACACCACATGAAGAATGATGTCAGTGTCGGGACATCCATGCTCGCCTCCCTTGAGTTTGCGAGTATAGTCACAAGCCTGGTGACATTATACCTGCTGCAAAAGTTATAATATCAATTTCATTCCAATTCCTGAAAAGAATCCTTGCATTCCATCCCTGCTCTGTCCTTGGGAACGGCCCGGACCTAGGATGAATGACCGGGATTCGAAGCGGTTCCGGTTTCAGATTATGTCAAAATAATGCGTAGAATGAAGGGGTTCGGTGGGTTGGGATTTGGCGGGAATACCTATAAAAATCTTCCCATATTTGTGATGTCCGTTATATATACTGTCCCTGAGATTCCAGCCAATTTCCTAGTCACTCTTTTCCGTCATAATCTCCTCCATGTCGACCGTAACGGTGACCTGGCCGTTCCGATCGTAACAGCTGCAGATTCGCTGCCCCGAATCCCTTGGCGGCAGACCGCTGGCCGAAAACCCTTTCTCCTTGCAGAAGTCGCTGCAGATCAGACTGTCTGAACGCGGGCCCAGATTCCCGACGGAAAATTGCTGCAGAATGATCAGCAGCAGGAGTGCCGCGGTGGCTCCGGCCGAGAGCCAGACATGTTTCCGGTTCAGGGGGGTGCCGTCTTCACGTTTATTGCCGAAGTGATATCCCCAGGCTACCAAACCGCACCAGAGAGAGCAGAAAACCAATACGAATAGCCCTGAGAGAATCTTTTCAGCGGGGAGCGGCCAGGGATTGTCGCCGAACAGGGTGAGCCAGAAAAATCCGGCCGCCGTGCCGAAGACGAAGAAGGCCCCGACCATGGCCAACCCGAGACCTGGAATTGCGAACAGTAGCGCGTAGCTAAATTTTTTCTTCATTATTCTTGATATTACTGGATGATTTAAACTATTCAAAAGAAAACCAGCCATGATTCCTGCCAACAAGCTTTGACCTGTAATTCATTTTGCATTAAATTGTTTTAGTCTTTAAATTATCACGCTACCCCCTTCTTCAAAGAGGCCGACATGTATGCGCTGACCAGACTACTGTGCTTTATCCTTCTGTTGCTGCTTTGCGGCTGTGCCACCCTGAATCGTTCGGAATGCCAGAACGCCGACTGGCGGATGATCGGCCTGGAGGATGGGTCCAGGGGGCGGGATATGTCCTATATTGGCAATCATCGTAAAGCCTGCGCCAAATATAATATCAGCCCCGACCTGGATCAGTATCAGGCCGGGCATGATCAGGGAATCAAACAGTACTGCACCTATATCAAGGGGTTTCAGCTGGGGAAAGGCGGCGGCAAATACCAGGGCGTCTGCCCCGCAGAGCTGGAAAATGATTTTCTTCTCGGCTTTCGGCGCGGTGGAGAAATCTACAGTCTGACCAAGGAAATCAACCGGACTGAAGCGGCGATCAGGACCAAGTTGAACCGCATCGCGGATCTGGACGACGAAGAGCAGGATAAAGAAAAGCTGGTGATCAGTTCCAAAACCTCCGAAAGGGGGCGTAGAAAACTGCTGGAAGAGATCAAACAGCTCCAGGCGGAAATCAGTTACCTGGATTCCGAAATCGATATGCTCGACCAGCGCCAGGCTGCGGCCAGCAACAAACTGCAGATGCTGAAGAAACGTTACCAGTACTGATTTTTGTTTGCGGCGCTCCCCTTCTTCAGCAGAGGATTCAATTACTGGTGAGAGTAAAATTTCTCCCGGGCAAACTTCCGTGACCTGACCTGGATCTTTAGCCGTTGCGCTAGCATCGGTTATAATAAACGCATGAGACGGATTATAGTCCGACATTATGTGCTGCGGGTTCTCCCCCTGATTTTCGTGCTCCTGCTCGCCGGGTGCGCTACCCCCTGGGTCTGGCAGCACCCGCAGGGGCTGGGCAAACAGGAACTGGAGCAGGCAACCAATGAGTGCCTCGATCTGGCCTGGCAGGAAGCCAACAGCCGCGACTATTACACTCCCTATTACTATCCCTACTACCCCTACTATGATCGCTATTATTATCGTCACTCTCCCTATTATTACGACTACCCGCCACCGATATTCTACGATTCGCAGCGTCGGCTCTACGATGAACAGCGTTTTTTCCGCATCTGCATGCATGCCAAAGGCTGGCGGCAGGTTCCCGTTACCCCATCACGTTGAGTTCAATCGGGCAACCTATTGTTGCCGAAAGATTCCAACTGCCCTATGATGACCAGCCATCTGCAACCTTCAACTTTTGAGGATGACCCATGACCAAGATCGACCAGGCCCTTGACGCCTGCCGTCAGGACCCGCGCGCGCAACCGCTCTTTTACGATCTGTTTCTGAACTCACTCTTCTTCATCCCGGTCGTCACGGATGACTCCGCCGCTGAAAAAGAGGGGGCAATTCCGCTGCTGGTCGAAGCGGAGGGAAACGAATACCTGATGCTGTTCGATACCATCGAGCGCCTGACCGAATGGGCCGATAAAGACGCCAAATATGTCACCCTGCCCGGTCATCTGGTCGTAGAGATGACCATCCCGAATATCTACTGGGCGATGAATTACGGGACCGAATATCAAAAGCGTTTCGAACTGGAGGAAATCGCCTGGCTAAAGGATATAATCCGCCAGTGCAAAGAGGATGAAGAGCAGAAGAGCACAGAGAAAGACCCCCATGAACCTTGACCATCTTCACTGCATCGACCTCGACCAACCCTCCCTGGAAGGATTCCGTAAATTCATCAGCTGCTGGCTGTTCCGGGACGACAAACTCACATTTGTTGTCGATCCAGGTCCCCTGTCGACCATCCCGAATTTGTTGAAAGAATTGGCCAGGTTCGGGATCGAAAATCTTGACTACATCCTGCTGACCCATATCCATATCGATCACGCCGGCGGTGCCGGAGCATTACTACAAGAGTTTCCAGACGCCGGGGTGATCTGCCATCCGCAGGGGATCAGACACCTGATCGCTCCGGAAAAACTCTGGCAGGGTTCACAGTCGGTACTCGGCCGACTGGCGGCGGTCTACGGCGAAATCGTCCCGGTGCCGGAGGAACGGATTAATTATACGGAAAGTCTTGCCGCTGGACGAATCAGGGTTTTCCAGACACCGGGACATGCCCAGCATCACTGCTGTTACCTGATCGACGAGCTGCTGTTCGGCGGGGAAGTGGCCGGGGTGCATTGCGCTGTCGAAGGAGGCATTTACCTGCGCCCGGCGACCCCGCCCCGCTTCAACCTGGAGGTCGCGCTGGACTCACTGCAGCGGATGATCGACCTGCAGCCGCGAACTCTGGTGATCGCTCATCACGGACGGGTTGAACCGGCGGTCGATTATCTGAATATCGCTGCAAAACAGTTAAAGTTATGGGTCAAGGGTGTTGTCGAGCTGGCTGATTCTAATACAGATTTTTCCGAGTACGAATTCATGGACTGGCTGCTGCGAAACGATCCGAATTTTGCCAACTTCGGGCGTTTGGCGGCCGATCTTCAGGCCCGGGAACGATATTTTTTCGGCAATTCCTTGCGCGGCATGAAAGAGTACGTGGAACAATTATCGGCCGGGCAGAGGCGCATGCTACACAATTGAGCTAAACTTAATTGACTATTGTAACTTGAAAAAAATAGCGATCGGTTCTATAGTTGGAAATGTTATGAAAAATAATTAACATAGGAATATCAATCCGAATGAGGGTTTGGTGATGCGCATCCCAAACGCCTACATACCGGCTCAGATCAGCAGAGTCCCGACCTCCTCCCCTGCCTCTCAGGCCGCAAAATCACCTGAAAGGCCTCAGCCCCTGGATGCCGCGGACAGCTATAACCGCAACGGGCGCCGGACTTCTGCGCCGGTCATCGACGCCGAATACGTCGAGTTCTACTCGCCGAGTACCCAGGTTTTCGAGAAAGAGCGCCAGAATCTCGACCTGTCACTGGAAACGGAAGCCGCCGGTGAGAAAACAGCAGAAAATTCCCCGGGCAAAGGCAATCCGGCAATCACCAGCTACCGCACCGTCAATGCCGAACCGGCGCCGCCGCCGGGAACCTACATCAATATTTTTGCCTGATGCCATTACACCATTGATTAAAAAACCTTCTGCCGCTAATGTTTCCCCGATATTAATTCCCTGAAATAATTTTTCCGCTGGCTCGAAAGCTGATGATTGCCTGCCTTGCAATTGCAGGGGGATTTGTCAGACTTTACCTTGACAGTCTCATCTCACTATAAATGCATTATTTGGAGAACTCCCTATGTATTCCATGGACAATGTAGGACGCGACACCATCGCAATGGTACTGGCCGGCGGGAAGGGGGAACGTCTCAGCCCGCTGACCCTGCGCCGCGCCAAGCCGAGTGTAGCATTCGGCGGAAAATACAAGATCATCGATTTCGTCCTCTCCAACCTATTCAACTCGGGGATCAAGAAAGTCTACATCCTCACCCAGTACCGGGCCTACTCGCTGAACAAACATATTCGGGAATCCTGGGGCAAGTGGACCGGACTTGGCGAATTTTACGTTGCGATCTCCCCCGAAACCCGCAGCGAGCGGGAGGAGTGGTTCAAGGGGACGGCAGATGCAATATTGCAGTATCTGCGTTTTGTCGAGTCTGCGAATGCGGACTACGTGGCGATCTTCGGCGGCGATCACATCTACAAGATGGACGTCACCCAGATGATCAATTTTCACCGCATGAACCGCGCCGACATCACTATCGCCTCCCTTGAAGTACCGGTTGAAGAAGCCAGCCGTTTTGGCGTGTTCACTGTCGACGAAGATGCGCGGATTCTCGACTTCAGCGAAAAACCCGAAGCTCCGGAACGGATTCCGGGTCGCGACACCTGCTTCGCCTCCATGGGCAATTATATTTTCCCCACCCGGAAGCTTATCGAGGTGCTGCTGGAGGGGAAAAAACACCATGAGGACCTGGATTTCGGCAAACATGTGATCCCGATGATGCTGAAGAACGGTGACCGGGTGTTCGCCTACAACTTTAACGACAACGTGATTTCCGGCATGAAGACTGAAGAGCGGGGCTACTGGCGGGATGTGGGAACCATCGAGTCCTACTACGAAGCGAACATGGACCTGATCAACGTTTCACCGCAGCTGAACCTTTACAACTACCGCTGGCCGATCCTGACCAACCAGGGGAACCTGCCGCCGGCCAAGACGGTGTTCGACGATGACGGCCGCCGCGGCATGAACATCGACTCCTATGTCTGCGCCGGCTGCATCACCAGCGGCGGCGCGGTCCGCCGTTCCATTATCGGCCCGCTGTGCAAAATCAACAGTTACAGCCTGGTGGAGGATTCCATCCTGTTCGAGAATGTCAATGTCGGGCGGCACGCCAAAATCCGCAAAGCGATCATCGACAAGAACGTGCTGATTCCGGACGGCGCGACGATCGGCTACGACCTGGAGGCGGATCGGCGCAACGGCTATACGGTAACGGAATCGGGGATTGTCGTGGTTCCGCGCAAGGAAAAATAACAACCGAACCCGGCTGGATATTTCCGCCGTCCGCGGCTACCTTTTAAGACGATGCATGACCTGTTTCATATCCTCCCAGACCTCACGCTTGCCGGCCGGAGTGCGTAACAGATAGGCCGGATGGAAGGTGGGCATCAAGGGAATCCCTTGGTACTCATACCAATGTCCGCGCAATCGGCCGATCGGGGCTTTGGTCTGCAGCAGCGTCTGAGCGGCGAACCGCCCCAGGGTAATGATCAGCTTGGGACGAATGATCTCCAGCTGCTGTTTGAGAAACGGTTCGCAGGCAGCGATCTCTTCCGGCAGCGGGTCGCGATTGTTCGGCGGCCGGCATTTGATCACGTTGCAGATGTAGACATCCTGACGACTCAGTTTCATCGCAAACAGAATCCGATCGAGCAGTCGTCCGGCTTCCCCGACAAAAGGAATGCCCTGCTCGTCCTCCTCCCGCCCCGGCGCTTCTCCGACAAAGACCAGATCGGCTTTGGGGTTGCCGACTCCGAAAACAAGTTTTTTCCGCTTCTCGCAAAGCGGGCAACACCGGCACCCCTGAAGACGTGCCTCCAGTTCCTCAAGGGTCTCCGGCCGGCAGGGGAAAGCTGGTTTGACAGAGCCTCCGGGAACGGGGATCGGACAGACCGGCAGCTCTTCCTCGGTTTCCGCCTCAACCCGATCAAAACCCCAGTTCTGTAAATCTTCCAGAACCGTTCTTCCCCGGGAGATCAAATCTTTGCATTCATGATACAATTTATCAGGCATTGTGTCGCGATGTCCGTTCCGGTCCAATGTGATGCCTTAATTATCGAAATGGAGGCGAAGTTTTGCGCCTTTTGCTGCTTTTGTTGTTTCTGCTGTTCCTGCCGACCGACGCCCTTGCTTGGGGAGTGGGCGTTCACCTGACCCTCGGCGCCCGACTGCTGGCCGCTCCCGAAGCTCTCCCCGCCGCTCTGCAGGCCCTGCTGGCGGCCCAGCCGATGGACTTCCTCTACGGCTGTATTGCCGCCGATATCACCCTGGGGAAAAAATTCACCCACTATCTCGAGCACTGTCATAACTGGCGCGTCGGTAAAAAAATTCTCAAAAGCGCCCGGGGTGAGGGGCCGGCCGCGGAAGCCTGTGCTTACGGCTATCTGGCCCATCTGGCCGCCGACACCATTGCGCACGGTTACTTTGTTCCCTTCAAACTGGCGATGACCTATAACACTGTGGTCCTCAATCATGCTTACTGGGAGATGCGGGCCGAAACAGGCGTCGACAAAAAAATCTGGAAGCTGGCCGAGCAGTTGGCCAAAAACGACAACAGTCGCCTGGATAATGTCCTCAGCCGGACCCTTTCGGATACGATTTTCTCCTTTCGCACCAACAAGCAGTTATTCAACTCGATGATGCTGGTCAGCCGCCTGCAGCAGTGGAACAAGCTGCTGCAAACCATGGCGAAACGCTCCAAGTGGTCCTTTAATGAACAGGAACACGCCGAATATATGGCACTGGGTCTCGAAGCGATCAACGGTATCCTTGGCGACGACCAGAGTCCCTACTGGAATGCCGATCCGACCGGTGATCGCGCTTTGACCGCGGCCAAACTGATTCGGAAAAACTTGAATCTGCTCTGGCTGGACGGCAAACTGCGCCCGGAAGACAGCGAACTGATCCTCAATGAACTGCGTAACCGCTTCAAACTCGGGATCACCGATCCGGACGAGATCCTGCCGCTGTTTACCGTCGTTTAGCTTTCCAGAGTTCGGCGACCTGATCGAGCAGCCGTTCGGCAACCTGTTCCTTGCTCATCAGGCCGAGTTCCTCGACCTTCCCATCAGCGTACAGAAACCGCACGATATTGGTATCGACGTTGAAACCGGCCCCTTCCCGGGTGATATCGTTGGCGACGATCAGGTCGAGGTTTTTTTTCTTCAGCTTTTCCGCGGCGTGCGCCAGCAACCGTTCGGTCTCGGCGGCAAAACCGACCAGGATCAGCTCCCCTTTGTCGGCTCCCAGTTCCGCCAGGATATCCGGATTTTTTTCCAGTTCCAGCACCATTTCGTCACCGGTTTTTTTCAATTTCTGGCCGGACCGCGACACCGGACGATAATCGGCCACGGCGGCCGCTTTGATAATCACATCTGCCCCGGCAGCTACCTCCAGCACGGCGGCGCGCATCTCTTCGGCCGAGCTGACTTGATTACATTTCACCCCGGCCGGGACCCGCAGGGAAGTCGGCCCGGAGACCAGCGTAACCGAAGCGCCGCGGCGACGCGCCATTGCCGCGATCGCATAACCCATTTTACCGGAGGAATAATTACTGAGGTAGCGCACCGGATCGATTTCCTCACGAGTCGGCCCGGCCGTGACCAGAAGCTGACAACCGAGCAGGTCCTTGGGCGACAGGGCGCTCTTGGCGGCGGCAAGAATCTGCTCCGGGTCAGGAAGTTTCCCCTTCCCCTCCCAGCCACAGGCCAATTCGCCGCTGTCAGGCTCGAGCAGATGATAGCCGTACTCGATCAGCAGCTTCTCGTTACGCTGATAGAGCGGATTTTCATACATGTTGCTGTTCATCGCCGGAACCACCAGCACCGGGGCTTTGGTCGCCATGACACTGGTGGTCAACAGATCATCGGCCAACCCCTGCGCAATTTTGCCGATCAGGTTGGCCGTCGCCGGAGCAAGAATGAACAGATCGGCGCGGTCGGCCAGGGCGATGTGACCGATCTCCTGTTCTTGATAGAGGTTGAACAGGTCGGTATGGACCGGGTTGCCGGAGAGGGTCTGAAAGGTCAGCGGGGTAACGAATTCCCGGGCGCTTTTGGTCATCACCACGTGGACCTCGGCGCCGGCCTTGGTCAAAAGTCTCAGTAATTCGACGGCCTTGTAAGCGGCGATCCCGCCGCTGACTCCGAGGACAACGGTTTTCCCCTGCAGCATAGTCTCTCCCTCAGGTCAGGAAAGGGTTGTAAAGCTTTTCGCGACCGATGGTTGTCGCGGGGCCGTGACCGGGATGGGCGACGGTGGCGTCCGGAAGCACCAGCAGCTGTTCCCTGATACTGTTGATCAGGGTCTGATGATCGCCCCCCGGCAGATCGGTGCGCCCGATCGAGCCGGCGAACAGTGTGTCGCCGACGATCACCTGATCCGCGACAACCAGGCAGATGCCGCCCGGTGAATGCCCGGGGGTATGCAGCACCTCAATCACCAATTCGCCCAACACGATCCGTTCACCACCGAGCAGTTCCCGTTGCGGCGCCGGGGATGCTTCCGCGCTCAAGCCGAAATTCGCCGCATGGGCCGCAGCTTGCCGGAGCAGCGGCGCATCCGCCTGATGAATCAACAGTTCTGCGCCGGAGGCTTCGATCAGTTGCCGATTGCCGCCGACATGATCAAAGTGTCCATGGGTATTGATCACCATCTGCAACTGCAGATCATGTTTTTTCAACAGACGGAGAATCTCTTCAACATCTCCACCCGGATCGACGACGGCAGCCTTGCGGGTCTTTTCGCAGCCGATAATATAACAGTTGACCTGCAGCGGGCCGGTCGGCAGGCTGTCCAGAATCATGCATCTTCCCCTTGGTCGGAGATCGCGGAAAACAGATCGAGATTTTTATCTTTCAGTTGATCAGCCAGAGTAAAACCGAGCGGTTGGTCGTAACGCTTCCGCTCCTGCTGCGGCTTCTGCACATTCACCGGCGACGAGACGGGCGGCGGCGGAACCGGATCCTGCTGCTCGGCTGATGGTTCAGGCGGCCTCAGTCCCTTGTAAAAATAGCGATCATAAAGACGATGATAACTGGTCCAGCTTCCTTCCCGGTTGGGTTCCTTGTCGATATGGGTTTGAATCCCGTTGATCTTCGAATCGAGATCATCAATGAAATTCAGGACCACCGCCTCAAGAAACTTAGGGCGTTTCGGCGAACCGAACTCATACTGACCGTGATGGGAAAGCAGCAGGTGCTTGATCATGACTGCGAGGTTCTGCGGAAAATCGGCGAGCTGGCGAATCCGATCCTCGATCATCTGCACACCGATCATGATATGTCCGAGCAGTTTGCCTTCGTCGGTGTAATCGAAGGACCGCTGATAGCACAATTCTTCGACCTTGCCGACATCGTGCAGCATCGCCCCGGCAATCAGCAAATCGCGATCAATCTGCGGGTAGCGCACGGCAATATCGCAGGCCAGCGCGGCAACCGCCAGTGAATGTTCCAGCAGTCCTCCCAGATAGACATGGTGCATCCCTTTCGCCGCCGGCGCCTTGCTGTAGCGGGCATAGAACTCCGGATCATCAAAAAAGGCCCGTAGCAGTGCCTCGATCTGGGGATCGGTCAGGGATTCAAGGAGTTGATCCAGTTCCCGGCGCATCTGTTGCTGGTCACGTTGAGTCACCGGCAAAAAATCGCTCAACTCCACCATCGTCTCATCGATGCGGCGCAGGTCCTGAACGACCAGCTGCATTTTTCCCAGATAAACACTTGCCTTGGCATTCACCAAAACAAAATCATCACGGCCAAACAGACTTGAGAGCTGATCGACCCGATCCCAGATACGGGCTTCCACTTCGCCGCTCCGGTCCATGAGCCGCAGGGTCATGTACGGCTTGCCGTTTTTGGCCATGGCATTGATTTTGTCACGGACCAGAAAAATCGAATCGACCTGATCCCGTTCACGAATCTGCTCAACGTATACCTTTTTCAACATCGCCTCTTTTCAGTTTAAAGCCAAAGGTAATGTTACCGCTGAGAACGTGGAGAGCGCAGAGCAAAATCAATCCTGAATGATTTTCTCCGCGAACTCTGCGGTCTCCGCAGTACAAAAAATGATTTCCAAAGCATATTTAACAGCTGTAGCGCTCCAGTATATGGTTGGCTGCTCTAAGCCCGTCGACCGCCGCGCTCATGATTCCGCCGGCATAACCGGCCCCTTCTCCGACCGGGAAAAGACCCGGATGGCTGACTGACTCAAACTCCGTGTCCCGGATGATCCGCAGCGGCGCCGAGGTCCGCGTTTCCACCCCGATCAGGGTCGCTTCCGGCCCGACAAACCCTCGCATCTGCCGGTTGAAATTCGGCAGCGCCCGGCGCAGTCCGGTAACGACAAAATCGGGCAGGCAGTTGGATAAATCGGCATGAACCACCTGCGGCCGACAGGAGGAATGCAGCGTTCCACCTTTCTCCCCGAGAAATTCCAGCAGCGACTGGGCCGGCGCGTGCCAGTTTCCGCCCCCGGCCTGAAATGCCGACTGTTCCCAGCGCCGTTGAAAATCGATGCCGGCCAGCGCATCACCACCGGGAAAATCATCCGGGCGCACGCTGACCACCAGCGCCGCATTGGACAACTGCGCATCCCGGCGGAAATTACTCATGCCGTTGACCACGACCCCTCCCTCCTCCGAGGCCGAGTTAACCACCATCCCGCCCGGACACATACAGAAGGAATAGATACCCCGACCGGTCTGCCGATCATTCCAGGCCAGCCGGTATTCAGCAGCCGCAAGTTGCGGGTGCTTTTCTCTACCGTACTGAATCCGGTTGATCAGTTCAAGGGGGTGTTCGACCCGCAGCCCGATCGCAAAGGGTTTCGCCGCCAGATTCACCCCCATGCCCTGCAGCATCCGGTAGGTGTCGCGGGCGCTGTGCCCGGGCGCCAGAATCAGCTGATCGCATGCCACCGTCTGCGCATCGTTGATCCGCCCGGCGCAAACATAATTTTCGCGCGTCTCAATTCCCGTCAAGCGGGAGGAGAACCTGACATCGACCCCCTGAGCCTCCAGGTACTTGCGGAAATTGATCAGCACCGGCCGCAGGCGATCGGAACCTACGTGAGGCTTGGCCTGCCAGAGGATCTCCTGTGGGGCGCCGAACCGGACCAGGGTTTCCAGCACCTGCCGGATCAGCGGTTGATTGAGCCGACTGGTCAGCTTGCCATCGGAAAAAGCGCCGGCGCCCCCCTCACCGAACTGGATATTGCTTTCCGGATTGAGACCCCCGCCGGACCAGAAGCGCCGGACATCAAGCAATCGATCCTCGACCGGTTTGCCGCGTTCGACCAGAGTGACCTCGGCGCCCGCCTCGGCCAGTTGCAAACTGCTGAAAAGTCCCGCCGGACCCATGCCGACCACCAGAATTTTCGGTCGCACGGACAACTTGATTATCTCGGCGGGTTGCGGAGTGTCCGCAATGACCAGCGCCGGGTTATCGCGCCGATTGTTGAGCAGCAACGGCTCGTCGGCGACAACGAATTCAATGGTATAAACCCGCAGCACGTCAGGCTTGCGCCGGGCGTCAATCCCTTTGCGGACAATTTTCCAGGAGAGAATATCGGCCGCCGGGATCGAGAGTGTTTCGGCAACCTTCCCCGGCAGCAGTTCCTCATTCTCACCCAGCCGGAGAACAACTTCTCGCAGATGCAGGGCCATGCGGATTAATGGGCGGAAGCGGGTAACAGCGGAAGTTCAATCAGGAAACTGGCCCCTTCGCCGGGCCGACTGTCGGCGCTGATTTTACCGCCACAGCTGTTGACAATCCTCAGCACCACCGACAGGCCGAAGCCGGTCCCTTTTTCCTTGGTGGTAAAAAAGGGATCAAAGATACGCGACATGTTTTCCGGAGCAATCCCCTTGCCGGTGTCCGAAATTCGGATCAGCATTTTTTCGGCATCGCTGGTCAGGCTCACCCCGAGGGTTCCTCCAACAGGCATCTCGAAAAGAGCATTGCCGATCAGATTGGTAAAGATCTGCTCGATTTCCAGGGGATCGGCTTCAATCATCGGCGCCTGGGCGTCAACGCTGAAATCGACTTCAACTTTTTGCGCGACAATCTGGACCCGGTAATCGGCCAGAACTTTGTCGATCACCTGGGTCAGATCGATCCGGTTCTGCTTTTTCCCGTCCCCCTTGCTCGACGCCAGCATCTGTAACAAAATGTTATCAATCCGCTCGACTTCCTGAGTAATTTTATAGACGTAGTCGCGATTTTCATCATCCAGTTCCGGGACCGACGAAAGAATTTGCGCAAACAGGTTGATGGAATTCAACGGATTGCGAATTTCATGTGCCATCCCGGCGGAAATATGACCCAGCGCCGCCAGTTTTTCGGCCTGGATAATCTCCTTGTGGGCATTCTCCAGTTCGCGACTTTTCTGCAGCACCCGCTGTTCAAGTTCACGATTCCACTCTTCAATCTCACGTTGCAGAAATTCACGCTCCCGAAGTAATTCCCGATTCTGGATTTCTACCTGGCGGATGGCCAGTACCGAGTCGATGCGATCCTGCAGGTTTTGATTGGCGAACGGTTTCTGAATGTAATCCGCCGCGCCCGACTTCATCAATTGAACCGCGATTTCTTCACTCCCCTTGCCGGTAAACATGATGACATAGGTATCCGGATAGTTCTGGCGGATCTGCCGTAACGCATCCAGCCCGTTCATGACCGGCATCATATAATCGAGCAGCACCAGGGCGGGCTCCTCTTCGGCAACCAGTTCAAGACAGCGTTCACCGTTCTGGGCTGTCAGCACTTCGAATCCCCGTTTGCGCAGCAGCAGATTTGACAGTTCGAGGATCACTTCCTCGTCATCGGTAATCAGAATTTTTTCGCCGGCGAAACGGCTCTGTTGCTGTGACATGGATCCATCCTTTATGCTTAATCCCAGATTTTTCAGACACAACATCCCAGGCAAAATTTGACAATAGCTGGCAGAGGATAACAAAAAAGCAGCCGGAAGGCTGCTTTTTTTGATAACTATTTATCGCCTGGAATCAGCTTGTCTCCTCCAGGCGAACGGTAAGTACCGGCAATTTTGATTTGCGCACGACCTTTTCAGCGGTACTGCCGAACAGAACATGGTCCAGCCCGGTCCGGCCGTGAGTCCCGATGACAATCAGATCCGCCAAGTGATTTTCAGACTGCTTGATTATCTCTTCAAAGGGCATACCGGGAACAATCAACGACTCGTAATTTTCATAATCTCCGATATGTTGACGACAGAAACTTTCCATCAGTTTTTTCGCCCCTTCCTCGATCTCTTCCTCGAGTTTGTCAAATGAAATATGGGGCACGTAAAAACCGCGTAAATCCACCGGCTCATTGATGACATGCAGGATCAGCAGTCTGGCTGAGAATTTTTGCGCCAGGTAGCTGGCCATCTGAAATGCATTGTCGGAACTGTCTGAAAAATCCACCGCCACCAGAATTGTCGAGAAATCCTTCATAACAGTCTCCTTTCAGAGCTTTGAAACTGCCCTGTCCCTCCTAGTTGGCATGACGCAGGTTGCGATTGAAGATCCGATTCATAACTGCCCGCAATTCATCCAGTTTGACCGGTTTATTGAGATATTCGAAGGCTCCCAGATTCATTGCCTCGAGATAGGACTCCACCCCGCCATAAGCAGTAACCATGATCACACTGGTGGTCGGGAACGAGCGGATCAGTTCACGCAGGAACACCAGGCCGTTCATTTCCGGCATATTGATATCGGTAATCACCAGATCGACGGAATCCTGATCAAGATGTTCGAGCGCTTCAAACCCGTTGGAAACCGCAGCGACCTGATAACCTTCCCGGCTGAGCAGTTTTTTGAGGCCGATTCGCGCGTTTTCTTCATCATCAACTATAAGTACTTTTTCCATCTGAATTCCTGTTTATAAAATTTAATTTCTCTAAAGTCTAGCAGCATTCAGTGCCCTGTCAAGCCATCCGATTTCAACATAAGTTACTGTTTTTGCGTTTAATTAACTTGTAACCAAAGAGGGATCAGAAGATCGACAAGAGCTGACAGATTGCCCGCCGCCCGCCGCCCGGAATTGAGAACGTCCCGGTGCTCGAGCTTACCGGTCTGACCACCGGCCGCCTGATTGGAAATGAACGAGAGCGCAACGGTTTCAAGACCCAGCAGTCCCGAGACGATTGCTTCCGGGACGGTTGACATCGTCACGGCATCCGCTCCGAGACATTGAAGGGCGCGGATTTCGGCCGGGGTTTCGAAATTGGGGCCGAGCATCCAGGCCAACACCCCGGAATGTAGATTAATATCGAACAATCCGGCCCGCTGCTGCAGTTGAGCGAAAAAACCGGTGGTGTAAAGGTCGGAGAGATCGACAAAATCGGCTTCAGGCCTGCCGATCAGCGGATTATGCCCGGTCAGATTGAGATGATCGGTGACCAGCATGAAATCGCCGGCCTGCATTGTGGCGGCAATCCCGCCGACAGCATTGGTCAGCAACAGATATTGACAACCGAGGGCCGCCGCCAGCCGGACCGGAGCCGTCACCTGCCAGGCCGAATAGCCCTCATAGACATGGTAACGGCCTTCGAAAACCAGGACCTGCTCCCCGGCCAGAATTCCACAGAAAAGTCGCCCGGCATGCCCGGCGACACCAGGCGGCGGGAAACCGTCGATACCTTGATAGGAAAGCTGAATCGGGTTTTCCAGTTGCGATGCGACATCCGCCAGGCCGGTCCCGAGAATGATCGCCAGGCGCGGCCGGCGTGTTCCGAGCCACCGGCGAACCTGCCTGGCGGCAGCTGAAAGGTCGCCCAGAAACGTCATTTCTGCAGCAGTTTCTGAATCCGCTCGGTCAGTTCCCGGGGTTTGAAGGATTTGCTGATGAAATCATCCGCCCCGGCGCGAACGGCCATCATGGCATCATCATCCTTGCGATAAACACCACTGATACAGAGAATACGGATCTTGCCGAATGTGGAATCTTCACGGATCTCGCGGATCAGATCAAGGCCGTTTTTATCGGGCAGGTTGATATCGACAATCAACAGATCGACAGCATGTTTGTGCAGCAGTACCCAAGCCTCCTCGGCGCTGTCTGCCGTCACCAGATTCGCATTGAAATCCTTGAGCAGATCGAGCAACAGATCACGAAAAAACCGCGCATCATCGACCATCAGAATCGTCTGCTTCTCAGTCGAAACTTCGGTCGTTTCGCTCTGCGCGGGATCAACCAGAAACTGATGCGAGCATTTCGGACATTTGATCTGCAGCGAGGATTGTCCGGATGGCAGTACCCGGGTACGATAGCGGGATTTACATGCGGGGCACTGAATGATCATAAGCAACCGGACCTTTTGGGTAAATAACTGAATCAGCAGCTGAAAAATACATTTGAAGCCTATCCGGACAGCGGAAGGTTGTCCAGTTCTGGATTATGATTTTTTCATCGAGCGGAGCAGGTCGCCGGCCTTTTGTCCCCATTCGGTTTCAGGTGCAATTTCCATAATTTTATTGAAGTGTTTGTTCGCTTCTTCCGGTTCATTCTGCTTCAGCAACAGAACTCCCAGTTGGTATTGGGCCTCTACATACTGGGGGGCAATTTCGACTGCCCGCTCCAGTTCCTTTCGCTCTAGATTTTCCTTCCCCTGTTCATGGTAGACATTGCTGAGTAAAAAATGCGCCTGGGCATATCCCGGGGCGATGGAAATCGCTTCTTTAAAATACAACAGAGCCGATGCCAGATCATTTTTTTTGAAATAGGCATAAGCCTTTCCGGTCACGGCAACATAGGGGGAAAGAAACAGCAGGTTGGCGGTCGCTTTGTTAAAATATTCAATCGCCTTATCCCATTGCTCCATATCCAGATAAAGCGCGCCAAGATTGTTAAGATAGCGCGGATCGTTGTTGGAAAGCTCCAGAGCTTTGAAATAATGACGCTCGGCCTCCGGGTAGGCTTTTTTCAACTGGTAGGCCTGGGCGAGAGCGGCGTGAATGGTACTGTTCTGCGGATCATCCTTAACTGCCAGCAGCAATTCCTTCAGGGCCAGGGTCGGATTGTTGGCCTGCAGCTGAGACGCGCCCAGCTTGTAGTGGAATTCCGATTCCTTCTTGCTCTTTTCAGCTTGCGAATTCACCCCGACACAACCGGCCAGTAACAGGATCAGTATCAGGCAACAACCTGAATGCATCCAACGCATCAGCATCTCCTAAACAATTTATTTACATCGAAGCAAGGAACCGTCCCAGACTCTCCAGGCTGCGTTTCCGGTAATTTTCCAGATCATCTGAACCTATTGCTGCCAGCGGCGGTTGTATTACGGATTCGGCAGGCACGGACGTCTCATGCTGCCTGCAGATCGGTAGAGATTGCCAGAGTTTCTGTTGGTCTCCGTTCGAGAGCAGATGAAAGTCGGTCTCACTGAGGACAAAACCCATCGACTCGGCAAAGACAAAACCTTCATCGAAGACCCGTTCGGCTTCCTCGACCGAAACCTCACCCTGTTTCGGCACGAAGAAAATCGACTCCTTGCTTTCCGACAGGAAGAACCCGACGATGACAAGAACCTTCGAGCCGCCGGAAACGGCAATCAGATAAGCTGCCGCCGGTTGCGGAGTATAGCCGGGGAAAGCCAGCTGGACATTATAGGCCGAGGTGTTCAATCTGGCGACCTTGCCGGCCGGGATACTCAGAACCTTCAACTGCTTGTGCTGAACAAACATAGGTTGCTCTCCTCAACCAACAGTATAACCATATTTAATCAAGATCGGCAAAATCAGTCAGTAATTTTATCCGCTTGTAACGCGTTTCGATTTCCGTGTAGTCGATGTCCCGCAACCGATCGAGACTGAATTTTTCAACCGTGAAGGACGCCATGACGGTACCGAAAACGATCGCCTTGCGCAGATTATGCTCATCCAGATTGCGCGTCGCCGCCAGGTAACCGATAAATCCGCCGGCAAAGGTATCGCCGGCGCCGGTCGGATCGAACACCTCTTCCAGCGGATAGGCCGGGGCGGCGAAAATTGATCCCTCGCTGAACATCAGTACCCCGTACTCGCCGCGTTTGACCACCAGGGTTTTCGGCCCGAAACTGCGGATAATCTCCGCGGCCTTGACCAGATTCGGCTCATCGGCCAGCTGCCGGACCTCCCCTTCGTTGATTACCAGAATATCGACCCGGTCGAGAGTCCTGATCAGCTCCTGTTTCTTCCCCTCGATCCAGAAATTCATCGTGTCGCAGGCGACCAGCTTGGGATTGCGCACCTGCTGCAGAACCTCGAGCTGCAGTTCCGGGTCGATATTGGCCAGAAACACATACTCGGCATCGCGATAATTTTCCGGCAGCTGCGGCCGAAAGGACTCAAAGACGTTGAGATGGGTTTCCAGGGTATGGGCTTCGTTCAGGTCGTATTCGTAACGCCCTTTCCAGCGGAAGGTCTCCCCGGTGCTTCTTTGCAGCCCTTCCAGATCGATATTGCGGCCGGCCAGGAAATCGATATGCTCCGGCGGAAAATCCTCGCCGATCACCGCCACCAGCGAAACGTCGGTAAAAAAGCTGGCCGAGGTCGAGAAATAGCAAGCCGAGCCGCCGAGGACGTCATCCACCTCGCCGAAAGGGGTTTTGATCGAATCGAAGGCCACACTGCCGACCACCAGAATACTCATAACAATCCGTCCTTTTGAAAATGAATTCAGCTGAGATACTTGCCAATGATCGGCTCAAGCGCCTGCCGGGTTTCCGCCGGGATCAGACTCCGGTCGGTCATGATGGCGTATTTGAGGGCCTCGGCGCAGGCGCAATCGCGATTCCGGCGACGGGCGACGATCATTTCCACCGCCGACTTGATGATCTGCCGGGCGGTCGCGACATTCTGCTGGATAATGGCGATAACCGCCTCAACCGACACATCGTCATGGTCGTCATGCCAGCAGTCGTAATCGGTCGCCAACGCCACCGTACCGTAGCAAATCTCGGCCTCGCGCGCCAGGCGTGCTTCTGGGATGTTGGTCATGCCGATGACATCGACTCCCCAGCTGCGGAAGATTTTCGATTCGGCCCGGGTCGAAAAATTCGGCCCCTCGATGCAGATATAGGTCCCACCCCGATGCACGGTGGCGCCGACCGCAACGGCCGATTCGGTGAGGATATCGGCCAGTCCGCGACAGATCGGATCGGCAAACTGCACATGGCCGACCACGCCGTTGCCGAAAAAAGTTGCCGCACGCTTGCCCTGGGTGCGGTCGAAAAACTGGTCGGGGATGACGATATCTCCGGGGATAATCTCCTCTTTCATACTGCCGACGGCCGAAACCGAGACGATCTGTTCGACCCCCAGCTTTTTCATTCCGTAGAGATTGGCCCGGTAGTTCACCTCGGAGGGGAGAAGCCGGTGACCGCGCCCGTGGCGGGGCAGAAACACCATTTTCGCTTCACCCAGCGTGCCGATGATATAGGCGTCCGAAGGGGCGCCGAACGGGGTTTCAACAACAATTTCCTGGACCTCGGCCAGCCCTTCGATCTCGTACAGACCGCTGCCGCCGATAACACCGATAACCGGTTGTGACATATTCATCTCCACTCGTGATTCAAAACATTTCTAACTGGGTATTTTATCCAGTTTCCCTTTCAGCTGCCCGCAGGCCGCTGAGATATCCTGCCCCTTGCCGGCACGCCGGATGGCGACGATCTGCCGGTCGAGCAGATAACCCTGAAAGGCCTGAATCGTCTCCTCGTCGGGACGTTTAAAATCGGACCCCTGGTGTTCGTTGAACGGAATCAGGTTGACCTTGCCGCGGATGCCGTGCAGCAGTTTCACCAGGCGCTTGGCATCCGCCAGCGAATCATTAACATCACGGATCAGAATATATTCGAAGGTGATCCGCTGCCGCGGTCCCAGCGGATAGTCGCGACAGGCGGCCAGCAGTTCCTGTAACGGATACTTTTGGTTGATCGGCATCAGCCGGTTGCGCACTTCATCGGTGGTGGCATTGAGCGAGACCGCCAGATTGACCTTGATCTCTTCCCAGAGGCGGCGCATTTCCGGCACCAGTCCGGAGGTCGACAGGGTCACCCGGCGGCTGCCGAAACCGAGACCATCGTCCAGGTAGAGAATTTTCAACGCGGTCACCACATTTTCCAGGTTATGCAGCGGTTCCCCCATCCCCATCAGGACGATATTGGTAACCGGCCCGTCATGCAAAACACCGCAAACCTGGTTGACAATCTCTTCCGGGCGCAGATTGCGGATCAGGCCGAAGTTTCCGGTCAGACAGAAGCGGCACTGCATGGCGCAACCGACCTGGGTCGAAACGCACAGGGTCGAACGCCCCTGATCCATCGGAATCCGCACCGTTTCGACCGACTCGCCGTCAGCCAACCGGAACAGGTATTTCCGGGTCCCGTCACTGCTCAGTTCGGTCGCTTCCGGTTGCCAGGAGGAAACGTATGCCCGCTCGGCCAGCTGTTGCCGGAAATCCTTGGCCAGATCGCTCATCTCGGCAAAGTCGGTGACCCCGCGCTGATATATCCAGCGGACAATCTGCCGGGCGCGGTATTTCTCTTTGCCGAGGTCGACCAGAAACTGCTGCAACTGCTCCAGGGTCAGACTTTTCAGATCGATCTTGCCGTCGTTCAATGGATCCTCTTTGTCCATCCGGACATTATGAAAAAGGCCCTTCGGATTGTACCGAAGGGCCCCGCGGGAAACAAGCTGTTTCCAAGGAAAATCAGAGCAGTTCCAGACCGTTGAAGAAATAGCCGAGTTCGAATTCAGCGGTCTCCGGGGCGTCGGACCCGTGGGTGGCGTTTTCACCGATGGAAGCGCCGAACTCCTTGCGCAATGTCCCAGCAGCGGCTTCGGCCGGATTGGTGGCTCCCATCAGGTCGCGCCACTTTTTGATGGCATTTTCAGCTTCCAGAGCCATGACGATACAGGGACCGCTGCTCATGAAATCGGTCAGCTCGCCGAAAAAGGGGCGTTCCTTGTGGACCGCGTAAAACCCTTCGGCTTCGACCTTGCTCAGGTAGAGCTTTTTCAGGCCGACCACTTTGAAGCCTTCAGCGTAGATACGGGCCAGAATTTTGCCGGCATGCCCGGCGGCAAAGGCATCGGGCTTGATGATGGCGAATGTTCTTTCCATGAAGATTTCCTCCGTTATATCGAATTGTTTGATCGGTAAATTGCGAGGCGCTTTTTAACATCAGCTTGATATGCTGTCAAGGTTTTCCGGTCAGTTGAGGTCGGCAAGTTCCTGCAGAACCGGGATCACCTGCCGCAGGGCGCTGCCGCGGTGACTGATGCGGTTCTTGATGTCGAGCGACAGTTCCGCCATGGTTTTACCGTATTCCGGGACCATGAACAGCGGGTCGTAGCCGAAGCCACCGGCGCCGCGTTCACCGCGCATGATCAATCCGGAAATTTTCCCTTCAAAGGTCCGGCAGCGGCCGTCCGGCCAGGCCAGGGCCATCACGCAGTGGAAAGCGGCCTGGCGCTGTTCATCGGCGATTTCGGCCATTTCCAGCAGCAGCCTGGCATTGTTGGCCGCATCATCCCCCTGTCTCCCGGCGTAACGAGCCGAGTGAACCCCCGGCGCACCGTTCAAGGCCGAAACGACCAGTCCGCTGTCGTCGGCCAGGGTCAGGTAACCGCTGCAGGTAGCCATTTCGAGCGCTTTCTTTCGCGCATTGGCTTCAAAAGTAGCGCCGTCTTCGATGACTTCGGGGGCATTGTCCAGTTGCTCGAGGCCGATCACCTCGATCGAGCTGGCTTCCAGCAGCCGCCGTATCTCCTTGAGTTTCCCCGAATTTCCGGTCGCGACCAGCAGTTTCATCTTATTCCTCCAGCGCCTGCTGCTGAAGTTCGGTCAACCTGGTGCACCCCTGCAGGGCCAGGTCGCGCAGGATATCCAGTTCTTCCCCCGAAAACGGCTCTTCTTCGGCCGTTCCCTGGACTTCGACAAACTTTCCGGACCCGGTGATGACGAAATTCATATCGACTGCGGCCTTGAAATCCTCATCGTAATCCAGATCGAGCAGCGGCAGGCCGGTAACGATCCCGACGCTGATCGCGGCAACACTGTCCTTGAGCGGAATCGCCGGGAGCACGCCATTTTTCACCAGGCCAGCAAAGGCGTCGTGGAGAGCCAGATAGGCGCCGGTTATTGATGCGGTCCGGGTGCCGCCATCGGCCTGCAACACATCGCAATCGATCTGCACCGTAATCTCACCCATCGCTTCCAGATCGGTGACCGCCCGCAATGATCGTCCGATCAGTCGCTGAATCTCCTGGGTACGCCCGGAAACTTTCCCCCTTGCGGCTTCACGCGGCGAACGGGTGTGAGTCGCGCGAGGGAGCATGCTGTATTCGGCGGTCACCCAGCCGCGCCCTTCGCCGCGCATGAACGGAGGAACCCGCTCTTCAACTGAAGCGTTGCAGAGCACCCTGGTCTCACCACAACAGACCAGCACCGAGCCTTCCGCGTAGCGGGTATAGCGGCGCTGAAAGCTGATCGGTCGCAACTGGTCGGCGGCGCGGTCTGCGCAGCGCCGAACCTCATTTAATCCCATTTTTTTTCTCCTTGGTTGCTTTGGCGTAATTCCAGACCCCCTGATAGAGGGCTTTGGCCAGCAGATCTTGATAGCTGTCGCTCTGCAACTGCGCCAGCTCTTCCGGATTGCTGAGATAACCGAGCTCGACCTGCACGGTCGGCAATTCCCCGCGCCCGAGGGAGAGCAGCGGCGAAGGGTAGATCCCGTCAACCTGGATGCCGGCTTCCCGCAGGGACAGCGCCAAGGCATCCGCCAGACGCATGCTGGCACTCTGGACCGCCGGTGTTCCCTTCTGCGCTTCTTTGCTCGCCACGATATTTTCGGGACGGGTAAACAGGCAGACCCCTTTCGGAACCGGAGACAAAGACGCCTGGGCGTGCAACAGCAACCAGACGTCGACATCCTCCCGGGAGGCGGGCTTGAGGCGCTGTTCCATACTCAACTCATAATCTCCGTCCCGACTCATGTAAATGGGAATACCGAGCTTCATCTTTAACTGACGGGCCAGCTTGTTCGCCACTTGCAGATTGATTTCTTTTTCCTTCAAACCGTTGGCGGCAATCGCCCCGGTATCCAGACCGCCGTGGCCGGGATCGAGTGCAACAGCCCGGATCAGCGGACCACTGCGGGCGACTTTTTTATTGAGCAGGAACGCGAACAGTTGCTCAAAAGCGCCTGTATCCTCTTTGGGGATGGTATCGGTATCCGGATCGAGATTGCGGAAATAGATCGGCCGACCGACCAGCATCGGCAACTGATTGAGGATAAAGCTGTCGTTGACCCGCAAGCGACCGTCGATAAAACGCGGCGCACCTTCCAGCGGATAATATTCTTCATTGAATTCGAGAAAATCGCTGGCCGGGGAAATCTCCGCCCAGCCACGCGAGGTGCGGATCCGAAAGACATGCCGAACCGAGTTCCAGTGGCCGGTCAAACCGACCGCATCAATGGCGTCTTCAATGGCGATATAGGGGATTCCCGATTGCTGGTAGACATCCTCCAGCCGGACCGGAGGCTTGCCGCGCGGCGCAATCTCGACAGCCGCCAGCAACGGTTCTGCGATACAGATGAGGATCAACAACAGGATAAGTCGGCGCATGATGACTCCATAGGAAAACCGCTCGGTTATACCGCAGCCGCCGCTCGTCTGTCAATCAATGCGCCCGGGCTTCAGAACCTGTTTCGATCGGATGCAGCGGATGGAGGTGCGTGAAGATTCCGTTTGACAACTAACTTCCCGGCGCCAGCAGCTGCTCACCGGGAACCGGTTCGAGATTCAATGCCTTGAACATGCGCCTGGTCAATAAGCGTTCAAGCTCTTTCTGCGAGTTCTCGTCCACCGCAATGGAACGGATCTGGCCGCCGGCCGTCATGCCGTGCCCCCCGGCGGTGCCGATCCCTTCAACCATCTGCTGAATGACGTTGCCTAATCTGACTTCCGGTTCCAGGGAGCGCATCGATAAAATCTGCATGCCGTCGAACCAGCCCATCCCCAACACATAGCTGACCCCCTCCTGGCGCAGAAGAAAATCGGCAAGTTCGGCGACAATGTCGGGATTGTCGATCTTTCGCAGGTTGAACACCAGCGCGGCCCCGTATAAATGCGCGTTTTCGATCGCAGTACGAAAGGAAGAAAAGTATTCGCGCGGCACCTCGGGGCGGGTAATATTGAACAGAATGCGGTTGTTCGACAATGGCAATAGTTTCAGATAGGCTTCACGATCGGCTTTGGACCAGTCGCGCCCCAGGTCCTGGGTCTCGGACTTGATGGCGTAGAACAGGCTGGTCGCCAGCTTGGTATTGAGCGAAACGTTCTGCCGGCAAAGATACTCATACAGAATGGTCGCCGAAGCACCGTACTGTTCTCTGATATCGACCCAGCAGACATTCGACAGATCGGATTTGGGCGGATGATGATCGATGACGACATGCACCGGCCGATCGGACGGATAGGAATTGTTGCCGGTTGCCGGTTGGGTGTCGACCATACAGACCACCGGAAACTGCTCCAGATCGATATGACAGATCGGTTCCAGGGGAATTTCCAGCAATTTCACCATGCTGCGATTCTCACTACGACCGATAATCCCGCCATAGGTGATAACGGCATCCTGCCCGGTTTTCACCAGAATCAGATGGCGCAGAGCGACGGCCGCGGCAATGGAATCGGGGTCCGGGTTGTCATGAGTGACAATCAGCACCCGGCCACGGCCACGCAGCCACTCGATAACCTGATCGATCGGCTCAGCGGCATCATCGATCACCGGACATTTGACCGGCGGCGATTTCATCATTTCAGCGGAATCGTTCATGCGCCCTTCCCTCCCCGACAGCCAACGCCCGGTCGACTGCTTCCTCCGCGGTCCGGAGCAGAATAGTCCCCGGCAGTTCCGTCCGAGGCAACAACTGGATGACAAGTTTCCGGAGCTTCAGGCCGACTGCCATCTCGGAAATGGTTCCGTACGACCCTTCAATGGCGATCAGCGCCCGGGCGGTATGGGCAATGATCACATTCCGCGCATGCCCCATATCGGTCACGATCGGCAGGCTCACATAGGAGTTGGCCCTGGCCGGCGAATCTCCCGGAAGAATACCGATCACCTCTCCACCAGCTTCGGCGCAGCCGCGCGCGGCTGCTTCCATGATTCCTCCCAGGCCGCCGCAAACCAGCACGGCGCCACGTTCCGCCAGTAGTTGTCCGACCCGGTAGGCACATTGCAAACCGTCCGGAGACGCATCTCCCGCGCCGATCACTCCGATCACCAATTTCCGTCGATCCGCCGTCATTTAAGGTCCTGAAGGGGCTGTTTCACCCTTCGCAGCAGCAGGCTGTTGCTGACCACGGAGACGCTGGAAAAGGCCATTGCCAAACCGGCGAATTCCGGTTTGAGGTACAGGCCCAGCAAAGGATAGAAAACCCCTGCGGCCAGCGGAATGCCAAGCAAATTATAGATAAATGCCCAGAACAGATTCTGTTTGATTTTTCGCAGCGTCAGACGGCCGAGGCGGATTCCCCGTTCGATATCGAACAGATCGCCACCGACCAGAATCAGGTCGCCGGTCTCCTTGGCGACATCGGTACCGCTGCCGATGGCGATGCCGATATCGGCCCGGGCCAGGGCCGGCGCATCGTTGATGCCGTCCCCGACCATTCCGACCAGACGCCCCTCCTGCTGGTATTTTTTGACCACCTGCAGTTTCTGCTCGGGAAGGACTTCGGCTTCGACTGTATCGATCCCGAGCCCGGCAGCCACGGCCTGTGCCGCCTGGCGTCGATCGCCGGTCAGCAGCACCGTCTGCAGGCTGAGCGCCCGCAGACGCTGCATGGCGCGTGCGGCATTCGGTTTGAGCCCATCCGACAACGCGATGAACCCCTGTAAATCAGAGTCACGCGCCAGAAACACCAGCGACTTGCCCGCCGCCGCCAGTTTTTTTATGGCCGAGTTTGCCACGTCCAGGTCAATTCCGCGCCCTTTGAGGAAATTCTGATTGCCGCACAGAATTTCCGCGCCGTCAACCACGCCTCGCAACCCTTGCCCACCGAATTCCTCAAGCTCCACTACTCCCGACCAGTCCAGCTGCCGCTGCCGGGCGGCGCTGACAATTCCCTGGGCCAAGGGGTGGTTGCTGGCGGCCTCAATCGCTGCCGCACTGCGTAGCAGCTCTTCCTCTGAGCCGGCCGCGAAACAGACCAGCTCATCCACCTGGAATGTACCGGTGGTCAGGGTCCCGGTTTTATCGAGCAACAGCACTTCGAGTTTGGAGATCTGCTCCAGAACCGTGGCTTTTTTGAATAATATCCCCCGTTCCAGTCCCACTGAGCTGCCGACCATGATGGCCGTCGGTGTGGCCAGCCCGAGGGCGCAGGGGCAGGCGATAACGACAACAGCGATCGCCATCTGGAACGCGAACAGAAAATTGCTGCCGGCAAGCAGAAACCAGACGAAGAAGGTCAACAGCGACAGGGAAATGACGACCGGGACAAAATAGGCCGAGACCCGGTCCGCCAAGCGTTGAATCGGCGCCTTATCCGCCTGTGCCTCTTCCACCAGGCGGACGATCTGCGCCAGGACTGTCTCATCACCGACGTGGGTGGCCCTGATTACCAGACGTCCGGAGCGATTGATGGTCGCTCCAGTGACAGTACTGCCCTGTTCTTTGGCCACCGGGACCGCTTCACCACTGATCATCGCTTCATCGACTGCGGCGGAACCTTCGACAACCACCCCGTCCACCGGGATTTTTTCCCCCGGTCGAACCAGCAGCAGATCGCCCGACTTGACCTGGGAGGCTGGAACCTCCCTTTCCAGGTCGCCATCCAGCAGCACCGCTCGGTCGGCCTGCAGTTGCAGCAGCTTTTTCAGAGCCGCTCCGGCGCGCCCCTTGGCCCTTGACTCCAACCACTTGCCAAAGCGGATGAACAGGATCAGCATGGCGCTGGTTTCAAAAAAGATTGTCGCGTCCGCACCCAGCAGACCACTGACCGCCAGCAGAGAGTAACCGTAGGCGGCACTGATGCCGAGAGCCACCAACACGTCCATGTTGGCGCTGCGGTTGCGCAGGGATTTGTAGGCGCCGCGATAGAAACACCAGCCGGCGGAGAATTGCAGAATCGTTGCCAGCAGGGCATTGATGTAAACCGTTGCCGACCCGAACAGCGGCTGGAACATCAGCAGTATGATCGGCAGGGTGCCGGCTGCGGAAAACAGGACCCAGTACAACTCGCGACGCGAATCGTCCCGCGGTTTTGCCCCCTGTACTATTCTGACGGCATGGTAACCGGCGGCGCTGACCGCGTTGAGAATTTCATCTTCCGTGAGCTGCCGAGGGTCGAAGCGGGCCTGCCCGAAATTACCGGCAAGATTTACCTGGACCTCGGTCAGGCCGGGCAGCTGGCGCAGTTTCTTTTCGATCGTCGCCGCGCAGCTGGCGCAACTCATCCCCTCAATCGCAAAACGCAATTGGTCGGATTGCCCCTCTGCCGCCGCAGAATAACCCAGATCGGATACTTTCCTGCGGATGACGTCGGCCATCCCGGCTTTATCGGCATGTTCAACCGTCAATATTTCCGCAGCAAAGTTAACCTGAGCGCCAATCACGTCTTCCAGGGCTGCAACCCCCTTCTCGATTGTTGCCGCACAGTTACTGCAGCTCATGCCGCTGATGCGGAAACGACTGGTCGGTACAGGATTTTCGGTTTCAGGAATATCCTCATCGGTCCCGGCCTGAGGGCCCTGCTCTTGCTCACAGGAAAATCCTGCTTCCTGCAAGCGGGTCCGGATTTCAGCGAGCGGCAGGGATTGCTCATCAACCGGCGTGATGCGGGCTTCAGCATGCTCAAGAGAAACACTGACCGAAGCGATTTGCGGAAACTGACCGATCAGTTCCGTCACCTTGGCGACGCATTTCTGGCACTTCATGCCGTGGACTGAGATTTTGTGAGTCGTATTTTCCATTGTTCAGCAGCGTATGATATCGATCGGCCCGCCGGCCAACTGTTCCAGTCCTTCGAGAATCCCCCAGGGAGAGCTGTCGACCGACAACACCGGAACCTGCAGCGCCTGTTCCAGTTCGGCCAAACTGACATCGTCCAGCAGCACCCGCTCCCCATCTTTGAGCATGACATCCGGCAGCAGCACGCCGCTGCCCAGCTCCGTTCCTGTCAGATGGCGGAGCAGATCAGCGCCGGTCAGCAGCCCGGTCACGGTGACATCCTGTCCGAAAAACCGGTTCTCCACCGCCACCACATTCAACTTCACCCCGCTTCGCAGCTGCATCCGTTCGGCAAACAGCTGCATCTCCGGGGCGAATGATCTGCCGGTGACCAGAGTGACCTTCGGCAGGTCGAGAAACTCGGTTTCCAGCAACACCTCGTCCGCCTGCTGCCGGAACTGGGCAATCAGCCCGACACCGTTTTCCAGCTGAGGCAGGTTTTCATAAGTGTCGAGATCCGGCAGCGGCAACGTCGCCTGCAGGTAGAGTTCATCGGCGGCAAAAACCACCCGGCTCCCTTTTTCTTCCAGATATTGCTGCTGGTACCGGTGAATCATCTCCAATGCCCATTGAGCCTCATCCCCGGTCAGCCGGCGCAGATCAGGCAGCCGCTGCCGATGTGCAGTCAGGCCGACCGGCACTACCGCCAAGGATGCCATACCGGGATGGAGATCGGCAAGGTCTTCGATACTTCTGCTGAGGGCCTCGCCATCGTTCAGCCCGGGGCAGAGAACAATCTGGCCGTGGAGTTCAATCCCCCCGGACACCAGCCGTTGCAGCAACGGCAAGATCGACGGCACCGAACGTCCCAGCAGCTTGTCGCGCAACCGGTCATCAGTAGTATGAACGGAGATGTAAAGCGGTGAAAGCCGCTGGCGCAGAATCCGCCCGAGATCCGCTTCCGTCAGGTTGCTGAGGGTGATATACGAACCATACAGATAAGAGAACCGATAGTCTTCGTCCTTGATATACAGGGTACGACGCATCCCCTGCGGCAGCTGATGGACAAAACAGAACAGACAATTGTTACCGCAATGCTGCGGCTCAGGATGCTCAAGCTCCACGCCCAGATCTTCCTGAAGGTCTTTACTGATCTGCAAATGCCAGAGGTCGCCATCCTGACGCAAGATTTCAACCTCTAGCTGCTCGGTGTTCACCAGCCGAAAATAATCAACCAGATCCTCAATCTCCTGCCCGTTGATCGTCATCAGACGATCTCCGGCCTCCAGCTGCAGATCAGCGGCATAACTTTCCGGCTCGACGGACACGATGCGCAGCATATTCTCTCTCATCGAAATTAATGATTTATTATAGCACTGCCGGTTTCCAGGGGCTAGGACTGAAAACAACAGGGGCGGCGCCATCGGCGTCGCCCCTGTTACTAGATTTATGGTCGTTGTAATCAGTCCCGCCCGCCATGCAGACGGAAAGACCCGTCCGAGGAGGTAATCGAGGTGATGGCGTGCTTGTAAATAAGGATGTCCCCCTCACTTTCGGCCAGCACGCAGAAGCTGTCAAAGGACTTGATGTAACCTTCCAGGTTGTCCCCCGACATCATCACAATATTGACCTTCACCCGCTCCTTACGAGCCTGATTCAGGTACTGATCTTGAATATTAAATGGTGACTTAGGCATATCCGCTCCTTTACCTTGGAATAAAATTCTCAATAGATTGTAACACTCTACCAGACTCGGTGGAGGAATCAACCCAAATTATTTCGCTGTTTTTTCGAAACCAGGTCAACTGACGCTTGGCGTATTGGCGGGTATGATGACGAATGTTTTCCAGCAGCTGGTCGCTGGAAACCTCGCCGGATAAATACTCGAGAACTTCCCGATAACCGAGAGTCTGCAGAGCTTTCATATCGGCGGAAAAACATGCGACAAGTCGTTCCACTTCGCCGATCAAGCCGTCTTTGAGCATCCGTTCAGCCCGGGAGTCGATCCGTCGGAACAGCTCGGTTCTCTCCAACTCGGGGGCAATCTGCAGGGTCCGGTAGGGTTGATCCGCAAAACGATGATCGGCATGCAGTTGCGACATCGGTTGACCGGACAGGGCATGAATCTCCAGCGCCCTGACAATCCGGACCAGATTATTGGGGTGGATCTGGCCGGCCGCAACCGGGTCGATCTTCTGCAGTTCCCGATGCAGAGTCCCGGGACCGGAGTTTTTTTCTTTGGCATGCAGCATTTCCCGCAGCTCCGGTTCCGCTGCCGGCACCTGTGCCAGACCGCCGAGCAGCGCCTTGATATACAGCCCGGTGCCGCCGACCACGCAGGGGAGCCTGCCGCGCCGGTCGATCTGTTCGATCAGCGGGCGCGCCAGATCGATGTATTCGGCGACGGAGAATTCCTGATCCGGATCGATCAGGTCGATCAGGTGATGAGGGACCAGCGCCTGCTCAGCGGCGGTCGCCTTGGCGGTGCCGATATCCATCATTCGATAAATTTGACGCGAATCCGCGGAGATGATTTCCAGGGGAAAATGCTCGGCCAGCTGCAGCGCCAGGTCGGTTTTTCCTGATGCGGTCGGTCCGCAAATCACCAGCAGGGGTATCTGCCCGTCACTCATGCCGCCCCCATCAATGGCGCCGGAACAGCCGCTCAATTTCCGACAGGGTCAGACGCTGCAGCACCGGTCGGCCATGCGGGCAGTTGGCTTTGAAATCAACCTGATCCAGCTCCAGGAGCAAAGCTTTCATTTCCGGCTGCGACAGGACCTGGTTGGCGCGGATCACCCCGTGACAGGCGATCAGAATCAGCACCTCGTCGATCGATTCCTGTAGCTGGCCGGAGCGTCCGATCCGCTCCAGTTCCATGGCGACATCGATCACCAGTCGGGCCAGGTCCCGCTTCGGCAGGATCTGGGGGATGGCTTTCAGAGCGAATGATTTTCCGCCGAAGGGCTCGATCTCGAAACCGAGCTGTTCCAGCTGCGCCCGGTTTTCCGTCAGCGCCGCGGCGCTGCGGAAATCGAGTTCCAGGATTTCCGGAAACAACAGGGATTGGCTGGCAATCTCACCGGCGAGATACCCCCTGCGCAGTTTTTCGAAACCGATCCGCTCATGAGCTGCGTGCTGGTCGATCAGGATCAGATCATCCGCGTCCTGGCATAACAGGAAGCTCTGATGGTACTGGCCGAGAATCTGCAGGCTTGAAAAGAACCCTGCGGAGCGCTCCACCTGCAGATCAAGCTGGGCCGGCTGCGGTGCAACACTCTTTCCCCGCGGGACAAATTCATCAGCCCGCAAGTTTCCGGGAGCAACTGCCGATCGCACCGCCTGATAATCCCGCTCCGCCTCCTTCAGCTCCGGTGGCTTGACCGCCTCAGTATCAGGCGAGGTCCGATAGGATACCACTTGATTGAGCGACGGGGAGCGATCCTCCGAATCACTGACCCAGGCGGCTGGACGCAGGGCCTGCTGCAGCGACCGGGAAATAAAATCATGCACCAGCGCCTGTTCCCGAAAACGCACTTCGTGTTTGGTCGGATGAACATTGACATCAACCTGAGCGGGATCGATCTGCAGAAACAGCACCACGACCGGATAGCGCCCTTTCATCAACAGCTGACGATAGCCGTCCATGACGGCATGCTGAACGACCCGGTCGCGAATATAGCGACCGTTGATAAAGGTGTAAATATGGCTTGCCGCAGATCGGTTGAGCTGCGGCTGAGAAATCAATCCGCTGAGCTGCAGGTCTTCGCCCGCCTGGTGCTCGATTTCCAGCATATCTTTCAGCAGTGACCGACCCAGCAGCGCGGCAACCCGCTCCCGCAGCCCCTTTTCACGGCGCAGGTCGAGCAGTATCCGGCCATCGTGCTTCAATCGGACACTGATCGCCGGGTTTGCCAGCGCCTGTTTGGTGACCACATCGGCGGCATGACCGAGTTCGGTCTGCTCCTTGCGAAGAAATTTCCGCCGCGCCGGCAGGTTGAAAAACAGGTTGCGAACCTCGATCGCCGTACCTTGTGGCAGACCGACCTCCTCCGCCTTTTTGATCGCCCCCCCCTCAGCGTAGACCTCATGTCCAAGCCCCTGATCGTTGGCGCAGGTTTTCAACCGGAAGCGCGACACGGAAGCGATCGAAGCCAGCGCCTCGCCGCGAAACCCGAGAGTCGACAAGGCAAACAGATCGGCAGCCGTGTGAATTTTGCTGGTCGCATGCCGTTCCAGAGAGAGAAAAGCATCCTGCCGGCTCATCCCACTCCCATTATCGGCCACCCGGATCAATTTCTTGCCGCCCGACTCCAGTTCCACGAGGATGTCGCTGGCTCCGGCGTCGATGGAATTTTCCATCAGCTCCTTCACCACGGACGCCGGTCTTTCAACCACTTCTCCGGCGGCGATTTTATTACAGAGATCTTCCGGTAGGATCTGAATTTTGCTGTCCATATATCACCGTCGGCGGCATGGCATGCGAAAAAAAAGACAGCGGTCAGATCCTGTCCCGACCGCCATCTCCGACTTACTTGAGTAATTACCGAGTCTTTATTTTGTGTCCAGCCCGCGTTTCGGAAAAAAACCTATTTTCCTTCCAGTTCATCGAAGATCATCTCGATCTCATCATGATCGATCGGTTCTTCCTTCTTCCGGGCCTTCTGCAGTTTGAGCAGGCCCAGATCTTCAACCACATTCCGGATGATTTGCTCCGTCACCTGCGGATCGCGGCGGAGATAAGTTTCAAACAGGGCGTTATCGCAGATCGCATTGATCAGGCGCGGCACTCCTCCGGAGAACTTGTGGATCAGCGGCTGGGTGGCTGGCGCAAAGGGACTATTCTGACAACCGGCTATCTTCAGCCGGTGTTGGACATAGGAGCCCGTCGCATCGGCCGAAAGCGGCTTGAGAGTATACTTCACAGCCACACGCTGGGCCAGCGGGGCATCCAGTTGCAGGACCGAGTCGAGTTCCGGCAGGCCGAAAAAGACGATATTCAACAATTTCTTGTCAGGGATTTCCAGGTTCAGCAGCCCGCGAAATTCTTCCATCAACTCCTTGGAGTGCAGCATCTGGGCTTCATCGATCAAAACCACCGCCTTGCGCCCTTCTTTTTCAATTTGCAGCAGACGCTCGTACAACTGCTTGAGCATTTTCAGCGGGCTGGGATCCGGGTCCTTTATCCCGAGTTGCATACAGATTCGCGAGAGTATCCAATCGGGAGTAATCCCGGAATGAATCATCACCAACAGTGATGATTCATATTTATCAACCGGCAGGCTGTCGAGCATGTGCCGGGCCAGGGTCGTTTTTCCGGTCCCGATACCGCCGACCAGTACCGCCAGCCCTTTATTGGAATCGACCGAATACATCAGCCGCAACAAGGCCTGCTTATGCAGCTCACTTTCAAAGTAGAACTTGTCATTCGGAGCATTGGAAAAAGGCTCCCGTTCAAACTGGAAGTAATCAGTGTAACCCATCAGTTACTCCGTCTTATCGGTAATTCCGGCCGCAGCTCCGACCATTTCATCAAAGGAAGGAAATTCTCTCTTTATTATCGGTGAGGCCCCCAAGCTGATCAGCATCAGAAATACCCAGTTTTTCGCACAACAGGGTCACCTTGTCGCGGACATCACGGTAACTGTCATCCTGGGAAGCAATCGACTGGAAACTTGCCAGGGCATCTTCCGAACGCTCACAACGCTCATATAACAGGCCAAGTTCATAGCCCAGATTCAGCCGTTGCGCACTGTCCAGATTTTCAGACTCCAGCGCCTGCTGAAGCATCAGCTCGGCATTGGGAAAATCCTCTCGATCCGCATAACAGAGTGCTTTGAGCATCTGACAATCAACAAACCGCGAAGGATCTTTTGCCGCCTTGTCGAACTCGCTAATGGCATCATCCAACAAGCCCATTTCGCGATAAGCGATCCCGAGGTTGTAGTGGGATTCCATATCATCAGCCGCGATCTGCTCGTCGACATCGGTGCGGAAGACCTTCTGTCCCGATTTTTCCTCAAGGGTGGGGGAAAAATCAGTATCCTCGAAATCGGGAAAGCCGTCTGTCATGACCTCGGAGTCAAGGTCTTTTTGCTCGGAAACTGTTCCTGCTGCTTCTTTTTGCAAATAGGTGGAAATTTCATCGAGCTTCAGCTGGCACTCAACCGAATCCGGGGCATAGGCAAGAATGTCGCGACAAAGCTTGTCCGCTTCGTCGTAGAGCCCCTGCTGGATATAGAACTCGGCCTCTTCAAGATCTGCCCGGATATCGCGTTGTCCCGCTGCTGCAGACGCAGCCTGTGCCGTTTTATCTTCGCTGATATCAAAACTGAATTCCAGATCCTCATCCGCCGATTCAAGATCGTTACCGGCATTGATGTTCAGCTCAAAGATTTCCTCTTCATCCTCAACCGGTTCCAGCAGCAGGTCATCATCTTCTTCCGCAGCAACCTCAAGGACCAGTTCCTCCTCATCGCCGGTGTCAATGTCAAGATCCAGAACCGGCGCCTCGATATCCTGATCAACGGACCCGAGAAGCGAATCTGACAGAGTCTCGTCAATGATGACCTCTTCCGGCTCATTCTCTTTTTCAGACATGATGTCGAGGAGTTTGTCCCCTTCCCCGGTCAATTCATAGATGGAATCGAGAGTCTGCAGAACCGTTTTATTTTGCGGCAGCTCATTCTTGAGTCTTTCGTAATAGTTTTTCAGCTGTTCAAGACGATCAGCTTTGAAAAAGCTGTCTTTCCAGTCTTCAAGCTCCGCCAATGCCGGCTCAGGCGTTTGACTGTCGAGATGGCATTTAATCAATCCCTCGCGGGTATCAAGATCACTGGGATCCATCTCCAGCAGCTGCTGGTAAGTCTGTTTGGCACACACCCAGTCCTGTGAATCATTATAACCACGAGCGAGGAGTCGCAAAATATCGGGATTATCCGGGTTGTCTTTCAGCAGGCCGTTAAGGATCGTGATCCCCTGCTCCAGTTCCCCTTTTTCGTAGAGGGTCAGGGCCAGCCCCATCTGCAATTTCTTATTGTTGGGAAAGAGCGGAAGGAACATCTTGTAGAGCCTGAGGATCTTGTCAAAATCATTCCTCTCACTCAGAGAGGCGAGAATCCCTTCAAATTCAACCAGCCCCTCATCCTGCCGGTCACTGGTCGCATAGACTTCGGCCAGTTTCACCCGAACATTGAGATTGGAAGCGTCAAGATCGCGCATTTTTTCCAGGGTCTTGATAGCATCCGCAACCATGCCGTTACGCTCGTAATAATTGACGAGAGTACGGTATTCCGACATCGCGTTGCCGACCAGCCCCTGTTTTTCATTCAATTCGGCCAGACGGTTGTAGATCGACACCTGGCTGGAGTCGAGGCGCTGCATCTGCTTGTAGATGGCAATCGCTTTCAGATAGAAGCCGTTGCTGGAAAAATACTTGGCGACCGATTCGTACTGTTCATAGGCGTCGGTATTTCTATTGGAGCGCACCAATAGTTCTGCCAGCTTCTGCCGTGATCGAACATCACCCGGATCGATTTCGACGACCTTCTGATAATCCTTGATCGCCTTGGCAATCTGCTTTTTCTTCAGATTTTTCTGAGCAGACTCAAGTAGTTTGTCTTTATTTACGGCCAAAAAAAACTCCCCGTAATATGTAATTATTTAAATTCCGCCATTTTGAAACAATACGTGACAGATACCATAACTGTCAAGTAAAGCCATTGTTTTCCCTGCAAAAAACAGCCGTGCGCAGCAACCTGAACCAATTAGGTCAGCTATGCCCGGAATGCGGCTGTCATTGATCTGATTTCAACCGTTTTATTTCGGCATCGGTCAACAGTCGATACTGCCCCGTCGGCAGATTCCGCAACTCGAGGAAATCGATCCGGATCCGCTTCAATCGCACTACTGGTAAGTTTACCGCATCACACATTCTACGCACCTGTCGATTTCGCCCTTCACGAAGCGTCAGCTCGAACCAGCTGCTCGTGGCACGGTTGCGGACGTTTCCCACCTTGGCCGGCAGGGTCAGCCCGTCATCAAGCCGTATGCCTTTTTCCAGCTGGGCTTTCACTTTTTCCGAAAGCGCCCCGCGGACCTTGACCAGGTAAGTTTTTTCGACATGATGACGAGGATGGCTCAGGCGCAGAGCCAGATCTCCATCATTGGTTAATAATAACAGCCCTTCGGTATTGTAATCGAGCCGGCCGACCGGAAAAAGACGTTGCGGAATGTCGGCTACCAGATCGGTGACCAGCCGCCGCCCCTGGGGGTCCTTTAAAGTTGCGACACAGCCGCGCGGTTTATTCAGCATGACAACGACCTGTTCCTCTGCCGCCGCCAGCTGCTGGCCGTTTACGATCACCCGGTCTACGGACAGATCGGCACGATCACCCAGCTGCGCCGGCCGGTCATTCAGCAGAACCTTCCCCGCTGCGATCCAATCCTCGGCCTGACGGCGGGATGCCAGCCCGGCCCGGGCGATCAGTTTCTGAATCCGCTCTGCCATGAATCAGTCGACCGGGTCCGGATCGAGGGGCACCGCCTCTTCCAGCTCAGGGTCCAGAGACGCAAAGTCCTTGAGGGTCGGCAGGTCGTTAAGATCGCGCAGACCGAACAGTTCGAGAAACTGGCGGCTGGTTCCGTACATGAGCGGTCGCCCCGGGATATCCTTTTTTCCGAGAATCCGCACCAGATTCTTCTCCAGCAAGGTTTTCAGCACCCCCCCGGAATCGACCCCGCGCAGATATTCCACTTCGGCCCGGGTGATCGGCTGGCGGTAAGCGATAATCGCCAGGGATTCCAGGGCTGCCGATGAGAGCCGGTTAGGTCGTTCCCGGCTCAGTTTTCGTAGCCAGGGAGCCAGAGCGGCATCAGTCCGGAACTGATAACCGCCGGCGATTTCGGCAAGATGGAATCCCCGCCGGCCCGGGCCATACTCTTCAAGCAGGTCGCTGAGAAGCGGACGCAGATCGGCGCGCGGCTGTTCCAGCAGAGCGCTGAGTCGATCCAGCGTCAGAGGGGTGTCGGCCGCAAAGATGAAAGCTTCGAGCAGTTTTTTCAAATCACCCATAACCGAGCACGTCCTCCTCGAGAGCCAGGTCTTTCACCTCTTCCTCAGGCACGGCGAGGGACAGCCAGATTTCGCTGAATTCCCCGGCCTGATCAACCTTTACCATCCGCATCTTGACCAGTTCCAGTAACGCCAGGAATGTGACCACCAGTTCACTTCTGGTCGGCCGGTTCGAAAAAATCTCACGGAAACTCAACCGGCGGCTGGCCGCCAGCCGCCCGGTGACCACCCGGATATATTCAGCCACCGACAGTTGTTCCCGGATCACTTCGTGAAATGTTTCCACCGGTAGTTGCCGCATTAGCCGGTGAAAGGCTTCCGCCAGTTGATAGATGCCGATGCCGACATCTCCGGCATCTTCGCTCTCGAAGATTTCCGGCGGCAGAAATTGGCCGACAAACACATCCCGTTCCAGTTGCGGCAGCTGTTCCAAGGTCGCCGCCACTTCCTTGTAACGCTGGTACTCAAGCAGCCGGCGCACCAGTTCGGCCCGCGGGTCTTCGTCTTCCTCTTCGACGACCTCGTCGCTGATCGGCAGCAACATCCGGGACTTGATGTGAATCAGGGTTGCCGCCATCAGCAGATATTCGCCGGCAATGTCGAGATCAAGCTGTTTCATCTGCTCGATAATCGCCAGATACTGCTCGGTGATCGCCACCATCGGGATATCGTAGATATCCATTTCGTTGGACTTGATCAGGTGCAAAAGCAGATCAAGCGGACCATCGAAATTTTCCAGATGAATTTCAAAGGTCATGATTCATCCAATGCCAGAACAGAACATGGCTGGCTCGGATCACCAGATCCAGATCCAATCCGGCAATCAACTTCACCAGACCGTGAACAGGCGGCTCAAGAAGCAGTTCCCACACCCTGGTGTAATAGAACAGGAACAGGATCAGGACAAACCCGAACGGCTCGAGCCGGCTGACCAGATTGGCCTGTCGCTCCGGTAGTATCCCGGTCAGAATCCGGCCGCCGTCGAGAGGCGGCAAGGGGACCAGGTTCAAAATCCCCAGGACCACGTTGATATAGAGACTGAAGCCCGCCATCATCTTCAGCGGCGTGGCCACCTTGGGGAAATATTCGTACCCCCCCAGGCTGGTCTGCCCCAGCAGGTTCAGACCCTTGAGCAATAGCGCCGAAAGTACGGCCAACAACAGATTGGTCACCGGGCCGGCCAGCGCAACCCAGATCATATCCCGCCGCGGGCGCCGGAAATTTCCGGCATTGACCGGCACCGGGCGAGCCCAGCCGAAACCGAAGATAAAAATAGCGATGGTGCCGATCGGGTCAAGATGGCGCAGCGGATTGAGATTCAAGCGTCCCAGCAACCGGGCTGTCGGGTCGCCGAATTGTTCCGCGACATAACCGTGCGCCACCTCATGCAGGGTAATCGCCAGCAGCGCCGGCACCAGCATCACGGATAATTTTGAAATAATTTCGTCCATCAACATCCTGTCGGTTCAGACAACAAACGAATCTGCACCAATTCCCGTTTAATTTTCAACCTGATTCTTCAAATGTTGGACAGATAGGGTTGAGAATGCCCTGGAAGGACCGCGCCCTCCGCTCAAGAAGCATCCGCCCGGAGGTTGCTGCCAGCTGACAGAAATTTCTCTTTCACTAGAGTTTCCTCCTCTTTCCGGGAGGAAATTTCGCCATCCAGGCGGGCGTCAAGCAGCGTCTGAAACACACGATTAAAATATTTGCCCGGTTTCAGGCCGAGAGCGATCAGATCATTGCCGTTGAGCACCACCTGCTCCTTACGCAATTGGGTCACAAATTGGGAGATCCATTTCCGCACCCGTTCATCACCGGAGCGCGCCATCAGGAACATGACGACTTCCAATGACAGATCCCGGAACCAGTGATAAATTTCACTGTTTTTCACCCGGTTTTTCCCCGAGGCCCGGCTGATCGCGGCCTTCAACGCCAGCCGCCCCTTCGGCAACTGCAACAGCAGGATCTCCTGATAGTTCGGCCGCAGATCGAGAGCCCGGCAGACCCGTTCGACCCCCTTCCCCGACAGCGGATCGAGCAGACAGCAGAGATAAAGCAGCCAGCGATAATATTCTTCTCCGGTATAGAGCAGATCAAACCAGTTGCTGGTCTGTTCGGCCGCGGCAAACAGTTGCGCCGACTGCTGATCAAAGCTCAGGCGCGGATCGATGAACTTCAGCAGATCGAACTGTTCCAGGCGTCTCAAAGCCGATACCACCTGTGGTTCATCAAGAATCTGTACCAGTTCATTGAGAATCCGCGTGCCGCCGACCTTTTTCACCAGATTCATGCGAACGGCGCTGCGCATCAGGCGCTCAGTCTGCTGGCCGATGCGGAATCCGAGGCGCTGCTCGAAACGGACTGCCCGGAACAGGCGGGTCGGGTCTTCGATGAAACTCAAGTTATGCAGCACCCGCACCGATTTTTCCTTGAGATCCTTCTGCCCCCCGAAAAAATCGAGCATCTGGCCGAAGTTTTTGTGATTCAGCGAAATCGTCAGGGTATTGATGGTGAAATCGCGCCGGTAAAGATCGTGGCGGATTGAGGCATATTCCACCTTGGGCAGGGCCGCCGGCGATTCATAATACTCGATGCGCGCCGAGGCGACATCGATCTTGAAACCGTCCGGCAGGATAATCACCGCGGTACCGAATTTCGCATGCGTGCGAACCCGGCACTCCTCGGTCCGGGCAAAAGCCTCGGCAAAGGCGATGCCATCCCCTTCGACAACGATGTCGACATCCAGGTTCACTTCCCGCAACAGCAGGTCGCGGACGAAGCCGCCGACCAGATAGATCCGCACCCCCTGCTGATCGGCAACGTTTCCGAGCTGACTGAGCAGCTGGCGGATAAATTTCGGCAGTTGGGCATTCATCAACCGGGCCAGGTTTTTCCGTTTCAGACGCAAACCGCCGCGCCCCGATTCAAACTGGCGGCTATCCCGGTCCTGATGTCGATCGCCGATCATGTAGCGCAACAGGTCGCTGCGGGTCACCACGCCGACCAGGGCCCCTTTGTCGAGTACCGGAATACAGCGTTGATTGTGCTCGATGATCCCCTGTTGCAGTTCCTCCAGCGAGGTTTCCGGCAAAACCGTGGTAAAATCGGTACTCATCACTTCTTCCACGCGGATCCGCTGCAGCTTGTGATGCGCCGCCTTCTCGACCACCTGCCGGGTAAGAATCCCGACCACATGCTGATTCTCATCCTGGACGGGCACGACATTGAAATTGAATCTGGTCATCAGTTCGCGGGCAGCCTCGATCGTCGCCGACAACGGCAGAGTTTTCACCGGGGTCGTCATCAGATGTTTTGCTTCGCAACGCGAACGGACATGCTTATGCAACCAGCTGTCCAGCTGATCGAGCAGCTGGACCAGCGGCATGTCCCGTACCGTGCCCGAGGCGGCAAAAGCGTGGCCGCCGCCGCCGAACTCCTGGAACAGTTCGCCGACATGCACCTCTGGCAGACGCGAACGGCCGACCATGAAAATACGGTCCTCCATGCGCACTGCGACGATCAGCACATTGAGATTTTCGATATCTTTCAGCTTGTGCGCCAGGGTGGAAATATCGCCCACATAGTAATCGATCGAGGCATCGGCAATCGCCACTTCGACACCGTTGATTACCTGCCTGCGACAGGATTTGATCAGTTCATTGAGCAGATCGATCTGCTCCGGGGTCATCTCCCGCACCAGAAAATCGGAGACCGTGTTCAGATTGGCGCCATGCTCCAGCAGGAAAGCCGCCGCCTGGTAGTCGCGCGGCGTGGTCCCGGTAAACAGCAGATGCCCGGTATCCTCGTAGAGACCGAGCATCATCATCGTCGCTTCATCCGGGGTCGGAACAATGCCACGTTCCATAAACAAATGGGCCATAATCGTGGTCGTGGCGCCGACATCCTCGATCCGTTCGACCGTCCCCCGGAGAGATTCCTCGACAGTCGGATGATGGTCGTAGATATGCAGTTCCAGGCCGGGTTGATCGAGAACGTCGGCAAGGGGACCGATCCGTCCGGCGCTGCGCACATCGACCAGGATCAGCCGTTTAACCTGGTCGAGATCGATATCGCGCACCCGCTTAACGTCATAGGCGTAGAGAGTACTCTGCAGCAGGAAATCCCGCAGTCCGCGCTCCTGTCCGCCGGGAAACACCAGCAGCGCTTCGGGATAGAGCCGCTTGGCGGCGATCATCGACCCCAGGCAGTCGAAATCGGCGTTGACGTGGGTAGTGATGACGTCCATAAAAACCATTCGAGATTTGGAGTTCGAGGTTTAACTTCGACCTTGCAACACCGGCCATGGAACTTGGGTTTCTAGAGTTCCAAAGTTCCGACCAGTTCGTTGATATCCTCGATCCCTTCATTCTGACAGAATTCCTCGAGTCCGTCGATAATCGTCGCCATGGCGTTCGGATCGACGAAATTGGCGGTGCCGACCTGGACGGCGCGGGCGCCGACAATGAGAAATTCCAGTGCATCCATGGCCCGGGAGATGCCGCCGATTCCGATCACCGGCACCTTGACCGTCTGCACCACCTGGTGGACCAGGCGTACTGCGATTGGCCGGATCGCGGGACCTGAGAGTCCGCCGATGGTGTTGGCCAGGCGCGGTTTGCGGGTTTTGACGTCGACCGCCATCCCGGTCAGGGTGTTGATCAGGCTGATGGCATCGGCCCCGGCGTCCTCGACGGCCCGGGCGGTGACCCGGATATCGGTGACATTCGGTGTCAGCTTGACGATCAGCGGTTTACCGGTCCGCTTGCGGACCAGCGATACCACTTCGCCGGCGGCGCAGGCATCGGTACCGAAGATGATGCCGCCATGCTTGACATTCGGACAGGAGATATTCATCTCCAGCGCCGCCACGCCTGGCACCTCGTCCAGGCGGGCCGCCACTTCGCCGTACTCTTCCTTGGTGTTGCCGAAAAAGTTGACGATCACCGGCGCATCGATCGGCTCGAGAAACGGCAGCTTGTGCTTGATAAAGGCGTCGACCCCGACGTTCTGCAGTCCGATGGCGTTGAGCATGCCGCTGACCGTCTCGCAGATCCGCGGGGTATTGTTCCCCGCCTTGGGCTTGAGCGACAGCCCCTTGGTGACAATCGCCCCGAGGCGGTTCAGATCGAGATAGGGCGCGTACTCTTCGCCGTAGCCGAAGGTTCCGGATGCGGGCATCACCGGGTTCTTCAGTTGCAGGCCGGCAATTTCGACCGCCATCCGCGGGAGCTTGTTTTTGGTGTTTTTCCGCTTCATGGTTTCCATCACTTGCACCCCCCGCAATCGTCGTCCGGTTGTTCCAGTCGGGTCCAGTCAAGCTGCTCGGCATGAAACACCGGCCCATGCTTGCAGGTACACAGGTAACGCGGTTCGGCGTCGGTGTGTCCGGCCCCTTTGACCACACAGCCGAGACAGGCGCCGACCCCGCAGGCCATCAGCGCTTCCAGGGAGACCTGCAGGGACACCTGTTTCTTTCGGCAGATTTTCTGCACGGCATCGATCATCGGCATCGGCCCGCAGGCAAAAACCGACGCTTGCGGGTATTTATCGAGTTTACGTTCCAGCACCCGGGTCACCAGCCCTTCTTCCCCGAGACTGCCGTCTTCGGTAGAGACATAGGTTTCGACCCCGAGCCGTTCGAACTCAGTGACGGTGATGATATCATCGCGGGTCCGCCCCCCCATCAGCAGCCGGACCTTTGAGGTTTCGACCAGTTTTTCGGCCAGCATGAACAGCGGGACCAGACCGATGCCGCCGCCGACCAGGATCTTCTCCTCCTGCGGGTCGCCCAGTTCAAAACCGCGCCCCAGCGGACCGAGCAGTTCGATCCGATCCCCCTGATGCAGCTCCTGCATGATCCCGGTGCCGCTGCCGACCACCTTGTAAATGATTTCGATGTATTCCTTATGCGGCATCCCCTCGCAGTCAGCCGGCAGGCAGCCGATGCGGAAAATCCCGAATGGGCGGCGCAGCAGCGGCGGCAGGGAGCGCTGCACCCGGAACATGACGAACTGTCCCGGAGCGGCCATTTTATGATAGTCCGGAGCCAGGATTCTCATCCGATAGTAGTTCGGCGAGATCTCCTGGTTGGACAGGATAATTGTCTTGTAGTTTTTCATCCAGTTCTCCTTCGATGCATAAATCCTCTCGGATGGTTTCCTTATTCCTGACTGGCAGGACCTTCCCTGAGCATCAGTAGCGCGTCCTCTCCGTCCCGGTAATATCCGGATCTGATGCCGTCAATCCGGAATCCCAGCCGCTGGTAGAGGGCGATGGCAGCAACGTTGCTGCGTCGCACTTCCAGCCAGACCTGCTCCAATCCGATTGCCCGACATTTCTCGATTCTCTGTTCGATCAGGGAGCCGGCGACTCCCCGGTTGCGGAATTCCGGAGCCGTCGCAACGTTGAGAATCTGCATTTCGTCGGCAACCAACCAGGAGCAGAGATAACCGGCCAGTTTGTCGCCGATCCAGAGCAGATCGAGGCTTGAAACCGGGTTTGCGGCTTCCTCAAGAAACTGCGCAGCGGTCCAGGGGAAGGGATAACTGAGCTGTTCGATCCGCATCACGGCCGGTAAATTTTCAGATACAAACGGCAGGATCTTGAAATCAGTTTTCCACATCGCTTTCGGCTGATGCCGCAACCTGTTTTTCATGGTAAAATTCATCGATCAAAACAGCTTTCACCGGCAATTGAAATCCCGTGAACCGGTCTTGGGATATCTAGCACAAATTCTCGCGGCGATACAGACAAAGATGAACGGAAAGCTGGAGTTTTAAGCTTTTCAATAATTGACAAAGTGCCCCCCGGGTGATTTAATGTGCGGCCATTTGCAGCGAGGAGACACTGAAATTGGACGACAAAAAGACCATTTCATATAAAGACGCCGGGGTCGATATCGACGCCGGAAACCGATTTGTCAACCTGATCAAACCGTTGGTTAAAATGACCACCCGGCCGGAGGTTCTGACCGATATCGGCGGCTTCGGCGGCCTGTTCTCATTGAACAGCAACAAATACAGGCGCCCGACCCTGGTCGCCTCGACCGACGGCGTCGGCACCAAGCTGAAACTGGCGTTCATGCTCGACAAGCATGACACGGTCGGAATCGACCTGGTCGCCATGTGCGTCAATGACATCGTCGTCCAGGGGGCGGAACCGCTGTTCTTCCTCGACTACCTGGCCACCGGCAAACTGTCGCCGGAAAAAGCGGTAGAGATCGTCAAGGGGATCGCCGAGGGATGCAAACAGGCCGGCTGTGCCCTGCTGGGAGGCGAAACAGCCGAGATGCCGGGGATGTATGCTGATGGAGAATACGACCTGGCCGGCTTTACCGTCGGCGTGGTCGATAACAACAAAATCATCGACGGCTCGGCCATCACCAAGGGAGACCAGGTGATCGGCATCGCCTCCAGCGGCCTGCATTCGAACGGCTATTCCCTGGCCCGGAAAATCTTCCTCGAGGAAATGCAGCTGAACCTGAACGATCAGCCGCAGGATCTTGACCGGACGCTCGGTGAGGAACTGCTGACGCCGACCCGGATCTACGTCAAGAGCATTCTGAATCTGCTGCGCGATTTCAACATCAAAGGGATCGCCCATATCACCGGCGGCGGCCTGCTGGAAAATCTGCCGCGCTGCCTGCCGCACCACTGCAAGGCGGTCATCGAGCGCAACAGCTGGGAAAAACCGGCGATCTTCGAAATGCTGCGGACAGGCGGCAACGTCCCGGAAACGGAAATGTTCCGGACTTTCAATTACGGTATCGGCATGACCCTGGTAGTGCCGCACCAGGAAGTCGATGATGTGATCGGACGGTTGGCCGGAATGAAGGAACAAGCCTTTCTGATCGGGGAAATCCTTCCGGCAGACAACGCTGAAGTTGTCCTGGTCTGACCTTGAAAATGGAGACCCCCGGGAAAAGGAATTGAGCAGCATGACCGTAACGACCAAACTGCGCCTCGGAGTGCTCGCTTCCGGCAGCGGAACCAACCTGCAGTCGATCATCGACCAGTGCCAGTCCGGGCAACTTGATGCGGAAATCGTTCTGGTGCTGTGTAACAACCCGGATGCCGGAGCTCTGGAACGGGCCGGACAAGCCGGGCTGCCGCATCTCTGTATCAACCATCGGGATTTCGACGATCGCCAGAGCTTCGACCGGGCAGTGGTCGCGGCGCTGAAAGACGCCGGGGTCGAACTGGTGGTGCTGGCCGGTTTCATGCGCATCATCTCGGACCTCTTCCTGGCAGCCTTCCCGCAACGGATTATCAATATTCACCCGGCGCTGCTGCCGGCTTTTCCCGGCCTGCATGTCCAGAAGCAGGCGCTGGATTACGGGGCGCGTTTTGCCGGCTGCACCGTGCATTTCGTCGACAGCGGGGTCGATACCGGTCCGATCATCATCCAGGCGATTGTCCCGGTCTTCGACGACGACACCGAAGACTCCCTTTCCGCCCGAATCCTGCAGCAGGAACACAAAATCTACCCGCAGGCGATTCAGCTGATCGCCGAGGATCGGGTGCGGATCGAAGGACGCCGGGTGCGGATCGAAGGGGCGGAAAAATACCTTTCGGCTCTGATCAACCCGCCCCTGAAATAACCGCCGATGGCTCGAACGGTCCTGGTCAGCAGCTGCCTGCTCGGATTGGCAACCCGCTATGATGGCGACGACAATTATTCCCGATCCCTCGCGGACTATCTGCAACGGAACGATCTGATCCCGATTCCGGTCTGCCCGGAACAGCTGGCCGGCATGCCGACTCCGCGCCCGAAGTGCTGGTATACCACGGGGACCGGCGCCGCTATCCTGGCGGGGGAAGGGCAAATCTGCAATGAACTGGGCGTCGATGTCAGCCAGCGCCTCCTGCGCGGCGCCGAGTTGACTCTGGATATCGCCCGCCTGACCAATTGTGAACTTGCGATTCTGAAGCAGCGCAGCCCTTCCTGCGGCAGTTCCATGGTTCATCAGAACGGCAAGCTAGTCGAGGGGATGGGAGTTGCTGCGGCGCTGCTCGCACAGCACGGAGTGGCACTGCTGAGCGAAGAAGAGCTGGAAGCAAAAAGCGAGTGAAAAAATTTGCATCAACCAAAAAAATGTGTTAGTAATGCGCGTTCGAAATTTCCAGGAGGATTCAAAGATGGCCAGAGAATGTGAAATCTGCGGGAAAAAGCCCGTTACCGGTAATAACGTAAGTCACGCCCACAATAAAACCCGTACCGTCTGGAAGCCGAATCTGCAGAAGGTTCGCGCGGTCCAAAACGGCTCGATCAAGACCGTCAAGGTCTGTACCCGCTGCATCCGCTCCGGCAAGGTGCAAAAAGCGGTCTGACTCGCGATCAGACAAACGGGTAGTCATAAAAAAGGGATGGCCACAGAGGTGGTCATCCCTTTTTCTCGTTTATCCCTGCAAGCGGTTTCGGATTGGGAGGATCGAGATTTCGAAAGCATGAAGTGCCTGAATCCGGGATTCCGGGCAAAGTCTGAAATCAGATTCCGACTTTCTCCTGGTATGGGCAGCTCTCGTGAAAAGAAAGAATCCGGTTAAGAAAATCTCCAGACAATACTCTCAGGCTGCCGATTATTTCTTCCCTGGTTTTGCCTTTCAGGTCCGACAGGATACACCCAGTCAATGGCTGGCAATAAGCACAATTGGCCACAATATTGGCAATTGTGACCATTTTCTTTTCCTGCATGGTCCCTCCCCGAGTTGCTATCTCTTTTTTCCAGGCCAATACCCCTGTGGCGTCGGTCGGAATCATGGCAAGCAGATCTTTGCTGAAATTTTTTTCCAAATCTCCGGCGCTCACAAAGCCATCGATTGCCAAATCCCTGAGAGCTTCTTCCTCGGATTTACCAGTCACGTTACAATAAGCGTGAACCATGAGCGAAACATACTTGAGCATCCTTCCCCCCAGTCTAAATACTTTTTTAACTTAGCGATCTGATCTGACAGTATTCTGATTTGCTGCATTGGAGCCAAATTTTTTTCTGGACGCGGCCGCCAAGCCACCTTACTCTTTCCGGCATGTCGAAGAAATATTTGTTTACCTACCAGCCCGGGGTAGACCGAAGAAAAGAAAAAGCCCTGCGGATGTTTGCCGAGGGCTACACCTGTCCCGAGATTCGGCTGCAACTTAAAATCAGCGACAAAACCCTGAATGCCTGCCTTAAGTCAGGGCGCCCTGCAGGTGATCCCGACCTCGACCAACTCTCGTTTTTTGATGGGATGACGGAACGTGAACGTCGGAATCAAACTGGAAGAAATTCCTAGATTTCAACGTTTGCGAACCAGGCCGATCGTTTCACAATTCATCTCAGAAAGCGGAACTTAAGCGCCCAACCAGAGGACCCGGCTCAATTTGTTATAATAACGGTCGATTCGGTGTTTTTAGTAGCAACCAATGTCGCCCATTGACCGGAGCGAGCATGTATCTTGCCAGAGACAAAAACCACGATCTCTACCTGTTCTATAACCGTCCCCACCGTGGCAACGAGTGCTGGTGGGCCGAGGCCGGCGTCGACGGTACCTATCTCAAGATTGAAAAATCACTCTACCCCGAGGTGACCTGGGATTCGGAACCGTTGCCGGTGGAGTTGGTCATCAGGCCGGACGATCTCTGAGGAAATTATGGCCGCATTGTCATTCCACCTGAAACACTCAATGCCGATCTACCGATCTGTCCCCAAGAAACCTTCCCCAGAGGGACTCCGACTTCACCGGTCAATAGAAACCAAGTCCCGCCCCCTCGGAAAGCGGTTTCGCCTTTTTATCCCCCAGGAATGCCCGCAGCACCGGGTCGCTGTCCCACTGGACATCCCCCTCACTCAGGTGTAATTCCTGGCGAACTTTCTCCCGCCATTTCTCGAACGGGATCTTTTCTCGCGACAGGCGCTCCAAGGTTTTCAGTCGATTGCAGACAATCTCACTCAAGAGTTCCGGCTGGTTCTCGATGTCCGGTTTGAGTTCCACGTCAACCAGCGGGGGACTCCACTGGAGCCAGCGGACAAAGGCCGGCCAGCGTAGCGACAGAGCGACCCAACGGCCCATGATATCAGGGTCAGGGATTCCCAAGTCATTGGCAAGCCTGAAACGACTGATGAAATATTGGAAGCGCACAACATTCAGCAATCGCTTGATATCACGCGGGTTGTTCGAATACTCCTTGGCCGCTTCGCTGAGCATGTCCTGCACCAGGGGATGCGAATCCGAGAAGTTCTCACTCATTTTGTCCTGTAGACGCAGAGCAAAGGTACTGCGCAGAACATCGGCGGCAGCTTCAATTTTCGCTTGTTCAAGCTGCTTCCCTTTGCCCACTTCACTCGCAACCCGCAGGGCCGCCGCTTTGGCGTCATTCCCGGAAGAGATCACCTCTTGGGAGTCGCGGGCCATCTGCTCACCTTCCGCGACAACCGCTTCGACTTCGGTACCGTACAACAGGTAGTTTCTGAATTCCGTAAGACGGTTCGCATCGGGCGGAGGAATGGTGAAGGGCAACTGGACGAATTTGTCCATAAATCGCCATCCCAGAGGAGTCTTTCGATCGTAGCGCGGCAATTGACCGATAATGTCCTTGTGAGCTTTCTCCAGCGCTGCAGAAACCATCTGCGGATCCATGCCGATGACGAAAATGCAGGGCATAAAGTCACCCGCCAGGAACATGTTCACCCCTTCGATAACATCGGCAACCTTCCTGGGAGAGCAGCGGTCCAGATCGTCGATAAAAACCACGATCGGCGGCATGCCATCTTCCGTCTCCTTGGACGGCGGGGTGGAGTCCTTCAGCGCTTTGAATATGTGCTGCAGATCCTCGACAACCCGGTGGGTGAAGCCGATTTCGGAATCGTAATCTGGAACCGAAACGACATCGGCCAGAGACGTTGAAACAGGTTCATTTTTGGCTTTTTCATTTTCCTTGTTGTAGAGCTTGAAGGTTTCCGAGGCGGCCCAAAGAAGTGAACCGATGGCCCCTGCGGACAGCGCCCCCTCCAGGTTGGCCTCCCCCTGAAGGATCCCGCCTAAAACCAGGGGGAGCGCGCTACGAACCCACAGCCAGGCATTGCGCATGCCCGTCAAGGTGTTATTGAAAGCCAGCTCGTAGATATGCCGCCGTATCTTGGCCGGGTCAATCCGTGCAGCCTGTAAGCGCAGCAAAAATTCTTCCCGGTGCAGAGGTTCCATTCTGGTCGAAATCTGGTCGATGATGGCGGTTGCCAGTCCCGCCCAGAGCTGATCGCCGCTTTCGTATTTCCAGGCATTGAACCAAACGGTATAGCGCTCAGGGTGCTTCCCCTGGAATTTCGATTTTGCGCGTTCTTTGCCTTGGATGATCTTCAGGAACCGGCCCAGATTAACCCGGCTCTGCAACATACCGACCGTGCCGCCAAGATACTCACTCCATCCCCCGACCAGAGCGGCATCAACCGCCTCAGGGTCCAGCTCACTTTGGATCATCCGCATCAGTGAGGTTTTGCCTGCTCCCCAGGGAGCCTGGATACTGATGCTCATCGGGGGGCGGGTGCGTGGATGCAGCAGAAAGTGCCGGATCGCCCGGGCGTATCCCATGTATCCAAGGCGATCGATTATCGTCCAGCGGTCGGAACTAAGCCTGGTCGCCGGTCCCTGCAGGATGTCCGGCTTGGGTTCAACTTTAAACTCATCGCGGAAAATCTCCGTCCAGATATCGTACTCCGCACGATGCTGTTCGAAAATGAAGCTGAGAAACCCGTTCGCCAGTTCAACACCCCGGCCCTCCGCCTGATCGTGAGCTGGTCCAAGTCCCATTTTTTCACGATCAGCGGAGTGGAAATTGCATTGAAACACAAAGGCAGCGATCAGATCCCGCGCAGAGACTTCGCGGATATTCGAGGGGTTATGTCGCCGGGCGAAATCTGCGGCTTTGCCGATCCAGCCTGTGGCGGACATGGTCCAATCAAGTGTTTTTCTCTTTAATTTGATTGAGGAACGACCGGCTGCCAGATCGATCAGTTCATCGTCTGAGAGATGCGCAAGAGCCAGGTTGGTTTTCTGATTTGTCACCTCAACCTGCAATTCCGCCAGGCGACGACGGAACCAGCGGGATGCTGGATTTTCCGCCAGCATGCAGGCCACCAGGAGGCTGCTGTAGGAGTGGTATTCTACGGCTTCACCGGCAGCTCCCAAGCGGAAACTGGCCTCCAGCAGTGCCGCCGCTTCTTGATCGACGGGAATGGAGTCGGGCGTGTCAGGTGGCCTGGGAGGTGTATCATCCCCGGAAACATCAGGGCTTTCAACAGGTGAGGTTTGTGATGATTGGCTGACGGGTGGAGGCCGGTTCAAGTCAGCTGAACTGTTATTATTTTCCCTTGTTTGGTTTGCTATCGTACTCAGGTCGCGCTTGATGGTTGATTCTGAGACTTTAAAGGTTTTGGCGAGTTTCGCGATATCAGGTTCGCGGCCATCTTCCAATAAATCGGCCATCTTGTTTAGTCGCGTTGCCTTTTCCATGAAACAGCCTTTACATGTCTTTGTTCAGTGCGTTCGCAATCCGATAAATCATCAAATTCGTTGGTCAGAAATATCGGATGCCTTGACCCGAAGAATGGGGTAGAATTTGTAAATATTTTTATCAGAATTTAATGAGATGGCAAGAGCGGTATCGATGTTAGCTGGTGTGGTAAGCTGTAAAATCAAATTGAACGAAAATCCAACCTGAATCGAACAGCTCCTGAATGATTCCGGGGAATAAATCGAAGTGCATTTGACTGCTGAGGAGAGAGCCTTTGCGACGATCGCTGAAAAAATATCTGCTGCTCCTGATCGTATTGATTGGCGTCAGCCAGATGATTCCCATCCAACGCAGCAATCCGCCGGTGACTGCTGAAATCATCGTTCCGGCGGACGTAATGACCCTGCTGCGGCGCGCCTGTTACGACTGTCATTCCAACGAAACGACCTGGCCCTGGTACAGCCGGATTGCGCCGATCTCCTGGTTGATGGCCTATGATGTCAGCGAGGGTCGCCATCACTTGAATTTTTCCCGCTGGGGAGATTTACCTCCCGACCGGCAGGCCAAAAAACTACAAAAAACCGCCGAAGCGATTGCCGAGGGAGAGATGCCGCCCTTCTACTATCTGCCGGCCCATCCGCAGGCCAGGCTCAGCGACCGGGAAAAAGTGTTCCTGCGTAACTGGGCAAGACAAGGAAACCAGAGCAGTCACGATTGATTCTTGATCGAAAACGACTCTTCCCAATCAGGTTGAAATGCCTGCTTTAGCGGGGGAAGCTCCCGGCCCGTTTGTTTAGGTGTTAGATTTTTTGGCTTGAGACCATAATGCCGAGCGATTTTGCAATCTCGTTAGTCGCTTGATTGAACGCTGATTTCATACCTTTTACAACGCTTTCGTTAAATTTCATGGTTGCCGGTTTACTAATAAAATTTATATATTCTTCAAGAGTGTCAATCTCTATGTTTTTGTAACTATACAGGAATGAGAGTAACGTTAATTTTTCAATATTTTCTCTCATTTGTTCTTTTTGAGCTTCCAGCTGATTCTTGAAATTATCTATATTTATTTTTTGATTTTTATTGAGAGCAGATGATGCGGACATGAATACAGCAACTGCGGTATCCATTTGAATTTGTAATGTCATGTCACTTATGCCTACGAGTGTGTCAACTTTCTGGGCAAGATCAATTCGGTTTTTGTCTGAAAAAAGAAATTGGGCTTCGCGTATCATTGCCTGATATGCTTCAGGGGTTGATGCATTTTCTTCTGCCACTGTTATCTGGCGACCTGTACTGGATTCATACCAGGATAAGAGTTGTTTCCCCTCTTCTTCGGAAATAGTTTTTCTTATTTCATCACTAATAGTGTTAAGGAATTTCTCCGACATAAAGGCTTTTGCTACCACCCCCTTTAAGTCTGCAAGTTCACCCGAAGAGATAGAAGGGTTTTGATGGTATGCCTGCTCAATTCCCGCCTGAACCAGCCCAGGAAATTCTGCTATTTGTTTATTAAGTCCGGAAAGGGACATTATGTTATCGAAGGTATTATTTGTTAATGCAGATGCCCAAACAATGTTGCAGGTAAGTACAACAAACAGAATCGTTAAACTCAAAATTAATTTTTTCAAAATTTTTCTCCTTGATTTAGAAAAACTAGCACGTTTGCTTGATTCTCTGGTTGGACGGTAACTTTTATTAGTTGGATCCCAAGGCAGCCACCTGATTAATTATTTGTCCCGAAATTCAAAATTTCACGTGATCATATAAACCCATTTTTGCGCACGTTGTATCCCAAATAACCACTTGCGCTTGGTGTGTCTCCAGTAAACATTCCCCTATTATCTGTCACACCAACATCGGGAAATTAATGGCAAGGGCAACGAAGAAAATATATATATTTCATTTCAATTTCTAACTGGGAAATAGGCGGTTACCGGAATATCGAATCTGCCGGTGACCAGAATCTCCGATATGACGGCAACCGTTATTTCAGTTGAAAAATCAAGTCAACACAGCAGGTTATTTATTATCAACCTGTATTCTTTCCTTTTTCCGAACAGAACCCAACCTGAACCTGAAACACAAAACCGCCGGCCGGCATAAAGCTGGCGGCGGTTGATAATTTTTCAGGATCTGGTTTTGCCCAGCATCCATTCCCCACTCCTTTGATTTCTATTCAAATAGAACCGTGTAAATCTAGCCCAGTCGCATCTTCAAGTCAAAGAAGAACGCTAAACGCTTGGAAGTTCTCCTGCCAATTTATCCGTCTGGATTCTGCAGGCTGTTCCGAAAATAAAAAAAAACGACATCCCTCTGTCAACCATTTCCTCTCCACCGCGTTTTACAGGGTGAATGCTCGCCGGCGCGAAACTTTTTCTTGCGACTCTCATCGGAATTGGAAGGAGAAATGAAATGGGTAGAAGAGGTATGAATTTGTTGCTGAGCTGTTTGCTGCTGTTGCTGCCCCTGCTGGCGGCCTGCAGCGGTGGCGGCGGAACCGATAGCGCTATCGACAGCGGCTCGGGGGAAGTGATCATCGGCCTGACCGATGCTGAAGGGGATTTCTTACGCTACCAGGTGGACGTGGCATCCCTGCAACTGACCCGCAGTGACGGGCTGGTGGTCGAGGCGCTGCCGACCGAGGCGGCGCCGGTCGATTTCGCCGACCTGGTTGAAGTGACCGAGTTTCTGACCGCCGCCACGGTCCCCAACGGGACCTACAGGCATCTGAGTCTGACACTCGACTACAGCTCCGCCGATATCGTTGTTGAGGTCAGCGACGTCGGCCAGGCGGCGCAGGCGGTCGATGAACTTGGCCAGCCGCTGACCAGGTTGCAGGTCGAAGTCGAACTGGACGGCGATCGCCCGCTGGTGGTCGCCCCCGGCATCCCGGCAAATCTGACCCTCGATTTCGATCTGCTTGCCACCAACCGGGTCGACACCCTGGTCAATCCGCCGCGGGTGACAGTTTCGCCGCTACTGGTCGCCGAAGTCTCCCCCACCGCCCCCAAAACCCACCGGCTACGCGGCCCGCTGTTGACCGTCAACCAGGAACGTCAATCATTTACCCTGGCGATCCGCGCCCATCGGCGCCTGCATGGCGACTTCGGTCGGTTGCAGGTGCTGACCGATGCCGACACCAATTATGAGATCAACAGCCAGCCGGCCAGCGGCACAGATGGACTGGCGCTACTCGCAGCGACCCCGGCCGGAACCGCAGTGATCACTCTCGGTGAATACCAGCCGCGGCTGCATCGTTTTACGGCGATGGAAGTCTATGCCGGCAGCAGCGTTGCCGGCGGCGCCCTGGACGGCGTTTCCGGAACGGTAATCGCGCGGGATGGCGATCTGCTCACCCTTCAGGGCGGCGTCCTCGACCGGGGCGAAACCAACGTCTTCATGCGCCAGGCGGTGCTGGTGCAACTCACCGATACCACCAGTGTTACCAGGCAGTTGTCACCCGGCCAGAACTTTACCATTCAGGATATCTCCGTCGGCCAGCACCTGACCGCCCTCGGCAACTATGACCCGGACAGCCTGACACTGACCGCTGAACACGCCCGCATGCTGGTCACCGGCCTCAGTGCTCAAGTTGCGGCTACGGACGGCGAACTCGATGTCGAACTGGTCACTCTGGGCGGGCTGCCCGTTACTGCCTTCGACTTCAGCGGCACCGGAACCAGCCCCACGGATGATGCCGACCCGGCTTTCTATCAAATCGACAGCGGTGTTCTCGACCTGTCCGGCTTCGCCGCCGGCGACCCGGTCCGCGTCCGCGGTTTCGTCACCCCTTTCGGCTCGGCGCCGTACGACTTTACCGCCCTCAGCAGCGCCGACGCGACCGGGGTTAATGCCGCCCTGTGCATCCGCTGGCAGCCGCCGAGCGCTACCGGCCTGTCCGTGGCTGAGGATTTCGCCAGCCTGACCGTCGCCCCGGCTGACACCGAACGCGCTCAGGTGGTCATCGCCGGGATTCCCCTGGACCTTGATCCGGGCGTTCCGGTAACAATACAACCCGCCAGCGACAACGGCATCTTCGCCCTGGTCGCCGGCGGCCCGTGCCGGGTGTTCAGCGACTTCGGCGCCTTCACCGCAGCCCTCGCCGCCGAGCTGGATCAGGGCGCCGCCGTCGCAGCGGTTTCGGCCGGCGGCGACTACAACATGGACAGCACAACGTTTACAGCCCGGCGTCTCGCCGTGGCCCTTGGACGACCCTGATTGCATGGATTGGATACTGCAAAGGCCGCTGCATTCGTTGCAGCGGCCTTCGTTGTTAATAAATTTGATTTGCCGAATAAAAACACCGGAGCCGGATTGATTACCAGTTGCAGCCCGAATACCGACCGCCCATGCCATAGCCCATGCCGGACCGGTAACCGGGGCCCATGTGCCGTCCGTAGGACATCATCCCGCCACGATAATCGTCATCATAGTTGGGGCAGTAGAACCCGGGACCGACCTCATCACCGGCAAACTTCTGCACTTCGCTGTCAGCCTGGTCGAGCAGAGTCCGATACTGACGCCCAAGCTCGTTAATCTCTTTATCCAATTTATTCAGGGTTGCTACCGTCGTCTCATCATTGCTGCGTGCGGCGCGGTATTCAGCCCTTTTGCTGTCTAGCTTGGCCCGCAGATCCTTCAGTTGAGGAGCATATTTTTCTTTCACGGTGTCAAGCTGCTTTTGTTGGTCCGGGGTCAGGGACGCCTGATCATTGCTCCAGTTCATTCCATATCCACCGTACCCGCCGCAGGCGAAACTTGCCGAGGCGACCAGGATCAGGCCGAGGGTTAACACGAGGGTAAGATTTCTCCGTTTCATCAGATGATTTTTCACGATTCTACTCCTTGATTGGTTTGTTGTTTTTAGTGACCGACTTTGTTGTCCGAGGATGTCTCCCCGGATTGAACTTCGCTGCAGAAGGGGCAATAGCTCCAGCCGTGTTCGATGATGCGACTGCAATTCGGGCAATTGTGTTTGAGGGTTTTGCCACAGTGCGGGCAGCGGAAGAAACTTGCCTGGATGCCGCCGGCGCACTCCGGACAACTCAATGCCGGAGCAAACGGGGTCGGCTGCCTCCTCATGAGCCTCCAGACAAAAATCCCGAACAGAATCAGGATGAATAGCCCCGGCATAAACCAACCACCCAAGCCACCCATGTGCCAACCGTACCCGAACGAACCTGGTCCACAATCAAAATTCATCTCTTTGCACCCTCGACTTCCCGCACTCCTGAAATCAGGAATGCTATTTGTTTTCCGCTGCAATGCCCTGATAAAGAGCAACGCCTGTGCCACAACTACAAGCTTCTTGAATAACTGATGTTTTCAGAAATGGTGAATATTGACTGGAAAAAATTTTGGCGGTTTTACTAGGGAGAGAGGGCCTCACCTGTCAAAAATTTTGACAGGTGAGCTCAAAAGATCAGGTCAGACCGTAGTCCTTGAGCTTGTTCTGCAGGGTCTGCCGGGTCACACCCAGGATTTCCGCCGCCCGGGTGCGGTTGTTGCCGGTCTGGCGGAGGGTGGAGAGAATCAGTTCCTTTTCCATATCCTTGAGGGTCAGACCAGGGCGGACGGCAAAAGGGCGCTCGGTGTTGGTGTTGGACGTGAAAGACTGCCGGACCTGCGCCGGCAGATGCTGTAGCGAGATCTGTTCGCCGAGGCAGAGGATGACGGCCCGTTCGACGGCATTTTCCAGCTCGCGGATATTGCCCGGCCAGTCATAGGCCAGCAGCGCCTCCAGCGCCTCGGTATGAAAACTGCGGATGTCCTTGCGGTTCTTGTCGCTGTAAAGTTGCAGAAAGTGCCCGGCCAGGGCCGGGATGTCCATCGGCCGCTCCCGCAGCGGGGGGAGATGCAGCGGCACAACGCTGAGCCGGAAGTAAAGATCCTGGCGGAAACTCCCCTCCTCGACCATCTGCTCCAGGTTCTTGTGGGTCGCGGCGATCAGCCGGACATCGACCTTGATGGTTTTGCCGCCGCCGAGGCGCTCGAATTCACCTTCCTGCAGCACCCGCAGAATTTTGGCCTGGGTGACCAGGCTCATGTCGCCGATTTCGTCGAGGAACAGGGTGCCTTTATCCGCCAGTTCAAAGCGCCCCTTGCGTTGTTCCGCCGCGCCGGTAAAAGCGCCCTTCTCGTGGCCGAAGAGTTCGCTTTCCAGCAGATTCTCGTGCAATGCGGCGCAGTTGACCTTGATAAACGGCGCCGTATTCCGCGAGCTGTTGTGATGCACGGCCGACGCGACCAGTTCCTTGCCGGTTCCCGACTCGCCGGTAATCAACACCGTCGCATCGGACGGGGCGACCAGGGCCAGGGTCTCCGCCAGTTCCTGCATCGGCTGGCTGCTGCCGATCAGGTTGCCGAGATCGAATTTTTCGTCCAGTCGTTGTTTCAGCGCCGCGTTTTCCCGGCGCAGATCCTGGAACGCCAGCGCGCGCTCGACCGTCAGCAGCAGGTTGTCGGCATCGACCGGCTTGGTAATATAGTCGAAGGCGCCCTTTTTGATCGCTTCCACCGCGCTTTCCACCGAAGAGAACGCGGTAATGATGATCACCGGCAGCGCTGGTTTCAGTTCATGGATGTGGGTCAGCGCTTCCATCCCCCCCATGCGCCGCATCTGCAGGTCGAGCAGCACCAGATCGAACTCCCGTTCCTTGACCAGATGAACGGCGACATCACCATCATCAGCTTCGACGATGTCATGCCCCACCGTGCCGAGATGGGCCTTGAGCATGGTCCGGTGAGCCTTGTCATCATCGACCAGCAGCAGGGTTTTATCGGCTTTGGTCATGATCGCTCCCTCTCTGCGGCAGAATCACGCTGATGCGGGTTCCTTGCCCTTCGGTACTTTCCACCTCGATCCGGCCCTTATGCTGTTCAACGATCTGCTGCACGACCGCCAGCCCGAGGCCGGTCCCTTCCTTCCGGGTAGTGAAAAACGGGTCGAACATCTGGCTTTGCTCGGTCGCCGTCATTCCTTTTCCCGTATCACGGATCCAGATCCTGATGTTATCCCCCTGCGGACCGACTCCCAGCTCAATCTGATCGCCGGCGGCAATCGCCGCCAGGCTGTTCTGGAGCAGGTTGAGCAGCAGTTGCAGCAACAGATCAGGATCGGCTGAAACGATCAGTCCCCCGTCGGGCAGAGTCAGGTTGAGTTTGACCTGATGATTGTCGGCATCCGCCTGAATGAAGGTCATCGCCTTTTTCAGCAGCGCGCCGAGATCGACCGCCACCCACTCCGGTTCACGAGGACGGGCGAATTGCAGCAGGGCGGAAACGGTGCGGTTCAGCCGATCGACTTCGCCGATCATCAGTTCGGCATATTCCTGCGCCTGGGGATCACTGCCGCCGGAGCGGGTGAAATATTGGGCGAAGCCTTTCAGGGTGCCGAGCGGATTGCGGATTTCGTGGGCGATCCCGGCCGCCATCCGCCCCAGGGCCGCGTGGCGGCGGGCGCGTTCCAGCGCCTCTTCCATGGCACGAATCTCCCGCTGATCCCGCAGGATCAGGACCATCCCGCGCAGACCGCCGTCCCGGTCGCGCAGATGAGAGGAGCTGACCTTGAGCGGGATCGACTCGCCATCGCGTCGCAGGCATTCCAGCGGCTGGTCGATGAACTCCTGCCCCTCGCGCAGCAACGGCGCCAGGGAGCAGTTCTCCGTTCCGGTCAATTGCTGGAGGGTTTTCCCCTGCATGTCGGCTTCAGCACAGCCGAACAGATCGAGAGCCTTGCTGTTGGCGGAGACGATCCGGCGCTCGGTATCGATGGTCAGCAGACCGGCCGGCATGCTGTCGATGACATTTCCGGTGTAGAGTTCCATATTCTCCAGCGCAACCCTGGTCACTTGAGATTTATGCGCCAGAAACAGGAAATAGAGACCGCCGGAACCGAGCAGGAAGAGAACTCCCATCAGAATCAGACTCTGATGGACATCATCCGCACGGACGGCGTCAAATTCCGCCGTGTATAGGCCGAGATAGATGACCAGACGGCAGGACTGATCTTCACTATTGCCCGGCACGCCGCACCAGTTCCGCCAGCGGCTCATCATCCCCATACCCGTCGGCAGGGCATTTAGTGAAGAGAACTCTTTAGCGACCTCGAAGGTGGCTTTTCCGGAACTGTCCCGGGTAAAACGGGTCAGCGGGGTCTTGGCGGCCAGCACCTGTGAGACGGCTGGAAATTCTGTCGCGTCAGACCGCTTGCCGGCGGCGGCGATCAGTTTTTTATGCTCATCAAGGATGACAATATAGGCGACATTTTCCTCCCGGGTGGTTTCCCGGACCAGGGTGGCCAGATTGCCGCTGCGGGATTCCATCATCATCGACGTGCGCGCTCCCGCCTCGAAAGACCGGATCAGGGTCAAACCCTCCTGAAGCAGGAAATTCTCCACCAGTTGTTCTTCGCGATCGAGATTCCGCCAGGTTGAAAATGCCAGCGCCCCGGCCAGCAGCAGACAGGCGAGGATGAACCCGACCGCGGGCAGGGAAAAATATTTTTTCGTTCGAGCGACGGGGATCATGAATTCCAGTTCAGAAGGTTGCAGATCGTTGGGGTAAAATCGATATCAGTCTGCCACTCATCGCCGGCAAACGCAATACGCCATCCGGGCAGAAACTGCCGCACGCTGGTGTCCTTTGAGATTTTCTCGTATATTCAGGCAATGCCGATGACAACTGTCGTCAATCTATGCTATCAAATCGGTGCATTTCAGAAACATATGTTCAGCCCGGTCATGAGGAGGTTCGTCGCATGGGTTGCACAACTCGCGAAGACAATAATTGTCCTTGCACCTATACCAGCTGCAACCGGCGCGGAAACTGCTGCCAGTGCGTCGCCTTTCACCGGAGCAAAAACGAATTCCCGGCCTGTTTCTTTTCTCCCCAGGCGGAACGGAGCTACAACCGCTCTTTTCAAAACCTGCTGAAGGATCGTGGCCTCTGACATTCTGAAATTAACCTTGGCTGGTAATACCAAAGGAGGAACTGATGTCATTAAAGCTGAAATGGACCACCTGTTGCCTGGCCGCGCTGTGCGGTATTCTGCTGCTACCGCTGACCGCTCCGGCCATCGAACTGATCCCCTTTGCGACCAGCAACCAGAGCCCGTTGATCCAGATATTCGGCCTGCCCCCGGCCGAGCCTGCCACCCTGATGGACTCCGGTCAGTTCTCGGCGAAGCTGACTCTGGATATTGCCAGCAGTTTCACCAAGGACACCACGGCCACCGACTCGGTGTACCTCGATGGAGAAACCTACCGCACGAACCTCGGGTTTCGCTACGGTGTGAATGAACGATTGGAGGTCGGGATTGACATTCCTTATATCAGCCACGTTGCCGGTGTCTTCGACAGTTTCATCGATGACTTCCATCGGACCTTCAATCTTCCGGGAGGGGGACGCAATGAGACCGTGAGCAACAAGTTGGAGTACCGCTACACCCGCGACGGCCAGACGCTGATTAATATCACCGACAGCACCGGTGGGCTGGGCGATCTGCGCCTGAGCGCCGCCTGGAAGTTGTTTCGTGAAACGGGAACCCAGCCCGGCGCCGCGGCAGTGCGCGTCAGCCTGAAACTGCCCACCGGGGACAGCGATAAACTGCTCGGCAGCGGCGGTACCGACCTGGCTCTGTCACTGAATGGGCAACGTGAGTTCCCCCTGGAGAACAGCCGTCTGGCCGCGTTTGCATCCCTCGGGACCCTGCTGATGACCGATGGCGAAGTCTTGAAGGACCAACGGCGCAATCTGGCCGCCTTCGGCAGTCTGGGTCTCGGCTGGGCCGCCTATGACTGGCTGGCGCTGAAAGCCCAGCTGGATGGAAATACTTCCATGTACAAAGACAGCGACCTGATCCAGATCGACTCCGGCTCGGTCCAACTGGTACTGGGCGGCTCTTTCAAGCTTGCCGAGCGCACCATCCTGGATATTGCCCTGGTCGAAGATATTTGGGTCCATACCTCTCCCGACGCAGTCTTTCATTTCGCCCTGCGAAAGGTCTTCTGAACAGAAGCCGGTTGATGAACACTCTGAGACAAGCTGAACTGACCAGTTTTATCCCCACCAGCCGCGAGGAGATGCAGGCCCGCGGCTGGGAGGAACTGGACGTGCTGTTCATCAGCGGCGACGCCTACATCGATCATCCGGCCTTCGGCACGCCGCTGCTGGCGCGGCTGCTCGAAAGTGAAGGCTATCGCGTCGGCATCCTCGCTCAGCCCGACTGGAAAAATCCTGAAGCGTTCCGGCTAATGGGGCGGCCGCGGTTGTATGCCGCCATCTCGGCCGGGGCGATGGATTCCATGGTCAACCATTATACTGCCGCCAAACGGCTGCGCAGCGACGATGCCTATACTCCGGGAAATATCGCCGGGCGGCGGCCGAACCGGGCGATTATTGCCTACACCGCAGCGGTCAAAGGGGCTTTCAAAAGCCTGCCGACAGTGATCGGCGGCATCGAGGCGAGCCTGCGGCGGCTGGCCCATTACGATTACTGGGACGATAAAGTCCGGCGCTCGGTACTGGTCGACAGCAAAGCTGATCTGCTGCTCTACGGCATGGCGGAACGGGCGCTGCTGGAGCTGACCCGCCGGCTGGCGGAAGGAGAAGCGGTCGGCGCCATTCGCGATCTGCGCGGGACGGCAATCCTGGACGGAGAAACCCCGCCGGATGCCGTCGAGCTTCCCGGGTTCGAAGAGGCCTGCACTGATCCGGACGCCTACAACCGGATGTTCCGACTGGCCGCCGAGCAGCAGAACCCCTGGACCGGCAAGTCTCTGGTTCAGCTGCACGGACAACGACAAGTGATCGTCAACCCGCCGGCGCTGCCGATGAGTGAGCGGGAACTCGACCGGGTCTACGATCTCCCCTTTCAACGCCGGCCGCATTTCAACTATACGGAAACCATTCCGGCCTTCGAACAGATCCGTCACTCGCTCACCAGCCACCGCGGTTGCTTCGGCGGCTGCGCTTTCTGCGCCATCACCCATCACCAGGGGAAAACCATCCAGTCCCGCTCCGAGGAATCGATCCTGCGGGAGATCGATCAGCTGACGGAACAGCAGGGGTTTCACGGAACTATCAGCGATGTCGGTGGACCGACCGCCAACATGTACGGCCTGGGTTGCGGCAATCCGGAGGCGGAAAAGCTCTGCCGCCGCGGCAGCTGCCTCTACCCCGCCCCCTGCAAGAACCTTCGTACCAGCGATCGACGCGCGGTCCGGCTGCTGCGCAGCATCCGCAGCCGCGAACGGGTGAAACATGCCTTCGTCGCCTCCGGCATCCGCTACGACCTGCTCACTTTTCAGCAGAATTATTTCGATGAACTGCTCCGGCATCATGTCAGCGGCCTGCTCAAGGTCGCCCCGGAGTCGACCAGCGACCGGGTCACGGCGGCCATGCGCAAACCGGGTGCGGCGCTGTTCACAGATTTTCTGGAATATTTCCGCCGACGCAGCAGTCAACTCAACCGGCGGCAGGCGATCGTTCCCTACCTGATCAGCGGTCATCCCGGCTGCCGGCTGGAAGACATGGTCGAGGTGGCGCTCTACCTGAAACGCCATCGATTGCGGGTCGAGCAGGTCCAGGACTTCACCCCCACGCCGGGAAGCCTGGCGACCTGTATCTATCATACCGGGAAAGATCCTTTGACCGGAGAGCTCCTGCACGTGCCGCGATCAAGTAAAGAGAAACGCCTGCAGAAGGCGCTGCTGCTCTACCATCGACCGGAAGCGAGAAAGGATCTGCTTGAAGCGTTGCGGCTGTGCGGTCGCGAAGAACTGGCGGCGGAGCTGTTGGAAAAACAACCGCCGGATTCAGCCGCGAGGGAAGTTAGAAGGTTGCGTAAAGGAGCTGTCAAACCGGCGCGAAAAGCACGAAAGAAAAGGAATCAGTAATCAGGGCTTCTGAACTTCATTCGGCAGTTGCTGGGAAATCAGGGCCTCTTCAGCCACTTGTAGCAATCGGTCATCCCAGGGTTTTTCCAGAAGTTCAGCCTTGAGATACTTCCTCATCGCAAAATTGATTGAATCGCAATAAGGGTAAGCGGTGAGCATGATACAGTAGGTTTCAGGGAATTGGAGATTGACCCGTTTCAGGAATTCGATCCCGTTGATGTTCGGCATGAAATAGTCGGCAATCACGACATTGTAATGCGGACCGGAATCCATCATCTCCAGAGCTTCCCGGCCACTGCAAGCGGTTTCCACCGTCCAGTCGTTATAGGAGAACAAGCGCTTCAGGGCCGCTCGCACGTGACTGTCATTATCAACAACCAGAATCCTTTTACCGACTGGTTCCTCTGACATTCCGACTCTTCTCCTTGTCAATCTTACTTATCAGAGTCAAACCTTACACCGGCAATCTGACAAATAGCTGAACGGATAACCCGCCTGGACCGCAGGCGACAAATCATCCTCTCGCCAACCTTACCCTATTGACATTATTAGAATGCCAGCTATGCATTCTTTGTACACAACGAATACAAGCGGACATTGGATTGCCCGGGAAATAATTTGATTTACCATGATTTTACATACACTTACATAACTTCAATTGATTGGCACAGCCACTGCTAATTGTTCGAGCATTATCCAATTCTCAACGGGAGGCTCGAACCATGTGCAATAGCAAACTATCTGAATCTTTCCGCCGGTTGAATCTCACCCAGTTCCTTGGCGCTCTCAATGACAACCTGTTGAAGCTGCTGATCATCTTTTTTCTGATTGCCCAAAACGGGCCGCAACAGGCGACCGCCGTTTCGGCCAAATGTGGAGCGGTGTTCGTTATCCCGTTCCTGCTCTTTTCGCCGCTGGCCGGGATGCTGGCCGACCGGCTGAGCAAACAGCGCATCATCCGCGCCATGAAAGGCCTCGAACTGGTGATCGCCCTGCTCGGAATCGCGGCCTTCAGCAGCGCCAGCGCAACCGGCCTCTATGCGGTCCTGTTTCTGATGGCAGCCCAAAGCGCCCTGTTCGGTCCGGCGAAATACGGCATCATTCCGGAACTGGTCGAGCGCCGGCAGCTCTCGCGGGCCAACAGTTTGATTGAAAGCTGCACCTATCTGGCGATCATTTTCGGCTCGGCCCTCGCCCCGCTGCTGGCCCAGGCGAGCAGTTCCCATTACCAGCGCGCCGGCCTGGCCTGCGTCGCTATTGCCCTGTTCGGAATCTTGAGCAGCTGGCGGATTGAAAAGACCGCGCCGGCCGCCATCGTCAGCAACCATTCCGCAGGCTTTTTAAAAGAAACCTGGGGAACCATCGGCGACCTGCGCCGGGACCGCGATCTGCTGCTGGCGATTCTCGGTTCGGCTTATTTTCTCTTCCTCGGCGCTTTCGCCCAGATCAACCTGATCCCCTTCGGTATGCAGGTTCACCGGCTGACCCAGGAACAGAGCGGCTATCTGTTCCTGGTGGCGGCGCTCGGGATCGGTCTGGGCTCGTTACTGGCCGGTAAATTGTCGGGACGCAACGTCGAGTTCGGGGTCGTGCCGCTCGGCGCCTTCGGCCTGGCCGTCACCAGCTGCGGGCTGTACCTCCTGCCGGTCGGGCTGATCGGTCACCTGATTCTGATCGCGCTGCTCGGCGGCAGCGCCGGCTTGTTCATCGTTCCGCTGCAGGCTTTTGTGCAGCTGCGCGCCCCTCGGGAAAAACTCGGCCGTATTCTTGCCGTCAGTGGCGTTCTCAGCTGGTGCGGCGTGCTGTTCGCTGCGGGGCTGGCATTTCTCCTCGGCGGACCGCTGGGCTGCTCCGCCGCACAGTCCTTTTTCATCCTCGGCCTGCTCACCTTCGGCCTGACCCTGCTGACCCTGTTCATTCTCCCCGATTTCCTGTTGCGGTTCCTCGCCCTGCTGATGATGAAGCTGGCCTATCGGCTGCGCATTCACGGGCTGGAAAATATTCCCGCCGAAGGTCCGGCGCTGCTGGTCCCCAACCATGTCTCATGGATCGATGCCCTGTTGCTGATCGCCACCCAGCAGCGACGCATCCGTTTCGTCATGCACCGTGACATATTTCACATCCGCCCTCTGCGGCCGCTGTTCAAACTGATGGGTGGCATCCCGGTTTCCTCGACCGACTCGCGCCGGCAGAAATTGGAATTCATAAAATCCGCCCGTCAGGCGCTGGATGATGGCTACCTGGTCTGCATCTTCGCCGAAGGAATGATCACCCGCAACGGCACGCTCAACCCATTCCGCAGCGGCCTTGAAGCGATCAGCAAAGGCTTCGATTATCCGATCATCCCGATTTTTATCGGCGGCGCCTGGGGCAGTATTTTCAGCTACGCGCATGGCAAACCGCTGAGTAAATTGCCGACCAGCTTCCCCTATCCGATCGCCATCCATTTCGGCAGCCCGCTGAAATCGGGCAGCTCGGCGAGCGAAGTGCAACAGGCAGTGACCGAACTGAGCTACGAATATTTCGAATCCCGGAAACAGCAGCGCAGCTCCCTGGTCGAGATGTTCATCAGCACCGCCCGCCGCAACTGGACGCGCAAGGCGATCTGCGACAGCAGCGGCAAACAACTCAGCTACGGCCGAACTCTGACCGCAGCGCTGGCCCTGGCCGAACAGCTGAAATCCGCGACGGCCGATCAGCAGCAGATCGGTCTGCTGCTGCCGCCGTCGGTCGGCGGCGCGCTGGCCAACCTGGCGGTCCCGCTGCTGGGCAAAATCCCGGTCAACCTCAACTACACCGCTGCGCCGGAAACGGTTGCATCCGCCATCAACCAGTGCGAAATCAAAACCCTGATCACCTCGAAACGGTTCCTGCAGCGCTTCCCTCAACTGCCCCTCCCGGAGCAGGTGATCTGTCTTGAAGATCTGCTGCCGCAGATCAGCACCAGCGCCAGGCTGCGCAACCTGTTCAAGGCTCGCCTGCTGCCGACCCGGTTGCTGTTGAATACTCCGCTGCAACGCGGCGCAGAACTGGCGACCATCATCTTCTCATCCGGCAGCACCGGTGAACCGAAAGGAGTGATGCTCAGTCAACACAATATCATCTCCAATATCGAGGCGACCCGCATGGTGTCGACCATCTCTCCGAAAGATGACGTCTGCAGCGCGCTCCCCTTTTTCCACGCTCTCGGCTTCACCGCCACCCTCTGGCTGCCGCTGCTCAGCGGTTTCTCGGTGAGCTATCACTTCAACCCGATGGATGCCGGGATCATCGTCCAGATGGTCCGCGAACAAGCGTCAACCCTGCTGCTGACCACTCCGACCTTTCTCGGCTGCTACCTGCGCAAAGCCGAACGGGAGGATTTTTCCAGCCTGCGGCTGGTCGTCACCGGGGCGGAAAAACTGAAACCGCAACTGGCCGAGGCTTTTGCCGAGAAATTCGGCATCCGTCCCCTGGAAGGATACGGCGCCACCGAGCTGGCCCCGTTGATCAGCCTGAATCTGCCCGACCTGCAGTTGTCCGATGTCACCCAGATCGGCAACCGTCCCGGCAGCGTCGGCCGCCCGGTTCCCGGTGTGCTGTTGCGGGTCATCGATCCGGAAACCCACCAGCCCCTGACCGCAGGGGAATCCGGCCTGATCCTGGTCAAAGGCCCAAACCTGATGACCGGCTACCTGAACCGTCCAGACAAAACCGCAGCGGCAATCGTCGACGGTTGGTACCACACCGGCGACATCGGCCGGATTGACCGCGACGGTTTTCTGCACATCACCGACCGCCTGGCCCGTTTCAGCAAGATCGGCGGCGAGATGGTACCGCATATCAAAGTGGAGGAAATTTTCTACCAGGAGTTGCAGTTGGAAGGAAACGCCCTGGCCGTGACGTCGATTCCGGACCCCCGCAAAGGGGAAAAGCTGGTGGTGGTCTTTACCGAAGAGGCGGGCATGAAAGAACAGCTGCTGAAAATCTGCAAAAAGAGCGGGCTGCCGAACCTCTGGCGTCCCCATCCGGACAACTTCGTCAAAGTTCCGGCCCTGCCCCTGCTCGGCACCGGAAAACTCGACCTGTGCGGGCTGCGCAAGCTGGCCATCACTCTGACCACCTTCTAGGACCTTATCCTCCTTGAATATACTTCTTCACCGTCCGCCGGTCGAGTTCGGTCCGGCGGGCGACCTCTTCGTAAGTCCCGAAGCGTTTATGCAATTGCCGGCAGTAGCGCGACAGCAATTGCTGGGCGGTCATATCGCCGGCATCGGCAAGCGACTGCAGGTTCTCTTCCACCCCGGCAGCGGCGAAAGAATCGCCGGCATAGCAGCCATTGAGCAGCACCCGCCGGACCGCCTGCTCCAGTTCCCGCACGTTTCCCGGCCAACGGTAATTAGCGGGCAGATTCTGTAACAGCGCAGTGCAGACCTCGGTCATCAGTTCAGAATCACAATTTCCCAGAATCCGCTCCAACAGATAGCTGAGAAGTTGATTGAGAGATTTCGGATCTTCCGCCAGTTGCTGCCGTAAGGGCGGGACCCGGATGACATCGGAGCAGAGTCGGTAGTAGAAATCGTCGCGGAAATTCCCGTCACGGCGCAGTTCGGCCAGGGAACGGTTGGTGGCGGCGATGATCCGGCCGCGAAACGGCTTCAACTCGTGACTGCCGACCGGGCTGAAAACCCGCTCCTGCAGAACCCTGAGCAGCTTGATCTGCACCGGCGCCGAGACATCGCCGATCTCGTCGAGAAAAATCGCCCCGTGCGGCACACACCGGGCCAGCACCCCCTGGTGATGATCGACCGCGCCGGTGAAGGAGCCTTTCCGGTGGCCGAACAATTCCGATTCGATCAGCGCCTCTGGGAACTGGGAGAGGTTGATGGAAATGAAATTGCGCGTGAAGCTTTCGGCAAAACGTCCATGTTTCTCATCGAACGGAATATAGCCGGAACGGCCGATCGCCGCCGCGGCCGCCCCCTTGCCGGTGCCGGTTTCTCCGATTAGCAGGGTGGAAAAATCCTCCATCCGGTTCCAGAGCCGCTCCTCGTAACGAGGGACATTATGTGTAAATATATTGTTCCACAGCGTGCAGCGCAGTTCGCGCATGGCGGGGCTCTGGCCGACCAGCTGATCGATGAAATAAAACGCCCGGCGCAACTGATAGAAAAACGCCAGGTAGTGGCGGGCCTCGTCCCCCTTGAAACCGACTTCTCGCAGCAATGCCAACAATTCCCCGGAGAACGGCACCACGCAGGGTTCGTCCCCTTCGCGTAACTGCTGCTGAATCAGCTCGTCGAAAGACTGCAGGTAGCGGTGAAACTGAACGAACAGTAATCCTTTGGCCAGATGGTCGCGGTCGGCCCCCTGATAGAGGCTCAAGTTGGCCCGCCCATTTTTTTCCAGAGTTTCGATCCGTTCCTTGATCGATATGATCGCTTTCTTCAGCAAGGTTTCCTGACGTGCACCGGTCATCCCGGCCAACTGGCGATCCAGAGCATCCCGCTCTTCACTGAACGGGTTGCTGAATCCCGCCGCGCTGACCAGCTGAAAAAAGCGCCGGTCGTCCTCTGTCAATTCCTCAAAGTTTGCCATGCATAAAATGTACAGTACTCCTCCACCCAATGCCAGAGGCATTCTTGTATCAACTTTCAATAGATCTGCTTGAATATCAATTTACTACATCAATTCAAGCAGTTGCACAGTTTTGACCGATCTGGCACGACGCCTGAAACATCAACAGGCAGACACAAACAATTCACAGGAGGTCAAATCATGAAAAAACAACTGGCAACAAAAATCATCCCACTGCTGGCAGCGCTGCTGATGCTGTTCGGTACAACCCCATCCTTTGCCGCCGGGCTGCTGAAACCGGTCGGTGGCGGCAGTGATTCGGCCCTGGCGATCAGTTCGCACCGGGTTGATGTCACGATTAACAACGGCTTTGTCCGGACCGAGGTCGATCAGGTCTTCAGCAACAGCGGCGCAAATGCGCTCGAAGGGCTCTACTCCTTTCCGCTGCCGAAGCAGGCCAGCCTTTCGGAGCTGTCGCTCTGGATCGCCGGCCAGGAAGTTCTCGGCGAGGTGGTCGAAAAACTACGCGCCAAACAGATTTACGAAGAACAGAAGGCGCAGGGGAATCAGACCGCCCTGGCGGAAAAAAACGGGTACCGGACTTTTGATGTCCGGGTCGGCAACATCCCGGCACAGAGCGAAACCCGGGTCCGTCTGGTCTATTACCAGCCGCTGGAAATCGACCTGAACGTCGGCCGCTATCTCTACCCGCTGGCGGAAGGGAATGTCGACGAGGAACGGATTTCTTTCTGGTCGGTGGATGACCGGGTCGACGGCCCCTTTCACTTCCACCTGCAATTGAAATCAGCTTTTCCAGTCAAGGATATCCGCCTGCCCGGCCTCGACCAGGAAGCGGTGGTTCAGCGCAGTGGCGGCATGGGAGAAGGAAACGCCGGTGACGTGATCGACGTTACCATCGACCGCCCGGAAGGCTCGGAGCTGAAAAAGGACATCGTCTTTTACTACCGTCTCGACGACAGCGTGCCGGCGCGCATCGAACTGGTCCCCTACAAGGCCGACCCGAAGGGGACCGGAACCTTCATGCTGGTGGTCACGCCGGCGGTCGAGCTGCAACCGATCAGCGAAGGGACCGACTGGACCTTCGTCCTCGATGTCTCCGGCAGCATGGGCGGCCATAAGATCGCCACTCTGGCCGACGGCGTCAGCAAGGTTCTGGGTCAGATGCGACCGAACGACCGCTTCCGCATCATCACCTTCAACAACAGCGCCCGCGACCTGACCGGGGGTTACCTCACAGCCACGCCGGAAAGGGTTCAACAATGGAACAGCAAGGTCAGATCGATCCGGGCCGGCGGCGGGACCAACCTGTTCTCCGGGCTGGAATTGGCCTACCACCGACTGGATGACGACCGCACCTCAGGCGTGATCCTGGTGACCGATGGGGTCGCCAACGTCGGCAATACCACTCATCGCGACTTCCTCAAACTGCTTGAACGCTACGATCTCCGCCTGTTCACCTTCGTTATCGGCAACAGCGCCAACCAGCTGCTGCTCGACCGTCTGGCTCGCGATTCCGGCGGCTTCGCGCTGAATATTTCCGACGCCGACGACATCAGCGGCCGGCTGTTGCAGGCCAAAGCGAAAGTGCTGCATCAGGCCCTGCACGATGTGGAGATCAAAATTTCCGGCGAGCGGGTAAGCGATCTGACGCCGCAACGGACTGGCAATCTCTACCTCGGCCAGCAGCTGGTGCAGTTCGGCCACTACCGCGGAGACGGCGAAGTCGTCATCACCATGAATGCCAAGATTTCCGGGCAGGAGCGGAGCTGGAAAACCAGAGCCTTGCTGCCGAAAGTCGCCGCCGACAACCCGGAACTGGAACGTCTCTGGGCCCTGTCCCGGATCGACCAGACCATTGAAGAGATTCGCGAAAAGGGAGAAACCGCGACTTTGCGCGATCAAATCGTCGATCTTGGCCGCAACTATTCGCTGGTCACCGATTACACCTCGATGCTGGTCGTTACCGACGATGTGCGTGAAAGCACCGGCGTTCAATCGCGTAACGCCGATCGGGTGCAGAAAGAACGCACGGCCCAGCAGCAACGCAGCTCGCAGCCGGTGCAAACCTACCGGGTCGATACCAGCAGCAATAACGGCAACGGCGCCTTTAACAACCACCCCACCCCCGGCGTCGGTTCGGGCTCCGGCCCGGTCGGACTGTTTGCGGTGCCGCTGGTCGCCTGGCTGAGCCGCCGCAAAAAACAACGTTAACCTGTCCATCCCCTGTCAGGTGGGGCAGAGTCATTGCCCCGCCTGACAGGACCAAGGAGACTTCAGATGCAATCGGACCTGACAACAGTTGCTGACAACTTGTGCAAATCAACATCGGATTCTTCTGCAAACCGGGACCACCGCTTTGAAATGCGCCTCTGGATTATCATGCTGGTTCTGGCAAATTTCGGTCTGCTGTTCGGCCAAGTTCCGGCGACCAATCTGATGTTCGATCCGGCCGCGGTCGCTGCCGGTGAATGGTGGCGTGTCCTGACTTGGCCGCTGGCACATGTCAGTCGTTATCATTTGCTGCTGGACGGCAGCGCTTTTCTGCTGCTCTATACCGGGTTTGAAGAGCGGCTTCCGCTGCGACGACTGGGGTTGGTCTTCTTCACGGCAGCCGGTAGTCTGCTGCTACCGCTGGCAATCGCTCCGGAAATTTACCGGTACGGTCTCTGCGGGCTGTCCGGCATCGCCCACGGCCTGGCTACGGCCAGCGCGCTGGAGATGCTGCGCCACCGGCAGCTGAAGCGAATCGGTAGCTGGCTACTGAGCGGGCTGCTGCTGAAATCCTGCTGGGAACTCTTGAGCGGCACCGCATTTCTCCAACACCTGCATTTGGGCGATATCGGCCAGCCGATCGTCGCCACCCACGCCGGCGGCGTCATCGGCGGTTTACTCGGGTATATTTTCATTCGCCTGCTCGCAAACAGTCGATCTTCCGGCGGATAAACACCTGTTACTTCTGCCGGACAAATGGTTGGATTTTTATAGCAGTCCAGGCCGGGCCAGCACATTTTCTGTCCTCCTCAGATGATGGCGTTCAAACGCTGTCTAAATGAATTGATAAACATTCCGTCCGATTTTTCAGCGAAATTATAATTCGATGAATTTTTTTCACCGAATCTGCAGTGACCTCATTTTCCGTGGCCAAAATTGCCGATCAACGTCCGAGACAGACCTCCCACGCAATTCGACGCGGCCCGACCGAAAATCAAACGGATTGATTTTTCAGCGTTGGATCAGGAACTTAAAGCTCCTTGCAAAAATTCGTTAATTTCCCGGTCATTTATAAACAGGCAGCGACCGCCCGCACATTGTTATTTTTTAACTTTTTTAAAATATCCCTTAAACTAAACCTGTAATTTTTTATCCTAAATAAAATTTTCCTTGACAATTCGCCGATATTTTTGTTTGTTTACGATTGCAAAAACGGTGTTTTAATTTGCTTCACGCTATCGCTTACAGAACCCATAACGTTACATTTGTCACAGGTTTAACAGGTCGTCCGGCTTCAAGTTGTTGAACTCACTAAGTTGGACAATAAATTATTATCTATTTTGTAAAGGGATTTTCGAGATGTCAAAAAACACAATCAAACCCTCATTGCAGAATCCTCTTGCAACAACGGAAGAAGTCGAGTTCACCATCCCCGGTGAAATCGCCGGCAAGACTGGTGGCTACGAAGAGGTCATGAAGGAAGGTCATGACCTGACGGAACGCCCGATCAAGTCGGTCGCTGTCGGGCAGATCGAAAAACAGCACTTCAAAAAACGGATGACCGTCTGGGAACGGATCAAGGTGCTGACCCAGGCCGATCCGAATATCCTTTTCCAGAACTGGGGCAAAAACCTTGATGGCGCCTCGCTGGTCACCGGAATCCTCAACATTCACGGCCGCGATGTCGCGCTCTACGGCCACGATTTCACCGTCCGCGCCGGTTCCATCGACGCGACCAACGGCCAGAAACTGGCCCGGCTGATGTACATGGCCGGGGAAAAAGGAATTCCGCTGATCGGCATGAACGACTCGGCCGGAGCATTCGTTCCAGCCGGCGTCGGCGGCCTCGACGGCTACGCCGAGGCCTTCACCGCCCTGCGTAAGATCAGCGGCGTGGTCCCCTCGATCATGTGCATGTTCGGCTTCAACGCCGGTGGCGGCTCCTATCTGCCGCGCCAGGGAAGCTTCGTCATCCAGCCGGAAGACACTTTTTTCGGCCTGACCGGCCCGGGGGTTGTCAAGTCGGTTCTCGGGGAGGACATCACCCCGGAAGAGTTGGGCGGTCCCAAGGTCCACGCGGCTTCAGGGGTTACCGACCTCCCCGTCTCGGACGAAACCGCCGCCCTGCGTACTGCGGTCCGGTTGCTCAGCTACATCCCCGACAACAATTACAGCATGGCCCCCTTCCAGGAAACCAGCGATCCCCTCGATCGCAAAACCTGGGAGATCAACACCCTGTTGAAAAAAGCCTTCAACTCGCCGACCGGCTTCAATACCCCGTTCGATGTCTCAATCATCATCCAGCAGATCTGCGATCATGGCGATTATTTCGAGCTTCAACCGACCCGCTCGCGCGAAGCGATCACCGCCTTCGGCCGCCTCGGTGGCAACGTCGTCGGCTTCGTCGCCAATAACTCGGCGGTCTCCTCCGGCCAGATCGATTGCGATTCGGCGGTGAAAATCGCCCGCTTTGTCCGCTTCTGCAACATCTATAATATACCGCTGATCTTCATGGAAGACACCACCGGCTTCCTCCCCGGCCGTGAGCAGGAAGCGCGCGGTATCGTCCAGGCCGGACGCTCAATGCTCGACTCGATTGTCGACGTCCGTACCCCGCGGATCCTGCTGATCCTGCGCAACGCCTACGGGGGCGCCTATGCCTCCTACAACAATTACCCGACCGGGGCCGATCTGGTGCTGGCCCTGCCGACCACCCGCCTGGCGGTCATGGGTCCAGCCGGCAAGGAGTTCGTCTACAAGAGCGAACTTCGCAGTGTTCGCAGCGCTGTCAAGCAACGGATTGCCGCTGGAATCCAGGAACGCATCAAGGCCGGAATGGATGGCGACGACGCCAAAAAAGAAGCCGAGAAGGAAGCGGCCGAATGGCTCAAAGCCGAGGAAACGGCCCTGAATACCCGCTACGAGAAAGAATTGATGAACCCGAAAGAGGGCCTGGCCCTCGGCTCGATCTCCTCGATCGTCATGCCGACCGACCTGCGGAAAGTTCTCGGGGAGAACCTCAACTTCTTCCTCCGTCATTACAAGCCGTCCACCTGGCAGGACGTGCAACGCGAATTCCATTAATAGAGTTGAGGGAGACCGATGAAAAAACGTCAGATTGATTTAAACCCCATGGAAGTGGAGACCAAGCCCATGGCACAAAATATCGATTATTACTCAAACAATCCACTGATTCACAGAGACCGCCGACTCGGCCAGTCATCCTCTGAATGGGTTCGTTCTTTCAGCTGTGAAGACCTGAAACCGCTGATCGTCTGCCGCGGCCCGATCCGTAAGGAGGCGATGGATGTCTACCAGGAGATGGGGATCAGTCATTTCGGCATCCTGCTTTCCGAAAAGGACTCGATTGTCTACCCCAACGCGCTCTCCCCGGAGCTGCGCCAGCTGACCGACAACAGCCGCGTACACCGGGTCCCCGACTATACCGGCGCCAGCAAGGAAGAGCGGGTCGAGCGGATTCAGCAGATCATCGATACCGCCAAAGACAACGGTTACAACTCGATCTTCGCCGGCTACGGCTTCATGGCCGAGGACGATGAATTCGTCGCCGCCATCGAAGACGCCGGCCTCAAGTTTATCGGCCCCTGCTCGGCCACCCAGCGCGCCGCCGGCAAGAAGGACGAAGCCAAGCGGACCGCTCTGCAGGTCGACGTTTCGGTCACCCCCGGCATCGACAATGTCACCGCCCGCACCCTGCTGAAAAAGCACAAGACCCGCGACCAGCTGGTGGCCCTGGCCCAGGCCGAAGACCTGGCGATCGACAAGAAAATTCTCGGTGACAAGAAACTTTCCCTCGAAGAGCTGGCTGATGCGATTCTGTTCGCTTCCTACGACATGGGGATCGACCTGTTTTCCATCGAAGAGCTCTGCTCCCAGGTCGAAGCGGAATGCGCCGCGATGTTCAAAGATTTTCCCGGCGCCCGGATTCGTCTCAAGGCGATCGGCGGCGGCGGCGGCAAAGGACAGCGGATTCTCGGCGCGTCTCTGCTGATGACCAAGACTCCGACCGACAAGCAGATCAAGGCGGCGGCGGCCGACGCGCCGGGGCTGGTGCGCGAGATTCTCAATGAAGTCAAGGCCAACGGTGTCGGCGACAACAAGAACGTGCTGATCGAACTGAATATCGAGCAGACCCGGCACAACGAGATCCAGCTACTCGGCAACGGCAAATGGTGTATCGCCCTCGGCGGCCGCGACTGTTCGCTGCAGATGCACGAACAGAAACTGCTGGAAATTTCCGTCACCCAGGAAGGTCTGGCGCTGGAAATCGAAAAAGCCAAAAAAGCCGGTCAGAAAGCTCAGCTCAAAGCTCTGGAATCAGACCTGAAGGTGTTGCGGCGGATGGAAGAGCAATCGGAGCGTTTCGGCACGGCCGTCGGCCTCGATTCCGCCTCGACCTTCGAGTGTATCGTCGACCGCGACCGACACTATTTCATGGAGGTCAATACCCGGATTCAGGTGGAACACCGAGTCACTGAACTGGTCTACAGCCTCAAGTTCACCAACCCGAAGGACAAAAACGACTTCTTTATCGTCGAATCCCTGGTCGAGGCGATGGCACTGCTCGCCATGCACAAGGAACGCCTGCCGCGACCCGAGCGGATCTCCCGTTTCGGCGCCGCCGCCGAAGCGCGACTTAACGCCACTGACTGCTCGCTGTCGCCCAGCGCCGGCGGAATCATCCGTTTCTGGTCGAAGCCGATCGAAGGCGAAATCCGCGATGACCAGGGGATCAGCATCCAGAATCCGGACACCGGCCTGTTCATGCGCTATCATCTGGCCGGGGCCTACGATTCCAATATCGCCCTGCTGCTGACCAAAGGAGAAGATCGGGTTTCCAGCTACGAACATCTCTCGAAGGTTTTACGTCGCACCGTCCTGCGCGGCACCAACCTGGCCACCAACCTGGAATTTCATTACGGGCTGGTCAACTGGTTCCTCGGCAACAATGTCATGGCCAAACCGACCACCCGCTTCGTCGTCCCCTACCTGACCCTGGTCGGCAAGCTGAAGGAAGAGGCCCAGAAGCTGGATATCGTCTATGCCTTCCTGGCGATGAAAAAACATTATTCCAAGGTCTATGCGGACGACCCTGAAGCGGCAAAAGCGGTGTCTGAAACCCTTGACCGCAAGGGGACCCTGTTGACCCGGCCGATGGAAGTTCTGTTCAACGACCCGCATCTGCTCTCCGGCTGGCTGAGCCTGAACAAAAAGAACTTCAAGATCGAAAACGGCAAAGTCGTCTGGTTGCGCAACCCACTGGTGATCCTTGAAGAGACCTACAAGTACCTGAACATGAACTGGCGTAAAGGTGCGCCGGCTGCGGAAGTCATCTGGGAACACGATCGCGTGCTGCTCGACAGCGCCCTCGCCTTTTATACGGATCTGCGCGAGAAATTCGCCCTGGATAAAGACGATTTCCTCAAGCTCAACGACATTCTCAGCAAGGCCAAGCCGCAAGGCGGCTTCGACAAGGAGACCTGGGCCAGGATTCAGTCAGCCCATGTCGGCTACGAAATCGGCAACGAGCTCTTCGGTCTGATCTGCCTGGTCGGGGAAAAAACCGATTTCTACGCTTTCAAGGTTGAAGATGATCTGGAAGTGACCATCCCCGACTACCTGACTGATCCGGACCTGCAGGCCCAGATGAAGAAGGTGCTGGTGCCGCCGCCGGCGACTAAGGCTGACGAAGTCGTCACCCCGGGCGGCGGTATGTACTACGGCCAGGAAGCTCCCGGAATGCCGCCGTTCGTCACCGAGGGAATGCACTTCGAAAAAGGGCAGCCGCTCTTTATTCTCGAAGTCATGAAGATGTTCAACAAGGTGCCCGCCCCCTTCGCCGGGACCATCGACAAGATTCTGATCGAAGGCGGCGACGGCACCATCGTTCAAAAGGGGCAGCCGCTGTTCAAGGTCACCCCGGACGAGAAATTCGTCGAAGTCAACCCGCAGGAACTGGCCAGAAAGAAACAGGCCGTTACCGGCGAGTACCTGAAAGCGGTATTGTAATTCACCGCAACAACCCAACCCAAAAGGGCCCTGATTTTCAGGGCCCTTTTTTATGATTCTCCGGTTATCGCCGGATGTGGATGAAATGTTCCAGGTGATGTAAGCCCCTATTACAGGACAAAATGCGAGAAAGACCAACCCAGTGATTTCAGGATAAGTTGCTGAATACCTTTTATCTCATGAATTGTTGGATACATTCATTTGACTCAGGAGTTTACCTGTAGGCACCGTCACATCCCATGAATAGATCCCGTACAGGAACAAATGGGCATCCTGTTTCCGCTGCTCTTCTCACTTTTGCTGTCAAAATATCGATAAAAGAAAGTTTCAGTCTCAGCATCTCGGACAAATCAAAACCGTCCATACAGACCAAACGCTTGCCCCTTCCAAAAGCGTGGAGGCCGTCAGTAGAAAATCCACTGTTACTGACGAAAAGTCCTCGCGACCATGATGCCTTCTCGCCTAGTTTCCCCTCGAATGTATGTAGATCTGCCACACCAGTCGGGGAATTCTGCCACTTAGCTTCAAGTAGGTAGGTCTCGTTATGTATCACGAAACTGCCATCTATTTGTTCTCCTGTGAGTCGAAAGGATGATCTGGGGGCAAGACCATAGGCATTGAACAACTCCTTGAGAAAAATTTCAAATTCGTATCCACGTTTTTGAGGAAGCAGGGACGAGAGGTGAAGCAAGTGGGCCATAAGTTTCCTTGACGTTTCATCATTGAGACCGACGACCGCCCCTCCCTTCGAGGGAGTAGAACTGTCTGAGTTTCCACCAAGCTTTTTCAATAGTCCATCGAGCAGGTCACGAGATGTATTTGAGATCTGCTCCCTTGAGTATATGTCCCATCCTTCTATGAGCCCATTAAGAAGCAAGCGAAGTTGTGCATCTGTGGCAACTTGCCAGAATGCTCGCATTCGGTTCGCTTTGGAGCCAGAGCCCAAGCTGTAGCAAGGATCATAAATTTCAACTCCCACCACCTCACGGAAAAATTCCTCGAACGTACGATTGGAGTAATCAAGGACATAACCACCACCCATGCCCAATTCTCGTTCGAGCTTCTGTTTTTCGATGTGTGTAAGACTATTCATGCTGATTACCGTAAAAACAAATGGAGTTAGACCTCGAAAATCAATAAAGGCGTAGGGGCTGCCCATCCTTTTCAGTCATTCCTTGAGCTTCTGCAGATAATCCACCAACTCGTGCACCTCGGTTGACGGGTTTTCCGCACCAGTACGGCGCGCATCGACCAACGCGCGAGCACTTCGCGTTTTAGCTTCCGGTAATTCTTCCAGTAGTTTCTGGAACAGCCCCCGTGTTCCTTTTGAATATTCGGGTAGATGTCGTATCAGGGCGCGTTCGCAATTACTGTGCTGCAGTGCGGTCACCTGTTCGCTGATACGGGGCGCGGGTGTATTCAAAATGGAGCAGCAGCCAGTACTCGAATGCCGGGTTGGAACGCGCGGTACAAAACTTTGCTCTTTGCGCTTGCCCGCAGGCATCGGCGTAATTGGTATGTTCGTCGCGGTCGAAGACGCAGTAGACACGATCATAGCGTTCTCCCTGGCGCATTTCGATTTTTTGCAGACGCTTGGCTGTTCGCACTACCGAGACCGGATCATTCCCCTCTCCTTGCGTGACCTCGATATTAGCCGTACTGAGGCGATAATGGGCGCAGAGTTCACGGATGTAGTTCGGTTCGGTCTTCTCCCCCTCGCAGACGATCAATACTCGATCATAGGGCTCCCGACGTGGGCGTCGTCGTTTCAGGTCGGCGGCGCGATGCCCGCATCGTTTAGGAGTCATGGTGTCGCTCCGTCTCGTTGCCACCCATGGCGGTATCGATCTGGCGGAAGTAGGGGAGGGCACCGTAGCGACCGGACAAGTAGCTGCGTTCTAAATTCTCCAACTTTTTACGCGGGCTGAAATCGGTCAGCGGGAAGAGTCGGGTGGCCTGGGCGTTGTCCTTTTCACAGAACCAGATCTGATCACGCCGGAAAACGTCCTGACTCAGGATTGAGGTCTCGTGGGTCGAGAAAATAAGCTGGGCGTTGTTCGGGTTGGTCCGGCTGCTGTGGAACAGATCGACCAGAAATCGCACCATGTGTGGGTGCAGGTTGTCGTGGAGTTCGTCGACCACCAGCACATAACCGTTTTCCAAGGTATCGAGCCATGGTCCCGCCAGGGAAAAGAACTTTTGGGTGCCGTCCGATTCTTGCTCGAAATCGAATTCGACCTGTTCGCCCTGGGCCGTGGTGTGGATGGTTTTTAGATCAACAACATCTTTCCCTTTGAATTCGTCGATGATGCTTTGTTGCAGGGAGGCGGGCATGTCCTCCGGTAGGTGCCGTGGATCAAACTCCCGCTTACGCACACGAAGGTTGGACACCCCGAGATCGGCGGCACACAGGAAATCCAAGATCCTGTCCTTCATTGCGAATTTGACGCACAACGAAGCGGTAAAGCCCGGACTCCAGCCATCGAGACTGACGATCCGCAAGGTATCTTCGAACCAGTCGAAAACCGGTTGCAATTGCGTGCTGTTGAGTTGTACCGCGGTCGAAAGGAAGAGGGCATTTGAACGGGTTGCTTCCTGCCAGAGCTGTTTTTGCCCGGTCAGCTTATCTCCCATCTCCCAGGAATAGTCCTTGGTTGCGGGATCAAAACTGCGACTGAACCAACGTTGCATCCTCCCTTTGGGGTAGGCCATCAACCATTCTTCAACGATGTGCTCTCGCGTGGAACTGAATCCGTACTGGTAGCGGGTGTCATCGACCACGAAAACAACTTCGAATTCGCTCGGTTCCTGATCCGTTCTAGTGTCGAATAGAAAGGGCTCTACTTTGAGTTTTTTACCGCGCTGGGATTCCGCCGCTGAACGGACAACTACCTGTTGCATCGCATTCAATGCCTTCAACAAGTTCGATTTTCCCGAGGCGTTGGCACCGTAGACAGCAGCGGAACGCAGCAGCGGAATCGCGTTTGTGGGCCGAGGATTGAATGAGTGCGTTTCTGCATGTTCTGCACTCTTGCTTCGCACCAGGCTTAATAACTGTTGATCTCGAATCGAACGAAAATTTTTAACAGAAAACTGTATCAGCATTGCTCAAATAACTCCTATTAGAGTTTTGTGGGCTATTTTTGGCAATTTTTGACTAATTTCACAAATAAATCAAGTATCCAATAAAAAACAAGAAATTCCGGTCAAAGAAGGTGGGGCAAAATGGGTAAATTTGGGAACTTTCAGACTTCTCTTCAACTCACTTTGTACAGTCCAATGCGCAATAAGCTACGCTGGTCCAATAAGTTGTGCTATTGGCATTGTGTGATTCGGGGGAAGGGGTGCAATGCTGGAATTCTGATATTTCCTGACCTATCAGAAAAGCCCACCCGGATTGCCAAGTGGGCTTTCGATGTTTTATAGGTCGTGATTTTCGAGATGCTATAAAATGTCTACGAAACTAGGGGCGATTCAGCCTGAAGATCTTTGGGGTTGTAACGACGGATGACCATGACAAAAACCTTACAGGAAAGCGAATCAACCCAACACAGGATTCTGGTCATTGGAAGAAAGACCGTTTTCATCATAAGGGGAAAATAATAATTTTTCATCTAGACAGACTTGTCTGTTCGTTATATAGTCTCACCATGGCAACGACACGTAGCGACACAGCTCCCCGCGAGCGGATTCTTGAAACGGCGGCCGAACTGTTCTTCCACCAGGGCTTCCGGGCGACAGGGATCAATGAGGTGATCGCCAAATCAGGCGTCGCCAAGGCAACCTTCTACCACCACTTCCCGACCAAGGATGACCTTTGCCTGGCCTACCTGCGCGACCGCAACACCTCGGAGTTCGAAGCGATCAGTGCCTATGTTCGTGATCAGGATACCCCACTGGGTCGTTTTTTGGCGGTCGTGGAATCATTTCAACCCTGGCTCGAAGTCAACCGGCTGCGCGGCTGCGCTTTCCTGAACATGGTGGCGGAAGTCCCCGATCCGAACAATCTGCTGCGCAAGGAAGGATTGCAGCATTACGAAAGTCTTCGACGACTGATAAAAGACCTGGCCCACGAACTGATAACCTCAGACCTGCAGGTTTATGGGAAATTTGATCCACTGGTGCTGGCGGACGATTATCTGGTGATTCTCGGCGGCGCAGTCGCCATGACTGAAATCTATCATGACATCTGGCCTGCCCAACAGGCGGTGGAACTGGTAAAGCGTCTTATCACCTAGGGGCAATCTTTTTTTTGCTCCACAACTAGACAGACCTGTCTGTCTTATAAAGGAGAAACATCATGGAAACCGCGAAACAAGAAGCCAAAATGATCAACGGCGTCAACGTAACCCAACTGTTCAACACCATCGATGTCATCAACCAGACTCCCGACGTTTCCAAGTTCAAATTCCGGGCAACCAATTCCTGGCAGGCTGGCACTTACAATCAGGCGACCGTCAAGTCCTTCTATGGCGCCTTGCAGGAGGATGACAGCCGGTCTCCCATGGTTTTTGAGATCGACGAACCACCAGTATTGCTGGGCGACAACAAAGGGGCGAACCCGGTTGAATACCTGCTGGTCGGTCTCTCAGGTTGTCTGACAACCGCCATGGTCGCCCACGCAGCGGCCCGCGGGATTGAAATCCGTGGCGTTCGGTCGCGGTTTGAAGGGGACCTGGATGTTCAGGGCTTTCTCGGACTCTCGGAAACCATTCCAGTGGCCTACCAAGAAATCCGAGTTGCGTTCGAAATTGACGCTGAAATTTCAGATGCCGAAAAGCAGGAACTGCTGGAGATGGCCCAAAAATATTCTCCCGTGTTCAATACGGTGACCCGTCCCGTACCAGTGAAAGTATCGCTGGACCGGTCGTGACAAGGAAAAATGACAAAGCTGATCGAACTTTTGGGTGACAACTGCTCGAGATGTCAGAAATTTGCCAGGAACATTCGCCTCGCCATAAAGAAAGGTCGAAATTCGGGTGAACTGCGTCACAAATGCGATGCAAAGCAACTGGCAAGTTATCAGCTACTCTCCTTACTGGGCTGGTGATCAATAGAGAACACATATCGGCGGGGAAAGTGCTTTCAGTTCAACAGGTCTTCTCACTGCTCATAGGTGTCTCCGATTGTTCCCCTGAAAAAGGTTTACCTGGAATAATACCAGTAGCGAAGTCAGTCTAAAGTTTCGACGGAATTCGCTACTGGAGTTCTTCCAATACATGGCCCATGGGCCGCCCATAAATATCTGGGCACCGTGCCTAGATGGCTCACCTTAATCAAGTCTTGGATTGTGTATTACATTGTTTTGGGGGGAATACAGACGATTGGCAGTTCCTTCCAACAATTCCTCTAATCCAATACACTCCATTACACGGATCCCAAAATTCTGATTGGTATTATTACGCCAAGGCCACTCGGATGGCATCGTTCAGAATTTGCAAGGTTCTGCCGCTTGCAACCCTACTCTGATCATCTATCCTTAGACTTGTCTCCCTGACTTATTGCAGCAACGCCACAACCAAGACAAACAAGCGGTAACAACCGCCTCCGAGAAAGTGATTTGCGCGTGGATACAGGGGTTTCGGATAAAATTGCGACAGCTTCCGATCTGCTAGATAAATTACAGCCGATCGATGAAGCCTTGCGGAAATGCCGCTATCAGCAGGATGCCCTGATCGAGGTGCTGCACACCGTCGAGAAAACCTACGGCTTTCTGGACGAAGTCCACCTCGATTACCTCTCGTTACAGCTCAAACTTCCCCCCAGCCTGGTCTACGGCGTCGCCACGTTTTACAATTTCTTCACTCTCGATCCCCGGGCGGAGCATACCTGCGTCGTTTGCCTGGGAACCGCCTGCTACATCAAAAATGCGGCCGAAATTTTGACTCAAATTGAAAAAATTTTCTCCCTGGAATGCGGCAATACAACCGCAGACGGTAAATTCCGTCTTCTGACGACCCGCTGTTTCGGCAGTTGCAGCCTGGCCCCGATGTTGACCATGGATAACGAGGTCAGCATCAAGCTGACCCCCGAAGCCGCCGTTGCCGCCATCAGGAAGAAACTTGCTCACTCCGGCGCAACTGATACCGGGGAGGGAACATGAACCCGGTGGAACTGCAGGCCAGAGCGGAACAGGAACGAATGCGTCAGCAACAGCTGCGCTTGCGACTCCTGCTCTGCTGCAGCCCCCCGTGCCTGGCAGTCGGTGCGGAAACAATTCGACAGACGTTGACCGAGCTGATTGCAAAACGGCAGCTGGCGGCGGAGCTGGAAATTGTCGCGACCGGCTGCATGGGCCCTTGCAGCCGCGGTCCGCTGCTGCGCATTCAATATCAAAATGGCTCTCTCAAAACCTATGAGCAGGTCACGCCGGAGCTGGCCACGGAACTGCTGCTGCAGGCCGTCGCCAACCGGCCGACAACGCATCCGCCGCTGTCGACGGAACTGCCGTTTTTCTCCCGGCAGACCCAGATTGTGCTGCAGAATACCGGCTGGATCGACCCGGAAAATATCCTCCACGGCATCGCCAGAAATGGTTACGCGGCACTGGCGCGGGTGGTGCACGAAATGACCCCGGAGGAGGTCTGCACCGCCATCAAGGCCAGCGGTTTGCGTGGGCGCGGCGGCGGCGGCTACCCGACCGGGGTCAAATGGAACCTGGTCCGTAAAGCGAGCGCCGAACGCAAGTTTGTCGTCGCCAACGGGGACGAGGGGGACCCCGGCGCCTATATGGATCGCACCCTGATGGAGGCCGATCCGCATCGCATTCTCGAAGGGATGGCGATCGCCGGTTTTGCCGTCGGCGCCGAACAGGGCTACATCTATGTGCGCGGCGAATACCCGCTGGCCGCGGCGCGGCTGGACCGCGCCATTCAGGATGCCGAACGGCTGGGACTGCTCGGTTCCCGCATTCTCAACAGCAGTTTTAACTTCCGCATCGATCTGCGGGTCGGCGCCGGAGCCTTTGTCTGCGGCGAGGAAACGGCGCTGATGACCTCGATCATGGGGCGTCGCGGCCAACCGGTGCCGCGCCCTCCCTATCCCGCCCAGAGTGGTCTCTGGGGGTATCCGACCCTGCTCAACAATGTCGAAACCCTGGCCAATATCGCTCCGATCATCCGCCAGGGGGCAGCCTGGTTTGCCGGTTTCGGGACCGAGCACAGCAAAGGGACCAAGGTCTTCGCCCTCTGCGGGGAACTGGTCAACGAGGGGCTGATCGAGGTGCCGATGGGGATCAGCCTGCGCGAGATCATCTTCGAAATCGGCGGCGGCATCTCAGGCGGCGGCCGGTTCAAAGCTGTGCAGACCGGAGGCCCGAGTGGCGGCTGCATCCCCGAAGAGCATCTCGACACACCGGTCGACTACGAAAGGCTCAAGGAACTCGGTTCGATTATGGGCTCCGGCGGCCTGATCGTCATGAGCCGAAAGAGCTGTATGCCGGATATCGCCAGATTTTTTATCGATTTTTGTCGGGAGGAAAGCTGCGGCAAGTGCGTTCCCTGCCGGGTCGGACTGGTGGAAATGTACCAGCTGCTGGAACGGATCACCAGTGGCAGCGCCACCCTTGATGATCTGGAAAAATTGGAACAGCTTTGCCGATTGGTCCAGGATACCAGTCTCTGCGGCCTGGGAATTGCCGCTCCCAACCCGGTTTTGAGCACCCTGCGCTATTTCCGCGAAGAATACCTGGCCCACATCCGGGACCACTGCTGTCCGGCCGGGAGTTGCCGGCTTGACCGGCATGCGTTGCTGGTTCCGCCGGAAGCAGCAGCGCAACCGGCACTATCCCGGGAGGATTGCTGATGTCGGTCATCACTTTGAGCATCAACAACGAACTGGTCAGCGCCAACAGCGGCCAGAACCTGCTGGAGATCATCCGCGATCACGGCATCGAACTGCCGACCCTCTGCCATCTTGACGGCCTGCGCCCGCGCGGCGGCTGTCGTCTCTGTCTGGTCGAGATCGCCGGCGAATCGCGTCTGCTGCCGGCCTGCAGTACCCCGGCGACGGAAGGAATGCAGGTGACTACGCATAACGAAAAACTGAATTGTTATCGCAAAATGCTTCTCGAACTGATCTTTGCCGAGCGTAATCACGTCTGCGCCGTCTGTGTCAGCAATGAACACTGCGAACTGCAGACCCTGGCCGCCGACCTGGGGATGGATCATGTCAACTTCGATTATCTCCATCCCGATCTGAACATGGACCTCAGCCACGAACAGTTCGGCATCGATCACAACCGCTGCATCCTCTGCCTGCGCTGCGCCAGGGTCTGTGACGAGGTCGAGGGCGCCCACACCTGGGATGTCATGATGCGTGGCAATGCCAGCCGGATGATCACCGACATGAATCATCCCTGGGGGGAGAGTGTGACCTGTACCGACTGCGGCAAATGCGTTGAGGTCTGCCCGACCGGGGCCTTGTTCGACAAAGGGGTGGCCGTTTCCGAAATGAAGAAAGACGCCGGCTTCCTGCGGCGACTGCTGGACGGCCGGGAAAAGCGGCAGTGGCATCGCTAGAGATCTTTTTGGAGAGAGCGAACGAAGGATGACAAAGAAAAAAAAACGGAAATTGCGGCTGGCCACCGCCTGGCTGGGTGGCTGTTCCGGTTGCCACATGAGCTTTCTCGATCTCGATGAGGAATTGATTGATTTATTGGATCGGACCGACCTGGTTTACGGGCCGCTGGTCGATGCCAAACTGTTCCCGGAGAATGTCGATATCTGCCTGGTCGAGGGTGCGGTTACCAACCTGGACAACCTGAAACTGGCGCGCACCATCCGCCGCAACAGCAGGCAGGTGATCAGCTTCGGCGACTGCGCGGTCACCGGCAATGTCACCAGCATGCGCAACCGGATCCCGGTCGAGGATCTGCTGACCAGGGTTTACCACCAGGCCCGGGCAACGACCTCCGGCGAAGGTCCGGATCATCTTCCGGAATTGCTGCCAAAAGCATTGCCGCTGCACCGGGTGATCAAGGTCGATGTCTATCTGCCCGGCTGTCCTCCGGCTCCGGAACGGATAGAAGCGGTGCTGACCGCGCTGATTGCCGGGCAACCGGTCGCCCTGCCGCCGGATATGCGCAGTTTCGGCTAAGGATCATCAGGGGATTTCATGACCAGAACCATCACCATAGAACCGGTCACCCGGATTGAGGGTCACGCCCGGATCAGCATTCAGCTCGATTCCAAAGGCAAGGTCGCTGACGCCCGTTTTCAGGTCACCGAATTCCGCGGGTTCGAGAATTTCTGCGTCGGCCGCAGTTTCCGGGAGATGCCCGGCATCACCGCGCGGATCTGCGGTATCTGCCCGGTCAGTCACCTGCTCGCTTCGAGCAAAGCCGGCGACGCCATTCTCGGGGTCCAGCCGCCGGCGCCGGCAGTCGCCCTGCGCCGGCTGATGAATTACGCACAGCTGGTCCAGAGTCATGCGCTGAGCTTCTTCCTCCTCTCCGGGCCGGACCTGGTGCTCGGCATGGATGCCGATCCGGCCGAGCGCAATCTGGCCGGATTGATCGCCGCAAATCCCGATCTGGTCCGCGCCGGAATCCGCCTGCGCGCCTTCGGTCAGCAATTGATTCGCACCCTCGGCGATCGCAGTGTTCATCCCTCCTGGTCATCCCCCGGCGGAGTGCGTCAATCACTCAGCATTGATCAGCGTCAGGAGCTTCGCGGACAACTGCCTGAAATGTTCGCCACCGTTGATCTGGCTCTCGAGCTGATCAAGGAGGTGCTGGATAAGCTTGCCGCCGAAATTGACGCTTACGGCGACTTCCCCAGCCTCTATCTGGGACTGGTCAATGAGCAGGGGGGGCTGGAGCATTATGACGGCAGACTGCGCCTCATCGACAGCGAAGGAAAAATCCTGGAAGACGCTGTCCCCCCCGGGCAGTATCAGGCCCTGATCGCCGAAGCCGAGCAGCCCTGGAGCTTTCTGAAATTTCCCTACTACCGACCGTTCGGGCCGGATGCCGGAAGCTACCGGGTCGGCCCCCTGGCGCGCTTGAACGTCTGCGACTTCGCCGGCACCCCCAAGGCCGACCGCGAGCTGCGCCAGTTCCGCCATTACGGCGGCGACGGCCGGCCGGTCAGTAACAGTTTCTATTATCATTATGCCCGGCTGATCGAAATTCTCTTCGCGCTGGAACGGATCGAGGAACTGCTGGCCGCTGAGATCCTGTCCGATGACCATCTGCGCAGCCGGGCCGGCGTCAATCAACAAGTCGGCATCGGCGTCTGCGAGGCCCCGCGCGGCACCCTTTTCCACCATTACCAGGTCGATGACAACGGCATCATCAAAGACGTCAACCTGATCATCGCCACCGGACAGAACAACCTGGCGATGAACCGCACCATCAGACAACTTGCCGAACGTTTCCTCAACGGCGCCCAGCTTGACCAGGGACTGCTGAACCGGATCGAGCACGGAATTCGCGTCTTCGATCCCTGCCTGAGCTGCTCGACCCATCAGCTCGGTCAGCGGTCGGCTCAGGTGCTGCTGTTTTCGGCAACCGGAGAACTGATTGACGAAAGGTAAAGAATCTACGCATCAATCAAACATAATTTAATTGACATCAAACTTAAATAAATCTTAATATCTACTGAACCCCTATTCTGGAGCCGACCATGGAGCAAACCAATTCCCTGACCGAGGAATCCATCGGTCTCGGCAACCGGGTCCGCGAGCTGCGCCAGAAACGGCGCTACACCCTGCAGGATCTCGCCGCCAAAACCGGGCTGCCCAAAGCCCTCCTCGAACAACTCGAAGCCGACCAGCACAACCCGCCGGTTGCCAGCCTGTTCAAGATTGCCAAAGCCCTCGAAGTCGATGTCGCCCATTTCTTTCAGGAAGAAGACCAGGAGATCAAGGTCTCCGTCACCCGCCCGGAACAACGGATCACCTCGGTCAAGCGCAGCCACCAACAGCCCGGTGAAGTCGGTTACAGCTATCAATCTCTGGAGGTGCACAAAGCCCACAAACTGATGCAGCCGCTGCTGGTCGATTTCGATGTGATGGAAAAACGCGACATGGTCTTTGTCTGCCACGAAGGGCAGGAATGCGTTTACCTGCTCAGCGGCGAACTGGAATTCCGCACTCCGGAGGAAGTCCATGCCCTGAAGCCGGGAGACTGTCTCTATTTCGATTCGGACGTACCGCACGCCTTCCGCAGCCTCGGCAACCAAGCGGCTCAGGCGCTGATCGTTGTCTCCAACGCCAAACTGGAGTAGCCAGTGATCGAAATCCGCTTTCACGGCCGCGGCGGCCAGGGAGCCGTTGTCGCCTCGACAATTCTGGCCGTCGCCTGCTTCCTCGAAGGGAAAGCCTGCCAGGCTTTCCCGGCCTTCGGCGTCGAGCGGCGCGGGGCGCCGGTGGAAGCCTATCTGCGGGTCGCCGCGGAGAAAATCCGGCTGCGCACCAACGTCTACACCCCGGATCACGTCATGGTGCTCGACCCGACCCTGATCGAAGTGATCGACGTCACCCGCGGTATTAAGCCGGGCGGCACCCTGCTGCTCAATACGGAAAAGGACCCGGACAGTTTCAGTCATTTTCAAAATGTTTCGTTGGCGACCGTCGATGCCAGCCGGATCGCCCTTAAGCATCGCCTCGGTTCCCGTACTCACCCGATCGTCAACACCTCGATGCTTGGCGCCTTTGCCCGCACCACCGGGTTGATCTCCCTCGAAGCGGTCTGTGCCGCCATCGAACAGGAGGTCCCGGCCCAGCGGCGGGCCAACCAGGCCGCTGCGCGGGAAGCCTATGAAAAACTCAATTTCGTCCGTTTCGCCGCCAGCGCCGGAGGAGCCGCATGAGTCCGGTCAGTTTCAAAGGCGCCGGCGAGCTGCCGATCTTCTCCCGCTCCGCGGGCACCATGGAGTGGAACCACACCGGCAACTGGCGCTACCTGCGGCCGCGCTATCTGGATAAGGATGCGCCGTGCAGTGAAGCCTGCCCGGCCGCCGAGGATATCCCGCTGATCGAACTGCTGGCCGCGCGCGGCGAATTCGACGCTGCCTGGCAGCGGATTCGCGAGGAAAATCCTTTTCCAGCGGTCTGCGGCCGGGTCTGCTTTCACCCTTGCGAAACCGCCTGCAACCGGGGTGAATATGATGCACCGGTGGCGATCAACTGCCTGGAACGACACATCGCCGACAACGCCCGGCGTCAGGGAATCGCCCCGACTGTGGTTCAGGCAGAGGAGACCGGCCAACGGATCGCGGTGATCGGCGCCGGTCCGACCGGCTTGAGCGCCGCCTGGCAATTGCGCCGGCTGGGGTATGCCGTCGATCTGTTCGACGCCCGGGCTGAACCGGGCGGGCTGTTGCGTTACGCGATCCCCAGCTATCGCCTCCCGACCGACGTCCTGGAATGGGAAGTCAAGCTGATTCTCGACCAGGGCGTCCGGTTTCACCCCGGTCGCACCCTCGGCGGCAACTTGCCCTGGGCTGAGCTGGAATCGTTCGCTGCGGTTTTTCTCGCCATCGGCGCCTGGACCTCCAATCCGCTGGGAATCAGCGGTGAGCAGCTGGCTGTGGACGGCCTGCAATTCCTTCAGGATGTCCGCGAAGGACGCGCGCCCGAAATCAGCGGACCGGTGGCGGTGATCGGCGGCGGCAACACCGCCATGGACGTTGCCCGCACCCTGTTGCGGCTCGGCGCCAAACCGACGATCTACTATCGCCGCCGCCTGGAAGACCTGCCGGCCCTGGCGGAGGAAATCGGAGAGACCACCGAGGAAGGGGTCTCCATTCAGCCGTTACTGGCGCCTCGATCCCTGTCCGGAGAACCGGGCTCACTGGAGTTGACATTGATGCCGATGAAAGTGATCGAGAAACCGGATTCCGCCACGGGAAAAGCCAAGGTCGCCCCGTCTGACGCGCCCGAAACGACCATCCAGGTCAACGCAGTATTTACCGCCATCGGCTTCCAAGCCTCCAGCGGACTGCCGCTCGGCACCATGGCCCCGGTCGGCAGCTGGCTGCAGCAACTGCACGTTGAGGAAACGCCGGAACTGCCGATCCTGCTCGGCGGCGATCTGGTCAACGACAACCGCACCGTGGTCACCGCCATCGCTTCGGGGAAAGCCGCCGCCGTCACCATCGACGCACTGCTGACGGATAAACATCCCGGGCAACTGCTGGAGGCAGGACAGGTAGGCGGCAAAGGCGCGCTCTCCCTCAACCGTCTCATCGGCGGCGATCGCCGCGAACGCCAGCAGCATGTCGTCGACTTCTCCGAACTGAATACCATCTACTTCCGTTACCAGCAACGCACCGAACACCCCGGGCTGACCCTGCTGGAGCGCCAAACCGGTTTTGACGAAGTGCAGATGCGCATCTCCACCGCCATGGCGATGACCGAGGCGGAGCGCTGTTTCCGCTGCGGTATCTGCGACCAGTGCGACAACTGCTACCTGTTCTGCCCCGACATGTCGGTGATTCGCAACTTGCGGCAGGAAGACCGGCATATCGATTTCGACTTCTGCAAGGGGTGCGGCGTCTGCGTGGTGGAATGCCCACGCAACGCCATGATCCTGGAGGAGGAACCGCGATGAAAAAAGTGCTCGAAGGGAGCCACGCGGTCAGCCACGCGGTCGCGTTGGCCAGGGTCAAGGTGATCAGCGCCTACCCGATCACCCCGCAGACCCATATCGTCGAGAGGCTCGCCGAACTGGTGGCCAACGGCGAGCTGGACGCCCGTTACATCCGGGTCGAATCGGAACATTCGGCACTGGCCGCGGTGATCGGTTCGGCGGCCACCGGAGTACGCTCTTTTACCGCCAGTTCCAGCCACGGCCTGGCGCTGATGCACGAGATGCTGCACTGGGCGGCCGGTTCCCGGTTGCCGATCGTGCTGGCCGAGGTCAACCGCGCCCTCGGCGCCCCCTGGAACATCTGGGCCGACCAGACCGACAGCCTGGCTCAGCGAGACACCGGCTGGCTGCAATTCTATTGTGAAGATGTGCAGGAAGTGCTCGACTCGATCCTGCTTGCCTACCGGCTGGGGGAAGAGATCAGCCTGCCGGTGATGGTGGTCTTCGACGCCTTCTTCCTCTCCCACACCTACGAACCGGTCGATGTGCCGGAGCAGGAAAAAGTCGATCAATTTCTACCCCCCTGGCAGCCGACCGAGCAGCTGGATCCATTAAATCCGCGCGCTCTGAACCAGTTGGCCAGCCCGGAGTACTACATGGAATTCCGCTATAAAATCCAGCAGGCGATGGAGCAGGCGCTGACCAGTTACCCGCAGATCGATGGCGAGTTTTTCAAACTGTTCGGCCGCTCTTACCCATTGGTGGACCGGATTCCGGCCGTTGCTGGCAAGCAGGCGTCCCTGGCGCTGGTTACCAGCGGTTCGATTACCGGAACGGCGCGGGTTGCCCAGGAGGAACTTCTGCAGCAGGGGGTCGCCGTTGACCTGGTCAAGGTGCGCAGCTTCCGCCCCTTCCCGTTGCAGCAGATTCGGGAGATTCTGGGCGGCTATCCCCGGATCGCGGTCATCGACCGGAATATTTCCTTCGGCAGCGGCGGCATTTTTGCCCGCGAGATCGCCGGAGCGCTGGCCAGCCTGCCGCAACGGCCGCAGCTTTACCCCTTTGTCGCCGGGCTGGGGGGACGCGATGTCACCCAGCAGTCGATCGCCGAGATGGTTCGCCGCGCCCTGAGCGATGCGCCGCCCGAAGATGTTCTCTGGGCCGGGTTGAAGGCTTAACCGAGGAGATTTAAGTATGCCGATCGAGGTACCAGCCAAAGAATCGATCCATCCGGGGCACCTGGCCTGCCCGGGGTGCGGGGCGGTAATCGCCATGCGCTTTGTCCTGAAGGGGTTAGGCGAAAAGGCGATCCTGGCAATCCCGGCCTGCTGCTGGTCGATCATCGCCGGTCCCTTCCCCTATACCGCGCTGAAGGTCCCGGTGCTGCACACCGCCTTCGCGACCGGCGGCGCCGTGGCCAGCGGCATCCGCGCCGCGCTGGATACCAAGGGCGATGAGGAAACCCAGGTGGTCACCTGGGCCGGCGACGGCGGCACCTTCGATATCGGCCTGCAGTCGCTCTCCGGCGCCGCGGAACGCAACGAAAACATTCTCTACATCTGTTACGACAACGAAGCCTACATGAACACCGGCGTGCAGAGCTCCGGCGCCACCCCCTTGGGGACCTGGACCACCACCTCGCCGGTCAGCATGCCGAAAAGCACCCGCAAGAAGGACATCATGCAGATCATGGCGGCGCACCGAATCCCCTACGCCGCCACCGCCTCGATCGCCTACCCCGAGGACCTGGTGCGCAAGGTGCAGAAGGCCGCCGAAATCAAGGGGACTCGTTTCATTCACATCTATGCTCCCTGCCCGACCGGCTGGAAGGTGCCGAGTGAAATCAGCGTGCGCCTGGGGCGGCTGGTGGTGCAGACCCGCATCTTTCCTCTCTACGAAGTGGAAAACGGCGTGCGTTACACCCTGAACGAGGATTCGGTCGGCTACCTGATTGACGAGTACTATAAGCTGCAGGGACGCTTCAAACATCTGGAACGGGAGACGCTGGATGAGATTCAACTACAGGTCGATGAGCAGTGGGATCGGTTAAAGAAGCTGGCCGCGTTGTAATGTAATTCTCCGATTTATAGCGACCAAGGCTGCCGATCGGCAGCCTTGGTCCTGATCAATTTCGCCCTCCGGTGTTACCTGAGCCCTGCCCGCTTCGACCTCCCTGGCCGGATCGGTCCAGAAAATGTTGACGTTGTTCAGGAGTCGCATTCTGCCAGCGCTCACGGATTTTTTGCCATTGTTGCGAATTGTTCTGCTTGAGCCGTTCACGAATCTTCTGTTTTTGTTCTTCATCCAGATTCTGCCAGCGTTCCCTGAGTCGCTGCCGGGTTTCCGGAGGCAATTTAAGAAATTGCCTGCGCGCCGCCAACAGCCTCTGCTTCTGTTCCGGGCTGAGTTTACGAAAGCGCTCAAAACGATTACGGATTTTTTGCCGCTGTTCCGGACTCAGCCCTTGCCATTCGAGCAGACGCTCCTTGGCCTTATTCCGCTCTTCGGGCGTCATCGACAACCATTTGTCCGCACCGGCCTGCAGGAGTTGCTGCTTTTCCGGCGCCAGCAGGTCCCACTTGTTGGCGTAGGGCTGAAGAATCCGCTGCTGCTCCTTGCTTAACTCGGCAAACCGCTTGGCCAGTACGCTGGTAGATGTGCCGATGCACAGCAAACAGGACACGATGGCAACCAGCCCGATTTTCAAGGCAAGTCTATTTTTCATCTCCATCCTCCTGTTTTTCCGCCGCTTGCAGGGCCTTATCATCCATGGTTAATAAATCCTGGGGGTCCACCCAGCCTGAGTCCTGATCGGTAAATGTGCCGAGAAACTCGATCAATTCAGGCTCCGGAAGATTCTGCTCGTCGTCCTGCTGCGCCGGCAAAACGGCCGGCAGGAAGACGAGCAGGCTGAGCCAGATCATCACCAGACAACTCTTTTTCATTCTCCAGCACCTCGGTCATCCATTCATAGAACTCCATATCTTCCTGATAGAAATCGAGCGATTCCGTGGCGGTCATAATTTGCAGATCACTGATTTCGGGAGCCGCAATCTGCGGAATCGGTGTCACCGATCGGAACAGCAACAACAGTAGTACGACCAGACCGGCTGCCGGAATTGATCCCCAGATTACCAGTCGGGCCTTTCGTCCGGAGCGCGCGGCGAGAGCACGCTGACGGGCCTGATTCAAACGGGCGAGAGTCGGCCCGTCAAGATCTTCCAGCGACTCATTGAGAATTCGCCGGACATCCCTGTTGAATCTGTCGTTGTTGTCGCTCATGGCCAGTGATCTCCAAGCCGTTCCCGCAACCGCTCTAGCGCGCGGGAATAATGGGTTTTAACCGATCCCTCGGAACAATTCATCGCCGCAGCAGTTTCCGCAACGCTCAACTCCTGCCAGGCCCGCAGCAGAAACGCCTGCTGCTGGCGAAAAGGCAATCCTCTAAGCGCCTGCTCCAGTTGCGCAAAGGTTCCGTCAAGCTGGACCTGATGTTCCGGCCCCTTCTGCCGGTGATCGGCCAGGTTCTGGATCGGGTCTTCTTCGTCGTCAGAATCAGCCAGCCAAGTGAACCAGCGGCTGCGTGAGGATCTCCTGCGGTGATAGTCCCTGATCCGGTTATGCAAAATCCGATAAAATAACGGCTTCCACTCTGGTTGCGGTTTACGTGCATATTTATCGACAAAGCGCAGCATGCTGTCCTGGACGAGATCAAGGGCATCAGCCTCCTGCCCGGTACCGACCAGCGCAATCCGATAGGCCGGTCTTTCGATCGATTTGAGAAAAGCATCCATGCTCTGGTCAATTTATCCTCGAGGCTGACAGTTCAACCTGGGGGGCCGCCTGAAGCAGATCCCCCCAAATGGCCATTTAACTCCGCCGATCCAGCCGCCGGTCGATCCGCTGTCCCTTTCGATCCAGATGTCGGTCGATCCGCTCCCCCTGCCGATTCAGCCGGGTATTTATCCTGTCCCCTTTGCGGTCAAGATGATTTTCAATCCGATCCCCTTTGCGGTCAAGTTTTGCGGCACGCTCCTCATGTCCGTTTTCCTGCGCCCGTTCCGCCCTGACATCAAGTCGATCGTTAATCCGGTCCCCCTTCGCATCCAGGCGTTGTTCAATTCGATCTCCTCGGGCATCGTACCGATGTTCTATGCGATCGCCGCGATCTTCAGCGAGAGCGGTTCCGATTCCGATTCCGACGGAAAGCAACATGACGGTGGCAAGCATAGCAATTTTTTTCATTCCGATCCTCCATTAAGTGAAATTGGGTTGTGGCGCCTTTGTTCAATAAAACGCCTCAAGACGGAATCGGTTGACAAAAAAATTACCCGGCCCCTGCTTGACAGAGAATTAACGATTTCTATAAAATGAAAAATATTATGAAAGGAGACGCCATGCGACTCTGGCCACTTTGGTTCATCCTTGCATCATTTTTACTCATCCTGGCGATCTCGGGCTACGCCGGCATCGGCTGATTCATCCGAGGCTGCCTCACCCACGGAAAAAGGGCGGTGCTTCTTCAGCACCGCCCTTTTATATTGACAAGTAAATTCTACTACTGGAATCAGAAGAGATTGTATCCGGTCTCGGAATGGGCGGTCTGGTCAAGCCCCTTAAACTCATCCTCTTCGGTGATTCTCAGACCCATGGTGTATTTAAGAACCAGGAGAATTCCGAAGGTCACCGCGACCGCATAGACCCCGGTTCCCAGCAGACCCATAATTTGCACCCAGACCTGATGGAAGTTCCCCAGGATCAAACCGGTTGCTCCGACGGTCGCAAAGACACCGGTGGTAATCGCCCCCCAAGCGCCGCCGAGGCCATGGACACCGAAGGCATCAAGGGAATCGTCGTAGCCCAGTTTGTGTTTGAGCAGCACGCCGCCGTAACAGACCGGCCCGGCCGACAAGCCCATCAACAGAGCCCAGCCCGGAGTGACGAAACCGGCGGCCGGGGTAATGACCACCAGACCGGCGACGATTCCGGACGCGGCGCCGAGGGCGCTCGGCTTGCCGTCATGAAGCCACTCGCAGATCATCCAGGACAGCGATGCGGCGGCGGCGGCGGTCTGGGTCGTGGTAAAGGCGAGCGCGGCGCTGCTCCCGGCAGCCAATGCGCTGCCGGCATTGAAGCCGAACCAGCCGAACCAGAGCAGTCCTGCGCCGAGCAGAGTCATCGGCAGGTTATGCGGAGTCATCCGCTCCTGCGGGTAGCCGCGTCGTTTACCGAGCATGATTGCCACGATCAGTGCGGAAATACCGGAAGAGAAATGGACCACGGTGCCGCCGGCGAAATCGAGGTCGCCATGTCCCATCAGCCAACCCCCTTCGCCCCAGACCCAGTGACAGACCGGATCATAAACCAGAGTGGCCCAGAGCAGGATAAAAATGCAGTAGGTGGAAAATTTCATCCGCTCAGCGAGCGCTCCGGAAATCAGCGCCGGAGTGATGATCGCGAACATCCCCTGGAACATGACGAAAACGTAGGTCGGGATGGTGCCGGTTAGGGAATCCGGGGTTATCCCGGAGAGAAACAGGTTATCAAAACCGCCGATAAATTTGCCGGCGCCGCCAAAGGCCAGAGTATAACCGACAATCACCCATTGCACGCCGATAATTGCCATGGCTGCAAAAGTGTGCATCGACGTGGACAGAACATTCTTGGAGCGCACCATCCCGCCGTAAAACAAGGCGAGTCCCGGCAACATCACCAGTACCAGTGCCGAGGACACCAGCATCCAGGCGGTGTCACCGGTATTGAGACTATCTTCGGCAAATGCCAGGGATGGTATTGACAACAGACATACTACTGGGAATAGAAAGCGGGACAGGACTCTCGACATCGATTTAACCTCCGTCTTTGGATTATTTTTGCCTCCACCCTCGGAGGCGATCCAAAGCAAGAGCAACGTCCATGCCAGAGATTAAATATCAGCGATATCGGAAGCTTATCAGATAAATCCAGATTCTGTCCGGTGGCGTGTGCACAATTCTTAAGCAACCATGCACGAAAAACAGGCGTTTTTTTAAACAAAGAAGGGCCGCTGTTGAATGCAGCGGCCCTGTGATATTTATTATTGTCTCGTAGCTTTGATCAGGCTTTTGCCGACCAATGGCCATGCAGGTTGCAATACTCGCGGGCTGTAACCTTGGTGGCGGTGAGATTAAAAGTGGCCTGGGGAGCGGCCCCGGGTTTGAGGTACTGACGATAAATCTTGTCGTCGGCCACCAGTTCAATCCATTCGATATAATGGGCCGCTTCCATCGGATGGGGGACACTGCCAACTTTGACTGTAATCGTGCCATTGCCTATCTCAATCACCGGCACGTGTTTCTCAGTCGCTGCGTCAACCGTGTTTTCGGTCATCAGCTTCATGTCTGCACCACAACAGACCAGAGCGCCTGGCCCTCCATGGGTCACTTCAACGATATTGCCACAGATATCACACTTGTAAACTTCGAGACGATTCGCCATAGATTTATCCTCCAATAAGGTTTGCGCCCAGCAATTCATCAGTTTGGAGAGATGGTTACCGCCTGGGCAAGCAACAACACATCCACAGCTAAAAATAACTCAGTTGGTAAGCATAGCAGCTTTTGACAATTTTTTCATCCCAACTGCTTTTAACAATTTTTTTGCTGACCCGGGGCTGAGGATTTTTTATACTGTAGACAAATTGAAGCGACTCTCTACCCTGCAGGTGAGGTCAGAACGTCCACTCGGAATAGCAGTTTTTCGGGACGATCTCAGGGATTCGGTGAGCCAGCCCACCTCGCAGTGGGACGCCTTAAGAATCCACAGAATGTCCCACCTTATTGGTACTCGATGTGAGGCCAACGACCCACGGTAGAGGTGGAGAGTCGGTGATAAACAAGGCATCTGGAAAGATGCCTTTTCCTTTCGGCGCTAATGAACCCTTGAATTCCCCGCCCTGTCGCTGTAATATCGCACAATTATCAACCGAAATGATCAAGTACGGGGGATTTAGATGAAAAAATCAGTTCTGCTTTTTCTCGGCATTCTGTTGTCGCTTTCAGCGACAATCGCCTCCGCTGAAACCCGCTACGTGACTGACATGTTGATAGTCACCGTCCGTGACACCAAGGGAGATAATTATAAGGTCCTGGAAACGCTCCCTACGGCATCGCCGGTCGAGATTCTTGATGAAGACAAGGTTTTCGTCAAGGTCCGCACCGAAAAAGGTACCGTGGGATACATCAGCAGGCAGTATATTACTCCTGAGATACCGAAGAAAATTGTCATCTCCCGCCTGCAGAAACAGGTCGGCCAATTGCAGGGACAACTGGACGCGCAAAAGAAGGATTGTCAGGAGCAGACCGAACTGGCCAGTTCGAGCCGGGCCGAAATTGAGAAAACCAGCACAGAGCTGGAAACGACTCAGCAGCAGTTGGAAAAGGTTTCCAAAGAATTCGAAAACCTCAAAGAACGGTCCAAGCATGTCGTTGAACTGACAGCCGAGCGTGACCAGCTGAGCGACGAAAACAACCGCTTGTCGAGCGAATTAAGCATTCTCAAGGAAGAAAACAGGAGCTTTCACCGCTCCAATATCATCCAGTGGTTTCTCGCCGGCGGCGGGGTTTTCTTCGGCGGCTGGATCGTCGGCAAGATCTCGCGCAAGAAGCGCGGGTTCGGCCGGTAATTCCCCAAGGCCTTCTGATTCCGGAAGGCCTTGTCAGTTTCAACCTTCAATTTTTCTTTTCCGGCAAAACCAGCTGGTCGAATTCACTGAAGTAGGAACGGTAGCCCTGCTGCAGGATCATGAAGGAGGTCATGGCGACACTGCCGGTAATCACACACATGATGGCAATCTGGTATTTGACGGCGATCATCGGTTCGGTCCCGGACAGAATCTGACCGGTCATCATCCCCGGCAGGAAAACGATTCCCATGGCGGCCATGGCGTTGATCGACGGGATCAACGCCGCATAAAATGCCCGGTTCACCGCCGGCTGGCAGGCCTGGCGAGCCGAAGCGCCAAGACAGAGTGCCGTCTCGATTTCTTCCCGGCGACTGCGGATTTCATCGGCCAGGCGTTCAGCGGCGAGACTGGCACCGGTCATTGAATTGCCGATAATCATCCCGGCCAACGGGATCAAATAGCGCGGTTCATACCAGGGATCGAGGCCAATCACCAGCAGACAGAAATAAAAGGTGCCACCGCCGCAACCGATCAGGATCGCACTGCCGACCACCCGATAGAATCCGGGCATCTTTTCTTTGACCCGCCCTGCAACCGTATGCACCGCCATTCCGGCCATCAGCAGCAGAATCAGCAGCACTGCGGCAGCACTTTGCAACGCAAAAACCAGGTGCAGGACATAGCCGACGGCAAATAACTGCACCCCCATCCGCAATGCCGCCACCAGCAATCCCCGCACTTCACCGCCGCGCTGCCGGATCAATGCCACAGCCAGCAGAATTAATCCGTAAACCAGGGCCAGATCCAGTTTGTCAAGATCGATCATTGCTCCGGCTCCATGCACTGATGAATAATTTGCGGATCATTCAGAAAATCTAGCAGTTGTTTCGATCTTGGACGGCGAAGGATCTCCACTGTCCCCTCTTCCACTAACTGCCCCTCCTGCAAAAACAGGATGCGATCAGCTACGCGCTCGGCAAGACGCAGATCATGAGACACCAGCAATACGCCCATGTGTTGTTTGCGACAAAGTCCTTGCAGCAACTCCCCCAAACGGTCGGCGGTGGGACGATCAAGAGCGCTGGTCGGTTCGTCAAGCAACAGCACTTCCGGCAGAGTCAGCAGGGCACGGCCCAGACTGACGCGCTGCTGTTGACCGACCGAAAGCTGGCCGGCATCGCGTTGCAACATGGACTTGTCGAGGCCACAGAGGATGAGAGCATTCTGAATCGCCGTGGAATCCGCGCCCGGCGGAGTGACCTGCCGCAAACGGAACGAACTCTGCAGATTGTCGAGCACCGTGCCGTCGAACATGATCGGCTTTTGCGGCATCATCGCCACTTGACGGCGCAATTGCACCGGCGGGAACTGGCGGATATCCTGCCCTTGCAGCAGGACCTGCCCGCTGGTCGGCTCATCGAGTCGATTCAACAAGCGCAGCAAACTGCTTTTGCCCCCGCCGGATGGTCCGATCAGCACGATGATTTCTCCGGCATTAAGGGAAAAGCAGAGCCGCTCGAAAACCGGCTGCGCCCCTCTTCGCCGGGACAGATTCTCGACCTGCAACAGGGGCGGATACTGCCCGGATGCCATGTCCTGTATCATCATTTCCTTCTGCAATTGGCCGAATAAGGGTGAAATTCATCTTTATGTTGGAGAATACAAAATAATTCACCACATCACACAATCAAAATACAAGTAATTTCCAGCAATTCCATTTTAATAATTAATCTCTTGATTTCATATAGTTATCATATATTTTTATATTCATAGATCTATTCACGTGAAGGCAATTCATGCGCGACCAGCTACAACAGAAATTGCGTCAGATGCTCAACTCAAGAGCTCTCAGCCCCAAAGAACTGATTCAGGGGCTAAATATAAGCCAACCGACCCTTTCCCGGCTGATCAGCAGCCTGTCCAACGAAATCGTTGTCATGGGAAAAGGACGGGCCACCCGCTATGGCCTGCCGCGCAAAATCCATAATCTTGAAAGCCGTATACCGGTTTATACCATCGACCCACGGGGCGATGCACGCCTTTATGGTCATTTGACCGCTCTCCAGGGTGATCAGTTTTGGTGGGAAGACTGTAACGCACAAGGAGAACTCTTCAACCAGCTGCCCTGGTTTTTACTCGATCAACAGTTGACCGGTTTCGGCGCCAGGTCTTTCGCCTACCGCCACAGCGAAGATCTCGGGCTGCCACGCAAACTGGCGGACTGGAGCGAGAAAGAGATGCTCTACGCCACCAGCCGACGTGGCGAAGACCGGAGTGGCAACCTGCTGATCGGCGAGGAATCGCTGGCGCGCTACTTTGAAACTGCCCGCAATATCACCCCCGCCCTCGATCTGGACTCGCGCTCCTGGAAATATCCGCAACTGGCGCAGAAAACTCTGGCCGGTGAGCTCCCGGCGGCACAACTTGGTGGCGAACAACCCAAATTTACCGTTTGTGTAGATGATCATGGCAGCCCATGCCATATGATCGTCAAATTTTCCCCGGCGGTCGAGAGCAAAGAAGCCCAGCGCTATGCCGATCTGCTGGTTTGTGAACATCTGGCGCTGGAAACGATCCGCTTTGCCGGTTTCACCTCATCCCGTTCCCGGCTGGTGATTGCCGGTCCCCAGATATTCCTCGGCCTCAAACGTTTTGATCGACGCGGAGAACTGGGTCGATTATCGATGTTATCGCTACGTGCTCTGCATGCCCGGATCCAGGCCCCCTGCGATAGCTGGATCGATGCGGCGATCCGGCTGGAAAAAGCCGGTCTGATCAAGTCTAGTGACACACGCAAGCTGCTCTGGCTCTCCCTGTTCAGTGACCTGATCGCAAATTCCAACCAGCATTTCGGGAATATCTCCCTGTTCCCCCATCCTCAGGAAGGGTACCTGTTGGCCCCGGCATACGGTATCCGGCCGACACTTTACGAGCCGGTGGCCGGCGAAATTCCACTTCGCCTGTTCACCCCGCCTCCAGTCCGCAATGAGGTTGCCGGCGAATTTCCGAGCGCTCTTGAGGCGGCAATTTTGTTCTGGAAGAGTGCGGCAGTCGACGAACGGATTTCCACAGAATTCAGACATATCTGTTACGAAAATTGCGAGCTGCTGAAGCTGCGGCTTGACGGCCCGAAACTGGTGATCTGAGAAACTGCGCTGGCGACCTGGACCCGCCACGACGGTACCCTCTGTACTTCACCTATTGAGATTGGGGATGAGCTGTTCCCCGAGACGACAAATAGAACGATTAAGGGTTGGCTTCTGATCATTTGAAGGTAAAATAATTAAAGTTAATATAAGCAACTCCTGTTGCTTTTTTGCAATTATCTCGTGTCCATCCGAATTTCCGGATGAATACCGGCAATAAACAGGTTCGATTATGAATTATACGACCCCGGAAATTCTGTTCGTTGATGATGAAGAGAATATCCTAAAATCATTGAAACGCCTGCTGATTGACGAAGACTGGAATTGTCACTTCGTTTCCAGTGGCAAATTAGCGCTTGAACTGCTGGAGCAGCAACGGTTCGATCTGATCATGACTGATGTGGTGATGCCGGAAATGGATGGGATTCAGCTGCTTTCGGAAGTCAAACAGCGCTACCCCTGGACGATCCGGATTTTTCTGACCGGTTTCTCTAAGCAGGAAAACGTCACCAAGGCACTCTCGGAGGGCTACACCCAGCAGATTATCCCCAAACCCTGGATCGATCAGGAACTGAAGGAGATCATTCGCAGCGCCCTGCGCCAGAGCCGGCAGCAGAAAAATCGCAGCCCGGAATTTCAGGCCATGATCAACTCAATTCCATTGCTGCCGGCTTTACCGGACAGCTATTCGCAAGTTAGGGGCTGTATTTCAGAGGACGAAGTCGACATCGAAAAAATGGCCGCAATCATCAGTCAGGATGTCGCCATCTCCAGCGCACTGCTCCACTGGGCCAATTCTGCCCTGTTCGGCCAGCGCTATCAGGTCGACACCATCAAGAAGGCGATTGTCGTTCTCGGTACCGATATCGTCGAAAACCTGATCCTGTCCGAATCGATCAATCGCACCATCGCCAGCAATCTACCGAAGATCCCCCATTTTGACTTCAAGGAATTCCAGAATCATTCAATCGCTGTCGCTGTTATCTCACGGCTGCTGTCCAAAACCCTCAACAGCAGTAACACAGAGCATCACGACCGGGCCTTTATCGCCGGGCTGCTGCATGACATGGGCAAACTTGCGGCGGCCAGTTTTTTTACTGAAAAGTTCGCCGAGGCGATCCGCCAGGCGAAACAGCAGGAATGTTCTCTGGCCGAAAAAGAATCCGAAATCATCGGCGCCAACCATGCGGAACTTGGTAGTTTTCTCGCCGAATGGTGGGCTCTGCCCCCCTTTATCGTCAACACCATCCATTGGCACCATACTCCGGCTTCGGCGCCCTTCGAACAGGATGTGGTCTATGCGGTGCATGTGGCCAATCTGCTCAGTTACCAGTTCAATTTCGGTTCGAACGGAGATACCCTGCCGCGGGAGGTCTCCAAACCTTGCTGGGACCGCTTCTACCTGACGGAAGAGGGGGTTGAAATTCTCCAGGTCGAAACGGAAAAAATCCTGCAGATGCTGACCAGCTGATCGGCAGCTTGTGTCCCGCTTGGTGAATCCTTTTAGATAATTCTGAGGCATTTGGTACTGGCAAAGCGTGTCGACACAGGCCTTGAGCTAAGCCAGGGAGACACAACGCCGCCAACAGCCAAAAGGGCTAGAATTAATCTATGGAATTAACCAAGCGGGACACTGGATAGAAGTAAATCAGGAACCGAAGGGGCTCGCCTGCTCGTGGACAATCCTCCAGCCTTCGGCTTGGGATTTCAACGAAAGTTTTTTCCTGACCTGATCACGATACCGGTCACTCCGGTAACTCTGGTTAAATTCCACCCGGCACAGAGAATCGGACTCTTGGTAAATCTGCAGATGACTGACAGACACATCAATAAAAACCGGAGCATTCAAGGCCTTGGTCCGTAAAGTTCGCCATTCTTCGAACGACTTGCCTTCTTCGGGCTGGAAATCGTCGCTATAACAATTCAGGTATTCCGCGAGATCCTGTTCCCTCCAGGCCTTCACCCAGCGATCAATAAATTTCTGAATTTCCTGCTCCGGCAATCGTTTCCCTTTCGGAGTAAAAACTGAGTCCGCCTTTGGAGATGAAAGCATCGGTCCTTGTTTCAGCAAGTTAAAGTCTTCAGGGTATTTACTGTCATCTGATCCTTTGGGAACTCTCAGCCCTCCGGTCACGGCGAGAATACGATATGCCGTTAAAGTCTCGTCAATGGTGGCATTGACAAATTGTCCCGCAGCTTGAAAATAGTCATTTTCTATACTCAAAACATCAAGCAAACTTCTCTGGGAAACCGTAAATTGCTTCAGGTAAGCATCCAGTGTTTTTTTACTGTATTCAACAGCATCCCGAAACGCGACTTTCTGTTTTTGCAAAGATTGATATATTTCCCAGTCTGCCGAGGCCTGGGCCCGCAGCTCAAGTAATTTATCTTCACGTTCAGATCGAGTTTGAAACATGCGGGATAAATAGACATTTTCCGAGGCTTTGTCCTGCCCGCCATGGAACAGATTCCAACGCAAATTCAGCATGGCCTCATTGGTATTCTGCCAGGATGGGTCGCCCTCAAGCTGGTCATTGTAGCGACTGCTGAGTTGGATATCTATTTTCGGCTTATATGCTGTGCGGGCCAGGTCAACTCTTTTTTCAGCTTCTGCAAGCTCTGCGGAAATGGCGGATAACTCAGGATTGCCCTGCTCCAGCAAGGTTAATATTTCTTCAAGATTTTCAGGGATCGTGTCCGGGGCAACGGCATAAGCCAGGCTCTGGGGTTCCGGGGGAACTCCGACCACGCGAATATAATTGACAATAGCATTATTGAGATCCGCCCTGCTCTGGTGGACGATCGATTGGGCACGTGCCAATTGAGCCTGGGTTCGGGTGACATCGGCAATGTTGCCCGCGCCAGCTTTCTCCCGATCGGCCAGCATCTGGTAAATCTCACGGTGTGTTCGCAGGTTCTTTTCCCCAAGGGCAACCATTTCACGCTGTCTTAAAACATCAAGATGAACGGTGATTGCTTGCAGCGCAACGGTTTGCGCCACATTCTGGCGCCGAAAACGGGCTGAGTCCAGGAGTGCTTTTTGAATTGAAACCTGGTCGCCGGTCTCCCCTCCGTCATATAGCTTCTGAGTCAAACTGAGCGTCGCGTCCCCCCGGTTATCCCAGTCTCTGCTGCCGGGATCGGCGCCGGCTCGCCGAGTGACCTTGTCGCTATATTGTTCCACACCATAACCGAGAAGCAGATCCAATGACGGATAATAGCCTGCCCGTGCCCGCTTGAGATCGTATTGAGCCGCCTGTTGATGGTGGGTGAGCGCCTGAAGCTGAGGGCTGTAATTCAAGGCCTGTTCTACAGATTGGTGGAGGGTTATGGTTCCGGCGAACGAGGAAGCCGGCAAGAGGACTGAAAAGAAAACCAGAGTGAAAAATATCAGGTCCCGCCGAATTGGCAAGAGTCTCCAGAAAGTGTGAAATTGCGCGGTTATCATAGCTGTCGCCTAATTGTAGAGACTGTTAGCAATATCTTCAAACTGGGGAAACGCCGTCTGCCGAGTTTCCAGGCACTTTTCCACGGTCAACCCGGTGACTTCCCAGGCAGTGTCAGTCACTGCATAGGCCCCTCGGGCGAAATCTCCATCTTCCAGATCGGATCGAATCAGGAGTGAACTGAGATGAAGGAGATTTATCTCCAGAGAAAACTGATTCGTAACCATTGCCTCCGGATGAAAACGGGTTGTCGCCTGCAGGCTGGTCGGCAAATCCCAGTGCTGCATCATATCACCACCCAATTGGGCATAATCGAATCCCAGCAGTTCCCGTTCAGCTTTATAGAGAGGTTGATCCGATTCTTTTGCTGCCCTTATTAGCTGCTGAGAGACTTCCGGAAACGCAACATACATCAACAGATGCCCGACATCATGCAGCAGTCCCATGACAAAAAGCCGTTCGTTGTTCATTTCACCACAGGCTGCGCCAAGCTGCTGAGTAGTTACGGCACAATATACGCTCCGCTGCCAGAACTGCCTCATGTTCATCACGTCGGTCATGATTCCCGCAAACGTATCAGCGATAGAAGCGCTTAAAACGATGTCGTGGACCTGCTGGGCGCCGAGCATGCTTACTGCATGGCTGACCGTTTCAATTTTGTTGGCTCTGTGATTCAGCGGGCTGTTGGCAATCCGCAGGAACCGTGTTGCCAACGCGGGATCTTGCCCCACCAGAATGACGACTTCTGCCAGGGCGTAGTCGGGCTCAGACAACAGATCTCGCAAACGAAGATAAATGTCCGGCAGGGAAAATAGTTGCGCTTTGCGCATTAGGTCTTGAATTTCAAGCGGCAAAACATTTCCCCGAAGTAAGTTTTCATCTCAGACGACCTGCTCTTTTTGGAAGAAATATGCAACTTCCGTAGCGGGGAGGGGCCTGCTGAAATGGTAGCCCTGTAAATATTCGCAATTCAAATTCGTCATATGAATCGCCTGGGTTTCATTTTCAACTCCCTCTGCAACCACTTCAAAACCTAATCCATGCGCCATGGAGACAATGGAGGTAATCAACCGGTCGGAGGTTTCATCCTTGCCGATATCTGCAATAAATGAGCGATCGATTTTTATACATGACAAAGGGATATTCTTTAAGCTCGCCAGCGAGGAATAGCCCGTTCCGAAGTCGTCCATGGTGACGCGGATGCCCATTTTTTTGATTTGCTTGAGAACTGAGAAATTTTTATCGTAAGAGTCGACCAGGCAGCTTTCCGTTAATTCTATTTCCAGCATATGCGGTTCCAGCTTGAACTCATCCAGGATATTTCGAATGCGGGCGACAAGGTTTTGCTGCCGGAGTTGAACCCCGGACACGTTTACCACAACCAGCGGGATATCGAGTCCCATATCCAGCCAGTTTCTGAGTTGCTGACAGGCATGGTATAAAACCCAGTCGCCAAGCTGATCAATCTGCCCATATTGTTCCGCGACCGGAATAAAATCAGCGGGAGAGATTTCGCCCAATTCAGAGCTGTTCCAGCGGAGCAGCACTTCCAATCCGGCAACCCGACCTGAAGATGATTCAATCTGCGGTTGATAAAATAATTCCAATTCTTCATTCTGAATCGCGGTATGCAAGGCATTCTCGACATTAAGTTGTTTGATTGCGAGATTGTTCAGATCTTTCGATGAAAACAGGTAACGTTCTTTGCCTTTGAATTCCTTGGCGAAACGGCTGGCATTGGCTGCGCTACTATAGAGATCCTCGACCGTCTGCCCATCATACGGGAAGATACTGACCCCGATATAAGCCGTTGCGAAGATATCATGCCCATCGACGTGAAGGGGTTGATCCATATAATCGAGCAAACGCTTGATGATCGAGGTGATGCTGTCGACCTGTTTCATTTCCGTTAAGAGCACGGCAAATTCAGTCTGGCTGACCAATGAAACCGACGCCATGCTCTCTTCCATGACTGCAACCGTATCGATATTTTCACGCAATGCATCATTGAGTCGTAGTCCGCAGGCTTTAACCAGCAATTCTGCAGTACTGCGCCCCAGGGTCTCATTGACTCTCTTTATCGTGTCAAAATTGATTGCCAGGACTGCGACAAGAAAATCCCGCCGTTTCCCGCGGGCGATTTCGCGACCGACTCGGTCTTCAAATAAAGTACGGTTCGGTAAACCGGTTTTAATATCATACATCTCATAATGCTCAAGTTCGAGCGCGCGTTTTTCCAATAATTCTTCCAATTCCTGGATTCGGTGGTGCAGGGATATTTTCTCCTCCTCCGGGGAGGCGGAGGAAGAGCCTTCCGAAGTTGTTGCGATTTCCGCTGTCTGATCCACCCCCGACAGATCTTCCGCGCCCCACTGAACGACTCGGTTACGGCCACTTCTTTTCGCAGCGTAAAGAGCTTTATCGGCCTGATTTACCAATTCATCCGGTTTGTTTACATTATGTTCCAGAGAGGATACGCCGATGCTGATCGTGACTTTGACTCCGGCACAGCTGTTTTTTTGAATTGTTGCCCTGATTTTTTCGGCGATCTCTGCGGCTTGCTGTTGATCCTGATCGATAAGAACCACACAGAATTCCTCACCACCGTAGCGACCAACCAGATCGCTTCTGCGCGTCAATATGTGTTTAAGTACATCGGCGACAGATTTGATCACTTGATCGCCGATTGCATGCCCGAAACGATCGTTTATCGATTTAAAGTGGTCAATATCGACCATCAAACAGGACAATTTCCCACCAGAAGCTTTTAATCTGGAAAATATCGCACTCAGTTTTTTATCCAAAGAACGGCGATTCAAACATAGAGTCATCGGATCATGACTTGCCAGGAATTCAAGTTCCTGACTCTTTGCATGAATTTCATTGTGTTTTAACTGCAAAACTTCAACGAGTTCATTGAGCTCGAAGTTTTTTTCTTCGAGTTGGGTAATATCATCAAAAGTCACCAGGCTGCCACGGCACTGCCCGGCATTGTCCTTGACAACGGCCGCATTGACCGCGAGTTTGACTTTTTTACCGAAGTTGTCGAGCAAGCTTAAAGATGCGCTTTTCTGTTCCATGCCTTCCAGAAGGATACTGAACCAGGGCAGTTGCTTGAGTTGTTTTGGTCCCTGGCAGTGTAACCAGCCCAGTTCCGAGCCCTTTAATCCGATCATTTTATCCGGGGTTTTTTCAAATAATCCGGCAAACGCTTTGTTCGCCATGACAATCTGTTCTTTATTATCCAGGATCAACACCCCTTCGGTCAGAACATCGAAGGCCCTCTGGACCCGTTCCGGAATAACAGCCGTTGGATCAAGCTCACGCAAGGTTTTCTTGATGATGAAGAAATAGCAGAGGAAGCCGAAAAAGGAGATAAAGGCCAGGAGCCCGACAAAGGATTTTTTGAAACCGCTCGCAATATAATCGGTCCAGATCGGTGCAAAGCAGATTTCTACCGTCGCCCATTTCTCTCCCTTGCGATACACCGGAACTTGGACCTGTGTTGGCGTCGATTTGCCATCACCGGGCGATTTCCAGTTGGCAAGATGCTCTCCGGCCAATGCGATCAGACGGCCATCATTGGTACGGATCGCCGCTGAGCGGATATCCTTGTTGCGTTCCACCACTTCCCGCAGAGTATTCTGAATGATCTGATACTCTTTCTTTTCTGCGACAGCCGAAAATTGCAACGCCAGTGACTCGCTCAAACTTTTGCGTAATTCGAGGGTCGCATCGGATTTGTCGGGAATAAATCCGATGAGATTGGCGATCAACAGCAAATTGAACGTCAGCAGAATCAGCGCAATACTCAGTCGCATGGCTGGAGATTTAAATATCATTCGGGCTCACCACCAAAAAGGGCTTCCGTGCGTTCCGTCTTGGAATCCTCGTTTGACTGACTGTTGCTTTTATCCTTGTTATCTCTGTTCAAAATGATGATCGGGTCGAAATTGCGCCAAAGGGGCAAGGTCGACAACATGCTCGCCACGAACGAACCGGCACGAAGCAGATAGCTGACGATACCCACGGTAAACGTTGTTGCGGTCACGGTAATTATTTTTGCTTTTATTGATTCAGCCCGTCGGTCGGCCTTGAAAGCTTCGTTGATTTCCTTGCGGACCAGATCATAGTCTCCTTTTTCGACAACGCGGCTCAGATCATTTTTTTCAAAATCTACGAGACTGAATTCAATATTCTCATTCGGGTTTTGATTTGATTGCTGACCGGAAAAGTTCCAATGACCAGCAGCAGCTATCTCCCGGTATTGGTCATCGGCAAAATACAGTAAATGACTTGTGTCGTCTCGTCTGAGCAATACTTCATCTTCACCGTCATCGATCAAATACAGAATTTCATCTGTAGATTCCGTCGGCTGCGTATCCATAAATACATAATTATTATTAGTTTCAACGGGATATTCGGCGCCGGAAGTCATGTCAGAAAGAGGCGCAGGCTCATCTACCGTCGGGAGGCTGTCACTCGGTTGCGGCTCAGTTCCGGAGATGATCGGCCCTGGTCCGCCATCACCGTCAGTACTATCCGGAAGATCAGGGCTGGTCGAAGGTGAATTATTCGCGGCTTCGATATTGACAGTTACGGTGTAGGTGTTGCTGCCGCCATTGCCGTCACTTACGGTGAATGTAAAGCTGTCTGTTCCGAATTGGTTCGGATCCGGAGTGTAGCTGAAATTCCCATTACTGCTGACAACAACCTTACCCAGGGTGGCGTCACTGCCCAGCGAGTAGCTGACGGGATCACCATTTACGTCAGTGGCATGCGGCAGGGAGCCACTGTAAATCCTGTTTTCTGTTATGTTGATGGTATCGTTGGAAGCGGTCGGCGCAGTATTCGCTGTGACCAAAAGCATCCCGCTGTTCACCGTGGTGGTCATCCCGTCGGAGATCTCATAGGTGAAGTCGACCGCCCCGGTCCAGGACGCCGCCGGGGTAAAGGTCCAGCTTCCATCAAGGTTGTCAGTGAGGGTCCCGCTCCCACTGACCAGGGTCAGGTTGATGGCACTGAGGGTGTCACCATCGGCATCCGAGCTGCCGGTTAGCAGGTCGGCCTGATTAATCAACCGGGTGGCGTTCTCATTGATCGTGCCGAGTACGACACTTGTCGCTGTCGGGGCATCGTTGACCGGGGATATATCCAGGGTGGCTGTCCCGGCAACGGTATCCGTACCATCGCTAATGGTGTAGCTGAAACTGACCGAGGTATCGTCGTTCAACGCGGGAGCATAGGTCCAGGTGCCGTCTCCGTTGTCGATCAAAGTCCCTTTACCGGAACTGATCCCCAGGTTGACAGCAGTCAAACTATCGCCATCCAGGTCAACGGCATTGGCGAGCAGTTCCGCCTGGGTGATGGTGCGAGGGGCACTATCTTCGACCAGCGGATTGAGTGTGACCGGTGAGGTGGTCGGCGAGATATTGACGTCATTCACGGTAACTGTGAAGGTTTCACTGTCAACCAGATTGCCGGTTCCTGAGTCGGTGACCGTGACTGTCACGGAAGGAGTCATCCCGCCCTGCCCCTCGGTTGGCGTCCAGGAAAAAACCCCGGAGTTGGGATCGATGGTCATACCCAGTGCGAGGGAGGCCGCATCGAGGCTGTAGGTTAGTGTATCTGCCGGGAGATCATTGTCGGTGGCAGTGGCGGTAAAGGTCAGAGTCGTCAGTTCATCCACCACTTGATCGCCGATGGCGCCCAATACCGGCGCGGTATTCACCTCGTTGACGGTGATGGTGAAGGTCTCGCTGTCAGTCAGGTTTCCCGTCCCATTATCGGTCACCGTGATGGTGACCGAAGGGGTCATCCCGCCCTGCCCCTCGGTTGGCGTCCAGGAGAAGACCCCGGTGTTGGGATCGATGGTCATACCCAGTGCGAGGGAGGCCGCATCGAGGCTGTAGGTTAGCGTATCTGCCGGGAGATCATTGTCGGTGGCCGTGGCGGTAAAGGTCAGAGTCGTCAGTTCATCCACCACTTGATCCCCGATTGCGCCGAGAACCGGGGCAGAATTCACCTCGTTGACGGTGATGGTGAAGGTCTCGCTGTCAGTCAGGTTTCCCGTCCCATTATCGGTCACCGTGATGGTGACCGACGGGGTCATCCCGCCCTGCCCCTCGGTTGGCGTCCAGGAAAAGACCCCGGTGTTGGGATCGATGGTCATACCCAGAGCGAGGGAGGCCGCATCGAGGCTGTAGGTTAGCGTATCTGCCGGGAGATCATTGTCGGTGGCCGTGGCGGTGAAAGTCAGAGTTGCCAGCTCATCAACATTCTGATCGCCAATGGCCCCCAATACCGGCGCGGTATTCACCTCATTCACGGTGATGCTAAAGGTTTCGCTGTCAACCAGATTGCCGGTTCCTGAGTCGGTGACCGTGACTGTCACGGAAGGAGTCAGCCCGCCCTGGTTCTCGGTTGGTGTCCAGGAAAAGACCCCGGAG